>PVBE011580195.1_pt1 | contig 25168 bp, 22 predicted proteins | sample 1631181 | NCBI WGS metagenome assembly PVBE01 (sample SAMN08397723, study PRJNA350692) | Marine metagenome, whole genome shotgun sequencing project. | isolation source: water | place: Pacific Ocean | collected 2012-04 | reverse complement strand
GATGAAAGGACGACGGAGCCGGACCAACTCCTAAACGCCCAAAACACAAAACAGGCTTTGTTGTTCTGAGTCCCGAGGGGCTCCACCGCGCTCCTCAAAAGAACAACCAATTCCACCCACGAATTGTTCTGAAGAACCGTAAATGAAAGGTGCGGCGTCCTCTACCCTACGTGGAAATCATGACACCGAGCGCCCACTTGATCAACCACCGTCTGGCCAGTTGGCGGTCAGATGCAAACGCACCTCTGCAACAGATCAACGCGCAAAAACAGTTGGTCGCAGGAGATTTCTACGGTAGACGGCTTCGATTTCGTTTCCAGCTTCGTGCTGATATTCGACTGATCCAAGTAGCGACGAGCAATCCACGTCGTTAAAATCGGACCTGAATCAAAGACGATCCGGGGTGGAACACTGCGGTGCTGGTACACTGCCTTGCTGGTACACTGCCGTACTATCGATCTGCCCGACATTGCACGACAGACTTTTCATTCACATCGGATGCAGTTTCGTCAGGAGCGTTTGCACCGGTCCCGATTACAAGGAGCAATCGCCATGATCATCTGGGGTTCTCGCGGCATCACTTCCGTTGTCGAATCTGGACAGTTCAATTGCCCTCAGTGCGAAACGCCACAGGATTTCAATTTGAAGCAAGTGCGTAACTTTTTCACGCTCTATTTCATACCGCTGATCCCACTTGATGTCGCTGGAAGATATGTGGAATGCGGTTCTTGCCGAGGCACTTTTGCTGAAGAGATTACTTCGTACGATCCCGAGAAAGAACGACTTGAGATGCAATCTCAAATGCTCCGCGTGATGATCATGGCGGCACTTGCCGACGGCGGAGTGGACGATACCGAACGAGCCGAGATCAAGAGACAGTTCATGGAATTGGCGGGACTGCCAGTGCCCGAGGAAACGTTGAACAACGAAATCGCGATGGCCAGTTCTTCGGGCGGAGATCTGAATTCCTACGTGGGTTCGCTCGCAGGTAGTTTATCCGATCATGGCAAAGGGCTCGTTGTAAGGCTGGCATATTTTACGATGTCCGCCGCCGGGGACTTGCAGCCTGGACACCAAACTCAACTCGCGAAACTGGCCGACACATTAAAGATCCCCCAGGATCAGTACATGGAACTGATCAACCATTTCACTGATCCGGATGATGAATGACAGGTACGCGGGAGGTCAAGCTGACGGATGTTGGCCTGGTGATGACGGCACATGCAATTCACCTTTGTGTGTTGCTGCTGCCAACTTTGGTGCTAACCGGACCGTTGGCAATGGGTCGGGCGGCAATCGGTTGGGAGATCGGTTGCTTCGCATTGGGCATCACGGCGGCCGGCGTGTTGGAAAGCCTGTTTCTCACACCGGAGGTCCAAGCCAGTGACACTTCGATTCGCGACAAATTGGCCCTGCGAGTCTCGTTGTTCGTTGGCATTTGCTTGCTCGCGGTGTTTTGGTCAGCCCAGATCGAATGGCTCCTCCACAGCCGCCGCGCTCTTGCCATGCAGGCTATGGGCGGATCACTGTTGGTCAGCGGGATTATTCTGCGTGTCGAGGCAATTCGAGCTCTGGGGAATCAGTTTGTCAGCGACATTCGCGTCGAAAGATTGATTGTGCGCGATGGCATTTACGCTTGGTTGCGCCATCCCTCCGAAATTGGTCTGCTGCTAATCGCGATCGGCAGCTCCCTGCTACTTGGTTCGATTTTCACGGCAGTCGCCGCAGCGATCTTGCTGCTGCCGACATCATTGTGGCGGATGGATCGCGAAAATGTTGCCCTGGCAGGTCGGCAACGACAGCGGTCAAATCTCTAAACGCGAGAGATAAAGATGAGATCTACGTCGGATTACCGCCGCCTCTCCTTCAGCTTCGCTACACCGTCGAATTACGCGTCGATCAATCCGCGGTGAGGTGATCTTCGAAAAGCACTTTTCCGGCCACATCGTGGTAGCGAAAGGAAAGTGTGGGCGCGCCCGCTTTGCGATCTACAGTAGCGGAAAGAAACCCGCCGACGACGTTCAAGTACTTGTGATAGTCGGGGCGCAAATCTGATTGCTTCCAGCCGCCAGCGTGTTGGTTGCTGGCCGGGCCGCACGAATACTCGCGCACACCGGTGCCAGGATGAACCGACATGTACTGCCAATGACGGTCGCCGCATACCACGACGAGATTCTTCTGCCTGGCGATAAACTTACGCAGCTCGTCACCTGCGTGCGTAAATCCTTTGTTCGCATGATTGTCGTTCTTATTCGTGCGATCCGGGCCAACAACCGGCGTGGGGCTGATCAAGACTTTGAACGTGGCATCCGACGCCTCGACGGTCTGCTTGAACCAGTCTTTCTGCACCTCGCCCCAGATTGTCTTGGTCGGTCCGTCCGGCATGGTGTTGGCGCTGCGAAAGTCACGTCCCTCCACCAGCCAGATCTGCAGGTCCTTGCCCCATCGTCGCGTGCGGTAGGTCGATCGACCCATCGGCACTTGCTTGGGGAAAATCGCCAGGCCTTGGGCAAACGTAAACTGAAACATCTTCTGGTTCTTCATTGTCGGCCAACAGTCATTCTGCCAGCTGTCGTGATCGTCCTTGATGAAATAGCTGGCAACGCGATTGTGAAAGGTGACGTTGGTTGGCAGGCCATAGGTGCGCTGCCAATGATAGTTGGCCAGCGCGGCGGTTTTGGCGAGCCGATCGTAGTAGACAATGTCGCCAGTGTGAACAAAGAAGCTGGGATCCAAGGCCAGCATCGGGGCATAGATCTTGTAGCCCTCGGGCAGATCCTTGTCGCGAAATGCTTGTCCCGTGGAGACGGTGAAGACGACACGTGCGGGGTCGTCAACAGCGGGTGCTGTGCGAAACTCGCCGTTGATCGTCTGACCCGCCTCGCCGCCGGAGCGCGATTCGACTCGGAGTGCGTAGCGCGCCTGCTGCTGCAATCCGGTCAGCTTGAACTGGTGCGTGAAATCCCATTGAGGATCGACATCGTGCCAGTCGGTTTCCCGCCAGTCATCCACACCTTGGCGCTGGTACAGCACTCTTACTTCCCCAGCAGTTCCAGGAACCGCATCACGTAAACTGCTGACATCCGTACCCGCTGGGTAAATCACGTCGACGACTTGTTTCTTCTTGGTTTTTGACATCTCAAACGTGACCATCGGACCGTCAGCCGAATTCCGTTTTGCGTTGCGCGTCAGCCGAGTCCAGACAATCGCCGAGGTGCCATCGACTTCACCTACTTTGAGACCCGTCGCTTGATAGGGCCCAGCAGCGAATGACGCGTTGGCAGCCAGCTGGATCGCGACGGTCAGCCAAAGAAGCGTATCGAGTCGTACGTGCATGTTGTGTTATTTCTTTTGGGATCGACGCTTCTTCGGTGAGCGGGACTTCGGCGATGGCTTTCTTTTCGACGAACCGACGGCCTTGTCCCACGGTTGTGATTCTCGAGGGCGGTATTGTGGGCGCGCGTCATTGGCCGGCATCGTCTTCATAACGCCTTGGAACTTGGCCAGCGACATTCTGGCCGGTTCAGACAACTGGCTTCCAAGCAAGTTGTGGCGCTCGAGTGGATCGGACTGGAGGTCGTAGAAGGCGGAGATATTCCGATTTGGTTCGATCCAGACTTTGTACCGCCTGTCACGGATCACACGATCCGCGTAATCATCGACTCCCCGGACACCTTCTGCATCACGGCGAGCGGCGCCGTGGCCGAGCGCCATGATCCAATTGCGCGGCGAGTCGGAGGCCTTTCCCAAAATGACCTGTGCCATCGACTTGCCGTCCAGCACCAGGTTCGAGGGAATCTCCGCGCCACCCAGCTCGGCGAATGTTGGTAACAGATCAGAAAAATCCGTCAGCGCATCGGTCTCCACGCCGGCCGGAACCCGCCCTGGGCAGTTGACGATGAACGGTTCGCAGACACCACCCTCATATTTCTTTGCCTTGCCGCCACTGGGCCGCTGTCCGCCGACCGTGCCCAGTAGCCCACCGCTAGTACCGTTATCCGTCGTAAAGATAATGATCGTCCGTTGCCGCAGGTTTAGATCGTCCACGGCAGCAACGAGGCGTCCAACCAACGTGTCCGTGTAACGCACCATGGCGGCAAGCCGATCTCGTCCGGTAGCGTCCGGTTCGGTCGGCGTGTGGGTCAGAGGTCCATGGGTCAGCGCCATGGGAAAGTACAGCATCATCGGATCGTCACGATGACTCTTCATGAATTCGATCAGAAAGTCGCAATAGATGTCGGGACCAAACTCGCCTTTGTACGTCTTGCTTCCTTGGCGGGTATGAATATACGGATCCCAGTATCGGTTGGCGCTAGGCGGGTTCTGGCCCTCGAACCCCGTCCAGACGCACCAATCATCGAAGCCGTGCTTCTCAAGGGCATTGGGTTCAATGCGAAAATCGTTGATCTGCCACTTGCCGCCAATGGCCGTGGCGTAGCCAGCGGATTTCATGACCGATGCAAACGAGGTGTAACGTTCCCAGTCGAAATAGCCGACACCCCAGCGTGGCACATCCCAATGATTGACCCAACCGGTCCGCCAGGGATACTGCCCTGTTAACAGTGTGACGCGTGTGGGCGTGCATTGCGGCATCGAATAGGCGTTGTGAAACTTCAGGCCACTCTTGGCCAGTTTGTCGATATGTGGTGTTTGGATGCTGTCCGCGCCGTAACAACTGATCCAGTCCTTGCCCAGATCATCGACCATGATGAAGAGGATATTGGGTTGTTCGGCGGCCTGCACATTGGTGAGTGCGCAAGACAGAGTTGCCAGGAAGATGACGATCCAATTCTGCTTCATGGCTTATCTCTGTGGCGGACGTCGTCGTCGGTTGCCGTTTTGGGGGTCTCGCAGGCCACGCAAATCGGCTGGCAGCGGCAATGGAAACTCGAAAGCTTCACCTTGCAGTTCTTTGAACTTCACTTGCTGCCCTTGGTTGAGCAACGCCAACACGGGCTCATCCAGTTTTTTCTGTCGACGCCTCAAAGGCGAAGGATCATCTTCGGTTTGACGAAGCTCTTGGATCTTCTTGAATTGCTCGTCCGTCACGCCTAGTTGATCGCGGAACTCGCGACGATCAAGCGCGCGTGTGCCTTCGTACTGTAAACGCACCTGACTAAGGCGTTTGGTTTGTCCTGAATTGAGGATTACGGTCACCAGTTTCTCACCCTGAAGGCGAATCTTCTGAACCTCGGCATGCATTTTGTCCAACCCGTCCTGCAATGCCTGTTCCGATCCTTCAGGGCCGCGCCGGCCCCTGGGGAGTTCCAACGGACCACTGCTCGAAAAAGCAGCCCGCCGCTGCTGACCTAAATCCGCTTGGAGATCGTCCAGCATTTCGATCTGGAGTGTGCGCAACTCGAGTTCCTTACGAACGGGTGGCATCTCCAAGAGCCGGAAGAGTGTGTCCCGTGACAATCTGACGTAGCCACGGTTTCTCCCCCGCTGCGGCTGAGCTTGGCACGTTATCGCCAACAACGTCATTGTCCCTAACCAGGCGAATAGGTAACCCGATTTCATCAAAGTGTGTTCCCTTGCTTGTCAATTGGTCGTGGTTGTTGGATTGGTTTCGGTTTCCGCCAATTTGGCTTGGGCTTTTTCCACGATCGCCATCACAGTTTCGCTGGGAAGTGCGTACGACACGGTTCGATCCGCCCGCGCCACGTTGATCCCGATCACGCGGCCGGACACATTGACGATGGGCCCGCCACACTGGCTGGGCAACAGAACTGAATCATGCTGAATGGCGGCTGGAAAGTCGTCCCGACGTTGATTCAACGGCCCGTTCAAGCCATCACTTCCGCTAAAAGAATGCGGCATCAGATTCTGAAAGACGTCATCGCGCATACCGAGACGAACTTCCATTTCTATGGTCTTTCCGTTGCGCTCAATGGTCGTCTTCAAGACGTCGCCAGGCCGATGCTCGCCGACGGCCTGCAGAAGTTCCGCGAAGCTCCTCACCGGCTTTCCCTTGACCAAGACAATTACGTCGTTAGCCAACATGCCAGCATTCTTGGCTCCGCTTCCATCCATCACGGCCTCGATCGTAGGATGCCCTTCCTTTTCCTGGGTGCGGATCTGTACGCCGAGCACGCCGGGTGTCCCAGCGATCTTTCGTTGGGCAACGCTGACCACACCCACACTGATGGCTGCTCCCGAAACATCCGGCGTGGCTAACCATCGTCCCGGAAGCAGGTCGTCTGTGTCCGCCCATTCGGCTGGCTTTAGACCGGTCGCATTCAAATTGAGGACCGCCAAATCATTTTGCGTATCGGTCAATAGAATCTTGGCAGCAAACTTCTTGCCCTCCGGCGTCCTGCAGGTGATCTTTCCTTGCAAACGACTGGCCTTGGTGACGACCAAACCATCTGCGGAAACGACGAGCCCAAGGATTTGAAGCTTCCCGTCGCAGAGCACTTCGACGGTACTCTTGGCAGCGGTCGACACAATCGGCTTGAAGGTGGCCAACACCGCGTTGCCGCGCACGAATTGCTTCTTGTCCAGCGAATCGGTGCTGTCTTCAGGACGGTACGGCGTAAGGGCCAGCCGTGGAGGTACGTTGCGCCAGCCGACAGCCTTGGCGAGTTCTTCGATGGAGTACGCTCTTTCCGCATCGAGTTCGTATGATTCAATCAGCCGGTCATACATGCTGCGGATGTCGCCAGCTGGAAGTTCCGCGCGAGTGATCTTGCCATCGCGATCACGGTCAAAGTTGACGAGGAAACGACTTGGCGGTACTGGCGGATATGTTTCGCCTGCCTTCAGATGCTCCCAGGCTTCGACGTAGGCCAGCACGGGACCATGCAGATTTCCCGTCGACTCTTCGGAGATGCGACTGTGGATGCCGATAACGCGACCCTGCATGTCGAACAATGGACCACCTGAATCGCCTCCAGTGATCGTGCAATCCGAACGCAGAGTGTCTTTGTCGACGTCGATGATGCGACCGACACGCACCGGTGGCGTGCGGTCCTCCTGGAAGCCGCCCGGGTGTCCCGTCGACAAACACCAGTCACCCGGTTCGGGAAAATCTTCGTGGGTCACCATCGGCGCGAATGGCCATTTGCCCTCTTTCGTGATCTTGACCAATCCGCCGTCCGCTTCGGTATGAATCCCCAATGTTCTACCGGGGACGCGAGTTCCATCCGGAAATCGGATCATCACATTGCGGCCCGGACGTCCGATCACGTGTGCGGCCGTCAAAACGTAGCCGCTTTCGCTGATCACCACACCACTTCCTTCGACATTTTGGCCGACTTGAATGCCAACGGTGCACGGGACGACTTGTTTGGCAATGCGACGCATCGTCGCTTCCATTGGTACCAAATCGTCGGTCTTGGGCGTGATCCGGACAAACGCAGTCAGCAGTTCGTTTTCGTCGGCCACCCCGACCAAGACCGTCGCCAACATCACCGCACCCATACCTAACCAGCGAACAGGAAGTCTTGCGAGCATGGACCACTTCCCCAGATTGATTTGAGAACTTCAAGACAGGAGGCCGAGATCGCACGCCACGCGCGGGGGGACGTGCAACATTCAACTTCTACCTTTTTACACCGAAACGGAACGAAAGTCACCTGAAGTTGCACACTCAGACATTTTTTAACGATTAGCGAGGTACCCCCGGCTTGAAAGATCGCAGGAAGATTTCGTGGCCAAATTCCGGGAATACGGGACGTCCTGGTTTGATGAGGAAACCTCACAACTTCGGATACGGTAACGACCTACCGAAGCGCTGACGACCGAATGTTCGAATCCGCCACAGACACTTCTGCGTCCACCCCCCACGGGGCATTTTCACTTTGGAGGTCTGGGAGAGCTTTGAGTATGTCCTTCTCCCCTCGAGCAGATTTTTTCGCTTTTTAGTTGTCAGTTTGCAGCGGTTTTCACATCATGTTACCTTCTCTCCCTTGGGAGAGATGACTGGAGCCTAACTCGAGAAGCAAGAACGACTTGAAAGCTGCACGATCTCCAGAGGGAGAGACAGATCTTAACTCTTGAAGCAAGAGAGGCTTAAAAGCGAAAAAGTCTGTTCGGGGAGAAGGGACTCGCTGCCGGCTTTCTCTCATAGTCAAAAGCGAAAAAGTCTGCACGCCGGGGCGAAACCAGTGTCGCGATCTGGCGACCAGTCGTTTCCTTAAAACACGTCTCCGCACCGCACACGCGGTTCAAGCATCTTTCGGAGGCTCATCCGTCCGCGATGAATCAGGGATTTGGCGGCGTCCGGCGTCGTGCCTAGTTCTTCTGCCACGCCGGCATAGGTCATGCCAACAAAGTCGCATAATGAAACCGCAGCCTGCTGCCGTTCGCCCAATTGACTAACGCCAGTTTGCACCAGATAGCGGAGTTCCTTGTGTTCGGCGACCTGGGCGGGTGAATCGACGCTGGAGTCGCGCCAGAGATTCTCCACGTGGCTGCCGTCGGAATCGTCAAACACGATGTTCACTTCGCGTCGTCTGGCCAGCGAGCGGCGGGCATTCGAGACGACGTTGTTTACAATGGTGAAGAGCCAGGTCGAAAACTTCGCACCGACGACGTAATTTTGCCGAGCCCGGTAGACTCGTAAAAAGACCTCTTGCGCCAAATCCTCGGTGGATTGACGGTTGCCCATCAGGTACGTGATAACGGCTTGAACGCGTTCGTTGTAGCGGCGAAACAGTGCCTCGAACGCAGCGTCGTCGCCCGCGCGGACACGCAACATCAGTTGGACATCCGGGTCAGTTAATGCTGCCTTGACTGCGGAGGACTTTGTAAATCGGACCATTTTGGGCGCCTTGACATACGGGAAGATGACACATAAGTCTCAATGGACGCGATATTTATGACGACGAACCATACGGCCCGAACCACCGGTTTTGACTCGCCGTACATGTGAACTAAGTAACAGAAACGGAAGGCCCTACCACTTTCTACCGTTGGTTTCGATTTTTTTGAGAAGTTCTTCATAAGATAGTGGTGAAGGGATGCACCCCAAGCAGGCAGCCGCGCTAGGATAGCAGGTGGCTGGACGCGCAATCTGGCGTCTTGGTTTGCTTCGGAAGTCTCACGACATCGGCGATTGACTTTTCCTGACACCTGTAGAAAACGGCCATCACTTCGCGTTTAGACAAGGATCGAGATCCCCCAAATGACCACCACTGACGGGCTGTCGGATGAACTGGTCGCGCGACTTATGGACGGTAATGAACAAGTCCTGGCCGACCTGTTTTCGCGGCATCGCAACCGGTTGTGGCGGATGGCCAACTTTCGCATTGATCGGCGTTTGGCTGGCCGGGTTGACGCGGACGACATTCTGCAAGAGGCCTACCTGGCAGCCTCGCAACGAATCCGTCACTACCTGGAAAACCCATCACAGTCCTTCTTTGTCTGGCTGCGCTTGATCACCAGACAAACCCTGGTGGATGTCCACCGTCGACACTTGGGAGCAAAAATGAGAAACGCTGGTCGAGAGACGGCAAACCGGCCGGGGTATCCACAGGCAACCTCGATTTCGCTGGTTGCCCAACTGTTGGGTTCGATGACGTCTCCGAGCCAAGCGGCAGTCAAGGCGGAAATGACTCGGCAGTTGGAAGTGGCCATCGAAGGGATGGATCCGATCGACCGTGAAGTGCTCGCCCTGCGACATTTTGAAGAACTGACCAACAGCGAAGTCGCAGAGTGGCTTGACATTCAGCAAAAGGCGGCGAGCATTCGGTATGTGCGCGCCGTTGCTCGGTTGAAAGGCATTTTGGCACGCGTGCCCGGGTTCTTTGATTCGCAGGAACCACAGCCATGAATGACCCAACTTTGGAACGCCATCCGATTGAGTACCTGGCATCGGAATTCACCGACCGACTGCGGGCCGGCGAACAGCCGACCGTGCAGGAGTATGTCGACGATCATCCGCACGTCGCCAATGAAATCCGCGATTTATTCCCCACCATCGCGGCGATGGAGAAACTCAAGACTCATAGAGAATCGAAGAGTGGAGGCCGCGCCTCGCTAGGACCAGCTCGGTTGGAGCAGCTGGGTGACTTTCGCATGGTCCGAGAAATTGGGCGCGGCGGCATGGGCATCGTTTACGAAGCTGAGCAGCTTTCTTTGGGTCGGCGCGTGGCGGTGAAGGTGTTACCCAAACAATCGCTACTGGATGAGAAACATTTGCTGCGGTTCCGACGCGAGGCAAAAACGGCCGCCCGATTGCATCATACGAATATCGTTCCAGTGCTCGGCGTCGGTGAACATGACGGATATCACTTCATCGTGATGCAGTACATTCGCGGCGTCGGTCTGGACGAGATCATTCCCCATCTCATGGAACTTGGCGGCAATTCCCAACCCGTCGCAACAACTGATCAGAATGCAGTCGAGCCAAGTCGCCGCGAGGCTCAGATCGGCAGTGTCGCCCGGGCGATTTTCCATGGTGAATTCAGCGTTCCCGTTGCCTCGGCGGAATCGTCGATCAGCGGCTCGGCTTCAGCAATCATCAATGGCGATCCGGCTCAGAGTGGCTCGATAGGATTCGAAGTGGGTCCACTTTCGGAACTAACCCAACAGTCAAGGCACTTGCCGACGCGGTCCTTCGTCAAGCTTGAGCAGTCCAATGCCAATCCCGCGGATCTGGAAGATGCAACTGACGATCCTTCCGTGGCGGTGCCTGACGAATCGCCTCAGGTCACCGTCGCGACGCGCATGAATGCGAACTATTGGCGGAGCGTCGCGAGGATCGGCGCCCAGGTCGCCTCGGCACTGCAGTACGCGCACGAACACGGTACTCTGCACCGCGACATCAAACCCGCCAACCTGCTGATCGACCAGCAGGGGATTGTGTGGGTCGCCGATTTTGGCTTGGCCAAGGCCATCGAACAGGACGATGTGAGCCGGACGGGAGACGTCGTGGGGACATTGCGATACATGGCCCCCGAACAGCTGTTTGGCAACGCCGAATGTCGCAGCGACATGTTTAGTCTGGGACTGACGCTGTACGAACTGCTGACGTTCCGCCCGGCCTATGACGAGGCCGACCGTAAGAAGTGTCTGATTCAACGCAGCGTCGCGCCGCAACCTCCGCTCCCGCGACGCATCGTTCCAGGCGTGCCACGAGACTTGGAAACGATTGTCTTGAAAGCGATCGCAGAGGAACCTGAACGCCGCTATGCAACCTCGGCGGAGCTGGCCGAAGATCTCGAACGGTTCCTGGCAGACCGACCCGTCCTGGCACGTCGCGCCACGCCGATGGAACACCTCTGGCGATGGTGTCGGCGGAACCCCGCCATCGCCTGCCTTTCCAGCATCACAGCGTCGTTGCTGGTCCTGGTGGCGATTGTCTCAACGACCAGCTATTATCGCTTGGCCGAAGAGCATCTCCGGACCAAGTCGGCCAACGATATGGCCAACGATGCACTGAGCCGAACCAAGGCCGCCAACGAGGTCGCCATCGATGCGCTGAAAGGAGAAACCTTGCATCGTCGCAAGGCCGAGGCCACTTCGGAATTGGCCTGGGACGCGCTCGACCGCATCTTTGCCAGATTCGCGCCACAAAGTGTGGTTGCGCCCGAACCGATGACCTTGGAAACGGAAGAGGGCGACGAACTGGCGGTCGAAAGTCCGGTGGTGCTGTCCGACCAGGCGGCTGCCTTGCTGGAAGAACTGCTCAAGTTTTACGATCTACTGGCCGCACAAGGTGATAACGACGTTGCTTATCAACGCCGCATCGCCGACGCGAACCGACGCGTCGGTGCAATCCAGCAGCGACTTGGACGTAATGAACAAGCCGAGGTCGCCTATCGCCGCGCGATTGAAATCTTCTCAGGGATTTCATCGCCCTCAGACGATCCGCAAATACGTGTCGCCATCGCAGCCTTGCACAATGAACTTGGCACGATCTTCGCGAAAGCGCGACGCCTACCCGAAGCGTCGAACGAATACTCGACAGCCCGCCACCTGCTGGAATCGTTGGCCGCGCAAACCGACGAACCTGCTGCACGATACGAACTGGCACGCACATACTATCTGCAGTCGTGGCCATTCATGGGCCGCAGGCGTCGTGGGCGACCTGGCAATTCAGAAGGGAAAGGTGCCCCGGGGCGATTGGATCCGTCGTCACGACAAGATCGTGACCGTGGGCAGATGGTTCGCTCGGGCGATCCGAGTCGTACGGATGACTTAAACAAAGCAATCGCGCTATTGGAAACCCTGGACGAACAGCATCCAAACATTCCGGAATACCAGCAACTCCTCGCGATGACGTACGCTGAACGGGCAAAGCGAAGCTTCCGAGACGCAGACTCATACACACAATCAATCGGCAGCGCCGTCTCGATCTTGACTTCGCTCGTCGAGCGTTTTCCCGCCAACCCGGATTTCCGGTTCGCCCTGGCAACGGTGTACGCCACCGTGACACCGGACGATGGTCATCGGAGCGAGGTTGATCGGCGCGACGAGATCGCGCGACTGCTGTCTTCTCAGTCCATCCTGAGGAAACTTCAACGCGAACATCCCAATGTGCCGGAGTATGCTGCAGCAGATGCGAGGATGTCGGAACGGCTCGGCAAGTTGTACTCGCGTATCTTTGAGTTTGATCAGGCCATCGCCCATTTGGACGCTGGCTTGAAGAAACAAGAGACTCTCGCTCGGCGTCACCCATCTGCCAACATCTACACCATACGTTTATTCTTCATGCGGCGAACGTACGCGGACGAGCTACGTAGCCAACATGATTGGACAGAGGAGTCACTGCTACTGGAGAAGGCTCGTGATCAGCTTGCGGCGAACCTGGCCGTGAGTACTGAATTCATCCGAAATCCAGATGGCGATCCGCGTATGAAGGCAGGTGTCGCCGTGGGCGTCGTCCGCGACTTCGAGGTGATAGGTGAGATCTGTGCCGAACTTGGCGACGAGGCAGGCGCGGTAGCCGCCCAGGAAGCGGCCGAGGAACTTCGAAACGAATTCAATATCCCACAATTCGATCCCCGCATGGGCTCGCGCGGTGGCGGACCGTGAGGTGCTGGATCACGGGAAGCTGAATCGCAAGGTGGCAACGGAGGTCCACCCTAAGATGTCGAGAAAGCCGAGGAGCTTCTCGTGGAACGCATCCGACGCAACCAAGACTTGGCCTTATTGGATTGTCTACAACTGTCCGACAAAGCGCAGATCGTCGCCCGCAGCGAGCACTTACGTGGTTTGACCCGATTCCAATCGAGGCGACAATTGGAAGAAGCAGCAAAAATGCTGGAAAAACTAAGGAACAATTTGGCTCATTCTCAAGACATCATCACCAACGATTGGGAGACCATCGTGACTCTCTCCGAAAGGCTCGACGAAGTGCTGGAAGGACCACCAGGATTGAACGGTGGACAAGCTTACAACTGATGTCAAATCTGCGAGTACGCAGTCGGTGCGAGCATAATACTGGTGATTTTGGATACGGTGCCTTTATATCGTTCGAGCACTTTCATTCTCAGCCATTCGGGATGTTTTCGGAATCCGTTCCAATGTTCCTTGTGCGCCTCGTCGTTGCCGGCGGACAACATGTATGTCAAGTTCGGGACATCGTTGGAAATCAGCGTTTCGCCAAAGAAGACTGGTCCCAGTTTCACGTCGCGCATGATGTCGATCTCGCCTTCGTTAAACATCTCTACTTTGCGACGTGCCATCTTCTCGTTGTGGCTTTCATAGATTCGTAATTCGAATAGACGTGGTTGTTTCTTTTTCGATTGTGCCGGCAACTCAATGACAGGCATTCCAGCAAAGGCCTTCATCAATCGACTCTCAATGCGAACAAACGGCGCGTCGTCTTTCGCTGGGGCGGAAAACTCTGCGGCGGCTTTTAGGTACTGTTCGTCCGCAGCCAGTTTCGAATTTCGTTGAGTCAGCGCATCGAGCGTTGAGTATGGAATTAGAATGTAAACCGAGTGGTCATCGTCATCGTTAAGTGAAGTGAACACTCCGACACGATCGATGCCTAGTCGATTCAAGGCGGGCAGATACGCGCGTTCGACGTATTTACTAACACCGTCCTTCATTTCTTCGCTGGCACAACGATAGATCCGCCATTCGTAGATTTCTTGCGACGGTTTGTCGTCGGCTGCGGTTGCGTGCGAGTTGAAGCTCATGCTCGTTGCCATGGCAGCGGCTAAAGAGCCAGCAATGAATTCGCGGCGTTGGATTGATTGAGTCATTGGAATTAGGGGTCTTCAGTTGGTTAGGTTTGTTAACATCGGCCGTCAAAGCAGTAACGTCTATCGTAGCAACACTCGCCTGCACAAACAACGAACACATTGCCTCATGTCGACGACCCTAGAAGTGTGAGGCCGATTCATTGAGGTAATTCCCTTCGAGTCGGAACCACAGCATCCGCGCGGCAATCTTTGAAACGAAATCCACCGTCGACAGCCAAAATGGAGCCAGTGATATAATCGGCGTCGTCCGATGCTAGAAACGCCGCTGCCTTGCCAATGTCGGCAGCTGTTCCCAGCCGACCTAGTGGTAGTTTATTACCTTCACGGAGAATCAACTCTTCGTCGAACGACGCGTGTTCGCCAGGAGTATCAATCCAACCGGGCTCAATGGCGTTAACGTGAATTCGGTACGACGATAACTCGACGGCGATCGACCGTGTCATGTGATTCAAGGCCGCCTTAGCCGGACCGTAAGCGATGTTGCCAGCCATCGGCAATTCCGCTTGGACGCTGGAAATGAAGATAATCTTGCCACCGCCTCCCCGGGCGACCATATGCCGAGCGATCAACTGACTGACATGAAACCCGCCCATCAACGTCGCTTGAATGATCTGTTCGTATTCGTTGGGATCTTGCTCCAAGAAACCGCAGCGTGTGTTCCGGGCCGGGTTGCTGACCAGAATGTCGACTTGCGGTACAAGCCGCAACGTCTTAGCAACCAATTGTTCGCACCCTGGACGGTTGAAAACGTCCGCTTCGATCGCGTGGCAAGTTCGACCGATCGCGCGAACTTCGTCGGACGTGTCCGATAGATCGGGGCTACCCGGCCGATCATTGACGACAACATCTGCGCCGGCCTCAGCCAACTCCAGCGCAATCCCTCTGCCGATTCCACGTCCGGCACCAGTGACCAGCGCGATTTTACTCGAGAGTTTCAACGTTCGCTCCTTTGAAGTAAGCAAACAAATATGGATGAATGAGGGTCAAATATCTTCCAATCCTCGCGAACATTTCGTCAATGTATCCGATACTGCTTGATGAAGCGCCCAGCGGGTCTATTGACTGGGCGACTCGTAAGCGATGCGGCACGTCACTACCGGGCCGAGAAACGGTAGAGTGACCGGGATCGGACTGACGGTTTTATCCGACAACCGCAGCAACATCTCGAAGGTAAGTCAAGGTCCAAATCGCCATTATCTCTGGGTCATGGGAGACGTTGTCCGCAAAGGTAATTGTCACAGGACACCACACGCTGTATGTTGTGACCTCCTGCCCAATTGGGAAAGTGGGCCAAGGCAGTTTCCCAATTTCCGTCCCCAGCGAACGAACAACTCGAAGGAATGTAAATGATGCAAAGTATCGACGAACCGCGCTTGGAATCAGATCTCGAATATCGTTTTGGTTACTTAACAGAGTTCGTTGGGTTCACCGAGGAAGATATCGCCCTGATCCACGGCGCTGCGGGACATCTGGCTCCGCTCGTCCCCACTCTTGTTGATGCTGTGTATGACAAGCTGTTTTCGTACGATGCCACGAAACGTCACTTTGTCCCCAGACAGTCAGGCTACGAAGGTTCAGTTCCTGACAGCATCGAAACGCTCACGCAAGACCATGAAATGATCAAGTTCCGAAAACAACACCTCGGCCAATACCTGACACGCCTCGTGACCGAACCGTATGATGCAAAACTGCTCAGCTATCTCGACATGGTTGGAAAGATCCACACTCCGAAGGCCGGCAGCAAACAACTCGATGTGCCACTTGTCCAGATGAATGCACTAATGGGATTCGTATCCGATGCACTCATTTCAACCATCCTTGGTCTGCATCTCGATGCAGACGCAACTGCTCGCACGCTCCGGGCCTTCAACAAACTGCTGTGGTTACAGAACGACCTCATTACGCGTCATTATCAAGCTGCGTAAGAAGTTGACGACGGAACAGTTGGACTGCCATGCGTCCGGATCTCCGCCCGGTTTAGAGTCTAGCTTTGGGACATGCGCGCTCGGTGCGCGCATGTTTCGCGAGCGACGGGCACCGACCGCAGGTTGGTCGGGGAGCGTACCAAAGACGGGCACGTTCCCTATTTGGCTGCGGCACTGCCGCGTTAGGCGCATCTCGTGCTCTTGTCTCAGTCATGTGTGGAGTCGTATTTCAAAGGTGAATCTGCGCGACACAGTGTTCAATTTGCTTCAATAGTTCCCGTGCCAGAGGTGTTGACAGCCTAACCTCAATTTCGCCGGATGCCGCCTCTTGAAATGTCGACGCCTCGAATCCGACAAAAAGTGTATTTTCGTTTTCGAGTCGGACGTCTAGCTTCCTAATCTTCGTGTCACCCCACGATACTCCAATGATTGGTTGGGAATACCGAAATACCAAAAAGTGTTCTCGTGTCAGTACCACTGACCCGCTGAACCAATTGCGTTTCCAGCCATAGTATTTTCCCGGCGCTCGGAACCGTTTGAAGGTTACCGAGCCTCCAATCCCTTCGTCTTGCAGCACGATACCTTCCTTCTGTATTTGGTCTATGGCGTCTCGGGGAATCTTGCCCAGCCCGAGTAGTCGATAGAGAAGCGTTTTGCTCATAGGCCGTACACGAGCGGCAAAAGAATCCATGTAAGTCCGTGGTTTGATGCGGCGTCGGGTATTTTGGCTGACTCGGCCGGTACTCACGTTTGGTGCGTGTCACAATTTACACACCAAGACCACGGAAGTTGAACATGGGCATTCTCGCCATTGACCTCGGTAAAATCAATTCGATGTGCTGTTTCTTTGAGACCAATACCCATCAACTTTCGTGTCGATCAGCATTGGGTCAGGAGTCATTGAGCAGATCAAGCAGTTGGCCCAGGCGATCAATTGATTCGGATCATCGCGCCTTCATCACACATCTGGGGATCGGCCTCTTTGAGAGGCAAGACCAGGTATTACGTCTCGCTTGATTTTCGACGGAACTGCTTGAGCTCTACCATGTTGCCTGGGTCGCTTTGGGGCCTGCTTGGCCCCATGATAGGCCAGCTGATCAAGCTGAGGATTGATCATTCCCTTAGCAGTGTTCGATCTTTTATTGTCGTCTTTCGCTCCGCGAAAGCACGTTCCTTTCGCGGAGCGAAAGGCGACTATCGGACAGTAATCCCTCGAACGATCCTTAGCTCTTCGGTCAGTTGCCGATGAGTACTACTCGCGTCCGACATGATCAAGACCTCCCATCCGATCCCCGACTATCCATGTACGGCCTGGCCTCGTGGGGTTGGCTTCCGCCAACTCAGCCATGACTGCCTTCGGAAACAGGCAGGGCCGCCTTGTACAGGACAATGAATCATGCGGAGACCGTCGAGTCATCCACAAACTTGCAATCTCTTCCCAAATCCTCGAGCATCTCGCGAACTGACGATTCGAGTGTCAAAGTGACTGCTCGGACTGTCGCGTGCTTCTCCGCCGTGTACGACGAGGCACGGTCCTTCAGGTCGACGGGATCTCCGACTTTGACGCAGGCCTTCCTGGGCCCCCAAATCTTTCGCTCTCGGAAGACCTCCATCTCCAAGAGGCACAACATGTCGGTGAATCGCTCGAATGTCATGGACTCACTGACATACCCATCGTGAATGGCGACGAATTGCAGCAGTCGCCAGAGGTCTTCGTAAAGACTCCGGGCGATCTGTTGGCGTTCGCTGGCGAGTTGCTGTTCGTAATCCGAGCCCGCGGGCTCCTCATGAAGGATTCGGTCAAGGGTATTGAAAAGCGTACGGATGCGATCAAGCAAGGTCTGCCGATCGGAGGGCGTCACGGCCAACTGCTGCTCCAGTCGCGAGACGATATGCAGCTTGAGATCGAGAATGCGATCGTTCAGGTCGCTTTGTGCGGACGCCGTAATCTGATGTGCCTGTTCATTCGCCGCCAGAACGGCCTCCCCGATCCGGCGCAATCGTGCATACCGAGAAAGCGGAGATGATTCTTTAGGGATTGACAGCTTCGATTCGAGCCGTACGAACGAAGCGTCAATCTCGGCGTGCATGTCTTTGAGGTACACGTACTTGATGGCGATGGGAATGCAGTAAAGGTGCGCGTCTTCGTCCGATTTGGTCGCGTCTTCGTAGGCTTTGAAGGCAAGCTGAATCACGCCCTGTTGAAACGGGATTACCATACTATTCTGCCATATCGTCTGCCCTTCCGAAAAGATCACGAGCCAACGCTTTGCCGCTGCCAAGAGCTTTCTGGTCATGCTGAAGGAGGGGCGGTCGATGGCCCCGCGAATGATCGAATAGACACCCATCCGTGGCATCAACCAGCGGTAGATCGGAGACTGCTCGAACAGCTCCATCGCGGCGACATAGTTGTACTCGTCTTGCAGCAGCCTTGAGAGATACATGATGATGTGTGGCTCAAAGCCTCCCGAGTGGCTCGGCGTTACGAGGCATCGCTCGCCTTTGAGCCGTCGCAATCGCTCCAGATCGTCTTGATCAATCTCGATCTCAGTCACGCGGAGCTTTCGCCGGATCATGCGCTTGATGCCCAGTTGCACCAGACGAATCAGGAATCGATTATTCTTCGGCGGATAGAATGTGAAAGGTTTGGGCCTGGACCTGGGGTCCGATTCCAAGGGCGCTCTCAGGTTCATGGTGTATACCTCACTAGACCGAGAGGACTTCTTCCTGCAAACCATCGCCGGGGCCATCATAACGGAAAGACGTGCCGGAGACACCTTAGACAACTGCCTTTCCGATCAACGCACCGACCGCGGTCTTGTACGATCCTCGCACCGTTTCGTGCTGCGCGCGACGATTATGTATAATCGTTCGTCCGCCGGTAGAGAGGAGGCCCCGGACAAGTGACCGGCCGAATATTCTCCTGCACGCGGTCGCCGAGAAAGCGCCCGTCCGCCAACCCCCAAGGAACACAAACGTGACCGACTTAGTTCGCCGAGTGGCACAACGTGTGGCGTTTGTTTCGACACGCATCGCCGGAACGGACGGTGTCTCTTTGGAGATCGCCAAATGGGCCCACGTTATCGAGAAAATGGGAGTGCAGTGTTACTACTTTGCGGGTGAATCTGATCGTCCTCCGGACCGCACGGCGCTCATCGAGGAAGCCCATTTTAACCACCCGGAGATTCTCGATATTTCTCAGCGGGCATTCGAATCAGAAAACCGCACCACACAGTTGACCGACGATATCCTGCGTATCGCACGTGTTATTCGCGACAAGCTGAACAAGGCCATCGCAGAGTTCGAAATTGATGCCATCATTGCCGAGAATGCCCTGACAATCCCGATGAACTTACCACTGGGAGTTGCGATCGTGGAAGCAGTGCAAGAGGGCGGGTTGCCGTGCATCGCGCATCATCACGACTTTTACTGGGAGCGGCCCAGGTTTCTAGTGAGCGCGGTGGATGACATCATTCGATATGCGTTTCCACCCCCCTTGCCGCAAATCCAGCACGTTGTAATCAACAGCCTGGCAGGTGAGGAATTCAGCCGGCGAACCGGACTCTCCTGCCGCATCATTCCCAACGTCATGGACTTTGCCAATCCGCCGGCCGAGCCGGATGACCATGCTCGCAGTTTTCGCGCAGAGATTGGTATGCAGGACGACCAATTGTTGGTCCTCCAGCCGACACGCGTCGTCGCCCGCAAGGGAATCGAGCATTCCATAGAACTGGTACGCAGACTGGGGCCTGAACGGGCAAAGCTGGTGATCACGCACGCGTCGGGCGACGAAGGGGATGCCTACGCCAGAAGAATCCGCGAATACGCCGAGATGTTGGGTGTCGAAGTGCTTTATGTCGACCAGCGGACCGCGGCTCGGCGCGGTGCCCCGCGAGATGGCCAGAGGCTTTTCACCCTGAACGATGCGTTTTCACAGGCCGACTTGGTGGCGTACCCCTCCGAGTACGAGGGGTTTGGCAACGCGTTCCTCGAAGCGGTTTACCATCAGCGAACGGTGTTATGCAATCGATACTCCATCTATCGCACCGACATTGAACCTTGCGGATTCCGCACGATCGTATTCGAAGACTTTCTGACGTCAGAAACCGTCGACGAGACCAAACGCGTCTTGGATGACAAATCGCTGCAACAAGAGATGGCCGAACACAACTACGAAGTCGCTCGTGAGTTTTTCAGCTACGAGGTACTCGAAGACGAATTGAATCTGATGATTCGGCGACCGCACAACGTGTACCGCCTCGTTGGCCGGCTCAGGCGATTTCATGGACGCAGTCGGTCGTGACCCGCAGTCGTACCTTTCGTACTCTTGGGCGTATCGGGGATTCAGCCACGAAATCATCTTGACTGGTAACCGTCATCCCAGCGTGGGCAGTATCCAGGCGACGACGGGTCCGGTGAGTCAGCTGCCTGATGCACTGCGGCGAAAGATCGGATTCGAGAATGCCTATCATGTGTATCGGCTTGCAGGCTAAAAATAGCCGAACACCGTCATAAGACTGGCGACATCCGCTCAGAACTCGCAGCGAACTTCGATGCGTGTGCCGAAGCCCTCGTTGGCCGATTCCTGGATAGTACCGAACCCGTCGATTTGCACAATCCAGTGCTGGCCGTAGGCTTGGCGGTGGCTGACGGCACCAGCGATCTGGCCGTCACCGTTAGTGGCCGTGCTTTGACGTGCACCGACCTCGAAGATGATGTGCCGACGATAATCATCGAGTATGAACTGGTAGCCGAGCGAGCCGCCAACTGCTTTGTCAGCTCGGTTACTCAATGGGGATCCGTACTGGCCCAACCCCTGGGCAGCGAACGTCAGACCGATACGGCCGAGTGGTCCCCCGACCGTGGGTTGTCGTGCGGCAGAGGAAAACCTGTCGATGCCACAGAAAGCGTTGACGTACATGTAGTCCTTCGTGTGCGGTATTCCCCAAGAGGCTGTACCAAACGCCAGGTATCCAGTGGTGATCGCGATCGACTCGCCGTCCAAAGCGTGTGAGCCCAGAACATGCAGTGCCGTGTTGTAATGCCCGAAACGTTGCACGCTGCTGATGCCCCAATGGGCGCTGTCATTGCCGCCTTTTTCGTCATCAACATAAACGAAGTCGGCGTTGACTTTGGCCTTCCGGCAATCGAGTTCGGAGAACAGGCCGAACAGCCGCAAGCCGGACGTCGTGATCCGGTTTTCGCGGTGGATGTCGTGCCAGCCGTAAACGACGGCGATCTGCAAGTCCGATCCGCCAGGCAGAATCAGGTTGTCACGAATAATGCCAATCGCATCGACGTTGTCATTGACGAGCAAGCCCTCCTGATAGAACAGCGGCTGCCGCCCGGCCGAGAAACCAAGATCGAGCGACCCGAAGTCTCGCGGATCCACATTGGGAATCAGCTCGCCGATTTCGCCCTCAAAAAACAAGGTGTTCAGCTCGATATTGAACGGGTCGTGCCAGCCATCGTTTTGACGGGGTCGGAGGTAGTACCCGGCGAAATCACCGTCTTCGTCCAGCGGGCGGATCCCCACCAGTACGCGTTCCGTCCCCGTCAGTTGCAGATTGCCGTACAGGTCCAAGCGATTGGTCCAGTCGCCAAAAGTGGTCTGCCCGTCGTCATACACTTGGACAGCAGTGCGGTACGTACCAAACAGTAGAAAAGAGGGCTGCCAGACTGCTCCGCCTGGCATCTCGATGCCAGGCATGATTGGACCGTTTCCCAGGAACGGATTGCCCAGCTCCAGGACGGGATCAGGTCGAGTCGGCACCGATTCGAGGTCGAGCGGCCAAGTTGATTCGGCGGGCACGGCGCTGCCCGGTGCGATCATCTCTGAACCGAAGGAGAGTTCCTGTGGTGCTGGGAATGGCTCGAACGTCGTCATCGGCGTCCCGTCGTCGATGTGCCACCCCTGTTCGCTTGGCCACGAATTAGTCGGCCAAGACTGCGACCGCTGTGCGACGGCAGCGGCCGGTGACGCCAGAATCACGGCTGCGACGATCAACACGATTCGTCTTTGGCGGCGAGCCGCTCCGATGTCGCAGTACGTTGGCATGATCGCGATTCCAGTCTCGTGACTGGCCGGGCGAGGGCGACTTGCACGAGACAGTCCTGGTGGGTGTTCAGTTAAACGTTCGTTACTTCAACTTACCTATCTAGTAGTGTTCGATCTTTTATTGTCGTCTTTCGCTCCGCGAAAGCACGTTCCTTTCGCGGAGCGAAAGGCGACTATCAGACAGTAATTCCTCGAACGATCCCTAATCGGCCCGCGCTGTCTTGATGTCGAGAATAACGTGACGTTCCCAAAGGACTTGGTGGCCCGCAACTATTCGACTCGCTATATCTGGAAATGTCAGATCGTATTCGAAGCCGATGCCTTTGATCTCGTTGATTAAGGCAATTGTTGTCATGCCGGCTTTCAGCTGGATGATGGCGTGGTACGGCCCCTGTCCGGTAAATTGGCTCTTGTTGATCGAGTACTTGGCCCAGCGGTGGCCGTATGGTTCGATACCCTGTTTGTGTTTGCGACTCGCGTGAAATCGGCCAAGCAGTTTGGACGATCGGCGCTCGGGCCTGACGAAGGGCAGAACCGACCCGGCGGAAGGCAACGCCAGTGGCAGTTCTCGTTCGGGGCCGCGTACATGGTGCGAGATGAAACGAGATTTGAGGGAGAATAGTTGTCTGTCCAACGGCAACTCACGGTTGGCCACAAATTCTGAATGCAGACCGCGGACGTCACCGTAGGGGTCGAGGTCTCCAGACTGATGAATGACGTTTCCCGCGGCGTCGAAAACCACTACGTACAACCAGACAACGCGTTCCGCATCGAAACCAGTTGGCACATTGTGACCGTCAGTGCCATTCTTGACCTGCACCTGAAAGCGAATTCCGCTATGGTCGGCCTTGTCGATTTTGATCTCGCCGAGCTGGTATCCGTTACGCAACAGTGTCAGCTGATGCTGCCTCATTTCCCAAAGCAGTTCCAGGTTCTCGTTGATGATCATGCGGGCAGCGTAACGGGTGTTGGCCGACCGCCACCGTGCTGGGAACTGATAGCCGTTGGGGACGTTTTGTTCAAACTCGGCCGTACCCCATCCCGCTTCAGTGTTGAAGGTCAGCCATTCACGGATGGTAGCCAACCCAGGCTGACCGAAGGGAGCGTAGCAATCATGCTCTTCCCGAATGGCTGCGGGATTGAAGGGAAACAATGCGGCTGGCAGCACCGAGTGGTCGGGGCCGACAAACATGTGGTTCGTCAGCTTGCGGGGCGCGCTGTGATAGTCGTTTCGCTCACCCTTGATGATGGCGGCCGAGCCGAAGTCGAAGTTCTTCCACTCGAAGTCCGGATCGTCCCGACGGGCTAGAATCCGTCCCGGTTCCTTGCCCGCGTGGCAATCCTGGCAAGAAATGCCTTGTTTGTTCGCTGGTGAGGTTTTCCATTCGCCAAACGCCTCTTCGAGACGTAAGCCGTTGGGCACAGTCACTTCATGGCAAGTCGCGCAAAAGCCCGAATTTGGTAGTTGAAAGAATTTGACGAGCGTCCCGTGAACCTGCTGCCCAGGCTGACGGGGATCGACGGCCAGCTGGTTCGCGGCGACCGCCGCAGCCAACTCACGGTTGTCACCTCGGGGCCCGTAAATCGGCGCCGTCATGTCTCCCTGGACCAGCGTCCGTCGCCCGCTGACCTTGCCGAACTCCTGATTGACTCGATGACAAGTGATGCAGGTGACCCCCTCTCGGGATACCGGGTGGCGGTCGATGTTCGCCATAAAAATTGGTTCACCCAGTGCCATGCCAACGGGCGAGTGGCAGCGGATGCAGAAATCGCCGAGCGTGCCGTTGGATAGCTGCAACAGTCTGCCGTGCATCGCATTGAACACTGGGCTCATCTGAGCGTACGCGTGCTGTGAGATCGACCATTCTCGAAGATGTTTGGGGTGACACTCGCCGCAAGCCGCCGCGGAGGGAAAGGGATTACAGAAAAAGACCCTCGCGTGAGCCTCGTCAGGATCTGGTGCCGGCACTTCTTCAGGCGAGGGCTCAAGTAGAGATAACGGCGAGGTAATGGCCTCGCGTGCTCGAGTTGCGGACGACGGCGGTTCTTCGCCCGTCGCCGGCAGCGATCGAACCGTGATCACGGCCAACAGCACCGCTAGCAGCCAAACGTGGCTCCGAACGGCACTCGACACACCGCTACCAGTCGCCCTGGCATGCTCGTTCATGCGGAATCCTCTCCCAGCACACCCAGACTTCAACGATAAAATACGTGAAATTAAACTATGTTTATCAAGTTTAACTCATCATTTGAACATCGTGGCGACGAAGGGGCGCGCGCTGGCTCGACGGGCCAGCCAAGAAGGGCTTTACAGTCGCGATGTCCGCTTCGTACACACAATCGACAGTCCGCGACGATTTCTTTTCCCGATTTGTTTGCCGGAACGGAAAAGTTTCCCTCATTGCGCCGGCCCGCGGAAAGTCGGGTCACCCGTAAGCGGGGGGGGGGGAAACAACTGTTTCGTGACGTGAAGACGACAGTGAGCTTGGTTCTTCCTTTCGTCATCCGGCGCCTGCAAAACAGACTTTTTCGCTTTTGACTACGAGAAAAAGCCGGTAGCGAGTCCCTTCTCCTCTCGCAGACTTTCTGACTTATTATGCCGCGATTCTAGGCGTATTCTCAACGGCTGACTCCCGTTTCTTTTGATTTCGAAGTTTGGTGAGCAGACGGAGGTTATGGCTGAGAACGGTCAGCCCCAGTTGTGTCCGGGCTCGGCCGATTCCGCGACCGCGAAACCGACGCAGGTTTCGATGCTCTTTGAAGTCACCAAACACTCGCTCGATCGTCTGACCGCGACGTTTGTACAACAACTTCCCCTCCTCCGTGCTTTCAGACGGTCGATCTCATCTTGACGTTGATCTCGACGCACCGTTCGGCCTTTCTCTGGTATCTTCGTACAGCGTGGTTTCAGTGGACACACCGAGCAGTCAGAAGGTGAAGCACGGTAGACATCGAACGGTATCAACTCGCCGCTAGCACGTTGGCGGCTGTTCTTGTAGGCAAATGACAATGCCTTCCCTTCGGGG
>PVBE010141390.1_pt1 | contig 25180 bp, 22 predicted proteins | sample 1631181 | NCBI WGS metagenome assembly PVBE01 (sample SAMN08397723, study PRJNA350692) | Marine metagenome, whole genome shotgun sequencing project. | isolation source: water | place: Pacific Ocean | collected 2012-04 | reverse complement strand
GACCGGTAATCTCGCCAAGCCCGGCTGCGGGCCGTTCTCGATGACGGGCCAGCCCAACGCCATGGGCGCGCGCTTCACCGGCGGCCTGACCGACAGGCTGCCCTTCAACATGCCGCTGAACAACGACGCGCACCGCAAAAAGATGGCCAAGGCCTGGCGGGTGCCCGAGGAGAATCTGGTCAACGCCATGAACTCCAAGAACCCGGGCTATGCGGTCGGCATGATGGAGCGGGCGCTCAAGGGCGAGGTGAAGGCGTTCTTCTTCGTCTATGCCACCCACATCGACCTGCCCGACCAATACAACCTGGTGCGACCGGCGATCACCAAGACCTTCAACGTGGTGCAGGAGATTTACCGTCACGCGCCCAACAATCTCTATGCGGACGTGATCTTCCCGGCCGCCACGTGGGGCGAGGTCCAGGGCGTCTATATCAGCTCCGAGCGGCGCATCAACATTTGCCAAAAGGCCGCCGAGCCACCGCCGGGCTGCCTACCGGACATGGACATGGTCATCGACAAGGCCAAGGGGATCGGTACGCTCTTGGGGCTCGACATGGACAAGGTCCTGCCCTACGAGCGCGCCGAAGACGGCTTCTATGATCCAGAAGAGATCTTCCGCGACGTCGTCACGGCGTCCGCCGGAACGGACACCGACCTGACCGGCATCCTCGAGGTGGAGAAGCTGGACAAGGTATCGCCCTATGAGCAGCTCGCTGAGCTGCGCGGCATCCAATGGCCGGCGCCGAGCTATGAGAGCGCCCAAAACGGGGGCACCAAGCGGCGCTTCATGCTGCAGGAGGGCGATTGGGGAAACAAACCTTACGGCTACTTCCGCACTAACGACGGCAAAGTGCACATCAAACTGGTCCACCAGGACTATTCCGAGCGGGAAAAATGGACCAGGGAACTGATGCGGTTCGGCGCCGAGGCTGACCTCTACACCATCGACCACATGGAGCTCATCACGCTGGCACGCGACAAGGCCCTGACGCCCGACCTGCCGGACGAGGAACACCGTGGCGAGCGCTGGCAGGACATTCCCTTGGACAAGTATCCCTATTGGTTCGGCTTGGGCGTGGTGTACGAGCACTTCCATACCGCCAAGTCCAACCGCAGCCCGACGACGCGCCGTCTGGTCCCGGAAATGTACGTCGAGATGCACGCCGAGGATGCCGCCGACTTGGGGATCGAGGACGGCGACAAGGTGCGCGTCGTGACCAGACGCGGCTCCTTAGAGGCCCGCGCCCAGGTCGGCACCAACTCCCTGGTCAAGCCAGCGCGCAACAACGTGCCCCGCGGCTACATGTTTGGGCCGTGGAACCTGTCGGTGGCCGACAGCGCCGATCCTGCCAAGAACCGGTGGCTGGCCAACGGCACCACCAGCCGGGTCTGGGATCCGGTCTCTGGCCAGGTCGACTTCAAGAAGAGCGCTTGCCGGATCGAGTTAATCTAGTCGCTACGGATTGATCGCGTGGAACGCAGGAACTTTCTCAGGGCACTGATCGCCGGCGCGGTGGCGGCGCTGACGCCGGCGGCCGGGCGGGCTGCGCGGTACCAGCCTAGCCTGCGCTATCTACGTCCGCCCGGGGCGCAGTCCGAGGATGAGTTCCTCAGCCGTTGCATCAACTGCGGCCAGTGTGGCGAGGCGTGCCCCAACCGGACCATCAAGTATTTCGGCCTTGAGAACGGTTGGGCGTCTGTCGATACGCCATACATCATCCCGCGCGAGAAAGGCTGCATCCTGTGCATGAAATGTGGTGAGGTATGCCCCACCGGCGCTATCCAGCCGATACGCCGCGAATTGAACGCCATTCTCGACGGCGTCAAGATGGGCCACGCGCGGGTCGATGAAAGCCTATGCCTGTCGTTCCAGGGCAAGACATGCGGCGTCTGCTACCGGGCCTGTCCGCTGCCCGACGTCGCCATCACCGTCGGCCTTTTGGAGCAACCCCACGTGACCGACCAGTGCGTCGGGTGCGGCTTGTGCGAGCGCACCTGCATCCAGATGCCGCAGGCAATCCGCATCATCCCCAACCACGCTTAGATGCCGGGCGGCGGGGCCCCTAGCATGCGGAGCCATGAGCCCTTCTTTCTCTGGCGCCATTTGAACAAATTGCGTTGGCTTACGCTGGGCATCGTGTTCGCGATGCTCGTGCTACTGCCGTACCTGCACGTCTATCAGACCTATGTGGCGGCCCATGCCTACGACCTCCTGTCGCCGTCCGAGCGGTTGCTCTTTGATGTCATGGAGACGCTCACCGCACCCTTCACCGACGACCCGGCCGAGAGCTTGGACGCGGTCAAGGGCAACACTTGGTCGGGAACCTTCTGGGGTTTGAAGCTGTCGGACCCGCTCGCCGCGTTAGGGCAGGTAGCGGCGGGACTCACCCTCTATTGGCCGTTTCTGCTCACCGCACTCATTCCCGCAGCCCTCACCGCCGTATTCGGGCGCTTCTTCTGCGGCTGGATCTGCCCCGCCACCTTTCTCTATGAGCTCAACACCAACTTTGCCGCCTGGCTACGCTGGGCCGGCCTGAAGCCCGGCAACCGGCGCTTCGACAAGCGCATCAAGTATGCGGTGCTGGCGCTGGGGCTGGTGCTGTCGGCGATAAGCGGCTCCGTTCTGGTCGCGGCCGTCTATCCGCCCGCCATCATCGGCCGTGAGATCTACTACGGGGTTGCGCTCGGCGGCTTTGGCGCGGGCACGGTGTTCTTCCTCGGGACCTTGCTGTTCGATCTGCTGGTGGCGCGTCGGGGCTTCTGCCGCTACTTGTGCCCCGGCGGCGCGCTGTACTCCCTGCTCGGTCGATACCGATTGGTGCGAATTCGACGAATTGTCGAGACCTGCAACGACTGCGCAAAATGCAACGCAGTCTGCGAGTTCGACCTCGATCCCTTACGCGACGGCTTCGGACAGGAGTGCAACAACTGCACGGCCTGCATCGCCATCTGTCCGACGAACGCCATGACCTTCGTGCTGCGGCCCACCGACTATCCAGCGCAGGGGCCGGGACATCTGGGCCGAAGATACCGCGCCGGGGAGGAAGCCTCGCCGGCGGCGGCGGCGGCGCCCGGGGTGGCCGGATGAAGCGCCGAAGCGTCCTGAAGGACCTTGCCGCGGGTGCCGCGATCCTCGCCGCCGCTGCGATCCCATATGGCGTGTCGCCTCTGCTGGCGCCGGCTCGGGTGGCGCGCGCCCGCAACTACCTGCGCCCACTCGGTGCACTCAAAAACGATGCCGACTTCGTGGCGGCCTGTATCGGCTGCGGGCTGTGCGGCGAGGTGTGCCCGCCGCGTTGCATCCTCTTCCACGCCAGCGACGGTGGCGGCAAGATCAACACGCCCTATATCGAAGCCGAGGAAAAGGCCTGCATCCTTTGCGACAAATGCATTGAGGTCTGCCCCACCGAGGCGCTCACGCCGGTGCCCCGCCATGAGATTGACATGGGGCTGGCGCAGATCGATCGTTCGGCGTGCTACCCATGGGTGGACACCGGTATCTGCGGGGCTTGCGTCAGCATCTGTCCCCTGGGCGAAACAGCCATCGGCTTCGAGATGTGGAACCAGTACCGCCCCGCCGTCAAGGAAGGTTGCGTCGGCTGCGGACTGTGCGTGGAGGTCTGTCCCCATCCGAGCAAGCCGATTTGGATCATCGAACGCCCGCACGAAGGTGCGGTGAATCCGAAGGTATGAGATGACGAAGATCCGGCTCGATGTAGCGCTCGCACTCGTGATAGTAACTCTATGGTTGTTGCCGTCGGATCGTGCGAGCGCGCACCACGTATTGGGTCGACCCTCCTACAGCCTGAACGAGGACTCCAACACGCCCCCCAGCGTCCAGGCAGAGATTCAAATCGGCGATTATCTCGTCACCTACCTGGTCTATCCGGCCTTCCCGCGGCCCGGAACGCCGGGCAGAATCAACCTCTACGCCACGCGCATCGATGATGGGACGCCCTTCGAGGGCAACGTGACATTCAAGGTGCGCGGCGATTCCTGGTTTTCGTGGCTCGGGCTAGGCGGCGATGAGGTGTCGCTGGGGGTCCAGCCGCCAGATGACAGTGTCTTCCGCCAGGGTTACGAGTTCCATGAAGCGGGCGACTACATCATCACCGCCGAGTTCCAGGCCGGGGGCGAGCCCTACGTGATTGTTTTCCCTTTGCGAGTCGGGGAGGCGTCCATGGTCGGTCCCATAGGGATCATTGTCGGCGTGGTGTTGGTCGTTCTTGCGACCGTCAGCTTGGTTCAGCGCCGGCGCTCGATGACTGGCAAGATCCGTGGCGCTCGCACCCGCAAGAGCGGTGGCTGAGGCCGCCATGCAGCGGCGCGATTTCCTCAGGCTTGGAGCGAAAAAGGCGGCCGAGGTCGCAGGTCAGATGGCCAGTCAGAGGCTGGCATGGCAAGCCGAATCCTGGCTGCGCCCTCCCTTCGCCCAAACCGAGCTGGAATTCCTGCTCGCCTGTACTCGGTGCGACAGCTGCGTCGAAGCCTGCGATTTCGATGTCCTGTTCAAGCTGCCGGCGAACTTGGGACCGAGCGTGGCAGGCACGCCTGCCATGGACCTGCTCAACCGAGGGTGCCACTTGTGCGAGGACTGGCCCTGCGTGAGGGCCTGTGAGCCCGAAGCCCTGACGCTTCCGCACCGAGACAACGGTGCGCCCCCGCCCGCGGCCAAACTGGCAGGCGCGCGGATCAATCCCGATACCTGTTTGCCGTACGCGGGTCCGGAATGTGGCGCGTGCGCCCACTCGTGCCCAGTCCCAGGCGCGCTCGAGTGGGAAGGCGGGGTCAGGCCCGTCATCAATGAGGAGCACTGCACGGGATGCGCACTGTGCAGGGAGGCATGCATTGTCGATCCCAAGGCGGTCGAGATTTCCAGCCTCGTGCGCAAAGAAGGGGAGACGGCGAACGTCTCGTGAGGTCGGCCCAGTGAAACGTCATGCATTGATAGCGCTGGTGGTACTTGGGACGGGCCTCCTGGTTGATGCTCCGTCCCACGCGGGGCGCCTCTCCAATTCGGCCAGCCCTTACCTGCTATTGCATGCCGACGACGCCATCGATTGGCATCCCTGGGGAGTCGAGGCCCGGAAGCAGGCTCAACGGGAAGAGAAGCTGATCCTCGTCTCCATAGGGTATGCGTCCTGCCATTGGTGCCACGTGCTGGCGCGGACCACGTTCGCTGACGAACGCGTGATCAAAACCTTGAACGATCACTTCGTAAGCGTCCTGGTGGACCGCGAGGAACGCCCCGACCTCGACACCCACTTCATGGAAATCATGCTCGCCATGACCGGGCGCAGCGGATATCCCGCCAATTATCTCCTGACGCCCGATGGGGTCCCGCTGTTCGCGGCCGGCTACCTGGCGCCGGACCCCGAATATGGCGCGCCGGGTTTCGTGAGGGTGGTGCAAACCTTTCTCGACGCGTGGACGGGCGATCGCGAAGCTCTCTTGCGGGACGCGGAATCCATCCGCGTCCAGCTACGCGACCTCGCCGAACCGGTTTCGATGGGCGCCGCCCTCGGCGGCGGGGATCCCCGCGAAGCCGCGGTCCGCGCCTGGTCAGGCGCCTTCGATCCGACCTATGGCGGCTTCGGCCGCGAATCGAAGTTCTTCAAGCCCCATGTGCTTTCCTTCCTGCTGCATCGGGCCGTGTGGCGCTCCGATCGCGCGCTTCTGGCAAACCTCTACCGGACCCTGGACCATATGGCGGCGGGCGGGGTGCGTGACCAGTTGGGTGGCGCCTTCCATCGCTATGCCGTCGACCGCTTTTGGCAGGTTCCCCATTTCGAGATCATGCTCGACGACAACGCCTTGTTGGCGCGGCTCTACCTCGAGGCCTACCAGGCCTCGGGCGAAGCCCGCTACGCCACCGTTGCCCGAGCCATCCTCGATGACCTGGTGGCTCGGTTCCGGCTACCCGAAGGCGGTTTGGCTTCTTCCCTCGACGCCGAGACCGAGGGCCGGGACGGTCTCTACTACACCTGGACCGCGGACGAGGTGCGGTCGGTGTTGGGCGAACCTGACGCGGCACGCTTCATCGAAACCTACCTGGATCCGACCCACGGCTTGGTCGAGGGGCGAAGCGTGCTGCGCTTGAAGAGCCCGGACTCGCTGATGGAGACACAGGAGGCGACGACCGAGAGCCGGCGGCGGCTGCTGGCCGCCCGCGCCCGACGCGATGCACCGCGCCGTGACGACAAGATTCTCACCTCGTGGAACGCGCTTGCCGTCAGCGCCTTCGTCAAGGCGGCGCAAGTCCTCGGTGACGAACGCTACGCGCGGCTAGCCCGGGAGGAGATGCGAGGTCTGCTGGGTTCATTCTCGGAGGCCCGCCCGCTGTCACACAGTCGCTTCGGGGAAAAGAGCACCGATCACGTGTTTCTCGATGACTATGCCTTCCTCGTCCAAGCGATCCTCGATCACTATGAGCTGGACTTCCGGGACGGCTATCTCGACGACGCCCGGAAGCTGACGGAGGACCTGATCGCGCGCTTCCAGGACGAACCGGGAGCGCCGTTCCGGTTTACCCCCGTGGGCCAATCCTCGGGGGTTCCGGTCCGCGCCATCCTGAACGAGGACGACGCGCCGTCGGGCAACGCCGCGGCCTTGGTCGCCATGCGCCGCTTGGTGCTGTTCGGTGCCGGAGAGGAGCTCGAGCGGCAGGTGCAGGCCATCGTTGCTGGATTGGGCCGCCATCTGGAATCGTCGGGCCCGTTCGCCACCGGGCTGTTGCGCGCCCTCGACTACCAGCCGACCGAAGCCCATGAAATCGTGATCGTCGGTGATCTCGCCGGTGCCGACACCCGGAACCTGCTGCAGGAGGTCCACAGAAGGCTGCTTCACGGGACCGTGCTCGCGGTCATCCCTCCCGAGGCTCCGTTGGACAATGAGCGGTGGCCGCTGCTGGCGGGGCGGCCGCTCCTGGACCGGAGCGCCACCGCCTACGTTTGCAGTAACCGGATTTGCGATTTGCCGGTCGACACGACGGAGGGGCTGTCGGAACAGCTGGACAAGCTCGTTTCTCGTCAGCGCGAAGGTACCTCGAATCGCGAGGGTACGATGGCTCCGGCACCCGACGATGAAATGGGCTGGATCGATTCCTGTGGCCTCGCAGCGGTTTGCGAGGCGCTGGCCCGGCTGGCGATGCGGTGAGCGTCCCGGTCCTCTCGGTCGCGCCACGCGACCTCCTGCGCCCGCTCGACGTGCTCCAATCGGTGCACGACCGCCAGCTCGATCTCTGCGAGTGGTTCATCGCGCTCTCCGAGGGCGGCGATGTCGCGCCGGTGCAAGCGGAACGCGCCGCCATCCTCGACTACCTCAGCCGCGAGCTGCCATTGCACGCGAAGGACGAGGACAAGGGGCTGTTTCCCCTCTTGCGCGCCCGTTGCCTCGCCGAGGACGGGGTCGAGGCCATCCTCGCCCAGCTTGATTGGGAGCACAACGAGGACAAGTCCCTAGCGCGTGAGCTGATCAAGGACCTGCGCGCCGTCCCCGAGCAAACCGGGCCTACCGAGACAACGGGGAGCCTGTTCGGCAACCTGCACGACTTCGGCGATGCGCAGCGCCGGCATGTCCGATGGGAGAACGCGGTGCTCGTGCCCCTGGCCCGCAAGCGCCTGCAGACCGACGACCTCGAGAGGCTCGGTCGCGATATGGCCAAGCGTCGCGGCATCGACTGGCCCGAGCCGGCCTCCCACCTAAACCTCGGGTGGTCGTCCACCCAGTCGCGCCGCTAGCGCCGTCTCAGAACTCGATGACCTGACCGCGTCTCAGTTGCCGCGGCTCGTTGCGCCAGGTCCGCGCCGCGACCTCGTGCATGATCTTCTCGTGCGCGCCGGGCTTCATGTGGGTGAGCAGAATCTCGGCCGCACCCTCGAACTTTTCGAGCTCCTTCGCCAGCAAGCTCGGACACAAATGCCCCGATAGCTCGGCAATCCACTGCTGGTCGTCGCCATAGGAGGTTTCGACGATCAGATGCCGCAGGTTCTCGATTCGGTTGACCGCGCGCCATAGCGAATCGCACGGACCGGTATCGCCGCTGAAGACCAGGCTCGCCCGGCCGCTGTCGAGATGGTAGCCGACCGCCGGGACCGTATGCTCGACGGGAAGCGCGGTGAACCGGCGGCCCCGGAGCTCCAGGGTCTCGCCGAGCGTGATCGGGGTGTAGCGCAGGAACGGCTGCTCGGGCGTGGGGATCTGGGTGAAGTCGGGCCAAATCTCGTTGTTGAAGACGTGGCGGGAAAGGGCCTCCAAGGTTTCCGCGGTGCCGCGGACGGCCAGCGGCTCGGTCCGCGTCGACGAAGTTACGTCGATCAGGAGCGGCAGACAGCCGGCATGATCGACGTGGGCGTGGGTGAGAATGACATCGGTGATCCGCGCCAGCTCGACCGCGGTCAAATCGCCGATTCCGGTGCCGGCATCGATCAGGACGTCGTCATCGACAAGAAACGATGTGGTGCGAGAGTCACCGCCGATCCCACCGTCGCACCCCAAACAACGAAACCGCATGGCGCCCCCTGCGCGCGGTGACCAGGGCACTGCCCCGGCCACCGTGCCGTGCGGTAGGTTCTATGCGGCGGTCCTCGGTGGATCAACAGGCCCATTCGCCCGGTTACTCGGCTGGCAGCGTCTGAAGGTAGGCGCGGATGTCAACCTGCTGAACGTCCAACACGCTCCACGACAACACGCCGACGCCGGGCTGGCCGAAACGAATCTTGTGCAAGGCCTCTCGCGGGTTCTCGGCGGCGAACGTGCCGTTGAGGCCGTGACACTCAATGTGACATGAGAACCGGCACGCTCGCGTGGCCGAGAACGTGGCGGGTAGCGCCGCCAAACGCTACTTCGCGCAGGCGCGAGTGCCCGTATGCACCCATGACGATTAGGTCAACCTCGTGCTTGTCGGCAGCCTCGACCAAGGCGTCGCCGATTCGCGCGTCCGGCGCGATCTCGTGATGCCCCTCGGCCTGCACGCCATGCCGCGACAGATAGTCCAGGAAATCGGCCGCCACGCCTGCGCCTGTCATCGGTGTGTGCACGGTTGTGACAGTAACCTTATCCGCTCTTTCCAGTATCGGCAGGGCGTCGGCGACGGCTCGTGATGCCTCCCGGGTCTGGTTCCAGGCGAGCAACACGTGCTTGCCTACCGCCGCGTGGCCGTTGCTGCCCGGTACGCACACCACAGGGCGCCCGGACACGAGGACAAGCTGCTCGGCAAGACTGGGCGCCGCTATGCTTGAGCCCTGGGAGTGGCCCACGATCACGATGTCACTACAACTGCGCGTGTAGCGCCATGATCGTCTGCGGCTCCCCGAAGTATCCGCAGAAATCGGCATCCACGCTGGCGTCCGCCGTCTTTTCGCGAAACGCTTCCTCGGGCGCCGTCATCGCATCCTCGGTCTCGTCAGCCAGCTGCGAAACAGCGGTGTAATTGGCTGTGAGGCGCGCATCATGGGTCTTGGCCAGTTCGAGGGCGATGCCCATACGCGTCTCGCTTTGCGGGCTCTCGTCCAGATGGACGAGGATATCCTTGATAGTCATGTCCCCGATCCCGTCATGTCACAGCGGGGCGCTGCAGTGCGCCTTGAACGTCACAGTGCCGGGCTTGGGCGCAAGGCGCCTTAATCCAGATCAGGCGATCGGTGCGGTTCCTAGCCTGCCGGGCTGCGGGGAATCGAAACCTCGGCGTCGAAGCCGGCCTCCTCGGTCAGACGATCGGGGTCGAGGATGCTCAGCGCGCCGCGCTTGACCGCAAGCACGCCGTCCTCGCGCAAAGCGCGTAAGCTGCGGTTGACATGCACCGAGGTAAGACCAAGGGCGTCCCCGAGGTGCTCCTGGGTGAGCGGCAGTCGAATGGAATCGCCCGCAGTATCGGGGGCGCTTTGGCGGACCCGGACGAACAACTCGAGCAGCAAATTGGCAATGCGTTCGCGCGCGGTACGCCGTCCGATGCTGGTCAGGTGCTGGTATGCGAACACTTGGTCGCGCGCCGCAATGCACGCCATGCGCACCGCCATCTTGGGATGCTGCCCAAACATGGTCAGCAGCCCTCGTTTCGGAAATACGCATACTTCGACCGCGGTCAGTGCTTCGGCGGTGTGCTTGCTCGGCACATCGAGGTCAGGCTGGAAGCCGAGAAAAGCCCCGGCCACACAGAAATCGACGATCTGTCGCCTCCCGTCCTCCAGCAGCGTGTAGAGCATCACCCAGCCGTTGAGTAGCGTGTACACCTCATGCCCGGCCTCGCCTTGGGTGAAGATATCGCTTCCGGCGGCCAGCATCCTCGTACCGGCTCGGAACGAATCGACAACATCCAGTTCGGAATTATCGAGTGGCGCACACACGGGTTGGCCGCGAACGCCGCAGTTCGCGCAGGTCGAGCCAGGTTCGGGCACAGAAAACGGTTGCATCGAGGGGCGTCTCCTAACTTGCGTTAACGCCGCGGGTGCCGGCGGCGCCTAGTCTGGGCAATGGCGGGACCTCCGACACTACGACATACCATGCCCAAATTCGCGTTCACAGTCGCGCGCAACGAGGACACCACACCGCTCTCACCCTTTTTCGGCAAAGCCGACTGGCTGCTTATCGTCGATCCGACGACAGGACGAAAATCCTACATCGCCAATCGTGGCTGGACAAGCGACTGGGTGTGCACGACCGCGCTCGCGCACGCGGTCGATGGACTGGCCTGCGCGTATATCGACACGGCGGCTCTGCGTCGCTTGACCGAGGCGGGCGTCGAAGTGCGCCTCGCGTCGTGTGCGCGGCCGGCCACGGAATTGGTGGACGAGTTTGCGCGCTTACCGCTCGCCGATGGCGGGGTGGTCTGACCCGGCGGCCATGATCGTTGAAGATCAGAGCGAGGTCGTAGCCTTTCTCTCCGAGCCAGGCGCGTACGGCGAGGGCGACGTCGCGATCGCTCGCAATGAGACGCACGGCGCGATCGTGTTCCTGGTCGGCGAGCGGGCGTACAAGCTCAAGCGCGCGGTCCGCTTCGACTATATGGATTACGGCACTGCCGAGCGTCGCCGCGCGATGTGCGAGGCAGAGGTGCGAATCAACAGCCGCACCGCGCCCGACATCTATCGCCGCGTGGTCTCAGTGACCCGTACCGCCGAGGGCGGGCTCGAGATCGACGGCGTCGGACCCGCCGTCGATTGGCTGGTCGAGATGAACCGCTTCGATGAGGACACGCTGTTCGATCGCTTGGCAGCGCGGGGCGCCCTCGACGAGATCTTGATCGTCGATTTGATCGCCGCCCTGGCGACATTCCACCGTGCCGCCGAACGCCGGCCCGACGCGTTCCGCGCCATCGACTTTCGCCGCGAACTCGAGGGCAACGCTACAGAGCTCAAACGGTACGTGCCCGCGATATTCGACCGCGTGGCGGTGGAGCGGCTGGACCGCGAATCGCTTTCCGCGGCGGCTCACCACGCGCCGGTGATGGAGAAGCGCCGAAACTTGGGCTACGTGCGGCACTGCCACGGCGATCTTCACCTCAAGAACGTCTGCCTCGTCGGCGGTCGGCCGCGGTTGTTTGACGCCATCGAGTTCTCCGATAGCTTCGCCAACATTGACGTACTCTACGATCTCGCCTTCTTGTTGATGGATCTCATTCACCACGACCTCAGTCGGTTGGCGTGCGTGGCGCTCAATCAATACCTGTGGCGCGGAAACGGCATCGCCGGGCTCTCGCTGCTGCCCATCTTCCTTTCCTGCGCGGCGGCCATACGCGCCCACGTCGGCGCGGCTACCGCCGAGACTACGGCGGATGCGCCGGCGTCCGAAGCGGTGCGTGGCGAGGCCCGACAGTTCCTCAGCCATGCCCTTGGCTTCCTCGATCCAGCGCCACCGAGATTGGTGGCGGTGGGCGGTCTTTCCGGCAGCGGCAAGACGACCCTTGCCATGGGTCTCGCTCCGGCCTTTGGCGCAGCGCCCGGCGCGCTCGTGGTGCGCAGCGACGTGGTACGCAAGCGGCTTTTGGGTGTTGATCCTTCCGAGGGCCTGCCGGCTGAAGCCTATGCGCCGCGGATCTCGACACTCGTCTACCAGACCATTCAGGACCAGGCTGCGATCGCGCTTGGCGCCGGGCACGCCGTAATCGTCGACGCCGTCTATGCCCGGCAGGGCGAGCGCGAGGGGATAGAGGCGGTCGCGCGCAGGCTCGGCGTTCCGTTTGATGGGCTGTGGCTTGAGGTACCGCGCGAGGTCATGGTGCGGCGCATCGAAGGGCGAAGGGGCGATGCCTCTGACGCGACGGTAGCGGTACTGGACGAGCAACTGGGCTACGACGTCTCGACGGTGGCATGGGCCCAGGTAAGCGGAGGCGGGACGCACAAGGCAGTACAGGCGGCGGCACGGCGCGCCCTGATGCGCCCTCCTCCGCGCGATGCGGCGGTCGAATAAACCGCTGCACCCGCCGCGCGCCGGCGGTGTTACAATCCGTATATGGCCGAGGCCCGCAAGACGCTCGTTCTCACCGGCGCAAGCCGCGGCATCGGGCACGCCACGGTCAAACGCTTCAGCGCCGCGGGTTGGCGCGTGATCACCTGCTCGCGCCATGCCTTCCCCGAGGATTGCCCGTGGGAGGGCGGGCCCGAGGATCATGCCGAAATCGACCTTGCCAACCCCCAGGGCATTGTTGAGGGAGTGAAGACGCTGCGCGAGCGGCTGGGCGGTGCGCCGCTGCACGCTCTAGTGAACAACGCGGCGATCTCGCCCCGGGGTGAACAGGGCGCAAGGCTGGGCTGCCTCAATAGCGACATCGTCGTCTGGGAATCCGTTTTTCGCGTCAACTTCTATGCGCCGCTTGTTCTCGCGCGCGGCCTGATCGAAGAGCTCAAGTCCGGCCCCGGCTCAATCGTGAACGTTACCTCGATCGCGGGCGGTCGCGTTCACCCCTTCGCCAGTTCGGCCTACGCGACCTCGAAGGCGGCACTAGCGACGCTGACCCGTGAGATGGCGGCCGATTTCGGCCCGCTAGGGGTGCGGGTCAACGCCATCGCGCCGGGCGAGATTCGCACCGCGATGATCGGCCCCGAGTACGAATCATTGGCCGAAACCATCCCGCTACGCCGGCTCGGAACCCCCGAGGAGGTGGCGCGGACCATCTATTTCCTGTGTACCGAGGGGTCGAGCTACGTTAACGGCGCCGAAATCCACATCAACGGCGGCCAACACGTCTGAGCCCGGGCCGAGTTTCTGTGCTTGGCTCAGCTTTTTTTAGCCAGGCCCGCGGCGGGTGGCTTCGGCGTGCGGCGTTTGCCCTCGTCCTTGCTGGCCCTCGCCTTTCGGGGGCGCCGTTTGGTCGCGCCGGGGGCGCCCGTGGGCCAGGGCCCGAAGGGGTAGGGCATGTGGTCGGTATGGAAGGTGAGGTAGGCGATTATCTCGTAAACATAGCTCGCCAGCGTCTGGCCGAGGGCGCGCAGATTCTCATTGACCCGGCCGACAAAGAGCTTGAACAGGAATTGGACGACCACCACCACCGTTATGACGAATTCGGCGATGTTGAAGATGACGGCGAACAGAATCATGTAGACGAGCCGCATCCAGGTGCTCTCTTGGGTAACGTTCTCCTTGAATGTTTGGTCCACGATTTGGGCGCTTCCGGGTTAGGTCTTGTTTCCTAAATAAGAATATATGTGTACAGACGCAAGCCCTGCCCCTCACACGGCCATTAGGGCGGCGACGTGGGCGCCGGCACAGTTGGCCAGCGCGTCCAGGTCGTAGCCGCCCTCGAGCGTCGATACGATGTGTCCCTGGGCGTGCGATCGGGCGATTGCGGCGATCTCGGCCGTAATCCAGCGGTAGTCCTCCTCATCTAGATTGATGGCCGCCAAGGGGTCTGCTGCGTGGGCGTCGAAGCCGGCCGAGATCAGGACAATCTGGGGCGCGAAGGCATCGAGCGCCGGAAGGATACGTTCGCTCCAAACAGCCCGGAATTCGGTCGACCCGGCACCGGCGGGGAGCGGCGCGTTGACGATGTTGCCGCAACCGGTCTCGTCCGCTGCCCCGGTGCCGGGATAGAAGGGATACTGGTGCGAGGACCCGAAGAAAACATCGGGCTCAGCGGCGACGGCGGCCTGGGTGCCGTTGCCATGGTGGACGTCGAAATCGACCACCGCGACGCGCCGCAGCCCGTGCTTGCTTCGTGCATGCGCGGCCCCGATGGCGACGTTGTTGAACAGGCAAAAGCCCATGGCGCGGTCCGGTTCGGCGTGATGGCCGGGTGGCCGTACCCCACAAAATGCGCTCGTGGCTTCACCCGCGACGACCGCGTCGACCGCGGCGATGAGCGCCCCAACGGCCCGCAGCGCCGCAGCTCCCGAGCCCGGCGAAACCACGGTGTCGGGATCGAGCCGCGCGTAATACTTGGCCGGTATGGCGTCGAGAACGGTCCGTACGTGGTTGCGGCCGTGGACCTGGCCGAGCACCTCGGCTAGGGCGAGAGGAGGGACGCGGCGCTCAAGCTCGCCGAAGGCCGGACCATCGAGCGCCGCGTTGACGGCGCGCAAGCGCTCGGCGCGCTCAGGATGGCCGGGACCAGTGTCGTGGCCAAGGCACGCCTCGTGCGTGTAGTAAAGCGTGGTCATTCGCCGCCCGCACCGAGGCACTGGAAATCGAGGCACTGTCAACCGATTTTGCTGGAAATGCTACCCTGTGCGAGAATCTGCGTTCGGGCGCGCCCCGGACGCCGCCCGAATTGAATGAAGATCGGATCACAACTCATCGTCGTTGCCGCGCTGGCCGCTGCAGGCGTTGCTGCGTGGCAGTACGGGGGCGCTCTGTGGGGTGACGCCGAGGGCGACGGTGCGCGCGCGGCGCGCGCGCCGGAGACCCGAGAAGTGGCGGTCGAGGTGGCAACGGCCGAGACCGGCGAGGTGGTGGCCACTGTCCAGGCGGTCGGTACCGCTCGGGCAAACGAATCGGTGGTCATCACGCCGGAGGTCCAGGGCGTTATCAAGGCGATACGGTTCGCCGAGGGACAGGCGGTGTCCGAGGGCGCGGTGCTGGTCGAGCTCGATCCCGGTCGGCTTGCCGCCGAGATCGATGAGATGCGGGCCGAGAATGAGCTTGCGCGGCGCCTCTACGAGCGCGCAAACAAGCTTCTAGATTCGGGCAATATACCGAAATCGCGGATCGACGAACTTCGCGCCGAGGTGCTGGCCTCGGAGGCGCGGGTGCGGGCGGATGAGAGCACCCTCGAAGACTACGTCATTCGCGCCCCATTCTCTGGGCGTCTTGGCCTCCGGCGTGTGAGCCTGGGCGCATTCGTCAGCCCCGGCACCGAGATCACCACGCTCGACGATACCTCCCGCATGAAGGTCGACTTCGAGGTCCCCGAGAGCGCCCTCGGCGTGCTTCGGCCTGGCCTCGCCGTGACAGCACATAGCATCGCCTACCCCGGACGCGTGTTCGAAGGCCTCGTCGAGACCATCGATTCGCGGGTCGATCCCGAAACTCGGTCGGTCACCGTACGTACCCGCGTTCCCAACCCGGGCGATCTGCTCAAGCCGGGCATGTTCCTGAGTGCGACGTTGGTGATCTCGCGGCGCGACGACGCGGTGCTGGTGCCGGAGGAAGCGATCGTTAGCGGTGCCCAGGAGCAGTTCGTCTTCGCGGTCATCGATGGAATGGCGGTGCGGACCACGGTCGAGACAGGCGATTCGGTGGGTGGCAGAATCGAGATCGTCTCCGGCCTCGCACCCGGGATCGAGGTAATCGTCGGAGGCGTTCAGAAAGTGAGTGACGGCACCCGCGTCGTGATCGTCGATCGGGCCGCCGGCGGGGGCGGCTAGGCGATGGTGCTCTCCGACACCTCGATCCGCCGCCCGGTGCTCGCCACCGTCTTCAGCGCAGTACTCATGATATTCGGTCTGTTTGCCTTCGAACGGCTGACGGTGCGCGAGTATCCGGACATCGATCGACCCGTGATCTCGATCGGCACCACCTATCGCGGGGCCTCGGCGCCGATCATCGAGACCCAGGTCACCCAGGTCGTCGAGGATGCTATCGCCGGCATCGCCGGGATCGACACCATTACCTCGACCAGCCGCGAGGAATCCTCCTCGGTCAATATCGAGTTCGAATCGTCGCGCGATATCGAGGGTGCCGCCAATGACGTGCGCGATCGCATCGCGCGCGCCGTCGGCCGCCTGCCCGAGGAGGCCGAGCAACCACGGGTCGCGAAGTCGGATTCCGACGCCCGACCCATGATCTGGATCGCGGTCGCCAGCGAGAACATGAACGGCCTCGCGTTGACCGACTATTCCGAACGCTTCCTGGTCGATCGGCTCTCCGCGGTTCCCGGCGTCGCACGGGTGATGGTCGGCGGTGGACGTCGTACCGCCATGCGCATCTGGCTCGATCCCGAGGCCCTGGCGGCGCGGCGCCTGACCGTGCAGGACGTCGAGGCGGCGCTCCGTCGTCAGAACGTGGAACTGCCCTCGGGCCGTATCGAATCGGTGAGCCGCGAGGTCGCCGTGCGCACCGAGTCAGCGCTTCGCAGCGCCGAGGAGTTTCGCGCCCTGATCGTGAAGCAAGACGCCGGCCATCTGATACGCCTGGGCGAGGTCGCCGAAGTCGCGCTGGGGGCCGAGGACGAGCGCTCGGAGTTCCGCGTAAACGGCCGCACAGCGGTCGGCATCGGCGTCGTCAAGCAGTCGACTGCGAACACGCTCGATGTGGCCGATGGCGTAACCGCGGAGGTCGCAGCGCTTCGCGAATCGGTCCCGCTGGGCGTCACGCTCGACGTGTCCTACGACCGCTCGGTCTTCATCCGCCAGTCCATTGAAGAGGTTTTCGTCGCGCTCGGCATCGCGCTTGTTCTGGTGGTCGGGGTTATCTTCGTGTTCCTGCGCTCGGTAGCGGCGACGGCGATACCGGCGGTGGCGATTCCGATCTCGGTCATCGCCTCTTTCACGGTGCTGGCGGCGCTTGGCTTCTCGATCAACGTCCTCACGCTGCTTGCGCTGGTGCTGGCCATTGGCTTGGTGGTCGATGACGCGATCGTGGTCCTTGAGAACATCCACCGGCGCATGGAGGCTGGCGAGCCGCCGTTGCTCGCCGCCATGCGCGGTTCGCGGCAGATCGCCTTCGCGGTGATCGCCACCACCGTGGTCTTGGTGGCGGTATTCGTCCCAATCTCGTTCATGGAGGGCTCCACCGGTCGGCTGTTCCGCGAATTCGGCATCGCCGTTGCGGCTGCCGTGATCTTCTCTTCCTTCGTCGCGCTCACTTTGACTCCAATGATGTGCTCCAAGTTGCTGCGCCCGCCGGCCCGGGCCGGCGTCCTGTGGCGTGTGACCGAGGTCGGGTTCTCGGCCTTACACCGTGGCTATGCGTGGATGCTCGAGCGGACGTTGGGCGCGCCCGTCGTCGTCGTCGCCGTCGGCCTGGCCATTTCGGCCGCGTCCTACGCCTTGTTTGATTCTTTGCCGCGTGAGTTCGCGCCGGCCGAAGACCGCGGCGTGGCCTTTATCCCTATTAGCGCACCCGAGGGCGCAAGCCTCGAGTACACCAAGCGCTACGTCATCGAGATTGAGGAAGCGCTGAGCCCGCTCGTCGAGCGGGGTGACGCGGCACGGGTCTTCACCATTCTCGCACCCGGGTTCGGCCGGCCGGGTGCGGTCAATGCGGCGTTCTCGATCGTGCGCTTGCGCGATTGGGCCGATCGCGAGCTCAGCCAGAGCGACATCGTGGCCGAGATCGCGCCCAAGATCATGGCAGTGCCAGGCGTTCGTGCCTTTGCCCTCACGCCGCCAGGCCTGGGCCAGCGCTTCTCCTCGGCGCCGGTCGAGATGGTGCTGGGCGGGCCGAGCTACGAAGTGTTGGCTGACTGGCGGGACCGAATCCTCGCCAAGGCGCGTGAGGCGCCCGGTCTGACGAGCGTGCGCTCGGACTACGAGGAAACCCGGCCCGAGATCAAAGTCGAGATCGACCGCGACCGCGCCGGCGATCTCGGTGTCTCGGTCGAGGATATCGGTCGCACCCTCGAGACATTGCTGGGCTCGCGTTTCGTCACGACGTTCATCCAGGGCGGCAAGGAATACAATGTCGTCCTCCAGGCGCGGCCAGAGGACCGCGCCTCGCGGCGCGACCTGGCGAACATCTATGTGCGCTCAGAGTCTTCGGGTGCGCTGGTGCCGCTGTCCAATCTAGCTCGCCTCTCCGAGGGTGCCGGCGCCCGTGCTCTCGAGCGAGTGGACCGGTTGCGGTCGATCACCATTTCCGCGGGTCTGGCGCCGGGCACGACACTCGGCGATGCGCTCGCCACCCTTGATGGATTGGCCGAGACCGAACTCCCGGCGGCGGCGCGGGTCAGCTACGCCGGTGAGGCGCGCGAGTATCGGCGGTCGAGCGTCGCCATGCTCCTTACCTTCGGGCTCGCGCTTTTGGTCGTGTTCCTAGCGCTCGCCGCACAGTTCGAGAGCTTTGTGCACCCCTTCATCATCATGCTCACCGTGCCGCTCGCGGTGACCGGAGCACTCGGCGCAATGGCGCTGACTGGGCTCACCCTCAACGTCTACAGTCAGATCGCGATCATCATGCTGGTCGGATTGCAGGCCAAGAATGCGATCTTGATCGTCGAGTTCGCAAATCAGCTGCGCGACAAGGGCCGCGAGGTCCGCGCCGCGGTACTCGAGGCGGCGGTCACCCGGCTTCGGCCCATTCTGATGACTACCATCGCCACCGCTTTTGGCGCCCTACCGCTTGCACTCGCGACCGGTGCCGGGGCCGAGGCACGCGGCACCCTCGGCATCGTCATCATCGGCGGAATCGGTTTCGCGACGCTACTCAGCCTCTTCGTTGTGCCGGTGCTCTACAACCTGTTGGCGCGCTTCGCCCGTCCCACTGGCTACATCGCCAAGCGGCTGACCGCGCTGGAAGCCGCCGAAGAAGGCGCAGGGACGATTCCCGCCGAGTAGATCCTCAGGGAAGGGCGGTGAGCCCGCCATCGACGATGAGCTCCGTGCCCGTAATGTACGCAGCTTTGTCCGAGAGCAAGAACAGGCACGCGTCCGCCTGGTCCTGGGCGGTGCCCAGGCGGCCCAGCGGGATGCGCCCCGCGACTTCCTTCTGGACATCGGGTTTGCCCTCCCAGCGCGCCTGCATTGGGGTCATCGTAAGGCCGGGAAGAATGACGTTGGAGCGGATGCCGTCCTTGGCGAATTGAACGGCAATCGATTTCGAGAGCGAACGAATCGCGCCCTTGGACGCGCCGTAGGCGTCCTGGGCCTGTACGTCGCCGCGCAAGGCCTGCACCGAAGAGAAATGCACCATGGCGCCGCCGCCGGACCGTCGCATTTCGGGAATCGCGTGGCGCGCCGTCAGCGCGAACGAGGTTAGGTTGACCGCCAGCACGCGGTCCCACACCGCCATATCCATCTCGACCAGCGATTCGTCGCGCCCGAACCACAGAACGCCGGTCGCGTTGACGAGGTAGTCGAGGCGCCCGAACGCCTTCACGGTTGCGGCCACCGCGTCGGCGACTACGGGTTCCTCGCTCGCATCGCCCTGGCGATAGATGGCTTGGCCCGGCCCCGAGCGGATCGTGTCGGGCGGCGGCTTGACATCAAGGAGCGTTGCGCCGGCGCCCTCGCCGATCAAACCATTGGCGATGGCCAGCCCCATGCTGCCGCCGCCGCCGCCGCCGCAAACCAGCGCGGCCTTGCCGGCGAAGCTCACTTACTCGGCCGCGGGACGGACGCTGTCTTCTTCGAAGGCGTGGGGGTAGTGCTCGCGGGCGTAGGCCTCGGAGATGTAGCCCTCGGCAAGGTCCTCCAGGACGGCCGCGCGCGGCCGCTTTTCTGGCGGACCGTAGCCGCCGCCCCCGCCGCAGTAGAGCTCCAGGGTGTCGCCCTTTGGGATTGGAAGCCCGGTAGCCTTGGCGGTCCACGTCAGGCCCTCGCCGGCGCGGCGCACGGCAGCGCCGTTGGCACGACCCTCCTTGCCGCCCTCAAAACCCCAGGGCGGGCTTTTGGTGCGCTCGATGGCCACGGTCACCTCGGAGTCTTCGAGAACGTGGAAGAACATGTCCATGCCCAACCCGCCGCGGTGCTCGCCTGGTCCACACGAATCCACCGATAGCTCGACCTTTTCGAGAAGCCACGGGTTGCGGGCCTCCCACACCTCGATCGGCGAGAAGCGGGTCGCGGATTCACAGATATGCATCATGGTGCCGCCGTCGCCCCGCGCGTGGCCACCCTGACCCACCGGATGCGGTGAACCGTCCGCCCACGGCTCGCCGGTCCTCTCGCGCACGCCCCACCACAGGAGCGCACAGATATCGCCGCCCGACCACGCCGGTACCGCCCCGGGTACCGCCTTGGCGATCGCGTCGTAGATCACGTCCATCGCCTGCATCGAGGGCCAGCCATAGAGGAAGCACGGCGCTGGCGGAACCGGGTGGAAGAGCGAGCCCTTGCGGGTGATCACCTCGAGCGGCCGGAACTGTCCCTCGTTTGGCGCCTCTGAATCGCCAGCGAGCACGCTGAGCGCGATGCGGGTGGCAGAGACGGTCTCGGGCAGCGGACAATTGACCGGGCCGGCCTGCATGTCGGGGCAGCCCGAATAATCGACGCGCACCGTCGATCCGTCGATCTCGACAACGACCTCGAAGGGAATCGGCTCGTCGTCGAGTCCGTCGTTGTCCAACGCCCCGTGACCGACGTAACGGCCGTCAGGAATATTTGCGAAATAGTTGCGCACGATGGCTTCGCCGTGATCGAACATGCGCTCGGTGCTCTTCTTGAATTCGGTCAAGCCGAAACGCTCGACTACGTCAAGAAGCGCCGCCGTGCCAGCGCGTACGCCGCTGACCTGCGCGTTCATGTCGCCGGCCACCATCCGTGGCAGGCGGGAGTTGGCGAGCACTGTGCGGTAGAGGTCCGGGTCGCGTTCGCCGCGGCGGTAAAGCTTGATCCCAGGGAACGTGGTGCCCTCCTGAAAGACGTCCACGGTGTCCGTCGAGTAGGGCGCTTTGCCGCCGATATCGAGCCAATGTCCCTTGATCGCGGCATAGCCGATGAGCTCGGTTCCACCCAAGAAAGCGGGCATCACCATCGCCACGTCCTGCTGGTGCGAACCGGTGCCGTAGGGCCAGTTGTAGAGGATGACATCGCCCGGCTCGAGCGCATCCTCGCCGCCCGAAGCCTCGACCGCCGCATCGATGCAGAAACTCAACGTGCCCATGAAATGGGGCAGGCTGGGAGCTTGGGCGAGCAGCCTGAGTTCACGGTCGTACAGAGCGACGGCGAAATCCAGGACCTCGTAGATGATCGGCGAGAACGCGGTGCGCACAAGCGACCGCTTCATTTGGTTGGCCGCCGAATCGAGTGAGTGGCGGACGATCTCGGTGGTAATGGGATCGGCATCGACGGCCCCGGTTCCGACCCCTAGGCCGGCCCTGGTTACGACGATCTCGGGCTCGCTCATGAGGCGCCTCCTCGCCCGCGCGGCTCGGGAACGAAACCGAGCGAAGGCCGGCCCGTTTTGGACCGACCTCCGCCCGTTTCGCTTTGCCGATCCTCGCGCGTTATCGCTTGGACCAGTATTTGGCCTCGTAGAATTGGCTCGAATGGAAGTACGTCACCCGATTGTTCACGACCGCCGTAAAGTGCTCGGCGAAAACGTGAATCTTCGGCTGATTCTCGTACCACAGGCTCGAGATTTCTTGGTACATCTGGCGCTGTTTCACGGGGTCGTTCTCCCGCCTCGCCTTATGCAGGATTTCGTCGGCCGCGGGGATGCAGACCTCGCTAAGGTTGAAGCCAACGTTGCACAAGAGGTCGTAGCCGTGGAAATAGCCCGCCTCGATGACGCCGGGACCGTCGAGCCGGATGTAGGCCGGTGCCGTGTGGCTTTCGAGCGCCTCGATGTACTGGGCGTTCGCGACCTTTCGGATGACGATATTGATGCCGAGCTCCTGCCACGTGTTCTGGGCGATGGTGGCGATCTGCTCGGCGACGGTGTCGCCCTCCTGTAAGTACAGCGGCACTTCCACCGGCGTTTCGAGACCCGATTCCGCCATCAGCTGCTTGGCTTTGGCCATATCGTAGTTGCGCGCCGGCGTGAGCGAGGAATTGTACTCGGGAAACGCGGGCGCCAATGGCCCGCCGAAGAGATCGCCGAAGCCGAAGGCTACGTTTTCGAGAATCTCCTCATAGGGCAGGGCGTGCGCGACGGCCATGCGCACCTTGGGGTTGTCCCACGGCGGCTTGGAGTTGGGCAGCCCGATCTGCTGCGATTGCGTCGAGACCGTCGAGACGATGCGGCAACAAGGGTCGTCCCTAAGGCTGTCGATCGCGTTCTTGGCCATGCCGAGCGTGATGTCGGCGTCGCCCGTGCGGGCCTGCAACAACAGCGTCGCGCCGGTGTTGATCCAGTTGTAGATCACAGTATCGGCGCCCGGGCGGAAGCCGTGGTAGTCAGGGTTGGCCTTCAGTACGGCCCTGCTGTTCGGCTCGTAGTCCTCAAGGAAGAACGGGCCCGCGCCCGCGATGTGAGATGTCATCCACTCGTTCGGCCCGGTCTCAATGCCGCCGTGCTGGTCGATGACGGACTTGTCGACAAGCGAGGCCGCGGTCTGCGCCCAGTCTTGCAGCGCGTTCTTATCCGGCAAGTTGAGCGTGATCACCAGCTTGGTCGGGCTGACGACGTCGATGGTCTTGATCAGCGGCGGATCGTAGAAGCCGTCGTAGATGAAGTACGAACCGCAGCCGCCCATGTTGATCGAGCGCTCGAAGGAATACTTCGCGGCGGCGGCGTCCATCGGATGCCCGCTCGGGAAAGTGTATCCGGCGGGCAGGAGGAACGTGTAGACCAGCCCGTCATCGCTGATGTCGATGGCACGCGCGAAGTGCGGCACCATGCTGTCTGTGTTGGTTTCGGTGCTCGCACCGTCGGGGTTGACTTTGTCGGCGTACTTGGTGAGCCGGGTGTAGAAGTTGCGAACGAAGCTGTTTTCCCAGGTGCCGCATGTCCAGGCCGGGTCGAGCGTCGCCGGCGCGGTGGCCACGTTGACGACAAGCGTCTCTTTGTCTTGGGCTAACGCCGCGCTGCCGGCGAACCCGACAAGCGCAAGCGGCGCGAACAACAGCGCGGACACGGAAGCAAGCGTATGCGTTCTCATTGTTCCCTCCCTTAGTATTCTGTAAGCAATGATGGTGGCTCGGGGGGCGGCAAGTCAACCCTCGCTTCTAGGGTCTGAGGACAATGCGGCCGATGACTTCGCCGGCGCGGAGAGCCTCCAGCGCGCTCGATGCTTGGTCGAGCGGCCGGGTCTCGATCGGCGGCGGCGTGATGCGTCCGTCGCGCACCAGCGCCAGCATCTCGCGTGTCTCCTCTAGCGTGCCGACGAACGAGCCGACGATGCGCCTCGCACGCATCGGGACCAGCGGCAGCGCCAGGCTCAGACTACCGCCGAACAAACCGACGAGGACCAGCGTGCCGCCGCGCCTGAGCGAATCGAGGCCGAGGCTGGCCGTTGCCGGGGCGCCGACGAAATCGATGGCTGCCGCGACTCCACCCCCGGCCATTTTGCGGACCTCGGCCGCGGCGTTGTCGCCTGCGGCGTCGATCACCACATCCGCGCCCGCCTCGCGCGCCGCCTCGAGCTTCCGCGGGTCGATGTCGGCGACGATGACCTGGTTGTCGCACATTGCGCGGGCGACGCTGAGCGCCATCAAGCCCAGCCCGCCAGCGCCAATGATCAGCACACGCCGGCGTTTGTCGATCGGCATCACCTTCTTTAGCGCGGCATAACTGGTCACGCCCGAGCACGCGTAGACGCATGCCTCCGCCTCGGGGATGGCAGCGGCGTCCAAGAGGTAGCGAGGATGGGGCACGGTCACGTATTCGCTGTAACCGCCGGCTTGATGAGTGCCTAGAAACCGCGGTTTGGGGCACAGGTTCTCGTTGCCGTCGAGGCAGTCTTCGCATTGGCCGCAACCGATCCACGGGTGCACCAGCCGCCGCCCACCGACGGCAAGGCGGCCGCCATCCGGTCCGACCGCGGCCACGTCGCCGACAATCTCGTGCCCAAGAGTGTGCGGCAGCGCGAAACGCCCCGCGATGTCAATGCGTTCGCCCTCGCCGAGGTCGTAATACCCCTCCCACAGATGCACATCCGAGTGACAGACCCCGCACGCCGTCACCTTCAGCAATACCTCAGTGCCCTGGGGCGGTACCGGCTCCTCGGTAACCCTTTCCTCGAGCGCCTCGCCGAAGGAGACGATTTGCATGCTCCGCATGGCTCAGTAGGCGATGGCGGTGGTCCAAGACGGATCGCGGTGCTTGTCCCAATAAAGTTCGGTGAGCCTCCGTGTCATCGGTCCGGGACGGCCATCGCCGATCACGCTGTCATCGATTCGCGTAGCCGGCATGATGCCGCCGGCGGTAGAGGTGATGAATACCTCATCGGCGGTGCGCAGCGCCTCGGCCGAGACCGCGCCGAGATTCGCGGCGATGCCGAGCTCGGCACAGAGGTCGAGCGCCGTCTGCCGGGTAATGCCCTGCAAGACCCCGTCCCCCGGCGTCGACACTTCGCCTGCCGAGACTGTGAAGACGTTGAAGCCGGGCCCTTCGGTGATGTTGCCGCGTAAATCAATCAAGATCGCGTTCTCGCCGCCGCGGTCATAGGCATCGAACAGGCCGTTCACGAAATCCAGCCAGTGGTAGTTCTTGACCGTGGGATCCACCGCCTCGGGGGAGATACGCTGTACGGAGCTCACGATCAGGTGGAGCCCACGCTCGCGCTGCTCGGCATCGGCGACCCAGCTGAAGGGCAACGAGAAGGCGTAGAATCGGTTGATTGCCGCGCGCGGGTCGCGCGCGAAGGTGGGCGAGAATCCGCGGGTGCAGACCATCTCGACATAGGCCTCGCGCAGGCCTGCGCGGCGCACGCACTCGGCCAGGATGGCACGCAGCTCGTCCTCGCCCAGCGGTACCGTCAGCCGCAGTCGCGCGGCCGAATTCATGAATCGCGCGATGTGCCGGTCGAGGCGGAAGAAGCGGCCGTCCCACACGTGGACGACGTCGTAGGTGGCATCGGAGCGCAGGAAACCCCAGTCGAGGACCGGTATCTTGGCCTCGGTGACCGGGCAGTAGGTACCATCCACGTAGGCGATACCGGCCAGCCCCGCCTTCTCGGGTGCCGCCGCGGCGCCCGCTGCGTCGAGAT
>PVBE011155279.1_pt1 | contig 25183 bp, 25 predicted proteins | sample 1631181 | NCBI WGS metagenome assembly PVBE01 (sample SAMN08397723, study PRJNA350692) | Marine metagenome, whole genome shotgun sequencing project. | isolation source: water | place: Pacific Ocean | collected 2012-04 | reverse complement strand
GTTTCCGGGCGTCAACGGCCTCTCCATGCTAAAGTGGAACTCCGGGTCCAGCATCGCGCGCGTCTGCGCATCGCCGCTGCGGCACTCGATCCCGATCGCGGCCTGCGCGGGGGCGGGAAGCCATTCGGCCGGGTCCAGCCGCACGCCGACGCTGTCTTCGCCCAGCCGGTCGAGCCCGGCGGCGGCGAGAAAGGTCGCATCGGCTTCGCCCGCCTCGAGCTTGGCCATCCGCGTGGCGACATTGCCGCGAATGCCCACCACGGCAAGGTCGGGCCGGAGATGCAGCAATTGCGCGGCACGGCGCGGGGCGCTGGTGCCGATCCGCGCGCCGGCAGGGATGTCGGAAATCGCCTGCGCGCCGAGCAGGCGGTCGGCCTTGTCGGCGCGCGGCAGGATCGCGGCGATGGCGATCGCTTCGGGCCGCAGCGTCTCGACATCCTTCATCGAATGGACCGCGCCGTCGATTCGTCCCTCGACCAGCCACTGGTCGAGTTCGCGCGTCCACAGCGCCTTGCCGCCGATTTCGGCAAGCGGGCGGTCCTGGATGCGGTCGCCGCTGGCGACCACCGGGACCAGTTCGACCGCCGACTCGTCCCAGCCGTGCGCGGCGCACAGGCGCGCGCGCGCCTCGTGCGCCTGTGCCATGGCAAGCGGAGAACGGCGGGTTCCGAGACGGATGAGAGGTTGGGCTGGCATAGGGTCGGCTTGCCCTAGCGAGCCATGGCGCTAAGGGAAAGCAGGATGGCACTGGTTCTCGGCATAGAAAGCTCCTGCGACGAAACCGCGGTCGCGCTGGTCGACAGCGATCGCCGGATCGTGGCGCAGCGGATCGCCTCGCAGGATGCCGAGCACGCCCCCTTCGGCGGCGTGGTGCCCGAGATCGCGGCGCGCGCGCATGCCGAACGGCTCGCCCCGATGATCGAGGGCGTGTTGCAGGATGCGGGCATCGGCCTGGACCAGTGCGACGCGATCGCCGCGACTGCCGGCCCCGGGCTGATCGGCGGGGTGATGGTCGGCCTGGTCAGTGCCAAGGCGCTGGCAATGGCGAGCGACACGCCGCTGATCGCGATCAACCATCTCGAAGGCCATGCACTGAGCCCCCGCCTCGCAGACGCGAGCATCGCCTTTCCCTATGCACTGCTGCTGGTGTCGGGCGGGCATTGCCAGATCCTGCGCGTCGACGGCGTGGGCGAATATCGCCGGTTGGCGACCACGATCGACGACGCGCTGGGCGAAGCCTTCGACAAGACCGCCAAGATCCTCGGCCTCGGCTTTCCCGGCGGTCCCGCGGTGGAGCGCACCGCGAAAGACGGCGATGCCGCAGCCGTCCCGCTGCCCCGGCCGATGGTCGGCAGCGGCGAACCGCATTTCTCTTTCGCCGGCCTCAAGAGCGCAGTCCTGCGCGCCTACGAAAGCGGCAAGTACGAAATCACCGATATTGCCGCCAGCTTCCAGCAGGCAGCGGTGGATTGCGTAACCGACCGGTTGCGTATCGCACTGGCGGGCATGGACGATGTCGATACGCTGGTCGTGGCCGGCGGGGTGGCGGCCAATGCCACGGTGCGCGCTGCGCTCGAACAGCTTGCCGCCGCGCATGGTATGCGCTTTGCCGCGCCGCCGCCCAAGCTGTGTACAGACAATGCCGCGATGATCGCCTGGGCGGGCATCGAACGGCTGGGGCAGGACGACCCGCTCGACATTTCCGCGCGGCCGCGCTGGCCGCTCGACCCTGCGGCCGAACCGGTGCGCGGCGCGGGGGTGAAGGCGTGAGCGGCGTCGGCGTCCTCGGTGCAGGTGCATGGGGCACCGCGCTGGCGCAGATGCTGGCGAGCGACGGGCGCGAGGTGGTGATCTGGGCGCGCGAACCCGAACTGGTCGCCGAGATCAATTCCGCGCGCACCAATTCGATCTACCTTCCCACTGCCACGCTGGCCGAAACGATCCGCGCCACCGGCGATCTGGCCGAACTCGGCGCGCTCGATACCTTGCTCGTGGTTACCCCCGCGCAGCATACGGGCAGCGTGCTGGCTTCGATGCCCGCGCATCCGCGCGATCTGGTGCTGTGTTCGAAGGGGATCGAGGCCGGCAGCGGCCAGTTGATGAACCACGTCGCACAGGATGCCGCACCCGGCAGCGCGATCGCAGTGCTGTCGGGCCCCACTTTCGCGCATGAAGTGGCTGCCGGGCTGCCCACTGCGGTTACGCTGGCCTGTGCCGGGGGCGAAGCGCAGTGGGACCGCATTTCCCCCGTCATCGCGCGGCCGGCATTCCGGCCCTATTATTCGGACGACGTGATCGGCGCCGAAATCGGCGGTTCGGTCAAGAACGTGCTCGCAATCGCCTGCGGCGTGGTCGACGGCCTGGGCCTGGGGCAGAATGCGCGCGCGGCGCTGATCGCGCGCGGCTATGCCGAGATGCTGCGCTTCGGCGAAACGCTGGGGGCACGCGCCGAAACCCTGGCCGGACTGTGCGGGCTGGGCGATCTGGTGCTGACCTGTTCGTCGACCTCGAGCCGCAATTTCTCGCTCGGCGTCGCGCTGGGCGAAGGCGGCAAAGCGAGCGAGCTGATGGCCGACCGTAAAACCGTGGCCGAAGGCGCGCATACCGCGCCGGTGCTGGTCGAACTGGCCGCGCGGCACGGCATCGCCATGCCGATCGTCACCGCCGTCTACGGTCTGCTGAAAGGCGACGACCCGCGCGCCGTCGTATCCGACCTGCTCGCCCGGCCCCTGCGTGCCGAACAGGGCCACCCCGGGTGACCGACGCAAAACCGGACGAAGATCTTTCCGCGCTGGCCAAGGGCGGAAGGCAGAACTTCTTTGGCTTCATCCTGCGGCTGGTCGCGCGGCTGCCCTTCCTGTTCATCGCCGGGCGCCTTTACGGCCCCGATGCGCTGGGCCGCTTCGCCTCGGCGCTGGTGGTGGTCGAACTGGTCGCGCTGCTGTGCGCGATGGGTGAAAAGCGCGGACTTGCGCAGCGGCTCGCCGACGGCGACGACAGCCATCCCGCCAATCTGGTCTATGACGGCATGCTGCTGGCGCTGTTGTTCTCGGGCCTCGCGGCAGCGTTCTTCTGGTTCGTCCCCGCCCCGCTGTTTCCCAGCGGCGAATATACCGAGCTCGACCGGTTCATCGTCCTGGCGATCCCCGCCTATGCGCTGACCGAAATCGTCCTCGCCGCGCAGGCGTACAAATACGATATCGCCACCACCGTGCGCGCGCGGGCGGTGATCGAACCGTGGACGATCTCGATCATGGCCGGGGTGTTCTATTTCCTCCCGGTGGTCAGCGATTCGGGGCTCGCGCTGGCCTATCTAGCGTCGATCTACGCCGGGCTCGCTACCGGGCTGTGGGCCTTCTTCCGCAGCTATGGCCGCCCGCGCGGCTGGCGGCCGCATCCGGTCTATATGGGCCGGCTGACGATGCGCGCGCTGCCGCTGGCGACGGCCGACGCAATCGAATGGGGCACGAGGCGCGTCGACATCTTCATCCTCGGCCTGTTTGCCGCGCCCGCCGCGGTGGGCGTCTATTACATCGCGCAGCAGGTCGCGAGCCTGCCGCAGAAGCTCAAGACCAGCTTCGAGCCGATCCTCGGCCCCGTCATCACCAAGAACCTCAAGACCCAGAATTACCAGGCGATTGCCAGCCAGATCTGCCAAGTCGGCTTCTGGATCGTCGCCATGCAGGCCGGCATCGCGCTGGCGCTGGGCGTCCCCGGCGAAGCGGTGATGGGCCTTGTCGGGCCTGAATTCGTCGGCGGCACCGGGGCGCTTGCCTTCCTGCTGGTGGCCGAAGTGGTCGCCGCGACCGCGGTCGTGTCCGAAGCGGTGCTCGTCTATGTCGCGCGGGTCCGGAACTTGTGGATCTCGATCGGCACGATCGCGCTGCAGGCCGTGCTTACCGTGGTGCTGATCGAGGCGATGGTCGCGGGCGGCTATGGCGAGCCGTACAAGGCCGCCGCCGCGGCAATCGCGCTGATGCTGGCGCTGGGCACTGCCAGCCTGGTCAAGGCGATGCTGCTCTCGCGCATTCTCGGCCAGTCGATCAACACCTTCCGCTGGCCGCTGCTGTGGGCGGTCGCGCCTGCCGTGCTGGTCGGCTGGGGCGCGACGCAGCTGCCCGAATGGGCCGAGCTGATCGTGGGCATTCCGGCGATCCTCGGCGTTTATGGCATCATCATCTGGAAGCGCGGGTTCGGGCCCGAGGACCGGGTCCTGTTCCGCCGCAATCTCGACAAGGAAGAGCCCGAGCGCATCTGACCGTTCGTCGCGGATAAGACACGTTCAGTCGGTATTCACCCCAAGAACGGGTAGCGTGGAGCACTCGCAAGGAAGGGGAGGACTGCCCATGCGTTTCGCAAGATTTACCGTCACTTGTGCAGCAGCTGCGCTGATCGCCGGCTGCGCCACGCAGCCCGATGGCGATACCATCATCATCGCCAGCGGCAAGGCCGATCGGACCGAAGCGGGCCGCACGCCGCCGCCGCCACCACCTCCTCCCCCGCCGCCGCCTCCGTCAGCGCATATGGCCAGCCCATCACCTATCGTCATGGGGTCCCGAGTTCGTGCCGACGCGGCGACCCCATCCACCGAAACATCGGTCATCGAACCGGGCTATCGCTATTTCCCGCCGGTCTTCGTGCCCGCACCGCCCAGCCGCGAGCAGTATGACGGCGAGGACGTGTCGCCGGTTAAGCTGGTCGCCAGCGAACCCGTCTCGACCTTCTCGGTCGATGTCGACACCGGCGCCTATACCAATGCCCGCCGGTTCATTTCCGATGGCGCGCTGCCGCCCAAGAGCGCGGTGCGGACCGAGGAATTCATCAATTACTTCCGCTATGACTACGACCGGCCGGAAAGCCTCGACCAGCCGTTCACGGTCAACACCGATGTCGCGGTGAGCCCGTGGAATGCCGACGCGCGGCTGGTGCGCATCGGGCTCGCCGGGTATGAAATGCCCGCGCAGGAACGCCCCGCCGCCAATCTCGTCTTCCTGCTCGATGTCTCGGGCTCGATGGGCAGAGCCGACAAGCTGCCGCTGGTCAAGACCGCGATGCGCCAGCTTGCCGGACAGCTGACCGAACGCGACCGTGTCTCGATCGTCGTCTATGCCGGGGCCGCGGGCCTCGTGCTCGAACCGACCAATGACGAACGCAAGATCAAGGACGCGCTGGACCAGCTCAATGCCGGCGGGTCGACCGCGGGCGGTGCCGGGATCGAACTCGCCTACCGCGTGGCCGAGGCCAACCGCATCGAGGACGGCGTCAACCGCGTGATCCTGGCGACCGATGGCGATTTCAACGTCGGCACTTCGGATCGCGAGGCGCTGGTCGAATTGATCGAGAAGAAGCGCGAAAGCGGCGTCACGCTGTCGGTGCTCGGCTTCGGCCGCGGCAATCTCAACGATGCGATGATGGAACAGGTCGCCAACAACGGGAACGGCAATTATTCCTACATCGACAGCGCGCTGGAAGCACGCAAGGTGCTCGGCGATGAAATGGGCGCGACGCTGTTCACCATCGCCAAGGACGTGAAGATCCAGGTCGAATTCAACCCGGCGGTTGTCAGCCAGTACCGCCTCGTCGGCTATGAAAACCGCGTGCTGCGCGAAGAGGACTTCGACAACGACGCGGTCGATGCGGGCGATATCGGTGCGGGTCACCAGGTCACCGCGCTGTATGAGGTGATCCCCGCTGGCGGCAAAGGGTGGGTGCCCGCGCGGCGTTACGAGGACACGGTCGATGACCGCGCCCGCGAACTGGCGAGCGAGGCGGCCTATGTGAAGCTGCGCTACAAGCGGCCCGATGGCGATACCTCGCAGCTGCTGACCTACGCCCTGCCCGCATCCGCGCTGGCGACAAGCGCGGTGCCGCGCGGCGATTTCGCCTTCGCCAGCGCGGTCGCCGCCTTCGGCCAGAAACTGCGCGGCGACCCGCTGCTGGCGGATTATGCCTATCCGCAGATCGCCGCGCTGGCCGGGCCGCAGCGCGATTTCTGGCGGCAGGAATTCCTCCAGCTGGTGATGACCGCCGAGGGTTTGGAATAACCGCGCGCACGGCGCTTGGCAGGGGGGGCGGCTGGCGGCTAAGAGCCAGCCCATGTCGATCCGTGCTCCCCTTGTCATGCTTGCCGGTGCCATGGCGACCGGCCTTGCCGGCTATGCACTGGCCGAGCCGATGGCGGCCGACTTCATCGACCGGCTCGAAACGCAGTCCGCCGCAGCGATAGCCGAAGCGGGCGGCACGGGGGTCACCGCACGTTTCGCCAGCGCCACCGGGTCGCTTTCGCGCCACCCGCTGCTGAGCGGCGGCGAGGATTTGGACGAGAGCGTCCGCACGCGCGTGGCGCGTGAAGTCTACGACATTCCCGGCGTCGGCGGCGTAACCTGGAGCGACGGGACGGTGCGCGCCGAGAGCGACGAGCCGACCTACCAGCCGCTGCATTGCCAGGAAGACGTCGAAGGGCTGCTGCGCACCCGTTCGATCCGGTTCGAGGAAGGCAGCAGCGCCTTGCTGCCGTCGAGCCGCAAGCTGCTCAACGAAGTTGCCGACGCGCTCCGGCCGTGCCTCGGCTCGATCATCGCGATCACCGGCCACACCGACAAGGCGGGCACCGAGCCCGGCAATCTGGCGCTGAGCATGGAACGCGCGCGCGTGGTGCGGCAGGCGCTGATCGAGCGCGGCATCCCGCGCGACGGGCTGCGCGCCAGCGGGGTCGGCTCCAGCCAGCCGGTCGAGGGGCTGGCCCCCAGCGACCCGGCCAACCGCCGCATCGAATTCTCGGTGATCCGCACCGAACCGCTCCGTCCCACCCCCGTCGACACGCCGGGAGCCCGCTGACATGCCGCTATGGTTCGAACTGGCCGCGCTGATGGTCGCCGCCTACGGTGCGGGGATCGGCATCGGCTGGGCGCTGTGGGGCCGCCACGACCAACAAGAGGACTAGACCATGAGCGAACTGCTCCAGACCTATTGGCCGCTGATCGTCGCCGCGCTGCTGCTCGGCCTGGTGATCGCATGGTACCTGTTCAACAGCTCGCGCAAGACCCGCGTCACCAGCACCAGCCGTGACGTGCTCGATGACGGCGCCGCCCCGGCGCAGCGCAACAAGGCGCTGATCGACAGCGCCCCGGCGGCGACCCCGATGCAGCCCGCGGCCGGCGTGCCGGCCGGCGGTGCCACGACGGCGCCGGCCGCCACTACCCCCGCCGCAACCCCAGCTCCGGCTCCGGCTCCGGCACCCGCATCAGCAGCGCCCGCAAGCGCATCGGCGGCGGCTGGCAGCGACGATCTGACCCGTATCAAGGGGCTGGGTCCGAAGCTGTCGGCCACGCTGCACGGCATGGGCGTGACCACATTCGCGCAGATCGCCGCCTGGGACGACGCAGAAATCGACCGCGTGGATGCGCAGATGGGCCGCTTCCAGGGCCGCATCCGGCGCGACGACTGGGTCGGCCAGGCGGCCATGCTCGCCGCTGGCGACGAAGCCGGTTTCGCCGACCGCTTCGGGAAACTCAGCTGACGCGACCGGGAACCGATTTCCGGCTGCGGTATTTGGTTACGTGGGTCCGCAGTCGAGGAGAGGTCAGATGAGTCGTCAATTACGAGTACTCGTCGCCGAAGACGAACTGATCGTCGGTTACGATCTGTGCGATACGGTGGCAGAAGCGGGCTACATGGTCGAAGGGCCGTATGACGATCTGTCGTCGGCCATGCTGGCCTACCAGAAGTCCAAACCCGATATCGCCATTCTCGACGTCCAGCTAGGTGATGGCATCGTCTATCCGCTGGCCGAACAGATGATGGCGGAAAACGTGCCGGTCATCTTCCATTCGGGTCAGCTGTCCCCCGCCGAGGTTGCGCTTCGCTTCCCGCGGGCGCAAGCGCTGGCCAAGCCCTGCCCGCCGGCTGCCGTGATCGACTCGATTCAGCGCGCCGCCGCGCACGCCTGACCGCAGCGCGCGGGTTTCGCCCGCCATCGCCGGAACATTGCGCGGCGACGAACCATTCCTTGAACGAACGCAATATTCTCAAGGAAGGAAATGCCGATGTCGCTCCCCACAATGATCGCCGCACACCCGCAGGTCGAGGACGAGACCGAGGAACTGGTCACTGCTGCCCGCCATGCCATGCTGTGTTCGCTATTCTGCACCAGCTGCGCCGATGCCTGCGTGGCCGAGGACATGGACATGGCGCAGTGCATCCGCAACTGCCTCGACTGCGCCGATGTCTGCGCCGCGACCGCGCGGCTCGCTGTCCGCCGCACCGCGCAGAACATCGACGTGCTGCGCGCCCAGCTCGAAGCCTGCATCACCGCCTGCGAAACCTGCGCCGCCGAATGCGAAAGCCATGACAATCCGCACTGCTCGCTGTGTGCCAAGATGTGCCGCGAATGCGCGGAAGATTGCCGCAAGGCGCTGCCGCTGGTGAAGTGACCTTCGCTGCCCGCGCGGGTCTTGCCCCGCGCGGGCAACCCTGCCAGTGGCTGGGGTGGAACAGAGGAGACCACATGGCCGCTATGGTGCCTTTCGCCTGGGACGATCCCTTCAACCTCGACGATCAGTTGACCGAGGACGAGCGGATGATCCGCGACGCTGCCCACGCCTTTGCGCAGGGCGAATTGCAACCGCGGGTGATCGAGAACTTCAGCAAGGAAGTCGACGACCCCGAACTTTTCCCGATGATGGGCGAGGCGGGCCTGCTGGGCGCCACCGTGCCCGAGGAATATGGCGGCGCGGGTGCCAGCTATGTCGCCTATGGCCTGATCGCGCGCGAGATCGAGCGCGTCGACAGCGGCTATCGTTCGATGGCCTCGGTCCAGTCGAGTCTCGTTATGTATCCGATCCTCGCCTATGGTTCGGAAGATCAGCGCAAGAAATACCTGCCCGGCCTTGCCAGCGGTAAGCTGATCGGCTGTTTCGGCCTGACCGAGCCCGATGCCGGCAGCGATCCTGGCGGTATGAAAACCACCGCCAAGAAGGTCGATGGCGGCTATGTCATTTCCGGCTCCAAGACCTGGATTTCCAACGCCCCCTTCGCCGATGTCTTCGTGGTCTGGGCGAAGAGTGAGGCGCATGGCGGCGGCATCCGCGGCTTCGTGCTCGAAAAGGGCATGAAGGGGCTGTCCGCCCCCAAGATCGAAGGCAAGCTGAGCCTGCGCGCCTCGACCACCGGCATGATCGTGATGGACGAAGTGGAGGTGGGTGAAGACGCGCTGCTGCCCGAAGTGCAGGGCCTCAAGGGTCCGTTCGGCTGTCTCAACCGCGCGCGCTACGGCATCAGCTGGGGCGCGATGGGTGCGGCCGAGTTCTGCCTCCACGCCGCGCGCCAATACGGGCTCGACCGGCACCAGTTCGGCGTGCCGCTGGCGAGCAAGCAGCTCTACCAGCTCAAGCTCGCCGACATGATCACCGAGATCTCGCTCGGCCTGCAATCGAGCCTGCGCGTCGGACGGCTGATGGACGAAGGCAAGTTCGCGCCCGAGATGATCAGCATCGTCAAGCGCAACAATGTCGGCAAGGCGCTCGATATCGCGCGCAAGTCGCGCGACATGCATGGCGGCAACGGCATTTCGGAAGAATACCAGGTGATCCGCCACATGGTGAATCTCGAGACGGTCAACACCTACGAAGGCACGCATGATGTCCATGCGCTGATCCTCGGCCGCGCTATCACGGGGATCGCGGCGTTTTGACCCCTCGCGCGCGAGCGATCCTGTCCTACAGCCCGGCCCTGTGCCACAGGGGCCCCATGCCCCGCACTCCGACCCGCCCCGTTTGCACCCGGCTCCGGCCGCGTGTCCAGGGGGCAGGTTTTTTCCGCCTGGACCGTGTAACATGCGGTCCATGTCGTGGACGCGCCTTCGGCCGTTCCAACATCCGCGCGACATCGGGAGCCGCATCATGATCCGCCTTCACGGCTACTATCGCAGTTCGACCAGCTACCGCCTGCGCATCGCGCTCGAGCTGAAAGGGCTGGACTACGAATACGTGCCGGTGAACCTGCTCGAAAGCGAACAGAAAGGCGCCGCCTTCACCAGCCGCAACCCCTTCGGTTCGGTCCCGCTGCTCGAGGTCGACGGCAAGGACTATGTCCAGTCGATGGCGCAGCTCGAATGGCTCGACGAAGCCTATCCCGATGCGCCGCTGCTGCCCGGCGATGCCGGTGACCGCTATCTCGCCCGCGAACTGGCCTATGCCATCGCGACCGAGCTGCACGCCCCGCTCAACCTGCCCGTGCTCAAGTATCTCGCCAAGGAATACGGCAAGTCGCAGGACGAGATCGGGATCTGGTACCGTCACTGGCTGGCGCGCACGCTCGACCCGCTCGAAGCACGGCTGGCGCAGCTCGGCAGCGGCGACTTCCTGTTCGAGCGGCCCGGCCTGTTCGAGGTCTGCCTGTTGCCGCAGGTGTACAACGCCCAGCGTTTCGGCTTCGACTTTGCCGACAAGCCCCACATCACCCGGATCGAAACCGCCTGTCTCGCACTGCCCGTGTTCCAGCGCGCGCATCCGGACAACCAACCCGACAATCCCGAGAGGATACAACCGACATGAAGCTCGCAACACTCAAGGACGGCACGCGCGACGGCAAGCTCGTGGTCGTCTCCAAGGACCTCACCCGTTACTGCGCGGCGGACAACATCGCGCCGACGCTGCAGGCCGCGCTCGACGATTGGGCCGAAGTCGCGCCCAAGCTCGAAGCGCTGTACACCGATGTCGAACATGAGGCGGTGCCGTGCGAGCGGTTCCACGAACGCGAAGCGCATTCGCCGCTGCCGCGCGCCTATCAGTGGGCCGACGGCTCGGCCTATATCAACCACGTCGAACTGGTCCGCAAGGCGCGCGGCGCCGAGGTGCCCGAGAGCTTCTATCACGATCCGCTGATGTACCAGGGCGGCAGCGACAACTTCCTCGCGCCCCGCGACGATATCCCGCTGGGCGACACCAAGTGGGGCTGCGACATGGAAGGCGAGATCGCGGTGATCACCGACGATGTGCCGATGGGCGTGTCGAAGGACGATGCGGCGGATCACATCAAGCTGGTCATGCTGGTCAACGACGTCAGCTTGCGCGGCCTGATCCCGGGCGAACTGGCGAAGGGCTTCGGCTTCTTCCAGTCCAAGCCCGCCAGCGCGTTCAGCCCCGTAGCGGTGACACCCGACGAACTGGGTGATGCCTGGCAGGGCAGCGTCATCCACCTGCCGCTGATGGTCGATTACAACGGCCAGCCCTTCGGCCGCGCCAATGCCGGCGTCGATGCCACCTTCAGCCTCGCCGAACTCGTTGCGCATGCCGCGAAGACCCGCGACCTGGGTGCAGGCACGATCATCGGCTCGGGCACCGTCTCCAACCAGGGCCCCGACGGCGACCCGGGCAAGCCTGTAGCCGAAGGCGGTCTCGGTTACAGCTGCATTGCCGAAATCCGCATGATCGAAACCATCGCCAAGGGTGAAGCGAGCACGCGCTTCATGGTCCCCGGCGACACCGTCCGCGTCGAGATGAAGGACGCCGACGGCCACTCGATCTTCGGGGCGATCGAACAGACGGTGGTGGAGGCCTGACGGGCCCCAGCTGACCGAAAACCGCATCATGTCCGCCCCCCCGACCCGCGGGCATCGCTGGCGCCTCGCGCTCGCCCTCATCGTGGGCGGCGTGCTGGCGCTGGCGCTGCTCCTGACCAGTTCCCAACCGGCCGTACCGGATAGCCGGCATGCCACCGCAGAGCAGGTCGCCGCCGCGCGCGCGCTCGTCAATCAGGCGCGGCAAAGCCGGGCGATGGGGGAGCCGGTCGAACTCACGCTCGCCGAAGCCGAACTGGCCGCGACCTCGGCGATGGTGACGCAGGGCTTTGCGCCCAACCGCTTCGACGCGCGCGTCGAGGATGGCGTGCTCACGCTGACCGGCAGCCGGCCCATGCTCTTCCGCTGGATCAACATCCGCGCGCAGGCGTCCGGGGCCAGCGAGGGTCTGCCGACCTTCGCCGTGAAGATCGGCGCGCTGCCCCTGCCCGACTGGTTCTCGCAATGGGGACTGGCGCTGATCCAGCGCCGGATGGCCGCGCAGGGCGGCACCCTCCCGCCGATCGACACGATCGTGCGCAGCATGCGGATCGGGCCCGACAGCGTCACCGCGCGGGTCCTCATGCCGCAGGGCAGCCTGCTCGCGCATGCCCGGACAACCGGCGCTCCCGCGGTCGACGAAGACATGGTGGGCACCATCTACTGCGCGCTCGCCGAACGGCAGCGCGGCGAGCCTGCCCCGCTGCTGGCGCAGCAACTGCGCCGCGCGCTCGCGGCTTCGCAGCCCAGCCCCGAAGGGCATTCCGCCGCGCTCGTTGCGCTTGCGCTGTTCTCGCTCGGGCCCGAGGCGGCCGAACTGTTCGGCGGTGTCGACGGCACGATCGGCACCTGCGCGGCCCGGCCGGTCACGCTGACGCTGCAGGGCCGCGCGGACTGGGCGAAACACTGGGCGCTGTCGGCAGCGCTCGAGACCACCACCGGCAGCAGCATCAGCGCGGCGATCGGTGAATGGAAGGAACTGGCTGACAGCCTGGAAAGCGATCCGCTGCTGGCTCCCAAGGACCCGAGCGGCTTCTCCTTCGTCGATCTCGCCAGCGACCGATCGGGGATCAAGATCGCGCGGCGCCTGACCGATCCGGAGCGGATGGCGGACGCGCGCGCGGCCTTGCTGGGCGCGCAGGACGAAGACCTGCTGCCCGCAGCGGCGCTCGCGCTCAGCGACGGGCTGACCGATGCCGAATTCGCAGCGCGCTACGGCGCGACCGACGATCCGCGCTATGAACGCAAGGTCGCCAGCATCGACGCGATGCTCCGCCGCGGCGGGATCGACTGAAGCAGCCGGTCTCCGCCGCGCCGGAGGATGCGGTCACATCGAACGGGCGATGACCATCTTCATGACTTCGTTCGATCCGCCGAAGATCCGCGTGATGCGGCTGTCGCGGAACATGCGCGCGATCGGGTAATCGTTGATGAAGCCCGCGCCGCCGTGGAACTGCAGGCACTTGTCGACCACCTCGCCCTGCAGTTCGGTGACCATGTACTTGGCCATGCACGCGGTCGGCACGTCGAGTTCGCCCTTGAGGTGCTTGGCGATGCAATCGTTGACGAACACCCGCGCCGCAGTGCCGCGCGCGTTGAGGTCGGCGAGCACGAACTGCGTGTTCTGGAAGTCCCAGATCGTCTGGCCGAACGCCTTGCGGTTCTTGACGAAGTCCATGGTGACTTCGAGCGCCTTCTCGATCCCGGTCATCGCGCCCATGGCAATGATCAGCCGTTCCTGCGGTAGCTCCCCCATCAGCTGGTAGAAGCCCTTGCCTTCCTCGCCGCCGAGCACGTTCTCTGCCGGCACGAAGACATCGTCGAAGAAGAGTTCGGAGGTATCCGCCGCGTCCATCCCGACCTTGTCGAGCTTCTTGCCGCGCTGGAAGCCTTCGGCGCCCTCGGTCTCGAGCAGCATCAGCGAGATGCCCTTGGCGCGCTCGTTCGGATCGGTCTTGGCGACGACGATGATGAAGTCCGCCGTCTGGCCGTTCGAAATATAGGTCTTGGCCCCGTTGATGCGGTAACCGTTGCCGTCCTTGAGCGCAGTGGTGGTGATGCTCTGCAGGTCGGAGCCGACCCCCGGTTCGGTCATGGCAATGGCGCTGACCAGTTCGCCCGTGACAAGCTTGGGCAGGTACTTCTTCTTCTGCTCCTCGGTCCCGTGACGCACCAGATAGGGCAGGATGACCGTGTTGTGCAGGCTGGCGGCAAAGCCCTCGACGCCGTGCTTCGCCTGCTGGTCGATTACCACCATGTCATGCCGGAAATCGCCGCCGTGGCCGCCGTATTCCTCGGGCACGGAGACGCCCAGCAGGCCGGCTTCGCCCGCCTCGTTCCAGAATTCGCGTTCGACCTGGCCGTCCTCGCGCCATTTGAGCACGCGCTTTTCCGGCGCATGCTGCTGGTAGAACTTGCCCACGGCATCGGCGAAGATGGAGATCTCCTCGTCTTCCATGAACTCGGGCTGGGGTACGTTGATTGCTGGCATCTCTCGGATCCTCTCGAATGTTCTTGTGACGCGCCGAAGGGTCTTACTTGCCCTTCCAGTTCGGCGCGCGTTTCTCGGCGAAGGCGGCGGCGCCTTCACGGGCGTCTTCGGACACGAAGACGGGAGCGATAAGCTGGGTCTGGCGCTTGTAGCGTTCGTCCATCGGCCAGCCGCGCGATTGCTTGATAACCTGCTTCGACACCTTCACCGCCAGCGGGCCGTTTGCGACGATCCGCGCGGCGAGTTCCTTGGCCCCGGCCAGCGCATCGCCATCGGTCACGCGGTTGATGAGGCCCAGCTCATAGGCGCGCGGCGCATCGATAAAATCGCCGGTCAGCGCCAGTTCCATCGCGATCCGTTCGGGGATCTGGTCGGGCAGCATCATCACGCCGCCGGCTGCAGCGACAAGACCGCGCTTCACTTCGGGGATGCCGAACTTGGCCGCGGCGCTGGCGACCACCAGGTCACAGGCGATCATCAGTTCGAGCCCGCCCGCCAGCGCATAGCCTTCGACTGCGGCAATCAGCGGTTTTTCGGGCGGCTGCTGCACCACGCCGCCGAAGCCGCGCCCTTCGACGCTGGGCGATTCGCCGCGCAGGAAGCCCTTGAGATCCATGCCCGAACAGAAGGTCCCGCCCGCGCCGGTCAGTATGCCGACGCGCAGATTGTCATCGCTGTCGAGGCGGTCCATCGCCGCGGCGATCCCCTCGGCCGCGGCCTTGGTCATCGCGTTCTTGGCATCGGGCCGGTTGATGGTGACGACGAGGATGCCGTCTTCTTCGCTCGTCAGAACTTCCTCGGACATAGCCGCTCTCTCCCATTTCAAATCGAAACTTGTCTTGCGCCCTTGCTGCGCGACGTTTACGCAAACGTCAACCGGCATTCGCCGCATAAAAAGACAAAACGAGAGGAGTCAGAAGCCATGGCCGAAGCCTATATCATCGACGCTGTCCGCACCCCGCGTGGGATCGGCAAGCAGGGCAAGGGCGCGCTCGCGCACATGCACCCGCAGCACCTCGCGGCCACCTGTCTCACCGCGATCAAGGATCGCAACGATCTCGATACCTCGACGGTCGACGACGTGATCTGGTCGGTCAGCACGCAGGACGGCATGCAGGCGGGCGACCTGGGCCGCATGGCCGCGCTCGATGCAGGCTATGACGTGACGTCCAGCGGCACCACGCTCGACCGGTTCTGCGGCGGCGGCATCACCAGCGTGGCGCTGGCTGCGGCACAGGTGATGAGCGGGATGGAAGACTGCGTCGTCGCCGGCGGCACCGAAATGATGAGCCTCACCGCTCAGATGACCAAGGACAAGATGGCCGCCGGGCTCAAGCCGCCGATGATGGGCAGCCACAACGAGCGCCTGATGCGCTCGCACCCGCAGAGCCACCAGGGCGTCTGCGGCGACGCGATTGCCACGATCGAAGGCTTCACCCGCGAGGAGCTCGACGAAGTCGGCTATCGCAGCCAGCAGCGCGCCGCCAAGGCGATCGCGGAAGGCCGTTTCGACAAGTCGGTCGTCCCGGTGAAGGACGACGAGGGCAATGTCGTGCTCGACAAGGAGGAATATCCGCGCCCGCAGACCACGCGCGAAGGCCTGGCCGAACTAGAACCCGCCTTTGCCAAGATTGCCAATGTCCCGCTCGACAAGAGCGGCACCACCTTCGCCGGGCTGGTGAATGCAAAGTACCCCGATGTCGAAATCAAGCACTTCCACCACGCCGGCAACAGCTCGGGCGTGGTCGATGGCGCCGCCGCGGTGCTGGTCGCCAGCAAGGACTATGCGCAGAAGCACGGGCTCAAGCCCCGGGCGCGCATCGTTGCCACGGCCAATATGGGCGATGATCCGACGCTGATGCTGAATGCCCCCGTACCCGCGGCGAAAAAGGTGCTCGACAAGGCCGGACTCACCACCGACGATATCGACCTTTTCGAAATCAACGAGGCTTTCGCCGTCGTCGCCGCGAAATTCGTCAAGGATCTCGGGCTCGACTGGGACAAGGTCAACGTCAACGGCGGCTCGATCGCGCTGGGCCACCCGATCGGTGCCACCGGGTCGATCCTCATCGGTACGATGGTCGACGAACTCGAACGCCAGAACAAGCGTTACGGCCTCGTCACCATGTGCGCTGCGGGCGGGATGGCCCCCGCGATCATCGTCGAGCGGGTGGACGATTTCGTCGACTGATACGCCATAAGCATGCGCGCCCTCGCCTATGTCCGCGAAAGCGGCTAGAGGGCGCGCCATGCACTTTCTCGACCAAGCCAAGATCTTCCTGAAATCCGGCGCAGGCGGCCCCGGCGCGGTCAGCTTCCGCCGCGAAAAATATATCGAGTACGGCGGCCCCGACGGCGGCAATGGCGGCAAGGGCGGCGACATCGTGTTCGAAGCCGTCCAGGGCCTCAACACGCTCATCGACTTCCGCTACGCCCAGCATTTCAAGGCCAAGCGCGGCAATCACGGCCAGGGCAAGGACCGGACCGGGGCCGGCGCACCCGACCTCGTCGTCAAGGTTCCGCTCGGCACCCAGGTGCTCAGCGAGGACAAGGAAGAGGTGCTCGCCGATTTCACCGAGGTCGGCCAGCGGCTCGTGTTCCTCGAAGGCGGCATGGGCGGCCGCGGCAACGCGAGCTACAAATCCAGCACCAATCGCGCACCGCGCCAGCACCAGCCCGGCGAACCGGGCGAGGAAATGTGGGTCTGGCTGCGGCTCAAGCTGCTGGCCGACGTCGGCCTGCTCGGTCTGCCCAATGCGGGCAAGAGCACCTTCATCAACCAGGTATCCAATGCCAAGGCCAAGGTCGGCCATTACGCCTTCACCACGCTGGTCCCCAAACTGGGCGTGGTGACGCACAAGGGCCGCGAATTCGTGCTTGCGGATATCCCGGGCCTGATCGAAGGCGCCGCCGAAGGCGCCGGGATTGGCGACCGCTTCCTCGGCCATATCGAACGCTGCCGCGTGCTGATCCACCTGATCGACATTTCGGGCGACGATCCGGCCGAAGCCTATCGCACGGTCAATGCCGAACTCGAAGCCTATGGCAGCGAACTGGCGGACAAGCCGCAGGTGGTGGCGCTGAACAAGCTCGATCTCGCCGACCAGGAACTGGGCGAAGCCTTCGCCGAGGAACTGCTGGCCGCGGGGGCGGACAAGGTCTTTCCCATCTCGGGTGCGACCGGCGCCGGGACCGGCGAACTGCTCGATGCCCTGCTCGGCTATCTGCCCGATCACACCTCGACCGAAACGAAGACCGTCGAAGTCGAGGATTCGTCCGACGACAGCAATCCGAAATGGTCGCCGATCTGACCGTGAAGGCACGGTAACAGCGCGGCAAGGCAAGACGGCTTCCGCGCGCCGCCCGCAGCCGCTAGTCCCCTGCTGATGGACATCGCCGCCCTTTCCGACCTGCGCCAGGCGCGCCGCCTTGTCATCAAGGTCGGCTCTGCCCTGCTGGTCGACAAGGGACGCGCGCGGACCGCATGGCTGGCCTCGCTTGCGGCGGAAATCGCCGAATTGCGGCAGACTTGCGAAGTCCTGCTCGTTTCATCGGGAGCGATCGCGCTCGGCGCCGCCCGGCTCGGCCTGCCTCACGGCGGCCGCGGCAGCCTCGCCGACGCGCAGGCCGCGGCATCGGTCGGGCAGGTGGAACTCGCCCGCCTGTGGTCCGATGCGCTCGGCGCACAGGATATCACTGCCGCGCAAATGCTCGTCACGCTCGGCGATCTCGAGGACCGGCGCCGCTATCTCAATGTTTCCGCCACGCTCGGACGCCTGCTGGCCGCGGGCGCGGTACCGGTGGTGAACGAGAACGACAGCGTGGCGACCGAGGAAATCCGCTTCGGCGACAATGACCGGCTGGCCGCGCGCATCGCGCAAGCGGCGGGCGCTGATGCGGTGCTGCTGCTGTCCGACGTCGACGGGTTGTTCGACCGTGATCCGCGTGAGCCCGGCGCGCGGCGGATCGCGCGCGTGGACGGGGTTTCGCCCGAGATCATGGCAATGGCCACTGCCGATTCCGGCTCGGGCCTAGGTTCGGGTGGCATGCGCGCCAAATTGCAGGCCGCACGCATCGCGGAACGCGCGGGCATCGCGCTGGCGATCATCAACGGCACCCGGCCCGCACCCTTCGCGGCCGCGTTGGCGCAGGACAGCGGCACCGTGTTCGCGCCGCAGTCGGGCGCGTCCGCACGCAAGGCCTGGCTCGGCGGAAGGCTGGCCCCGGCAGGCAGCGTGACGGTCGATCAGGGGTGCATGGCCGCGCTCGATAACGGAGCAAGCGTCCTGGCCGCTGGCGTTACCGCGGTGGAGGGAGATTTCGTCCGCGGCGATCTCGTCGCAGTGCACGGCCCCGGAGGCGAACGGCTTGGCCAGGGACTGGTCGAATATGCCGCTGCCGAATGCCGCGCGATCATGGGGCTGCGGGAAGACCAGCAGGCACGCACGCTCGGCTATGCCCCGCGCGCCGCCGTCGTCCACCGCGATCACATGGTGCGCCTGTGACGATCGCGCTGACCGGTGCCACCGGCTTCGTCGGCCAGGCCGTGCTCGACCAGGCGGCGCAGTCTGACGAGACCGTGCGCGCGTTGACCCGCCGCGCCCAGGCCCCGCGCGCCAATGTCGAATGGGTTGCTGGCGATTTGTCCGATACCGCCGCGCTGGCTGCATTGTGCGAGCCTTGCGATGCGATCGTCCACGTGGCGGGGCTGACCAATGCGCCCGATCCCGCGGCGTTCGAGGAGGCCAATGTCGGCGGCACCGCAAGACTGATCGCCGCTGCCAAGCACAGCCGCGCCAAGCGGTTCGTCTTCGTTTCCTCGCTCTCGGCGCGCGAGCCCGGACTGTCGGCCTATGGCGCCTCGAAAGCGCGAGCGGAAAAGCTGGTCGAGGCCAGCGGGCTCGACTGGACGATCGTGCGCCCGCCGGGCGTCTACGGTCCGCGCGACGTCGATTATTTCGAGATGTTCCGCAGCGCACGGTTCGGCTTTGTCCCGCTGCCGCCCGGCGGCGCGAGTTCGATCATCCATGTCACCGATCTGGCGCGGTTGCTGCTGGCGCTGGTCGATGCCCCGCCCGCGCTGGTGCGCCGCCGCGTTTTCGAACCCGACGATGCGCGCGAAGGCGGCTGGTCGCACAAGGAACTGGCGCGTGCGATCGGCAAGGCGGTGGGGCGGCCGGTCTTCGCGCCGCACCTGCCCCGAAGCGTGCTGGATGCGGCCGCGAAAGTCGACCGGATGGTGCGCGGCGACAAGGCCAGGCTTACCGCCGACAGGGTGGGTTATATGACGCATCCCAACTGGGTCGCGCGGTCGGCGATGAAAGTGCCCGAAGCCGTCTGGTCACCCAGCGTAAGCGGTGAAGAAGGCCTCGCCGCGACAGCGCGGTGGTATCGCGACAACGGCTGGCTCTGAAGCTCTGGACATTTGCGCGCGATTGCTCGAAAGGGCGCGCTTTGCGGGCGCCGGCTTAGCTCAGTTGGTAGAGCAGTTGATTTGTAATCATCAGGCCGGGGGTTCGAATCCTCCAGCCGGCACCAGCACCGCCCACCGGATCAGAGGAAGGGTTCCTCGCCCGGCTTGTGGATCCCGCATTCGACCTTGTCCCAGCCCGACCAGCGACCCGCGCGCGGGTCTTCGCCCTCGCCGACCTGGCGCGTGCACGGCGAGCAGCCGATGCTGGGAAAGCCGCGATCGACCAGCGGGTGGCGCGGCAGGTCATGCGTCTCGAAATAGGCCGCGATGTCCTCTGCCGACCAGTCGATCAGCGGGTTGATCTTGAGCCGGCCCTGCACATCGGCCGAATCCACTTCGAAGCGCGGCAGATTGGCGCGCGTCGCCGACTGGAACGCCTTGCGTCCGGTGAAGCTGGCATCGAAATTGGCGAGCGCCTTTTCCAGCGGCTTGACCTTGCGCAGTTCGCAGCAGCCATCGGGATCGTACGACCAGCGCAGCCCGGTATCGTCGCGCGTCTGCAGATCGGCGATCTCGGGATAGAGATCGACGCGGTTGAGCCCGAGCCGCTCGGTCAGCTCGTCACGATAGGCGAGCGTTTCGGGGAAATGCTTGCCGGTATCGAGGAACAGCACGGGCACGGTCGAATCGACCTGCGCGATCAGATGCAGCAACACCGCGCTCTCGGCCCCGAAGCTCGACACCACGGCGGTATCGCCGACCAGGTTCCCCTCGATCACCGCGCGCAGCCATTCCTCGGTTTCGGTCCCGCGGAACATGCGGTTGAGACGAATCGCATCCTGCTCGGTAAAACGGGGACCCACGTCGATCCGGTCGATGGCGCGCAAACGGTTCATGGGTGCCGCTTGGTCCAGATCGGGGTGCGATCGTCCGCCGCGTTCTGGTACACTTCTGGCCATCGCTCGAAAGCGGCCTTCACATCGTCCATGTCGAATTGCTGATCGGGCTCGAATGCATCGAAGCCGCAGCGGCGCATATAGGCCAGCTGGTCGACCAACACGTCGCCCACCGCGCGCAATTCGCCCTCATAGCCCGCCTCGCGCAGCATCCGTGCCGAGGAGTAACCGCGGCCGTCGCCAAATGCGGGGAAGTTGACCTCGACCAGCGCCAGCCGCTGGAGATGCGGCAGCAATTCACGCGTGTCGTCGCCCGGTTCGATCCGGACGGCCTGCGCATTCGACTGGTCGACGAAAGCGTCCACTGTCACGGCGGGATGATCGACCGGTTGGTCGTCGCGATAGCGTAGCGTCTCAGCCATAGAGCGCCTCCTTGAAGGGGTTCATGCCGATGCGGCGGTACGTATCGAGAAAGCGTTCGCCGTCCTGGCGTTCGCGTTCGAAGACGGTGGTCACGGTTTCGACTGCATCGACGATGCCGTCTTCGCTGAAACCGGGACCGGTGATCTTGGCCAGGCTGGCATCCTGCGCCTCGCTGCCGCCGAGCAGGAGCTGGTAGTTCTCCACCCCCTTACGGTCGACGCCGAGGATGCCGATGTGGCCCGCATGGTGATGCCCGCAGGCATTTATGCAGCCCGAAATCTTGAGCTTGAGTTCGCCCAGCGTCGCGGTCTTGCCATTGGCGGCGAAGCGTTCGGATATGCGCTGCGCGATCGGGATCGACCGGGCATTGGCGAGGCTGCAATAGTCGAGCCCCGGGCAGGCGATGATGTCCTCGACCGTATCGAGGTTCGGGCTGCCCAGCCCCGCTTCGTCGAGCGCTGTCCACAGCGCGTGCAGATCGGCCTTGCGGACATGCGGCAGCACGATGTTCTGCGTATGCATCACACGCAGTTCGTCGAAGCTGTAATCCTTCGCCAGATCGGCCATCAGGCGCATCTGTTCGGCGGTCGCATCGCCGGGGATGCCGCCTACCGGCTTGAGGCTGATCACCGCCGAGACATAGCCCGCTTCCTTGTGCGCGACCGTGTTGCGGTCGACCCAGACGGCGAAATCGGGGTCGCTGCGGTCGATCTCCTCGCTTGCGCCGGCTTCGAACAGTGGGTCCTCGAAATAGGTCCGGATCCGTTCGAGCTCGGCGAAGGGCGGTTCGACGCCTTCTTCCAGCAGATGGGCGTATTCCGCCTCGACCTGGCGCGTGTATTCTTCCGCGCCCATCTCGTGGACGAGGATCTTGATCCGCGCCTTGTACTTGTTGTCGCGGCGGCCATAGCGGTTGTAGACCCGCAGGCACGCCTCGGCATAGGTGACCAGCCGGTCGAGCGGGACGAAGCGGTTGATGCACGGCGCGATCATCGGCGTGCGTCCCATGCCGCCGCCGACGTAGAAGGCAGCGCCCAGTTCACCCGCATCGTTCTCGACGATCTGGATACCGATATCGTGCAAGCGCATCGCGGCGCGGTCGGTGTCGCTGGCGATCACCGCGATCTTGAACTTGCGCGGCAGATAGCTGAATTCGGGATGGAAGCTCGACCACTGGCGCAGCAGCTCGGCATAGGGCCGCGGATCGACCACCTCGTCCGCAGTAGCGCCCGCAAAGTGATCCGAGCTGATATTGCGGATGCAATTGCCGCTGGTCTGGATGGCGTGCATTTCGACCTTGGCCAGATCGGCCAGGATATCGCCGGCATCCTCCAGCTTGATCCAGTTGTACTGGATGTTCTGCCGCGTGGTGAAATGGCCGTAACCGCGATCATACTTGTCCGCGATATCGGCCAGCGCGTGCATCTGCTGGCTGTTCAGAGTGCCATAGGGGATCGCCACCCGCAGCATGTAGGCGTGGAGCTGCAGATAGAGCCCGTTCATCAGCCGGAGCGGCTTGAACTGGTCTTCGGTCAGCTTGCCTTCGAGACGGCGGCGCGCCTGGTCGCGGAATTCCTCCACGCGGGCATCGACCATCGCCTGGTCGTATTGGTCGTATTTGTACATCAGATCACCCAGTTACCGATTTCGGGATCGGCAGGCTTGAGGGTCAGGTCGGGACGGACGGTCGGGCCAAGCGCACGAACGCGCTCCTTGATATGCGACGGCCGTGGGCTGCCATCCTGCAGTTCGGCGTCCACTGCATAAGGCGAGTTGACGCGCCGGGCGGCCTCTTCGCGGCGCGCGATCTCGTCTTCGCTACCTGCCACATCGGCCGCATCCTCGACGTGGATCGACCAGTCGCTGCCGGTCCACCAGGTCACCGCGCCGGTCTTCAAATCATTTCCGGTAAGCAATCTCATCGTGCCGCCTCCTGCGCGGCGACCGCCAGGGCGACATCGTCGCGCGCGGTCACTTCACCAATCACGATCAGCGCAGGGCTGACCACCTTTTCATGTTCCACCAGATCGGGCAGCCCGGCGAGCAGGCCGCGCAGCACGCGCATGTCGGGGCGCGTGCCGTTCTCGATCACCGCCACCGGCATGTCGGGCGACAGCCCGTCTTCCATCAGTTTCTCGGCGATCTGCGGCGCGGTTTTCACGCCCATGTAGATCACCAGCGTCCGGCCCTTGCCGGCAAGCCCCGCCCAGTCCTGGTCCTTCAGACCCTTGCACTGGCCGGCCACGAAGCTGACAATGCTCGACGCGTCGCGATGCGTCAGCGCGATCTGTGCCGCCGCCGCAGCCCCGTTGGCCGCGCTGATCCCGGGCACCACCTCCACCGCAACGCCGGCAGCGCGGGCGACTTCGGCCTCCTCGCCGCCGCGGCCGAACACGAATGGGTCCCCGCCCTTGAGCCGCACGACGTCCTGGCCCGAACGGGCCACGCGGACCAGCAGTTCGCTGATCTCTTCCTGCGGCAAGGTGTGATGCGAACGGCGCTTGGCCACGCTGATCAGCTGCGCATCGCCGCGCGCAAGTGCGAGGATCGCAGGGTCGACCAGTCCGTCATGGACGATCACCCGCGCGCTCTCGATCAGCCGCGCAGCGCGCAGCGTCAGGAGATCGGGATCGCCCGGTCCCGCGCCGACGAGATAGATGGTTCCGGTCTGTGCCATGTTTGCAAGATGCGAGGGGCACGGCCGTTGCGCCAATCAGAATGCGTGTCCGGCTAGGAAGGCGAAATTTTGAAACCGGCGCTGTGCGCGCGGCAACCTATTCTTTCATGCTGCCCGCAGGCTTGCGCCCCTGCACCATGAGCTCGGCCAGCCGCTCGAGCTGGGCGCTGCCGCGGATATGCAGATCGCGTTGCGGGAACGGGATCTCGATGCCGTTGTCCTTGAACAGCCACCACAGCTTCTTGAGCACCGCGCTGCGCACGTTGCCGACTCCGTCCTCGGGGTCGGTAATCCAGCAATGGATCACGAAATTGACCGAGCTGTCGCCATATTCGCTCATCCAGACCGTCGGCGGCGGCGCGCTCAGCACCCGATCGCAGGACTTCGCCGCCTCGAGCATCAGTTCCTCGGCCAGCTTCATGTCGGCTTCGTAACTCACCCCGACCGGCACCTGCATCCGCACGTTCTTGGACGAATAGGACCAGTTCTCGACCTGGTTGATCATCAGGTTTTCGTTCGGAATCAGATATTCGCGCTGGTCGCGCGTAGTCACCGAGACCGCGCGGATGCCGATCTTGCGAATCTGGCCGAAGCTCTCGTTGCCCGCCAGATCGGCCACCGCGATCACATCGCCCGGCTTGATCGACCGGTCCATCAGCAGGATGATCCCTGCGATCAGATTGCCGAAGGTCTTCTGCAGGCCGAAACCGATCGCCAGACCGAAGGCGCCCGAAAACACCGCCAGTGCGGTCAGATCGATCCCGAGCAGGTCGATGCCGAGGAAGAAGGCGGCGGCCCAGACGATGATCGTGATCACCTTCTCGACCAGCAATTGCTGCGCTTCGTCGAGCCGGGTCATGCGGCGGACCAGGCGCCGGCTCATCCGGCTGGCAAACCATGCAAGGAACAGGATGCCTACGATCACCGCGGCAACGACCAGCACGTCGAACAGCGAGATGCGGAAATCGCCGAACGACAGCGCCACGGTATCGACCGTGTCGATGACCGAGCCGACAGTCTCGCTTTGCGAACTCAGCGCTTCCTTGGCGCCTTCGGCCGCGGCGACCGAGCTTTCCTCGACCACCGGCTCGGCCAGGTTCCATGCCTGTTCGACCGCAGGTGTCGCAGCGGTCGGTTCGGCGGTGGGAGGGGTTTCGCCTTGCACGTCTATCCTTCGTTAAGCGCCGCGAAACCGCGGTCGAGATCGGCGATCAGATCGGCGGGGTCTTCCAGCCCGATCGACAGCCGTATGCCATGGCGGTCCGCTTCCCTCCAGCCCGGCTTGGGCCAGGGCATCGCAGAACGAACCGGTTCGACGTCGAACGGCAAGGCGAGGCTTTCGAACCCGCCCCAGCTGTAACCGATGCCGAACAGTTCCAGCCGATCGACCAGCCGGCACCGCGCGGCATCGTCCCCGCCCTTGAGCACGAAACTGAACAGACCGCAGCCGCCGGTAAAATCGCGTTGCCAGATGTCATGGCCGGGCGCGCCGGGAAGCAGGGGCGACAGCACATGCGCCACTTCGCTGCGCGCATCGAGCCATTCGGCGATCGCCAGCGCGGTCGCGGTCTGGCGCTCTAGACGCACGCCCATCGTCCTCAGCCCGCGCAGCACCAGCGCGGCATCGTCAGGCGACACGACGTGGCCCAGCCGCTGCGCACCAAGCCGCAGGCGACGATACCAGCGCTCACCCGCGCTGGCGATCGCCGAATGGCTCGATGCGCGC
>PVBE012092653.1_pt1 | contig 25185 bp, 18 predicted proteins | sample 1631181 | NCBI WGS metagenome assembly PVBE01 (sample SAMN08397723, study PRJNA350692) | Marine metagenome, whole genome shotgun sequencing project. | isolation source: water | place: Pacific Ocean | collected 2012-04 | reverse complement strand
GTCGGTCCCCCTTCCGGGGCGGTCACAGTGAACCCCCCGGTTTTTTCCCCGGTTTCTTCAAAAGATCCCCCCCCCCCCCCCCCCCCAGGGTGTGCCCGAATTGGATTGGAAACGCCCAATTTTCGTCTATTTCCCCCCGGGAGCGCAACTCGCGATCGGAATCCACAGATTACACAGATTTTCAGAAAACCAAGATCAACACCCTGGTTCTCATTTCAAGCAAGCGCCCACTTCCACCGCCCTTAACCTTTTTAATCTGCGAAATTTACGGATAAAAAGAAGTCCTCCTAAAGCCAAAAGCCAAATAAAAAGCCCTTTTACACTCAGGGAAATTTGGCTTTGTTTTTCACTTTTCCCTTTGTGCGGACAGGTGCGGTCCCTTCAATCCGCGCCCATCCCCGCGCCTTGCGGAGACCTTTCGGCATCGCTCGGGACGGCCGATGGACGTCCCGAGATGGTCGACCGCTCCCCGACCCCGATATCCGCCGTTCTCGGTTTCATGGTCCTCCCGCCCGCTATGTATTCGCATATCTTTCGTGTAATATGGGAGCCCGGCGACGGGAAATCAAGCGGGATGGCCCCGAATCCCGGTAGAGGGACGATCTCAAAGCCCCAGGACGGCCGACGGGTTGTCGACCATCATGATCCGCAGTTCCTCCCGCGTCACGCCTTTCTCATAGAAACATTGAGCCAGGATGCCGAGGCAATCCGGGGGCGGGGGGTTGTGGCGCGGACCCGTGTCGAAAATCATGACGAAGCGCCGGGCGCCGATCTCCGCGATCGCGCGGCGCATCAAATCCAAAGACTGCCCCTCCCACGCCCACAAAGGCGAGAGGTTCCCGTATTCCAATTCAGCCAGCGCGCCCAGGGAAGTCAGCGCCTTGACCTGGTCGATGGACATCCGCGGGATCTTGTAAAACGGGTGCTGGATGATGACGCGCGGCGCGCCCCGTTCGAGCGCGGCGCGCACGAGCAGGTCCGAATCCGCCGCGTTCAGGTGGCCGGTCGCGAGCGCGGCGCTTCCATCATGGGCCAGGATGTCCTGACAGTCCCGCGTGAGCCGGCCTTCCTGAACGGCGGATACCGGCTCTACGCTCCGCGCCCCGCTCTGTTGGGTGTCATACCCGCCGGTGGCGCCGAAGACCGCCGCGTGCCCGTCGGCGTCGACCGTGGGCATCCAGGCGGTTTTGGCGCCGAGGCGGACGGCCGTTTCCACGGCCGCGGGGTTGAGGCCGCCGGCGTGGCGGTTGAGGACGATGCCGCCGAAAACGTCGATGTCCTCGAAGGGCTGTCCCGCGTCGTAGGCCCGCCCCACCGTGGATTCGAAATGGCACTTGAGCACCAAGGCCCGCATCCCGCGCTCACGGGCCCGCCGGATCAGCCCCCGGTCGTCCAGCAAGCGGGGAAACAGGTCCGGGTAGGGATGACAGTGCAGATCGATCGCGCCTTCGAGCGTGATGAGGTCCGGGATCATCTGTTTCACGGTGATGTCCCCCCCCCCCATCGGATGACGCGACGGGATTGGGCTCTATGCGCTGACGCTGCGCCCTTGCCCGAATAGGGAAGGTACGTAGGGCGGCGCGCCGATGGCATCCATGAAGCGCTGCTTGATCGCGGCCGGGTTGAACGGGAACGGCGGGACGACGATTTGGGGATCGGATTCCATGGCCAGGGCCTCCTCTTCGTGGGTGGCGCGAATGAGAAGGATGTCCGGGTCGCGCTCCATTTCCTCCAGAACCCCGCCCAGCCAGCTGTCCGGGACGGACACGGCCACCTGGAAATTGAGACGCTTCAGGGTGTCGAGCACCTCGGAGGGCCGGTGCACGGTTGATGAATTATCCACGCGGAAGCCTCTGTTTCGGGAGGACGCGATGGTTTGCACGGGGCAAACGTCTATGAGGACTTCGGTCGGCGGACGTCTCACCAGAGAACGCGATTTCCGGAAACGGAGGTGATCATCCAAGCGTTCCCAAATGACCACATTGAGTCAAGTTGTTGTCCTCCTCCGCCACCAAACTGCCGCAGTTTACCACTGATTCAGGGTCTATTCGCCGAACTGTGTGCTCATTCAAGAAGGTGGGGCTGAAGGGGGAGGGGGATAGCCGGGATTTCTCACAACCCTTATGATTCGGCGCCGGACGCTGAGGCTCAACCGACCCGCGCCTCCGCGCTACACGGCGATTGAATGCGGCACTTCCGTGAATGACACGGTGTTCCGGCCTTGTCGTTTTGTTCGCTTCCGGCAACCGGCTGATCAAAAACGAGTTGTCAGAATGAAACAAGGCTGGCATCTCGTCTTTGCGAGAAATGCGGGATAGAGGTCAGAGGGGTAGAGGTCGTGTCTTAAAAGGTCGTGCATACACCGGTATAAAGCCCACAGGCGTCAAAGATTTACCCTTAGTAAAAACTTGTGATCTGTCTGGGACATCCGGGAAGGTATGCATCAGGATTGAATCCAGTTCCGCGAATGCCAGCTCCCTAAAATGACAATAGCCGTATCCTCATCTGCAACGAGTGGGAATATGATCATTCAAGACCTGACCCCAATTTTGTCCCCAGGCGGGGCGCGACAGATCCGCCCCGGATTCGCGCAATCCGTGAACCCCTCATGGTCTCACCCGCACCTCGTCATAGAGCGGCGGGTCTTCGGGCAGGGCGACTTCGACGTCCAGAAGCCGGCCCGTTTGCGGGCACAGGAACCAGCGCATCTCGAACAGCCCGCTTGTCGAGCGGCGCGGACCGGCCTCGGCCAGGGAGACTTTGGCCACGTCGCAGTGGTCCTTCCAGTTCTCGTCGATTCCGCACAGGACGCGGCCGCTTTGCGTGCATTGAATGTACGTCTTGCCGTCCACGCCCTTCACGGTTCGCAACGCCTCGCTCAGGTTGTGGAAAGGCGCGTTCTCTTCAATGTTCACCTGCGGACCCGGCCCGTTGCCTTGGGCGGCTTCGAGCCGCTTCTCCAGAAGCTCGCGCCTGCGCCGGGCGGTCGCCTCCGCGTCGAGCGCCGGACGCCGGTCCGGTCCGGCGTCCTTCAGGATGACGCCGTAGAGTTTTTCGGCCCATTGCCGGGAGACCATCCCGGTGATGACGTCTTCCATGACGCGCCCGGGGTCCCGCTCCAGGGGATCGCCGTATCCGCCGCCGCCGCCGAAGCATCCATGAAGCATCTCGCCCTTCTCAAGGGTGTACTCCCCCCAGCCGGCGGGGATCTGTTCGCCGCCGAACTCTTCCACCCGCTCCGGGAAGCCGTCCGCGCCCAGGACTTCGTAGACGTCTTTTCCTTCGTAGAGGGCGAAGTTCGTGTTGTTCCCCGGGAGGCCGCCCGAGAAGCCCAGGCACCGGGTGAAGTCCGTTCCCGTGCAATAGAGCACCAGGTTGACCCGGTCGTTCTCGGCGCCGTGGGCGGTGATGCCGTACTCGGTCGTCAGCCCGCCCCGGAACCGGCCGGCGCCGGCCGAGTCCTTCTGGAGCCGGTGGAAGGTGTACAGGATGGGGAGGTTGAGCTCCTCGAACTCGATGTTCGGCGTCCGGTTGATCGGGTTGGGGATCGTCCCGGCGAAATCGACGCCGTCCCGGAAGGTGCGCGCGCCGCCGCATCCTCCCATGTTCTGCGTGATGGTCGAGACGACGAACTTATCTCCTTTGGTTCCCGTCACGGTCGTGGGCGTCTGCGCGCCCTGCCAGACGCAGGTGGCTTCTTTGCGGTGCGCGTCGCTGGCGACCAGCATCTTGGAGATGGACTCCAGGGCGACGGCGTTGATCAGGCCGATGCCGGTGAGGGTGGCCAGGCAGTTCGGCGCGGGGCGCGTGCAGTTGACCAGGCTCCCCTCCGGCGCGTTCATCGTGACGGGTTTCAGCATCCCGTCGTTCCAGAGGATGTCGTAGCCCAGGAGCGGGAACACGGGGGCGAGAACCGCGCCGTAGCTCCCCCAGTAGGCCGCGTTGAACGGGGCGGGCGATTGCGGGCTGGTGCCGGTGAAGTCGAAGTGGACCGCGTCGTCCGTCTTCGTCATCGCGAGGTGGACGACGTAGTTTTGCCCCTCGGCCTCGATGTAGTGCCGGGTCCGCCAGGTTCCGTCGGGCAGCTCCCGGAGTCTTTTGCGAAAAAGCGTCTCGGACTCGTCGATCAGCCCCTGGGAGACTTCGTCCACCGTTTCCCGGCCGTACTTGTCCATCAGCTCGGTCAGCCGCTCCTTGACGGTGACGTTCGCGGCGATCTGCGAGCGGAGGTCGAGGGCGACGTTGTCCGGCACCCGCACCATGTTGAGCAGCGTGTTCCAGACGTCTTTTCGGACGACGCCCCGCTCGACGATCTTGATGCCCGGACACATGATCCCTTCGTGGTAGATCTCGCGGGAATGCGGGGCGAAGCCGCCGGGGTTGATGGCGCCGATGTCGCGCCAATGCACGAAGTTCGCGCTCCAAGCGACCAGGTTGTCCCGATAGAAGATCGGAGAGACCACGTACGCGTCCGAGCTGTGCAGGGCGGCGACGTAGGGGTCGTTGATCAGGAACACGTCGCCGTCGTAGACGCCGGGGTTCTCTTCGTACTCCCGCAGGACGTGCCGGCACGCCTCGCCGGCGCCGGGCAGGGCGTGGAGGTACCCCATCACCGCCATCAGCAGGCCCCCGTCGGCGCGGTACAGGCCCACGAGGAGGTCGTGGCCCTCCGTCGTCGTCGAGGAGCCGGAGATGTGCTTGAGCGTGATGACCGCCTCGTCCACGACGCGCATGAGCTTGTGGCGGATGATCTCGAACGTGAAGGGATCGACGCTCACGGCGCGCTACTCCTTCAGGGGAATGATGACGTTTTTGTACATGTCCAACACCGCCTTGTGGCCGGGCTGGAGGACGATGGTCGTGACCGGCGTCACGATGACGGCGGGGCCGTCCACGGCGTTGCCGTGCTCGAGGAGGTCGTAGCGGTAGATCCCGGTTTCGCGCCCCTCGCCGTTGAAGAAGACCTGCCGCCTATGGATCAGGGCCTTCCCGGAATCCGGGCCCGCCTTCTCGAACGTCCGGAGCGTGGGCTTGGGAAGCTTCCCGACGGCCCGCAATTGGAAGCTGATGATCTCCATCCCCGCTTCCTGATAGGCTGAGCCCTTGCCGTGTTTCTGCTCGTAGATCTCCGTGAATTGCCGGTAGACGGCCTCCAGGTCCTCCGTAGAGAGCTTCCCTTTGGGGACCGGTGTGATGACCTCGTGCATTTGAAGCCGGAACCGCAGCCCCGCCGTCCTGTGGAAGCGGATCTCTTTCTTCGCGAATCCTTCCTGCTTCATCTCCTCGAGGGCCTTGGCCTCCAGCTCGGCGAAGATGCCGTTGACCTCGGCCGCCGCCGCCGGGACCGGGACGTGCTTCGTCACGGGATACTCATGGGTGACGTCCGAGGTCACGATGCCGAAGGCCCCGTTGACCGACGCCGTGGAAGGGACGACGATCTTTTGGACGCCCAGATCGGGCGAGAAGGCCCCGGCATGGATCGACGCCGCTCCGCCGTAGGAGAACAGGACGTATTCCCGGGGGTCCAGGCCGCGCTCCACCGTGACCTTCCGGACCAAGTCCGCCATCTGGGCGTTGACCAGCCGGTACACGGAGGAGGCCGCCTCCTCGACCTCCATCCCCAGGGGCTCGGCCACCTTTTGGCGGAAGAGGGCCTCGGTCTTTTCCAGGTCGAGCTTCATCTTCCCGCCCAGGAAGTAGTCGGGCTCGACATAGCCGAGGAGGAGGTTCACGTCCGTGAGGGTGGGCTCCTCGCCGCCCAGGCCGTAGCAGATGGGTCCGGGCGAGGCCCCCGCGCTTTGCGGGCCGATTCGGGGCAGGTTCGTCCGGGACTCGATCCACACGATGCTTCCGCCGCCTGCCCCGATGGAGACGATGTCGATCTTGGGGATCAGCGAGTGGTGCCGCAGGATGGTGGACTCCCAGGCGTACTCGTAGGCCCCGTCCGTGATGACGCCGACCTTGAAGCTCGTCCCCCCCAGGTCGCACCCGATGATGTTCGGGCACCCGATCAGGTTTCCGGCGAACTGGCTGCCGATGACGCCCCCGGCGGGGCCGGACTCGATCATCCCCACGGCCCGCGCGGCGGCCTTCGGCACGGGCAGGAGCCCGCCGTAGCCCTGCATGATCAAGGGGCTTTCCGTGAAGCCCAGCTTGGAGATCCGCTCTTCGAGGCCCCGGAGCGACTCGCGCATCTCGGGGGCCACGGCGGCGTTGAGCGCAACGGTGGAGACCCGCTCATACTCGCCGATCCGGGGGGCGAGCTCCGAGGAGAGCGTCACGGGGATGTCGGGGTGGAGCTTGCGGATGGCCTCCGCCGCCCGGTTCTCGTTCTCCGGATTCCGGAAAGACCAGAGAAAACACAGGCCGATGGATTCGGCCCCGCTCTCCACAAGGGCCTTCGCCGCCCCGCCCACGTCCGCCTCATCGACGGGGACGACGATCTCCCCCTGGCTGTCCGTGCGCTCGCGGACGCCCCGGGTCAGCGTTCTCGGTACGAGGGGGGTGGGCTTATCGGTCATGACCGGATGCATGGCCTCTTCGTTGGACAGCCCGGCCCAGCGCCCGTAGCCGCCCCGCGTGAGGACCAGGGTGTCTTCGAACCCCCGCGTCATGAGCAGGCCCACCTTGGCCAGCCGCCGGTTGATGAGGGCGTTCTCCGCGGCGGTCGTTCCCAGCAGAAACGCGTCCGCGCCGCCCAACAGCGTTTCCAGGCCGAGGCCGAGCGCGTCGGCCCCGTCCCGGACGCTGTCGAGCACCCCGACGGAGAAATCGTAGGGCGTCGAAAGGGCCTTGCCCAGGGTGATCGAGCCGTCCGAATCGAGCAGGACGGCGTCCGTAAAGGTCCCTCCCACATCCACACCGATGATGTAGGCCATGGTATGCCCCTTCTTGGTCGCCGGAACGCTTCGGGGTTCGCGGACCACGCGGAGATTCGCCTCCCCCATCCCTTGGGGGAGGCGAATCGAGGTGAAGCCGTCTCACCGAAGTCCACTTCGTTCGGGTTGGACTTCGGTCAATCCTTCTCTTCAGCGTTTCGCAACCCGGTGAGTGCCGCCTACATGGCCCGCTTTGGCAGAAACCGGTTCGTGTAGAGATCTTTGACGGGCACGGCGCACGGGTTCTTGCCGAGGCCGCTCATGATGGCGTCGCGCGTGTATTTGATTTTTGTTTTGGTCATGTAGCCCAATCCGTGTTGCAGCGTCGTCACCGTTATCATGGAATTGAAGGCCGAGTTCCATTTGATCCTCTCTGATTTTTCCGTGGCCTGCGGATAAGACTTCAGGAGGATCCGGACGGCCTCGTCGGCGTTCTTGGCCGTCCAGGCCAGGCTCTTGATGGAGGCGTGAATGAATCGGCGGACCTGGCCGGGGTTGTTCTTGATCCGCTCGTCCAACGTATTGATCGCGAGGGAGTACAGGTTGACCCCCCACTCCGAGAAAACGAGGCGGTGGAGTTTCTTCCCAACCTTGGCCGCGCCGCTTGCAAGGTTGTGATCGAGACTGGTGAACGTCGCAATCGAATCGACCTTGGCCGAGTAGAGGGAAGGCGCCATGGCCGAAGGCGGCATGGCGACCCATTTCACCTTCGCGGCGTCAATTTTATTGACCTTCGCGAAAAGCGGGAAGACGGTTCTCAAGGAGGACCAGACGGGTGCGCCGACGGTCCGGCCTTCCAGGTCCTTGGGTTTCTTGATGCCCGAATCCGTGAGCGTGTAGATGACATTCAGGGCTTTCGCCAGGAGCACGCCAATCGCCCGGACCGGAATGTTCCGGGCCCGCCCCTTGATGATCTCTCCCATGTCCGCAAGACCGAACTCGGCCGCCTTACCGCCAACGGCCTTGACCGCCTTCGCCGATCCGGAGCCCGAGATGACCGTGAGGTCCAACCCTTGCTCCTTGTAGAACCCCTTTTCTCTGCCCGCGAACCAGGCCGCCTGCTGGCCGTCCGGCACCCAGTTGAGGATGAACCGGACGCCCTCCGCGTACGCGGACCCGGTCCAGAGGACCGTGACCAGGGAAACCGCCAGCAGGATCAGGGAAATGGGTTTGAACGAAGACCCGCACTTCGGCATTGTGCACCTCCTTGGTTTGAGATTCTCCCGTTTCTCAGAATTATTGGGCACGCTCGATCAAGAGTCAACGACTGTAAATTCGGATTCCCGGGTGCACGCTCAGGCACGGACGCGGACCTCATCGTGGAGAGGAGGCTCTTCCGGCAAGGCCGCCTCGATATCCAGCGATTGGCCGCAACCGCTGCAAATGTACCCGCGCATTTCGAAGAGATGCTCTCGGGCGCGGACATCGTGACAGGCTTTAACGCGCCGGCGTATGGGTCGTTCAGCAGGAAAACATTGCCGTCGAAGATCCCGGGGTTCTCCGTAGAGCCGGGGCGTCAGGGGCGCCTTCTATAAAACGCATCACTTCAGAAACGATGGCGGGAGGGGGCGGACGGGGGCCTCATTCTTCACGCACCCGAGGCAACCTTCTTGCCCGCGAGCTTCCCCGCGACCTCTTTGAGATCCGTCACGACGCCAAAATAGATGTGCACGCTCTTCAGCATGGCTTCGTGAAGGTCGGGGAAGCTGCCGGCGACGCAGTCTTTCGGGACAACGAGGTCGAAGTCGTGGAAATATCCTTCGCGGATGGTGGATTCGACGCAGTAATTCGAGTTGATGCCGGAGATGATGAGCATTTGTACGCCCAGCATCTTCAGCTTGGTCGCCAGGTTGGTGTCGAAGAAGCAGGAGGCGCGGTGCTTCCAGAGAATGTGGTCCTCGGGACGGTGGACCTTCTCCATGTCCTCTTGAAGATTGAGCTCGTTCGTCCCCCGGGAGGCGACGAAGATGTTGCGCTTCTCCAGGTGGTTGGGAATCTTGTGGCGCAGGCGCGTCTTGTCGTCGCGGATGTGCTCCTGGATCGACCAGATGATCGGCATCCCCGACTCGCGGCAGGCATCCACAAGGCCGCAGACGTTCGGAATGATGGCGCGCTGGTTCTTGTTGAGTCCGGCCTTGCCGAAGGTGCTGTCGAGATCCAGGAAACCGGTTTGCATGTCGATCACGAGCAAGGCCGTATCGGAAGGGTCGATGTCCCATTCGAATTCGATCACACCGAAATTATCACTCATGGTCATCCTCCTGAGAGACTTTGTCTTTCGGGAAGCCCTTTGGCATAGGCGGAAGCCGTTTGAACCCTGTTTCCATTTTCGGGTGCGATTTCGGGTTTCAACCTCGAAGTCGCGCTCCGAAACCGCCCGACCCTGCATGGCGCCGCTCATGATTCGATGGAGTGAATCTACCATAGGCCCGAATTTCGCGTGGGGTCAAGGCCCTTGTCCTTTGAGGACCAATCCCGGGCATGGGCGATGGGCGAAAAGGAACATTCGGGCGGATGGAGGCCGGCATGATCCCCGCTTTGCTGGAATACCGGGAATCTTTTGGATCCGTTTCTCGTTGACAGGATTATGGGTCTTCGGCGCCCTCCACCGGTCTTTTGGAAGTCCCGGAACGGCCGGCCCCCCCCCGTTCGCGGGCTTGGCCGGATGGGTGTCATGTAAGATGGCTGGACAATCCCCCCGGCGATTCAAAGCGCTATGCGGCGCGGGAGCCTCTCGGCCGGAAAGGGGGGCCGGAGAGCGCCGGGTCGTTCCGGTGCGGAGCGCCGATCGGGAACGCTTCTTCGCGCCGTCAGGCGAATGAAGAGGACGCCTTATCCTTCTCTTCACTCCCACAGTCTCATCCGCTTCGCCGGCGCCGGTTTCCGGCGATCCGCCCGCGGGGCCGCCTGTCACCCATCCAGCCGCTCGATTCGGCAGCGGCTCGAACGGTTGGGCGTGGCGCCGCTTACCGGGTCCACCACGCTGCTCCCGATGATCCGGTTGAGGTTGGCGCCCGATTCCGAGAAGGCGTCGTAGCCCGGAAGCTCCAGTTCTTTGCATTCCTGCCACCACCCGTGCTGGGTGGATACAACGTCGGGACGGATGGCGTCGGTCACGCGGGCCCGCACGCGGACGCTTCCCTGCGGGGTCTTGAGGCGGACCCATTCCCCGTCGGACACGTCCAGCGCGCCGGCGGTTTGGGGATGGATGTCGACCTGGGGGTCCGGCCGCAGCTTTCGGAGGCTGGGAATGGCCCGGTGCTGGCCGTGGCAGAACTCCAACACCTTGGCCGTGATCATCGTGAGGGGGTGGCTTTCCGGCTCGTCCGCCCCGGCCGGAAGCGGAGGCTCGAACTTCGGCGTCGGCGGCTGGTTTTTTTCGAGGAAGGATTCCAGGTAGACCTCCACCCGGCCCGTGGCGGTCTTGAATCCCCGGGGACGCCCGGTCTCCGGATTGGTTTCCCGGTATTTATGGTGTTTGACCGGAACGTTGACCTGTATCCCCCCCGGATTCTCTTCCAGGTCCTTCAAGCTGAGCCCCGTGGGCGCGAGCTGGGCGTCGTAGGCGGCCCGGATGTCGCCGTCCCAGAACTGATCGCCCAGCCCCAGGCGCTTCGCCAGCTCGAAGATGATCTCCATGTCCGGCCGCGACTCATGGAGCGGCGGGACGATCCGCTTGCGAAGCTGGACGAACGTGGGGGCGTCGGTTCCCTGGAAGCCCGCCTTGACGTGGATGGATTCGAGGAAGGTAGACGCGGGAAGGAGGATGTCCGCGAACCGGGCGACCGGCGTCTCGAACAGCTCGGACAGGACGAAGAATTCAAGTTTCTCCAGCGCCTTCTGGCCTTCGAGGGTGTCGCAGGTCGAAAGGAGGATGTTGCCCCCGAAGCTCATGATGGCCCGGATGGGGTAGGGTTCCCCCGTCAGGATGGCGCGGAAGGCCTCGTAAGGTGGAAGGTGGGCCGTCGTCCCGGGCGGGCCGAGGGGAAACCGCTCCCAGGCCAGGTTCTTCTCCCGCCCGCCGGGCGGCAGCAGGTGGACGCCGGCGACGCCCATCGCCCCCGCGCTCGGCTGGGCGACGTTGGCCCCGGGCGCGTCGATTTGTCCCGTCAAGCTGAACAGCAGAGAGATGGCCCGGTTTGTCTGCGTGGCGTTGGGGTGCTGCTCGACGCCGTTGTACGTGTAATAGCTGGAAGGCTTGACGGTGGCGAGCATGTGCGCCGCCCGGCGGATGTCGTCCTCGGGAACCCCCGTGATCCGGCTCACCTCGTCAAGCGGCGTCCGCCCGGCGGCCTCGACCAGGTGGTCCCAGGCCGTCCGGTATGCGACGGTCTCCCCCGTAGGCAGCGGCGCCGTCCCGGCGGCGGACAGGGCGGGCGCCAGGGAGAGCCCTTCGAGGTCCTCCAAGGGATGGATCGCGCGGAGCGTCCTTCGCTCTTCGTCCCAGACGATGAACCGGTCTTCGCCGCCCTCGGGGTCGAGATCGCTCTCCCGCAGGAAGCGTCCCGTGTCCTCGCGGACGGCGAACGGCCCCGTCGTCCAGATCCGGGCGAACTCCGGGTCGAACAATCCTTCCGACAGGAGGACTTGCAGCATCCCCAGGGCCAGGCAGCCGTCGGTCCCGGGCCGGACGGGAAGCCAGAGGTCCGCCTTATCGGCGAGGGGGATGCGCCGGGGGTCCACCACGATGAACTTGGCCCCGCGGTCAAGGGCCCGGAGGATGCTCCGGTAATGCCCGCGCCAGGTGTTCTCCGGGTTGTGGCCCCACAGGACCATGCAGGCCGTCCGCTCGAAGTCCGGTTCGGCGATGCCGCTCCCGTAGGTGTAGCGGGAGGCGAAATCCTTGTGCCAGTTGCAGATGTACATGGCCGAGGAGATGTTGGGGCTGCCGAAGGCGAAGGCGAGGCGGTGGAACCAGGTGTTGTAGTCGATGGAGGCGGCGCCGCCGGGCGAGGCCCGGTGAAAATCGACCGCCTCCGCCCCCGAGGCGTCCCGGATCTCCAGTAGCTTCGCGGCGATCGCGTCCAGTGCCTCGTCCCAGGTGATTCGCTCCCAGCCGGGATCGGGGGAGGTCTTGGGTTTCGTCCGGCGAACGGGGTGTTTCAGGCGGTCCGGGTGGTAGAGGAGCTCCGGCAGGGCCCGGCTCTTGGGGTCCAGCTCGACATCGTGCGGTCCGTTGGGATGGTCGGGATCGGGGCGGACCTCGACGAGGCGGCCGTCTTCCACCACGCAGATGATCCCGCTCTGGGTTTTGCTCTGTGCGTCGTAGGTTCGGATCTCGGTCCTTGGCATGATCCTTTTCCCCCTGTCCGCGCCAAAAGGGGCGCACGGCCGTGCGCCTCCTCATCCAACGGGGGAGGTCACCCCCCTTCGAGGATCGCGACCGCTCGCACCCAGCCGGCGCTCCCTCGGGTGATCCGGATGGGGAAGACGGAAATCTTGAACCCGAACGGCTCGGGGATCAGGTCCAGGTTCGCCAGCTTCTCCACGTGGCAATATTCCCGCTCTTTTCCCACGAAGTGGGCCGGGCAATAGGCCGCCTGGTTTCCGGCCTTGAGGTCTTTCGCCATGTCCACCAAGGGCCGGTCGAAGCTCCAGGCGTCGATCCCCGCGATCTTGACCCCCTGGTCCAGGAGCCAGAGCGTGCTCTCTCGGCCCATGCCGGGCTGGTTCACCAGGAAATCCGGCTTCTCGTACCGCTTCGTGGCGTCCGTTCGGATGAGGACGATGTCGTAGGGCTTGATCCGGTATCCGATCTTCTCGACCGCTTCTTCCATGTCCGGGACCGTGATGAGGTCCCCGGCCCCCTTGTGGGTCATGTCGAGGACGACGCCGTCTGAGAAAAGCCACTCGAGGGGGATCTCATCGGCCGTGCGCGCGGGCGACCCTTCGCACGTTGGCGAGAAGTGGTAGGGAGAGTCGAGGTGGGTGCCCGAATGGGTGTTGATCTCCACTTCCTCGGCCGCGAGGGCCTGGCCGTCCGGCAGAAGGTCCGGGTCGAAGCCGATCCGCTGCGCGATCCGCCGTGCGCCCTCGCGGTGGGTCCAGGGGGAGATGCGCACCTGATCGCGATCGAAGGAGAAATTCTGGAGCGGAACGCTGAGGTCGATGCAGCGGATCCCCGGCCGCCCCTCCGATGAGTTCGGCATGTCGTTTGTCCTCCCGCCTTCCGGTTTGCTCGCCCGCCGCGCCCGCGGCTTATTTCCCCTTGGGTCTTTCCAGATTGAACAGCTTCAAGGCGGTCTCGCCCAGGATGTTCCGCCGGGCCCGATCGCTCAGGAAGGGGAGATCGAAGATCGCGCCGGGCGGATCGAAATCCCAGTGGGGCCGGTCCGAGGCGCAGAGGAGCTGGGTCTCGGCGTTGATCATCTTGAACGATGATCTTGCAGTCCCCCTCCTCTGAACTCCGCTTCGCTTCCGGCGAACAGCTCAGCCACGTCCCTTTCCTCCCGGGCGATCAGCCTTCAATCGCCGCGAAAACCGCCCCGCCTGTCCACATCATACATTCGGCGGCCTTCATTTTTCAGTCCTTGTTCCACGCCTGAAGGGCGGTGAAAATCTTTTCCGGCGTCAGGGGAAGCGTCCGGATCCGGACCCCCACGGCGTCATACACGGCGTTGGCGATGGCGGCGGCCGTCGGTGTGACCGTCGTCTCGGCGAATCCCTTCGCGCCGAAGGGGCCCTCCTCATCGTTGGACGAGACAACGATGGCGTGAACCGGGGGCATGTCCAGGGTGGTCGGCAGTTTGTAGTCGTCGAGGGCGCCGTTCACGAGCTGGCCCGACGCGGAGTCGAAGATCATTTCCTCCATCAGGGCGTAGCCGACGCCCTGCATCACGCCCCCTTCGATTTGTCCCTCCACCCCCGGCGGGCAAATCGGGAAGCCCACGTCGTGGGCGGCGGCGAGACCGAGAACGCTCACCTGGCCGGTGTCCGGGTCCACCTCGACCTCCGCGACCTGGGCGCAGAAGCTGTAGGCGGCCGAGATGTTCCCGGAGTGGGTCTCCTTGTCGACGGTTTCGTGGGGCGGGTCGTAGACCCCCCGGCCCATGAAGAGTCGGCCGTTTTTCCGGTAATGGCCGGACCGGGCGATGTCGGCAATCCCGACGCGCCTTTGGGGCGACCCTCGGACGAATATCTCGCCCTCTCCCACGGCCAGATCCGCAGCGTCGGCCTCCAGGATTTCCGCCGCTTCCTGAAGGAGCTGGTCTTTGAGCTCGATGGCCGCCCGGCGGGCGGCGTTGCCGGCGATGAAGGTTGTCCGGCTCCCGTGGGCGCCGAGGTCCCAGGGGACCACGTCGGTGTCTTCGCTGTGCACTTGGACGTCCTCGGGCGAGAGGCCGACCTCCTCCGCCACGACGGCGGCGATCACCGAGTCCTGCCCGCTCCCGATCTCCGTCGCGCCCGTCAGGACCTGAACCGTTCCGTCGTCCTCCATCTTCGCGATCACGCCGCAGAGGTCGGTGTTCCGGTAGACGCGGACCCCGCCGCCGCAGTGGACGGCGCAGGCGATGCCGATCCCCCGGCCGAACGTGCGGTCCTTCTTCTTCCCGGCCCAATCCAGGGCGCCCGCCGCCTTCTCGATGCACTCCCGCATGCCGCAGCTTGTGATCCGGTACCCGCAGGCCGAGACGTCTCCGCTCTCCGTTACGTTCTTCAGCCGGATCGCCACGGGGTCCAGGCCGAGCTTCTCCGCGAGGACGTCCATGTGGATCTCCCGGGCGAAGGTCCCCTGGGGGTTTCCGTACCCCCGGTAGGAGCCGCCGTAGTTCTTGTTGGTGTAGACGATCCTGCCGTCGAACCGGTAATGCTCGACCTTGCTGTACGCGGTGATGTTGTAGTTGGCCGCCGTGAACGTGACGCCCGGGGCCGCGCTCATGTAAGCGCCGTTGTCGGTGACGATCTCCATCTCCTGTCCCAGGATGCGGCCGTCGCGCGTGGCGCCGGTCCGGAGCCGGATGCCCATCGGATGCCGCGTCCTCGACCCCACGAAGTCTTCCGCCCGGGAGAGGATGAGGCGGACGGGCCGCCCGGTCTCCATGGCCAGCAGGGCGCAGATGGGATGAAAGTCGTGCATCTCCATGCGCTTTCCAAACCCGCCGCCGAGGGCCGTTCGGATGATCCGGACCCGGCCTTCCGGAAGGCCGAGGCACTCGGCCAGGTGCTTTCGCAAAAGAAAGGGCATCTGGATCGAGGTCCAGACCGTCAGACGGCCGGTCCGGTCGTATCGGGCGAGACAACCCTGGGTCTCGAGACAGCAGTGCTCGACTTGCGAGGTCTCGAATTCGTCCTCGATTACGGCGTCCGCCTCGGCGAGCGCCCGGTCCACGTCGCCGAAGTTCATGGCCAGCTCGATGGCCACGTTCCCCGAGACGCCTTCATGCACTTCGGGGGCGCCCTTCGCCATGGCCCGCCGGGGGGAGAGAACGGCGGGCAGCTCTTCGTACTCGACCCGAATCAGGTCGAGGGCCTCCTCGGCTACGTCGTCTCCGACGGCCGCCACGGCGGCCACCTCCTCTCCCGCGAATCGGACTTTTTCATGCGCCATCGGGAGCTTGTCGGCGAAGCGCTCGTTTCCGGGGTCGGCGTCTTGTCGGAAGCCGTACCGGAGCAGCGGCGCGTCCCGGGCCGTGAGGATCGCCTTGACGCCGGGCAGGGCCGCGGCGGCCCCGGTGTCGATGTCGAGAATCCGCGCGTGGGCGTAGGGGCTGCGGAGGATCTTCCCTGTCAGCGCGCCCGGCAGCGTGAAGTCCGTCCCGTAAAGGGTCGTCCCGGCGGCCTTGGGCGCTCCATCGTGCTTGGGGAATCGCCGGCCGACGACCCGATACTTCCCCCCCTCCCCCCCATCCTTCATGCGGGTCTCCGGGTTTGGTTGGAGATCACCACTTGTCTTTCTCATGTTCCGATGGATCTTCGCAGGACCCGTCCGCGTCCCGGCTTGACGAGAATCTCGTTGTCCTCGACGGCGACGACGCCCCCTTGAATCGTCATGACCGGCCAGCCCCGAAGGGTTTTCCCTTCGTAGAGGGAGAAGTCCGTTTGCGTGTGAAGGCTCGCCGGCCGGACCACCCGCCGCTTGTGGAGATCCACGATCACCAGGTCCGCGTCGCTTCCGGGGGCGATGGCGCCTTTCCGGGGATAGAGGCCGAAGATTCGGGCGGGCTGCCGCGTCATCTTGTCCACCAACCGCTCCAGCGGGAACTTCCGGCGGTGAACGCCCTCGTCGAGGAGGACGGGCAGATGGGTGCCCAGAAGGGTGGCCGCACCCCGCGCGCCGATGAGGCCCGCCTCGGCTTGTTTGAAAGCCAGGGTCCGGAGGATGTTGTCCGTTCCCAGGGTGTCGATCACGTCCTCTTCCATTCCTCTCCAAAGGGACTTGCGGTTTTCATCGTCCCGCAGGGGCGGGATGAGCTTGGCGAGCAGGCCCATCTCCGAACGGTGGGTCAGCGTGAGGTAAGGGGAGCAGGTCTCCGCGAAAACGGTCCCGCGCTCTTTCCGGAACTCCTTGAGTCTGCGCAGGGCCTCGGCGGTGGAGACATGGACGATATAAATCCGGCATCCGGCTTTCCCGGCCAGATAGACGGAGCGGTGGACCGCCTCCTCTTCCACGATGTTTGGGTGGCAGTCGGCCCAGTCGGCCAGGTCCCCGTCGGATTTCAGCCGTCCGATTCGCTCGCGGGTCCGGGTGATGATGTCGGGGTTTTCGGCATGGACCAGGGCGATCCCGTCGGAACCGAGCTTCGCGATCTGCCGGAAGGATTCGAGCAGCAGTCCGTCATCCACGGGGACCGACATGCCCTTGATCGGAATGCCGGACATGAACATCTTGAACGAGGTGACGCCGAGCCGCTTCGCGCATTGGGAGATCTCGCGGGCGTGGGACTCGGAGGTGATCTCGAAGTGGGGAATGATGTCGATCGAGCTGTTGGCCTCGAGGGTCTTCGTGAGCGGGCCGAATGCCTTGAGGTGGGATCCGGACTCCCGGATGAAGACCCCGATCATCGTCACGCCCCCGGCCAGGGCGGAGCGCGTCTCGGACCGGCAGTCCCCGGCCATGTCCCCCAGCAGCCCGAGGTGGACGTGGGGGTCGATGATGCCGGGGAGGACGAACTTCCCCTTTGCGTCGATCACCCGCTTCGCGGAGGGTAGAAAGTTGTCGCGCGCGATGGCCCGGATCTTCCCGTCCCGGATCGCGACGCCGCCCCGGACGAGCCCGTCGCCGGGGATGACGAGCGTCCCGCCCCGAATGACCAGATCCGCTTTCACCGCGCCCCGCCTCCTTTCTCTCGGGTTGCTCAGAAAACCCGCTGATCCTCGACGTCCGTGGCGACGGCCAGGAGGGCGCGCTCGACGAGCTTTCGCCGGAACGCCTTCTCCTCGGCGGGCCCGAGGTCAGGGTTGCCCGCGACGTGCGGGATTCCGGCCCCGGTCACGATCCGGTTCGCCCCGACGTTCTTCGCGATTGACGTGAGCGTGGCGATGAGGGCCGCCGGAAGCCCCTGCCGCTCAATCTCCTTCGCGACCGCTGACCCGCAGCGGGTGCATGTCCCTCACGTGGCGGTGACGAGGACCGCGTCCACCCCCGCCGCCTTCAGCTCGCGGGCGATCTCCTTTCCCATCTCCGCCCCAGACTCGTAATACGTGCTGCACCCGGCCAGGGTGTAGAAGTGGTCGAAGACCTTTCCGATCCGTCCCTGTGCTTCCATCTCCCGAAGGGCGTCCAGGGGGACGATCCGGTCGGGGTCCTCGTTGACGTAGGCGGTCGAATACCCCCCGTGATTGCCTTCGTAGGCGGAAGGGTCGAGGTCGTCGAGGCCGGCCAACGTGTACTTGCCGAAACGCGTCGCCATGGTGGATTCGAGCCGATCGGGGTTTCCCTTGGGGACCAGGCCCCCGGTCGTGACCAGGGAGATGGTGGCCTTCGGCAGGTTTTTGACGGGCGGCGCCGGCGGCGTCCGGTCGAGTTTCGGCATCACCAGCTCGGTCTCGAATTCCCGGCCCCCGATCTTCGCCAGGAGCATCCCGATGGCCCGGTCGGCCCCCTTCTTCCCGACGCGGACGTTCCTGCGGAACCCCCGGGGGAAGGTTCTTTCCTCCCGGGGAGGCCCGGGGGTCTCGCCCCGCAGGAGCTTCACGCCCAGGCGGCCCATGGCCGCGAGGGCCGCGTTCATCCCCCGGACGTTGTCCGAGGTGGAAACGATGTAGGCGTCCCTTCGGTACTCCAGGCCCGGGTTCTCCGGCGCCATGCCGGTCAGCGTCGGGATGTCGAGGGCCTGGCCGACCTTCCGGCAGAGGACGCCGCAGGCGTACCCGTAGCGTCCGGCGTTGAAGGCCGGTCCGGCCACGAAGAGATCCGGCTTCGCGCTTTTGATGATCTCCAGCAGCGCCGCCGCCGCTTCCTCGGTGCGCTCGGCGAAGAAGTCGTCCCCGCAAACGGCGGTCAGGACGATTTCCCCTTCGCCGCGCAGGGCCTCCTGAAGCGGCCGTCCCGGCCCCGTGGCCCCCGGAAGGGCGTCGGGGCCGGCCGAGGCCTGCGCCTCCCCGCCGATCCCCGCGAAGAACTGATTCAGGTAATGGACGACCCGCATCCGCTCAGTCATGCGGAACCCTCCGGCAAACGGCGCCGGCAGTGTCGCCCTGAAGGCGGGCGGGACGCCCGCCCCGCCAAAATGGTTGTACGCCTCTCATCGCCACGTGGGGGTAGCCGGGCATCCTGCCCGACCCGGTTTGAAAAATACACCTTCTTGAAGTCCCGACCGACCCTGAGTGTATTGCGCCTCTTCGTTTTTGCCCGTCTAAGCACGCCTGAAAGGCGTTTCTCGACCCCATGTCAAAACTCCTGGACACCCAGCTCATTGTCCCCGAAGAAGCTGACCGGCCCCGGGATCTTGTTGTAGGGGACCTCGACGGGCGCGGCCGGATCCTGGTCATAGTCTTTCAGCCGCTCGCCGCCGATGACCCGGTCCATCCCCGGGAGCGGGAGCATTTCCGCGCAGTTGCCCGCGGCGACGATGGCGTCGGCCCGGGGGCTGGCGTCGGCGAGGGCGCCCTCCGAGGAGCCGCCCGCCCCGGCGAACTCCATCGCCAGAATCGTCGTCTTGATTCCCTTCTCCTCGCACCGCTCGCAGGTCAGCATGAGGTCGGTGTCCGCTTGTCCGCCCCCGTCCTTGGTGATCACCACGCCGTCCACGCCCAGGATGTCCTTTGCCAGGCCGGCCACTTGCTCCGCGTTGAAGGCTTTTTGGGCGAAGAGCTTGTGATGGTTGGCGAGGATGGTGGCGGCGTAGTGGAGGGATTCCCCGTGGTCCCGGTAGAGGGAGCGGATGATCCCGTTGTTCTGGTTGTCGTACGTCATGTTCTTGGTCGGCCGGCTGAACCCGGCCCAGACGACGGCGCCGTCCATGATTTCATTGGGGTGAATGAGCGTCGGGGCCAGCGCCCGGGTGTCCCGCCCATACACGAGCATGTCCCGGAGGTCGCCGTGGGAGTAAAGGAAATAGACATACGCGATTCGGGGCAGGGCGGAGTCCTGTCCCGGCGCCTCCGCAAAGGGAGGCAGCTCGAAATCTTCCGCCGACTCCGGCGATTTTCCCTCGGCCGCCCGCCCGAGGTAATGAGCGGCCCGCACGCCCGCCTCGACCGCCGCCTTCGCGAACCCGGTCCGGCTCAATCCGTCGGCGGGGTTCAGGGTGACGACAACGTTTTGCAGGCCGGAAAAAACGCTGAGGTCCGCACAAGGCCCGGTCATGTCCAACAGGGCGTCCTCGGCCCCTTCGAGGGGTCCGCACGTCACGACCGAGACCCCTTGCAGGACGTTCGTGACGCCGCCGCCCGCGAGGCCGGCGTCGCCGAGGATTCCGGGAAAGGTCTCCCCTTCGCCCGAGACCTTCACGCGGGGCTCGAAGATGTCGAGGATGTTGATGACGCGGCAGGACTCTCCGGGGCGGGCCAGGTCGATCTCGACGGACCGAAACCGCTCGTCCCGGCCGAGAAGGTCTTTGAGCTCCTCCCGATCGAGGAGCAGCCCGCGTCCGTCCAGCTCCGTTCGCGGGGAGTCCTCGATTCGCTCGACCGGATATGAATGGAGTGTCAACTTCAAGGAAATCCCCCGTCTTTCTTTGTCCGACTAGGGACGAAGAGGTCATGAACCGTCGGAATTTTCGCCTTTCCCGGCGCGCTTTGCGGCGTCCGGACTCCTCCTACGGTTCATAAATCCGCACCCGCAGCGGCCCGCCGGTGGCGGGGCAGGCGCTCAGCGCGCACAGGGCGTCCATCTCGGCCACGCAATCAACGTAATCGCCCGGCTGGCTCCGGCCGTCGGCGAGGGCGAACCTCCCTTCCTCCGGAACGAAGTCCACGGTTTGAAACAGGTTCAACGGGTCGGGGATGTCCTCGGCCGGGATGTTCCAGGGCTTGAGGGCCTCGGTCAGGATCTCCCAGCAGCCGACCTCCGGCCGCCCGAGGGCGCCGCCGACGGTGAAGCCTTCCGCGAAGCTGTGGGATTCTCTCTGGTAGACGAACCGGCTACACATCCCGTATTGCAGGTCATGAATGCCGTACGTGTCCTCGACGATGGTCAGCATGATGTTGTTGAACTTGGAGTAGAGGTGATCCCCCGTGGAGATCAAATACTTTCCCGGGTTGGATCGGGTCCGGGACTGGTTGAACCGCTCGCTGAGGTCGTTGGCGTTGAACAGGACCAGGTCGCCGATCTGTCCGCCCTCGACGTCGATGAACCGGATGTGTTGCCCCTTCTTCACGATCCACGCCCCGCCCCGGCGGGCCGAAACGGTTTCATCCTTGAGAACGTTCATCGCGAGCCTCCTGGAGACGGGTCCCGGCTATTGAGGAAAAGCAGCGTGACGCCCCTCGGCGACGGCCGCGATCGCTTCTACGATCTGCACGTACCCGGTGCACCGGCAGAGGTTTCCGGTGAGCGCTTCGCGGATCTCCTCCTCCGTGGGCCGCGGGTTCTCGTCGAGGAGGGCCTTCACGGTCATGATGAATCCCGGCGTGCAGTAGCCGCACTGAAGCGCGCCGTAGTTGACGAAGGCCTCCTGGATCGGATGGAGTCGGCCGTCCTCCTCCTGGAGACCCTCGATGGTCGTGATGGAAGCGCCGCGGGCCTGAAGGGCGAGCATGAGGCAGGACTTGACGTTTCGTCCGTCCAACAGGACCGTGCAGCATCCGCACGCCCCGCTCTCGCAGCCCCGCTTGGTCCCGGTGAGGCCCAGGCGGTCCCGCAGGGCCTCGACCAGGAGCCGGCGGGAATCGATGGCCAGCTCGTGGTCCTCTTCGTTGACCCGAAGCGTGATGTCGTGCCTTTTCATCCTTCTCTCGCGTCTTTGCCCGCCCCGGCGGCGGCGCCTTCAGGGAGCTCCGCTTTCGCGCGCGGCCTTTTCCTTCAGGGCGCGCAGGATCTTGTCCGGGGTGATGGGCAGGGAGGTGATGCGGACGCCCGCCGCGTTGTAAATCGCGTTGGAAATGACGGCGCCGATCGGGACGATGCAGCATTCCGACGCCCCTTTGGCGCCGAACGGGCCGTTCGGATCGTTGGTCTCGACGATGATGGTTTCGATTTTCGGAAGCCCGACGGACCGCGGGATCGTATAGTCGGCGAGACTCCCGTTGGCGAATTGTCCGCCTTCGGAGACGAGGTTTTCGCAGATGGCGTAACCCAGGCCCTGAACGATCTCCCCGTTCAACTGCCCCTCGACGGCGAGGGGGTTCAGGATCTTCCCCAGGTCGTCCGCGGCGACCAGCCGGGTTACGTCCACCTGCCCGGTCTCGGTGTCCACCGTCACCTCGGCCGTCTGGGCGACAAAGGTGTAGGCGGGGGAGATGTTCCCGTAAACGGTTTTCTTGTCCGCCATCTCGGTGGGCGCCTGGTATGTGCCGCGTCCGAGGATTCCGCCGCCGCCGCGCGCGAATTGCTTTTCCCGGCAAACCTCCGCGACGGTGAGCCGCTTCTCCGCGGAACCCTTCATGTGGACGGCCCCGTCCTGAACGTAGAGGTCGTCGGCGGAGGTTTCGAGCATCTCCGCCGCCCCCTCCAAAAGCTGCCGCTTCACGTCGGCGGCCGCCCGCTGGACGGCGTTGCCGGCCGTTATGGTGACCCGGCTGGCCCAGGCTCCGTGGCAGTAAGGCGTCAGGTCGGTGTCGGCGGAGGAGACGGACACGTCGGAGGGCGGAATCCTCAGCTCCTCGGCGGCGATCATGGTGAGCAGGGTCGTGCACCCCTGGCCGATATCGCCCTCTCCGGAGATGAGGGTGACCGTTCCGTCGTTGTTCAGCTTGATCAGGACGTCGGACCCGTCCCAATCGCTGAAGGCCCGGTTCGCGCTGACGTGGATCGCGCAGCCCAGCCCCACACCCCGCCGGCAGGTACCCGTCTCGGGGGCCTTGGGCCGGCTCTCCCACCCGATGGCGTCGGTCGCCTTCTCGACGCACTCGGTCAGGCCGCAGCTATCCATCTTCCATCCATGAACGGATACGTCCCCCTGCCGGATGGCGTTCCGAAGCCGGAGGGCTTTGGGGTCCATGCCCAGCCGCTCGGCCAGGACGTCCATGTGGCACTCCAGGGCGAAGGCCATCTGGGGGTTCCCGAAGCCCCGGAACGCGCCCGTGGGGACCTTATTGGTGAACACGAGGAGGGCGCGGGTCCGAAGGTTTTCTTGCCGATAGAGCGAATCCATCCGGGTCGCCGTGGTCTGCGTGATGGTCCCGGTGATCCCGGTGTAGGCGCCGTTGTCGACGAGGATTTGGGTGTCTTTCGCGACGATTTTCCCCTCCCGGTCCGCCCCCATCCTCAGGGTGATCTTCTGCCGGGTCCGGGGGCGGCCGGCCGCGAAGTCTTCGAGGCGGTTGTTCATGAGCCGGACGGTCTTGCCCGTCTTCCATGCGAGAAAGGCCGAGATTGGGGCGTTGGGGTCCTCCGCCAGCTTGCCCCCGAACCCGCCTCCGACGAAGGGCTGGATGACCCGGACCTTCGATTGGGGAAGCCCCAGGGCCTGGGCGACGACTTCCTTCTGGAAGTAGATGGTCTGGGTGGAGGACCAGACGGTTACGCCGCCCGATGAATCGCCCGCGGCCATCGACCCGGCGGGCTCCATGTAGGCCTGGTACTGGTATGGGGTCTCGTAGGTGTCCTCGTGAACCACATGCGCGGCGGCGAATCCCGCGTCGATGTCCCCCCGGTCGATCCGGATGTCCCGGACGATGTTGCTTTGTCCCTCATGGACCTGGGGGGCGTCCGGCTTCATGGCCTCCTCGGGCTCGAGGACGGCCGCAAGCGGCTCGTAATCCACCCGGATCAGCCCCAAGGCCTCCCCGGCGGCGTCCGCGTCCGTCGCGACAACGGCCGCCACTTCCTCGCCGATGAACCTCACCTTGCCGACCGCCAGGATGTAATGCTCCTGATAAATCTGCCCCCAAAGGATCTTCGGGGTGTCCTCGCCGGTCAGGACGGCCTTGACGCCGGGGAGTCTCAGCGCCTTCGAGGCATCGATGTTCAAGATCCGGGCGTGGGCGTGGGGACTTCTCAGAATGGCGGCTTCGTGGAGACGGGGGTGCCGGAGGTCCGCGGTGTAGTCCGCCGTCCCGGTCACCTTCTCCCGCGCGTCCACCATGGGGAGGGGTTTCCCGATGACCGACAATTCCGTCATCATCCGCTCCTTTTGCACGTCAACAAGGCCTGGGTCCCAAGCGCCCGTTTTGAGGGTTCCGCCGCCTGAAGGGGGCAAGCCCGGGTGAGGGTCAAGCCCATTGGGGCGGTTCTTCTCTCAAGAAAAGAGCGGAGATCCAAATCGATGGCCGTGCACTTGTCGATATTCATCACGTGCACGGTTGAATGTCAAGCGAACGGGTCAAGGTTTCGGAATGGAGAAGGCCCGGCCGGCGGATGCGGCTCGACGATTCTTTTTCAATGCCGTTGCTTCGCGGCCATCCCGTTCAATGCCGCTCCAGGAAATCCCGGACGCGGGCATGAAAGAGGTCGGGCGATTCCAGTGACAAAAAGTGTCCCCCGTCCAGGATCTCAAGCTCCGCGCCGGGAATGACGCGCGCCAATTCCTCCGAGAAATAGGGGGGCGTGCACGTGTCTTCCTTCCCCACAAGCACGAGCACGGGCTTGCGCACCCGCCCGAGGCGGTCGAGCTGGTCGTGATGGATGAGCATCCCGACGCGTTTGGCCGTGACTTCCTCATCGGCCGGATTCGCAAGCCGGGCGACTTCCCATCGGACGACCTCCTCGTAATGCTCCCGGATGTATCGGGCGGACCACCAGAAGAGTGACGACGCCTCCGTGTACGCCCGGAACCCCAGATTTTCGACGAGCGTTTTTCGGGTTTCCAGGCAGCGTTTGTAATACGCGTCCGTCTTGGCCCAGGTCGAGGCCAGGACGACGGACCGGACGACATCGGAATGGTCGAGCGCCATCGCCTGGGCGATGGCGCCGCCCGTCGAGGTTCCCACGATGTGCGCCGGCCCCGTATCGAGCGCCCGCAGGGTCTCGGCCATGTCCGAGGCGTGTTGCTCGATCGTATAGCCCCCCTCGGTCACGCTCGTCCGGCCCGTTCCCCGGTGATCCGGGACGATGGTCCGGAACGCCTCGGCGAACAACCGGATCTGTTTTCCCCAGGAAGCCCCCACGCCTCCAAGGCCGGTGATCAGCATGAGCGGATCGCCCCGGCCGTGGATCTCGTAATAAACCTCGATGTCGTTCACCGCGACTGTCGGCATTCTCTACCCGGAAGACTTGAAGGGGCCGTCGCGCTTTTCGGGAAATTTTTTCATCCCGTTCTCCTGCGTGTATCGGACCCATTCCATGCTTTCTTCCGTGGCGTGGATGATGCTCGTCGTCTCGACGTTGTAAGCCAGGGCTTGCTGGAGCCCCATCATGTCGTACGTGCGGTGGATGGCCTCTTTGTTGATTTGGAGCGCCTTTGGGGGGACGAGGGCGAGGCGGTTCGCGAGCCTCAGCGCCTCGTCCTGGAGGGCGTCGTCCGGGACGACCCGGTTGACGAGCCCCAGGCGGTGGGCCTCTTGGGGGTCGATCAGGTCCCCCGTGTAGAGCAGCTCCTTTGCCTGTTTCAGCCCGATGAGCCAGGGCAGGATGAGGGTGGGGGGGGCCGAAGAATGGCGGATCTCGGGCGCGCCGATGCGCTGCCCCCCTAAAGTTGTACCACTTTTTGAGTTAGTCTCTTCTCCTCGATGTCCGAAATTTCAGGGTTGCCCAGAGGCAGTGGTTCGATGGCCTCCGGCGCCGGCGGCCGGTAGCCCAAGGCACTATGGGGCCTTACCCGGTTGT
>PVBE010253845.1_pt1 | contig 25187 bp, 28 predicted proteins | sample 1631181 | NCBI WGS metagenome assembly PVBE01 (sample SAMN08397723, study PRJNA350692) | Marine metagenome, whole genome shotgun sequencing project. | isolation source: water | place: Pacific Ocean | collected 2012-04 | reverse complement strand
GCCCGTCGATGACGATGCCGCCGCCCACGCCGGTGCCGAGAATAACGCCAAACACGCTGTAAGCCCCGGATGCGGCGCCGTCCACCGCCTCCGAGAGGGCAAAACAATCGGCATCGTTGTCGAGGCGGACCGGGCGCCCGAGGCGCTTTTCCAAATCCTCCCTCAGCGGCTTGCCGATCAGCCAATGCGAGTTTGAATTCACAATCAGGCCGCTCGCCGGCGACAGTGCGCCGGGCGTCGCCACGCCGACGCTGCCGCGCCCGCCGGCTTCACCCTCGACCGCTGCCAGCAGGCCCTGGATGGCGTCCAATGTCGCGTCATAATCTCCCCGTGGCGATGCCGTGCGGCGGCGCGCGAGCGTCTCGCCGTCATCGCCGAGCGCGATGGCTTCGATCTTGGTGCCGCCGAGATCGATGCCGATGCGCATGCCTCAATAGCCCTTGGCTGCGAGGTCGCGTTCGATCACGCGGCGCGCCGACGGCCAGGTATCGGTGCGGAAGTGGCTGTCCGCCGCCGTTTCACAGAGGCCCGCCAGCCGGCGCTCGGCGATGAAATGAATGCGCACGGCGCGCGCCGCCGCGCGCGCCACCGAGCTGTGGTGGCGCGGGCTGTCGTCGATGAAGTAGAGCGGGGTTTGCATGCGCTCGGCGCACCAGGCGACGGGTGGGCCCTTGGAGCCGGAGTTGGAAATCACCGGATAAGGCATTCCATAGCCGGCCAACTGGCGCCGGCGCACCTCGAGATGCTCGGGCCAGAGATTCGTCAGCACGACGATATCGGCGCGCGCCGCGAGCCGCTTGAGCGCCGCCGCCGCGCCGGCGACCGGCGCCAATGTGGCGCCGTGATCGGCGTAGAATTCCTTGATAAGCTCACCCACCCGGGCCTTGGCCACGGCGCCGCCATCGGCGCCCAGGCGGATGTTGCCGTCAAGCGCGTAGGAGCGCCATATATAGTAATAGCCGCGGCCATGCAGAAAGCGCTCAAACGCCGCCATGAAGGCGAGCAGAACTTCGTCGGCATCGCACAGAATAAGCGGCCGCGCCGGATCGAGGTGCAACGCCGCAAGTTGGTGGCTGACATCTTCATGCATCGGCTTCGTCATCATAACAACAGCTTAACTATCCGATTGTAGACTGCCACCTGCGAAGACATGATTCGCATGAATTTTCGCCGAATATCGGCAATACGGCCTCGCCATCGGTTTGAGGCAGTAAGGCAATGGAATGCCCGCCCGCGTCCTGGTCGTCGACGATATACCGGTCAATGTCAGGCTGCTGGAAGCCAAGCTTTCAGCCGAATATTACGACGTCATCACCGCCAACAGCGGCGCCGAGGCGCTCGAGATAATAAAATCCGAACCGCCCGATATCGTCCTGCTCGATGTGATGATGCCGGAGATGGACGGATTCGAGGTATGCCGGCGCATCAAGGCCGACCCGGCGATGGCGCTGTTGCCGGTGATCATGGTGACGGCGCTGAACGAGCAATCGGACCGCGTCACCGGCCTTGAAGCCGGCGCCGACGATTTTCTCACCAAGCCGGTGCGCGACCTGGCGCTGTTCGCCCGGCTGCGCTCACTGCGGCGGGTGAAGATGCTGTTGGATGAACTTCGCCTGCGCGAAGAGACGTCACGCCAGATGAACACCTTGCGCGACGTCGAAAACCGCGACGATCTGCTTCATGGGCAGCGGGTTCTGTTTGTCGGCGAGGAGTCCACCGAAGGCGATCTGATTGCCTCGATATTCGATGACAGCAGCTACGTGGATATACTCTCGGATTCCAGCGAGGCGATGAAGAAAGCCCTGAACGACAGCTATGACATCGTTTTCGTCAGCCTCAGCCTGAGCGGCAGCGATCCGCTGCGCCTGTGCTCACAGCTGCGCTCGCATACCGAGACGCGCCACACGCCGATTCTGGTCATCGTCGACAATTGCGAGCCCGAGCAGGTCACCAAGGCGCTCGATTTGGGCGTCAGCGACTACATCATGCGGCCGTTGGATTTCAGCGAGGCGTGGGCGCGGGTGCTGACCCAGTCGAGCTACCGCCGCTACCATGAGGAAATGCGCAGCGCCCTGGAGAGGAGCGTCGATATGGCGTTCACCGACGGGCTCACGGGGCTTTACAACCGGCGCTACGTCACCCGCCATCTCGCCGGCCTGGCCAAGGATCCGAGCGCCGAGGATCGCAATATTGCCCTTATCATGATCGACATAGACCATTTCAAGAATGTCAACGACAGCTATGGGCACGATGTCGGCGACGAAGTGCTCAAGGAAATCTCGGCGCGCCTGCAATTGGTCGTGCGCGGCCAGGATTTGGCGGCGCGCCTGGGCGGCGAGGAATTCCTCATCGTCATGACCAACGCCACGCAGGAAAACGCGCAATCGGTTGCCGAGCGTATCCGCGACGACATCGCCAGCGTGCCGATCAAGGCGGCGACGCCGGAGGGAACGATCACCGTCACGGTGAGCGTCGGCGTGGCGATGCGCGAAAGCACGTCCGAGATACCGGACCGGCAATTAAAACGCGCCGATGAAGCGCTCTACAAGGCCAAGCGCGGCGGGCGCGACTGCGTTGTTATCGCCGCCTGAGGGCGGCCCCCAGCCGAATTCCTTATTTTACTCGGGCGCCCTGAGCGTCAGGCTGAGCGCTTCGGCTTCAGCCAGCTGTTCGCGGCTAAGCGCCGCGCCGACGGCGTCGCGGGCGCGCGCGGCGTTGGCGTGACCGTCCAATGTGGCGCGGTGCAGCCAGGCATAGGCGCGCACCGCGTCGCGCGGCACGCCGCGGCCATCGATATACATGGAGCCCAACAGCACCTGGGCGTTGGTCATGCCGGCGCGCGCCGCCTGTTCGTACCAGCGCGCCGCCTGCTCCAGTTGATTTCGCGTTTGCGCCAGCACGGCCAAGCCGAAAGCCGCGTTGTGATCGCCGGATTCGGCGAGCGGGCGCCAGATGGCCTCGGCCTTTTCATGATCGCCGGCGGTAAAGGCCCGCCATCCGGGGGTGGTTTCGGCGCGCGCCGAGATGGTGGCGAGGCCGAGCGTCACAGAGAGCAGGAGGGTGAGCAGGAGAGCGGGCAGAAATTGCCGCAAGCGAAAAACCCACCGGCCTTTGATGGCCGAGAGAGACCGGTTTGTCATGGATGGCATGGCGCCGAGCGCCGGTTACTTTATTTTGGCTTCTTTGAACTCGACATGCCTGCGCGCGACGGGATCGAACTTACGTACGACCATTTTCTCGGTCAGCGTTCTCGGATTTTTCCGCGTCGTATAATAGAAGCCGGTGCCAGCCGAACTGACGAGCTTGATTAATATGCTGTTTGCCTTGGCCATGGTTCGGATTCTGGGTTTTTTAAGGACAAATAGTCGGGCGGACAATACAGCCAGTCCAATCCCTGTCAAGTGTCGCGCCACCGGCGCAGGGCGAGAACAACGGCGAGCCCCAAGACCAGGCCCAAGGCGGCGATAATTATCACATTGAGGCCATACGGGTCCCACAGATCGATGGCGCCGCCGCCGATCACCGGCCCGAGGGTCGATCCGACGGCAAAAAACATGGCGATGAGAGAAACGGCGGCGGCCAGCTCGCCGCCCCTATATCGGTCTCCGAGGATCGCCAGGGAAACGGTATAGAGGCCCGAGATGGCGCCGCCGATGATGAACAGGCTGATCCACATCGCCCAGTCATGGCCAAGGGTGAAGGGAAAGGCGACCGCCGCCGCGGTGCCGGCGACGGCGCATATTTCGAGCACGCGATGGCGGTCCATATGGTCGGAGAGAAAGCCGATCGGAAGCTGCAGGATGAGCGACCCGGCGACGAGGAGCGTTACCAGGAGCGTCGATGCCTCCTCGGACCAGCCGAGATGAAGGCCGAAAACAGGCAACAGGGAGAGCGCCGAGGAATCGACGATGCCGAAGGCGAAGACGCCGGCGACCAGCAAGGGTGCTGCCAGCAACAGGGCGAGCGGGCGCAATTTGCCGACATGCTCCATCGCCGGCGCCGGGCCATAGGCGAGGATGAGCGGGATGGCGGTGGCGGCGAACATGGCGGCGCCGAGGAATATGGGCAGGTCGCCATCGCTGCCGATAATCGGCACCAGCAGCGGCCCTGCCGCCAAACCGCCGGTGATCGATGTGCCGTATATGGCGATCATGCGGCCGCGCTTCTCGTCGCTGCTGCCCTGGGTAATCCAGATATCGCTGATGATGAGGCAGACAAAGACGGCGCCGCCGAGGAAGAAGCGCAGCGGAAACCACACAAATGGGGGGTCGAAGAAGGCCAGCGCGCCAAGCGAGACCGCGCCGATCAGGATGGCAAGGAAAAACGCGTTTCTGAGGCCGAGGGCGGCGATAAATCGCGGCACGAAGGGGCCGATAAAGAGAATGGCGGCGGATTCGCTGGCCGCGCTGAGACCGATCATGGTCGAGCCGATTTGCGCCTTTTCCATGACGATGGCAAGGAGCGGCAGCGAGTAGCCGAAGGAGAGGCCGATCAGCCCGGTGGCGACGATGACCGCGAGCATGGCGCGCAAGGTTGTTTGCGGCGTTTCGCCATCATGCGGCGTAGCGGTATGCACTGCCGTCATGTCTTCCGTCATGGGTGTCGGCTGCGTCTACTCGGCGCCGCCGATGGCGGCGCGGCCCTCGGCCGTGATACGGCAAATCAGCCAATCCGGTTTGATAGGGTTGTGGCGCCACGGCTCGGCCCAGCCGGCGCCGAGGCAAGCGCGCACCGTGCGGCTTGAGATCTGCTGTCCGTCACCGTCGAACAGCGGCAATTTCCCGCCCGGCTGAACGAGTCCGCGCTCAAGCCAGCGGCGTTGTGACGGCGATGGTTTGGCCACGCCAATCTCCCTCGCGGATTCGAACCGCTTTTCGCCCAATCCACCAGAATAAACCAGGATGTGCCCCGGCGCCAGTGCCGCCAGTGTGCCCGGGCCGGGCCTGTTCAGGCGCGCCTATTTGCGCTTGCCGTGTTTGGCGCGGGGCCGGGTTTTGTCGCTTTGGCGCGGCTGTTTCCAGCTCTTGCCGTTCACTTCGAGGAGGTCGAAGATCATGCCGCCGGTCAGCGCGTCGGCTTCGACGAGGCGCACCACGACGCGCTCGCCGAGGCTGAGAACGCTGGCGCCGACGCTCAGGGTTTGCCGCCTCGGGTCGTGGCGCGGCCGGGCGCCGCCGAGGGCGTGCGCCGGTATCAGCCCATCGGCGCCGCTTTCATCGAGCTCGATAAAGACGCCGAAGCGCGCCACGCCGGAGATGCGGGCGGCGAAATCGGCGCCCAGCCGGGCGCCGAGATAGGCCGCTATGTAGCGCTCCCTGGCATCGCGCTCGGCTGCCACGGCGCGCCGTTCGGTCTGTGAGATATGCGTGCAGATCTCGCTGAATTCGGCTTCGCCGCCGCGCGCCAGCCCGCCTTCGCCAAGATCGAGCGCCGCGATCAGGGCGCGGTGAACCAGCAGATCGGCATAGCGCCGGATCGGCGAGGTGAAATGCGCATAGCGTTGGAGGCCGAGGCCGAAATGGCCGAAATTATGGGCTGAATATTCGGCCCGCGCCTGGGCGCGCAGCACCAGCATGTTGACCACATGGCGGTCCGGGCCGTCCGCCGCCTTGGCCAGGATGTGGTTGAAATTGGCGGCGCTGAGCTGCCGGCTGGCCGATAATTTGAGGCCGAGCCCGGCAAGAATTTCGCGCAGATTCTCCAATTTGGCCGGGTCCGGCTGATCGTGCACCCGGTAGACGCAGGCGGCCTGTTTGGCTTCGAGCGTTTGTGCCGCCGCGACATTGGCGGCGATCATGAACTCCTCGATCAGTTTATGGCTGTCATAACGCGGCGCTTCCGAGATGCGCTCGACGCTGCCGTCGGGCGCCAGCTTCACTTCCTTTTCGGGCAGCTCAAGCTCCAATGCGCCGCGTTTGTGGCGCGCCGCCGCGAGAGCCGAATAGGCGCCCCATAGCGGCGCTATGACGGACGCCATCAACGGCTTCAAGGCATCGTCGGGGTGGCCGTCGAGGGCCTTTTGAAACTGCCCGTAATTGAGCCGCGCCGCCGAGCGCATGAGGCCGCGGGTGAATTCATGGCGGCGGATTTCGCCGTCGGCGGCGAGGTAAAGATGAACGGCGAGGCAGGCGCGCTCCTCGCCCGGCCTCAGCGAGCACAACCCGTTGGACAGCGCCTCCGGCAGCATCGGCACCGCGCGGTCGGGAAAATAGACCGAATTGCCGCGCTCGCGCGCATCCCTGTCGAGCGCTTCATCGGCGCGCACATAATGGGCGACGTCGGCGATGGCGACGAGGATATGCCAGCCGCCCGGATTGTCCGGGTCGCTGTCGGCCTCGGCCCATACGGCATCGTCGAAATCGCGTGCGTCGGTGCCGTCGATGGTGACCAGCGCCACGGCGCGCAAATCGCTGCGTTGGCCGAGCGCTGGCGGGCCGGCGGCGGCGGCGGCGGCGAGCGCGGCGTCGGAGAACTCGGTGGGGATGAAATTGGCGTGGATGGCGAGCAGACTGATGGCGTGCGGCGCGTCCATGGCGCCGAGGCGCTCGGTTACCCGTGCCCGCGGCAGGCCGAGGCTGCGCCCGGGCAGCATCTCGGCCAAGACCAGCTCGCCCGCCACGGCGCCGGCGCGCTGCTCGGGCGCCACCAGATAGTCGCTGCGCGCGCGCCGGTCGGCCGGTTGGATGCGCCCGCCGCCCGCCGTGCCGATATCGTCGGCGACGAAGCGGCCGAGCAGGCGCCCGCCGCCGGCATCGAGCACCCGGATGGCGCTCGCCTGATAGCTGCCGTCGGCGTGTCGGGTGAGCCGCGCCAGAACGCGGTCACCGACGCCGAGCGCGCCCTGGCTCGGCGTTTCGGGCGAAACATAGATGTCCGGAAACAGCGCGTCCGCGGCCTCGGGTTTCACCGGGCGGGCGCGCAATTCACCGTCGGAATCGATGCGTTCGACTTCGAGCACGCAGACATTGGGCAGCTTGCTCCGGCTTTCGCTGGCGCCGCCGGCGCTGCCGCCATGGCGGTCGAACAATCCCTCTTCGCGCAGTTGGCGCAGGATTTCCCTTAGATGAGCGCGCCCGTCGCCGCTGATCGAAAATGCACGGGCGATCTCGCGCTTGCCGACGCGGCCCGGGCTGGCGGCGATAAAACGGCGGATTTCATCTTTGTCGGGGAAGCGTGCGGGCGCTCGGCGCCCGGTCGGTCCAGGTTTAGGAATCCTCGGCGCTCGCTTTTTTGGCGGCGGTCTTTTTGGCACCCGCCTTCTTTTTGGCGCCTGCCTTCTTCTTGGGCGCCGCTTTTTTCTTGGCGCCCCTCTTCTTGGCCGCCTTGGCGGCGATCAAGGCGACCGCCTGATTGAGGCTGAGCGCATCTTCCTCGACGCCCTTGGGCAGGGTGGCGTTGGTGCGCTTGTGCTGCACATAGGGGCCGTAGCGGCCCTTTTTCAGGGTTATCGGCGCGCCGTCGTCGGGGTGGGCGCCGAGCTCGCGCAGCACCGCGCCGCCGCGCTGGCTGGCTTCGGCCAACAGAATCGCGGCGCGGTTGAGGCCGATGGCGAGCACGTCATCGTCCTTTTTCAGCGATTTGAACTTGCCGTCATGTTTGACATAGGGGCCGAAGCGCCCGATGCCGGCGCTGATCATCTTGCCGCCTTCGGGATGCGGGCCGATATCGCGCGGCAGCGACAACAGGCCGATGGCGGTCGGCAAATCGACCATGTCCGGCACCGCGTCACGCGGCAGCGAAACGCGCTTGGGCTTGCTTTCGCCGTCCTCGCCGATTTCCCCCAACTGGACGTAATAGCCGAACGGCCCCTTGCGCAGGGTAATCGCCAAGTCTGAATCCGGATGCGTGCCGATTTCGCGCGGCCCGGCATCGGCCTCGCCGTCGCCGTTGAGCGGGCGGGTATGGCGGCATTCGGGATAGTTCGAGCAGCCGATGAAGGGGCCATGCTTGCCGAGCTTGAGATTGAGCCGCCCGTCTTCGCAGGTCGGGCAGACGCGCGGGTCCACACCATCCTCGGAAAGCGGGAACAGGTGCGGCGCCAGGGCCTCGTCGAGGACCTCGATGACCTGCTTGATGCGCAGTTCCGCCGTTTCGTCGATGGCGCCCTTGAAGTCGGTCCAGAAGCTGCTCAGCACCTTGTGCCAGTCGATCTGGCCGTCCGATATATTGTCGAGCTCGGTTTCGAGCGCCGCCGTGAAGTCATATTCGACATAGCGGCGGAAATAATTCTCCAGGAACACGGTGACGATGCGGCCGCGATACTCGGGGATGAAGCGGCGGCGCTCCAGGCGCACGTAATTGCGGTCCTGCAATACCGATATGATCGAGGCATAGGTCGAGGGCCGGCCGATGCCGAGCTGTTCGAGCTCCTTGACCAGGCTGGCCTCGGAAAAGCGCGGCGGCGGTTCGGTGAAATGCTGCTCGGGCGTAACCGCGGCGAGGGCCAGCGCCTCGCCCTTTTGCACGCGCGGCAGCCGGCGCTCGCCATCCTCGCCCTTGGCGTCGTCGCGGCCTTCCTGATAGAGGAGCAGGAAGCCGTCAAAGGCGATCACCGAGCCGGTGGCGCGCAAGCCGTGGCGGCCGTCGCCGGGCTCGATGACGATGGCGGTCTGGTCGATCTCGGCGCTCGCCATCTGGCTCGCCAGGGTGCGTTTCCAGATCAGCTCGTAGAGCCGCGCCTGATCGTCGCTGAGCAGGCTCTGCACCTGTTTGGGCAGCCGCGCGAGATCGGTCGGGCGGATCGCTTCATGCGCTTCCTGGGCGTTCTTGGCCTTGGCGCGGTAGGCGCGCGGCTCATCGGGCACATAGCGGGCGCCGTATTCGCGCTCGATGGTGGTGCGCGCACTGCGCACGGCCTCCTCGGCGATGTGCACGCCGTCGGTGCGCATATAGGTAATCAGCCCGACCCGCTCGCCGTCGAGCGCCACGCCTTCGTAAAGCTGCTGCGCCACGCCCATGGTCTGGCGGGCGGTGAAGGAGAGCTTGCGCGAGGCTTCCTGTTGCAGGGTGGAAGTGGTGAAGGGCGGCGCCGGATTGCGCCGCGTGCGCCTGGCCTCGATCTCACGCACGGCGTGCCCGCCGGCGGCGACGATATCGCGCGCGGCCATGGCGCGGGCCTCGTCGGGAAGGTCGAACTTGTCGAGTTTTTTGCCGTCGAGATGGGTCAGGCGGGCTTCGATCGCGGCCCCGGCGGCGGTCTTCAGCTGCGCCGCGACGGTCCAATATTCGCGCCGCACGAAGGCCTCGATGGCGGCCTCGCGCTGGCAAATCAGGCGCAGCGCCACCGATTGCACGCGCCCCGCCGAGCGCGATCCCGGCAGCTTGCGCCACAGGATCGGCGACAGCGTGAAACCGACCAGATAATCGAGCGCCCGGCGCGCCCGGTAGGCATCGACCAGATCATCGTCGAGCCGGCGCGGATTGGCCATAGCGGCGAGCACGGCGGTCTTGGTGATTTCGCTGAACACCACCCGCTCGACGGCGATGCCGTTGAGGAGCTTGCGCTCGTTCAGCTCGTCCATCACATGCCATGAGATCGCCTCGCCCTCGCGGTCGGGGTCGGTGGCGAGATAGAGATGCTGGGCGCCGCTCAGCGCCTTGCCGATGGCGCGGATATTCTTTTCGGCGCCGTCGGAGACCATCCAGGTCATTTCGAAATTTTCGTCAGGAAGCACGGAGCCGTCCTTGGGCGGCAGATCGCGGACATGCCCATAGGAGGCCAGGACCACATAGTCGGGCCCCAAATATTTATTGATTGTCGATGCCTTTGCCGGCGATTCGACGACGACGACGTTCATGCGGCTAATTTTCTCGACCTGGAATGATGCGAATTATCGCATTGATTCTATTAACGAAACCTGACCTCCTGAATGGCGTTCCAAACGGCCCGCCAGCTCAAGCTCCAACAAGATGGTGAGGAGGAGGGCCGGTGTCAACCTGCTCTGACGCATCAACTCGTCGATCGGAACCGGGCTGGGGCCGAGCAGATCGAGCACCACGGGGCGCGCCGCGGCCAGTTTCGATTCGCCCACGGCGGCCATTTCCGGGGCGGCAAATTCGGCGCCCGGCGGCTCGTCGAGCGCTTGTGGCGCCACCCCGGCAAGGGCCTCGACGATGTCCTCGGCGCCCTGCACCAGGGTCGCGCCATCGCGGATCAGGCCGTTGCAGCCGCGGCTGCGCAGGTCGAGCGGAGAGCCCGGCACGGCGAACACTTCGCGGCCCTGCTCGGTGGCGAGGCGGGCGGTAATCAGCGAGCCCGAGCGCGGCGCCGCCTCGACCACAACGACGTCCAGCGCCAGGCCGGAAATGATGCGGTTGCGCTACGGGAAATGGCGCGCCTGGGGCGCGGTGCCGAGCGGCGGCTCGGCGATGATCACGCCGCGCGCCACGATTTCCTCGTAGAGCGCGGCGTTCTGCTTGGGATAGATCACGTCGACGCCGCCGCCCATCACCGCCAGGGCGGCGCATCGGGAAGGGCGGCGAGCGGCGCCGGATAGCCCGGCTCATGGCAGGCCAGCAAGCGGCCGCCCAATTTAGTCAGCGCCGCGATTCCGCGCTCGGCGGCCGATTTGGAGAACAGCTTGATCGAGCGCTTGCGGCCGCCGCTGCGCGCCAGCTCGGGCAGCGCGTCGAGCGCCCGCGCGGCGCTGCCATAGCGCTCAAGCAGCGCCATGAAGGTGATCGGGCCGACATTTTCGCTGCGCGTAAGACGCAGCCAGTCGAGGCGTTCGCTGTCGCTGAGAGGGCGTACGTCAACCATAAGTAGCAGTTACTGGATAACGGTCAATTCGTCAACTGTCCGCCGACGCTTTCTTGCCGGCCTTGGCGGCGCCGATTCGCGATTCACGCCCGGCCAGCAGGCGGCGGATGTTGCCGCCATGTTTGACGATCACGATGATCGCCAGCAGCCCCGCCAACTCGGCGAGTTGGCGGCCGCCGAGCAAATAGCCGAATCCGGGCGCCGAAATCAGCGCCGCCAGCGAGGCCAGCGAGGAATAGCGCAACAGCGCCGCGACGGCGAGCCAAATGGCGCAGGCGATGAGGCCGAGCCGCCAGTCGAGGGCGAGCAGGACGCCGAGGCTGGTGGCGACGCCCTTGCCGCCCCTGAACAGCAGCCAGACCGGCGCCACATGTCCGATCACCGCGCCGAAGCCGGCGATGAGCGCCATGTCGGGTCCGTAGAGGGCGGCCAACAAGACCACCGCTGCGCCCTTGCCGCCGTCGAGGATCAGGGTCAGGGCGGCGAGCGGCTTGTTGCCGGTGCGCAGCACATTGGTGGCGCCGATATTGCCCGAGCCGATGGCGCGGATATCGCCATGCCCGAACAGGCGGGCGAGCAACAGCCCGACCGGTATCGAGCCCAAAAAATAGGCGGCGGCGAAAGCGGCGGCGTAGTACGGCCAGGAATACGCCCAACTGATCGTATCGGGCATGATGGGTTAACCGTCGAGGGTGAAAAGCGTGCGCCCGTCGACGATGGTCCGGAGCGCGCGGCCCTGCACCGGGCGGCCGTCGAATGGCGAATTCTTCGACATGCTGCGGAATTTGGCGGTATCGACCAGCCACGGCACATCGGCGTCGAACAGCAGCAGGTCCGCCGGCGCGCCCTTGCGCAAGCGCCCGACCGGCAGCTTCAACAGCTCTGCCGGGGCCAGGGTAAGCCGGCGCAATATTTCGAGCAGCGTCATATGGCCGCCATGATAAAGCTCCAGCGACAGCGGCAGCAAAGTCTCCAGCCCGACGATGCCATTCGCCGCATGGGCCATCGGCAGGCGCTTGCTCTCCTGGTCGTGCGGCGCATGGTCGGTGGCGATGGCATCGATGGTGCCGTCTTTCAGGCCCTCGACGATGGCCACGCGGTTGCGCTCGCTTCTCAGCGGCGGCGCCATTTTGGCGAAGGTGCGGTAATCGCCGACATCGAGATCGGTAAGCGAGAAGTGATGCGGCGCCGCCTCGCAGGTGACGCGCAAACCGCGCGCCTTGGCGCGGCGCACGCAATCGACCGCCTCGGCGGTCGAGATATGGGCGACGTGATAGCGCCCGCCGCTATGTTCGACCAGGCGGATATCGCGCTCCACCATAATCGTCTCGGCGATTTCCGGGATGCCGTCGAGGCCGAGGCGCGTCGCCGCCTCGCCCTCGGCCATGCAGCCGTGGCCGCTGAGCGAAAGATCCTCGGCATGCTGCGAGATCAAGAGGTCGAAGGTTTTGGCGTAGCTCAAGGCGCGCCGCATCACCTGGCTGTCGGCGATCGGCCGGCCGTCGTCGGTGAAGGCCACGGCGCCGGCCTCGGCGAGCATGCCGAACTCGGTTATTTGTTTGCCGTCCAGGCCCTTGGTGACGGCGGCGAAGGGGAACACCTTGACCCCCTTGGCCTCGCGCGCGCGGCGCTGGATGAATTCGATCAGGCCGACATTGTCGATCACCGGGTCGGTGTTGGGCATGCTGCACAGACTCGTGACGCCGCCGGCCAACGCCGAAAGACCGCCGGTGGCGATGGTTTCCTTATGTTCATGGCCGGGCTCGCGCAGATGGACATGCATATCGACCAGACCCGGGCACAGGCAATGGCCGCCGCAATCGACCGTCTCGATGCCCTCGGGCACACCCTCGGCGAACAGGCCGGGGCCGAGATCGGCGATCAGCGCGCCCTCGGTGAGGAGCGCGCCGCCGGCGTCGAGGCCGCTATCCGGGTCGAGCAGGCGGGCGTTGATATAGGCGGTGCGCTTTTCGGTCATGGCGGGCCTAGGCACCTCCGGGATCGCGGCCGAGCAGGTCCAAACAGGCCTGGCGCACGGCGAGGCCGAGCTCGACCTGTTCGAGGATGGCGCTCCTTGTGATGTCGTCGGCGACGCGGCTGTCGATCTCGACGCCGCGGTTCATCGGCCCCGGGTGCATGATCAGCGCATCCGGCCTGGCGATGGCGAGCTTGTCTTCGTCGAGGCCGAAATAGCGGAAATATTCGCGCGTCGAGGGCACGAAGGTGCCCTGCATGCGCTCCGCCTGCAGGCGCAGCATCATGATGATGTCGCATTCCTCCAACCCGCGCCGCATGTCGTGGAAGACTTCGGCGCCGAGCCGCTCGATGGCCGGCGGCACCAGGGTGGGCGGCGCCACCAGGCGAACCTGCGAGCCCATCATCGAGAGCAGGAGAATGTTCGAGCGCGCCACTCGGCTGTGCATGATATCGCCGCAGATGGCAATTCTGAGGCCGTCGAGGCGGCCCTTGTGGCGACGGATGGTGAGGGCGTCGAGGAGCGCTTGGGTGGGATGCTCGTGGCTGCCGTCGCCGGCATTGATGACGGCGCAGTTGACGTGATCGGCCAACAGGCGCACGGCGCCGGCGTCGGGGTGACGGACGACGATGACATCGGGATGCATGGCGTTCAGCGTCATCGCCGTATCGATCAGCGTTTCGCCCTTCTTGATCGCCGATGTGGCGACCGAAATATTGATGACATCGGCGCCGAGGCGCTTGCCGGCAAGCTCGAACGAGGTGCGCGTGCGCGTCGAGGTTTCGAAAAACAGCAAAATCAGCGTGCGCCCGCGCAGCACGTCGGTTTTCTTGTGGGCGTCGCGGTTGAGCGCGACATAAGTTTCGGAAAGATCGAGAATCGCCGATACGCTGTCGGGAGAAAGGCCTTCGATCCCGAGCAGGTCGCGCTGGGCAAGCGCATTGGGCCGCGACACAGGCTGCATAAAGACCGGTTAATAGCGCTGCCTCGCCCGAGCGGCAAGCGGCGCGGCGCGGCGTAAGCCAAGGGTTTCTTATCATGGGCGAATTTGGCGCCGGCCAAAGCGGCGGCGCGGCGCCCGCCATGTTGGCGGTGCGCGAATCGGTGCTGGACGCGGCGCCCGTGATAATCGATCTTTGCGCGCGCATGACCAAACATCCTCAATCCCCCGCCCTGTCGGCGCGCGGCGTGATGGCGGTTCACGCCATCACCGTGCTGGCCAATCTGATGGTTTCGACCTCCTTTCCGATCGGTCAGGAGATCGCGCACGCATTGGAGCCGGGCGTGCTGATGCTGCTGCGCTTCGGCTCCGCCGCGGTGATGATGGGCGTCTATGTGCATTTCCGCTACGGCCTGACCTGGCCCGGCTGGTCCGCCATCTGGCGCTACGCCGTCATCGCGCTGACGGTGGTGATCTTCTTCTGGTGCATGTTCGAATCGCTGCGCTACACCAGCGCGCTCAACACCAGCGCGCTCTATACGATCGTTCCCGTGCTGTCGGCCATATTCGCTTTCTTCATCGCCGGCGAACGCCTCGGCCGCTACCGCTTCGCCGCCCTGGCGCTTGGCCTGGCGGGGGCGCTGTGGATCATTTTTCGCGGCGATCCCGAGCGCCTTTTGGCTCTCGACGTGAACAAGGGAGACTGGATCTTCCTCGCCGGCTGCGCCGTGTTCGGCTTCTACTCCGTCTTCGTCAAAAGCTTTCACCGCGGCGAGCCGACCGCCGTCATGACATTCTGGGTATTGCTGTTCAGCGCCATCCTTTACTTCGCCATCGCCGGCAAGGATCTCGCGGCTTCGCCCTGGGCCGAGACCGAAATTATCGTCTATGGCAGCGTCGCCTTCCTGGCGGTGATCAGCACGGTTATTTCCTTTTTCATGTTTCAATACGCCGCCACGCGCATCGGGGCGACGCGGGTTCAGGCCTATTCCTATTTCATCCCGGCCTTCGTACTGTTGGTGGACTGGGCCATCGGGCGCGGCCTGCCGCCGCTGATGACCTTTCCCGGCGTCGCCATCGTGCTGATCGCCAGCCTGGTCATACAGCGCGGCGCCATTGAGATCGGGCCCACCAGGTGAGCGTCACCGCATCGCACGCACTCGCCATCCTGGCGATGTTCATCATCTCGACGATATTCAGCCTCGGCGACGAAATTGCCGATACCATGCCGTCCAGCGTTTTGATGGCGCTGCGCTTCGGCCTCGCCGCCCTCCTATTCGCGCCCTACATTATGTGGCGCTATGGTTTGCGCTCGCCCGGCCTCTCGGGCCTGTGGCGCTATGGCCTGTTGGCGCTGTTATCCACCCTCTTCTTCTGGTCGATGTTCGAGGGGCTGAAATATACCGATTCGCTCAATTCGGGCGCCATTTCGACCACCATCCCCGGCTTTACCGCCATCTATGGCGCCATTCTGATGCGCGAGCGCCTCGGGCGTTACCGTTGGGTGGCGATTCTGCTCGGCCTGGCGGGCACGTTGTGGGTGGTGTTTCGCGGCGATCCCGAGCGGCTTTTCGCTCTCGAGCTGAGCCGGGGCGACGCTCTGTTTTTTGGCGGCTGCGTCTCGATGGGCCTTTATGCGGCGCTGATTCCCAAGCTCCACCGCGGCGAGCCGGTGCCGGTGATGAGCTTCTGGATCATGGCGATTGTCGCCGCCATGTTCATCGCGATCGCCGGCGGCGAATTCGCCGATGTCGCCTGGGCGGTGATCGATAGCGGCGTCTGGGGCGCCGTGGCGTGGCTCGCGGTCGGCCCGACCATGCTCACCTTTTTCCTCATTCAGTCGACTTCGCTGGTCATCGGCTCGACCCGCGTGCAGTCCTATTCCTATCTGATACCGGCCTTCGTGCTGCTGTTCGACTGGGTATCGGGGCGCGGTTTGCCGTCGGCGATGACCATCCCCGGCATCGTTATCGTGGTGCTCGCGACCCTGGTGATTCAGCGCGGCGTCGTCATTGAGGCTGGTGAGGCCGGTGAGGCCGGTGAGGCCAAGGCACAACGTTTAAAGTGTCAATTCTGATCGGGAATCGCGCTGACGCCGGGCAGGAACTGGGCGAACTCGCGCTCGGCGGCCTTGGGGTCGGCATGCGAGAGCGCTTCGAAATGGAGCGAATGCCGGCCGATCGAGATATCCTCGTCGCCGCGCGCCAGGGCGGCGATGATTCCCGCCGCGATATCAGCCGGATTCTCCTTGTCGCCGTCGAGGCCGGCCAGCATTGGCGTGTCGGTCGAGCTTGGAAACGCCGCCATGACATGGGTGCCCTGGGCGCGCAATTCCGCCCGCACGCCCTGGGTCAGCGACCAGGCGGCGGCCTTCGATGCCGAGTAGGCGCCGACGAACGGCGCGTTGAGGCGCGCCGCCTCGGAAAGAACATTGACGATGGCGCCGCCGCCATTGTTCGCCAGCACCGGCGCAAAGGCGCGGCACATCGCCAGATAGCCCCAAAAATTGACTTCGAACTGGGCCCGCGCGCCGTCCAGCGAGGGCGCTTCGATCAAGCCTGAAAACTCCAATATTGCGGCATTGTTGATGACCAGGGTGACGTCGCCATATTGCTTGGCGGCGGCCGAGACCTGCTCGGGCCGCGTCACGTCGAGGGCGATGGGCTCAGCCTCCGCCGGCCACGCCCCCACCCTGGCGAGCGGCGCGGCGAGGTCCGCCGCATAGATGCGCGACGCCCCCTGGCGCGACAGATTTTCGACCAGGGCGGTACCGATCCCGCCGGCCGCTCCGCTGACAATCGCAACGCATCCTTCGATCCGCATGGCGGCCCTCCTGTGTAATTATTCGCTGACCGATTCGTCGCGCGCGTCGCTGGTGACCGTGGTCAATTCCTCATAGCTGAAGATCAGTCCGGCGGCGTCGAATCCACCATCGACATTGACCACGGCGCCGTTCATGTAAGCCGCGTCGGCGCTGGCGAGGAAGACGGCGACGCCCGAGATATCGCCGGCCAGTCCGAACCGGTTGGCCGGGATGCGCTCGAGGTAGCGGCGCTTTTGATCCGGCCCGAAGCTGGTCATCCCGGTATCGATGGGGCCCGGCGCGATGGCGTTCACATTCACCCCCATGGCGCCGAGCTCGACCGCCATGATTCGCGTCATCTGATGAATGCCGGCCTTGGCGACGCCGTAGGCGGTGCGGCCGAAGCTGCCGCGCTGAGCGGAAATCGAGCCGATATTGATGATCGAGCCCTGGCGGCGCGGCGCCATCAGGCGGGCGCCGGCCTGGCCGCACAGGAATACGCTGGTCAGATTGTTGCTCATCACGCGGTGCCAATCCTCGAGCGTAAGCTCGAGAAAGGCGCCGTGATGGGCGATGCCGGCATTGTTGACCAGCACGTCGAGCGGCGCGGCGAAATATTCGCCGGCTTCGGCGAACAGGCGCGCCACCTGGTCCGGGTCGGCGACGTTGGCGGTCAAGGCATGGGCCGAGCCGATGCCGTCGTTTATCTCCGCCGCCGCCGCGTCGGCGTGGGATTTTTCGATGTCGGCGATGACGACGCGCGCACCCTCGACGGCGAAGCGGCGCGCGATGCCGCGCCCAATGCCGCGCCCGGCCCCCGTGACGATGGCACTTTTACCTTTGAGACGCATACCGTAACCTCCTCCGCGGATATCTCTGCCCGTCGATTAAATGTCAGCCATTCACCCCCTTTTTGCCGAGGATTGAAAGGACAAAAAATTGATTCTGGTGAGCGGCGCGGGCGGCACGGTGGGCCGCGAATTGAGAGCCCTCCTGCATGCCGGCGGGCTGCCCTATCGCGCCATGGCGCGCGACGCGCGCCGGGCACGCCGGGCGGCGCTGGCCGGCGAAGTCTGGCTCGACGGCGATTTCGCCGCGCCCGATGGGCTGGACGCCGCGCTGGCCGGAATCGAAAGCCTGTTTCTTCTGTGCGGCGCCCAGCCGGGCATGGATATTCTCGAGATCAACGCCATCGAGGCCGCCAAACGGGCCGGCGTCACCCGCATCGTCAAAATCTCCGTTCCCAACGCCGCCGAGAGGGGCGCCGCCGCCCTGCAGCGCCTGCACGGCCGCAGCGAAGCGGCGCTCGCCGCCTCGGGTATCGCCTGGACCGTGCTCAGGCCCAATGCGTTCATGCAAAATCTGCACGGCCCGACACAGGGTTTCGACGCCCGGAGAATCTGCCGCCTGCCGCTCGGCGAGGCGAAATATTGCTTTATCGACGCCCGCGACATCGCCGCCACGGCGCTCGCCGCGCTGAGCGAAAATGGCCATGCCGGAAAAATCTACGACCTTACCGGCCCCCAAGCGCTGAGCTACGCCGAAGCCGCGGCGATCGTTTCAGAGGCGGTGGGAGAGACCTTCACCTTCGTCGATATTTCGCCGTCGGAATGCCGCGCCGATTTGCTGGCGGCGGGCATCGACGGCTGGTTTGTCGATGAAATATTGGAATGGTTCACGCTCTTTCGCGAAGGTCAGGTCGGCGCCGTCAGCGATGCGGTGGAAACCGTCAGCGGCCGCGCGCCGCGCTCGCTGAGCGATTTCGTGCGCCAAAACCTGACCCAATTCGGCGCCGCCGCATAGCCATTGGTGAACGAAGACGAGGGGATCACAAAAATGCGACTGCAAGGAAAATCAGCCATCATCACGGGCGCCGGTTCGGGCATCGGCAAGGCGACGGCACAGCGTTTTGCCGCGGAAGGCGCAATGGTCATCTGCGCCGGGCTGAGCAAGGCTGACAACCAGGCCACGGTGGCGGAAATCCACGCCGCCGGCGGCCGCGCCGAGGCCATCGAGGCCGATGTCAGCCGCGATGAAGATGTCGCCAACCTGGTGGCGCGCGCCATCGCCGCCGTCGAGCGCGTCGATATTCTCATCAACAATGCCGGGCAGGCGGTGATCGGCACGGTGGAGGAGGTATCGAGCGAAGATTGGGACCGCCAACTGGACGTCAATCTGAAAAGCATCTACCGCACCTCGAAAGCGATCTGGCCGCATTTTAAAGCGCGCGGCGGCGGCATCATCCTCAACACCGCTTCCATCGCCGGATTGATCGGCACCCCCGGACAGGTCAGCTACGGCGTTTCCAAGGCCGGCGCCGTGATGATCACCAAATGCATGGCGCTGGACGGCGCCAAGGATAACATCCGGGTCAATTGCGTCTGCCCGGGCTGGGTTCCGACGCCGATGGTGGATTATCACATGTCGCAACTGGACGACCCCGCGGCCTTCCAGGCGCGCATCGAGCGACTGCATCCGCTCGGCCTCGGCGAAACCCAGCACATTGCCGCCGGATTCCTGTTTCTCGCATCCGACGAGGCGCACTGGATTACCGGCATCGCGTTGCCCATCGATGGCGGCTTGACCTGCGGCCTCGTCGCCGATTAATACCAAAGCAAGAGGAGAACGCCATGACCTTCGATTTGCCGCCGATTCATCGTTTCCGACTCAAGGCCGAATGCCCCAACCATTGCCGCACCGACACCAAGGCGCGCCATCACACGGTGGTCATCGACGAGCCGGAAATACGCGGCGGTACGGATGCCGGCGCCTCGCCACTGGAAACCATGCTGTCGGGCTTTCTCGCCTGCCACAATGTGATCGCCAACCTCGTCGCCGAGGAGATGGGAATCGAATTGTCGGATATTTCCATGGATCTCGATGCCAGCTTCGATACCGATGGCGTCGGCACGGCGACGCCGACGGAGCTGCCGTTTCCCGAGATGAAGCTGACCGTGAATCTCACCACGTCGGCGAGCGACGATGAAATAGCCCGCCTGCGCGCCGATGTCACCAAGCGCTGTCCGGTGATGGTGGTGATGACCCGCTCCGGCACGCAGATCCACTCGACCTGGAATGTGAGCCGGCCCTAAAGGCGCTCAGCGCGGCGTTTCCCGGTTGCCGCGCGCGAGATAATCCAAGGCACCCTGCAGGATGTAGGCGGCGGCGAGCTTGTCGACCAGCTCGGCGCGCCGGCGCCGCGAGAGGTCGGCGTCGATCATGCCGCGCTCGACCGCCGCCGTCGACAGCCGCTCGTCCCACAGCGCCACCGGCAGGTTCAGCCGCGCCGCCAGGTTTTCCGCGAATTGGCGCGCCGATTGGGTGCTCGGGCCGGCCGAGCCGTCCATATTGAGGGGCAGGCCGACGATCAGGCCGCCGACATCCTCGGCCTTCACCAGCGCTTCGATGCGCGCCGCGAGGTCGGCGAATTTGCCGCGCTTCAGATGCTCGGCCGGGCTCGCCACGATGCGCGAAAGATCGGACAGCGCGACGCCCACGGTCTTGCTGCCGGGATCGAGGCCGATCAGGCGGCAACTCGCCGGCAAGCCGGCGGCCAACGCGTCGAGGGACATCAGCGTCATGTTGCGCGTTACCCGCCCTGGTGTTACCTTCGCCGCCCTGCGCGGAGCCAAGGCCTTGAAATGCTTGAAGGTAAAGGCGCCGGCGGAGAATTTTTTCGCAAGTTAAAGCTTGGGCACCCTGACACATGGCAGTTGATAAGGCCACCGTGCTGCGCATCGCCAAACTGGCGCGTATCGAAGTCGCGGACGCAGCCACCGACGGCCTGGCGGCGGAACTGAACGCCATCCTGGCCTGGGTCGAGCAGCTCTCCGAGATCGATACCGAGGGCGTCGAGCCGATGACCAGCGTCGTCGATGTGACGCTGCCGCAACGCGCCGATGTCACCGGGGCGGTGGCCTCGCGCGAGGATTTGCTGGCCGACGCGCCGAATGCCGAGGGCGGCTTTTTCACCGTCCCCAAGGTGGTCGAATGAGCGCCCTCACCGATCTCACCATCGCCGCCGCGCGGGCCGGCCTGGAGAGCCGCGAATTCTCCGCCCGCGAGCTGACGGATGCGCATATCGAAGCCGCCGAGGCCGGGTGCCCGCTCAACGCCCTGGTCGTCGAAACCTTCGACCAGGCGCGCGAGCAGGCCGGGGCATCGGACAAGCGCCTGGCGGCGGGCGAGGGCGGCAGCCTCGAAGGCGTGCCGCTCGCCATCAAGGATCTGTTCTGCACCCGGGGCGTTCACTCGACCGCCTGCTCGCATGTTTTGGACGGCTTCGAGCCGCCCTATGAATCGACCGTCACCGAGAATCTGTGGCGTGAAGGCGCGGTGATGCTGGGCAAGGCCAATATGGACGAATTCGCCATGGGCTCGGCCAATGTCACCAGCTATTACGGCAATGTCATCAATCCGTGGCGCCGAGCGGGCGACGACAAGCCGCTGGTGCCGGGCGGCTCTTCGGGCGGCTCGGCGGCGGCGGTGGCGGCGCGCATGGCGCTCGGCGCCACCGGCACCGATACCGGCGGCTCGATCCGCCAGCCGGCGGCGTTTTGCGGTCTGGTCGGCCTCAAGCCGACCTATGGCCGCTGTTCGCGCTGGGGCATCATCGCTTTCGCTTCTTCGCTCGATCAGGCCGGGCCGCTCACCCGCAGCGTCGAGGATGCCGCCCTCATGCTCGGCGCTATGGCCGGTTACGACGCCAAGGATTCGACCTCGGTCGATGTCGCGGTGCCGGATTACGCGGCGGCGCTCACGGGCGAGGTGAGGGGCCTGCGCGTCGGCGTGCCGGCCGAATACCGCCTCGACGGTATGCCAGAAGAGATCGTGCTGCTGTGGCGCCAAGGAATCGACTGGTTCAAGGCGGCGGGCGCCGAGATCGTCGATATCGCGCTTCCGCATACCAAATATTCGCTGCCCACCTATTACATCGTGGCGCCGGCCGAATGTTCGTCCAATCTGGCGCGCTATGACGGCGTGCGCTACGGCTTGCGCGAGGCCGACGACGATCTGACTCGGATGTATGGGCGCACCCGGGCGGCGGGCTTCGGCGCCGAGGTGCAGCGCCGCATCATGATCGGCACCTATGTGCTGTCGGCCGGCTATTACGACGCCTATTATCTGAAGGCGCAGAAGCTGCGCAGCTTGATTGCCGGCGATTTCCGCACCGCCTTCGAAAGCGTCGATGTGGTGCTGACGCCGACGGCGCCGTCGCCGGCCTTCGCCATCGGCGAAAAGATGGACGATCCGATCGCCATGTATCTGAACGATGTGTTTACCGTGCCGGCGAGCCTGGCCGGCCTGCCCGGCATCTCGGTGCCGGCCGGCCTCAGCGCCGAGGGCCTGCCGCTCGGCCTGCAACTGCTCGGCCAACCGTTTGACGAATCGCGCATGCTGAACGCAGCCTACTTCCTCGAGACGGCGGCGGCGTTCACCGCCAAGCCGGCCTGGCTCACGGAGGGCGCGCCATGAGCGAATACCGCGTCAGCGGTGGGAGCGGCGAATGGGAGATGGTCGTCGGCCTTGAAATCCACGCCCAGGTGGTCTCCAACGCAAAACTCTTTTCCGCCGCGCCGACCGAGTTCGGCGCCGAGGCCAATACCCAGGTCTCATTGGTCGATGCCGCGATGCCCGGCATGCTGCCGGTGATCAACGGCGAATGCGTGCGCCAGGCGGTGCGCACCGGCCTGGCGCTGGCCGCCGAGATCAATCTCTATTCGGTTTTCGACCGCAAGAATTATTTCTATCCCGACCTGCCGCCGGGCTATCAGATATCGCAGTTCAGCCAGCCCATCGTTGGCGAGGGCCGCATCGAAATCGACCTCAAGGACGGCGCGACCTCTGAGATCGGCATCACCCGCCTGCATTTGGAGATGGATGCCGGCAAGAGCATCCACGATATGCGCCCCGACGCCACCTTCGTCGACCTCAACCGGGCCGGGGTGGCGTTGATGGAGATTGTCTCCGAGCCCGATATCCGCTCGCCCGAACAGGCCGGCGCCTATATCCGCAAGATCCGCACGATCCTGCGCTATATCGGCAGTTGCGACGGCAATATGGATCAGGGCAGCCTGCGCTGCGACGCCAATGTCTCGGTGCGCCGACCCGGCGAGCCGCTCGGCACGCGCTGCGAGGTCAAGAACGTCAATTCCGTGCGCTTCGTCATGAAGGCGCTTGAATATGAGGCCGAGCGCCAGGTCGAAATCCTCGAAGCGGGCGGCAAGATCGATCAGGAGACCCGCCTGTTCGATTCCGGCCAAGGTGTGACGCGCACCATGCGCTCCAAGGAGGAGGCGCATGATTACCGCTATTTCCCCGACCCCGACCTGCTGCCGCTCGAGCTCGACGCCACCTGGGTCGAGGCGCTGCGCCAGGATCTGCCCGAGCTGCCCGACGCCAGGAAGCACCGTTTCATGAGCGAGTACGGCCTCGGCGCCTATGATGCGGGGGTCCTCGTCGGCGACAAGGAGACCGCCGAATATTTCGAGCGGGTGGCCGAAGGGCGCGACGGCAAGCAGGCCGCCAATTGGGTGACCGGCGAGCTGTTCGCGGCGCTCAATGCGGCGGCGCTGGAGATCTCCGCTTCGCCGGTTTCCGCCGCCCGGCTTGGCGGTCTGGTCGACAGAGTGGCCGACAAGACGCTGTCGCGCCGCATCGCCAAGGAAGTCTTCGAGATCATGTTCGAGAGCGGCGATGAGGCCGACGCCATCATCGCGGCGCGCGGCCTCGAGCAGGTCAGCGATACGGGCGCCATCGAGGCCGTGGTCGATCAGGTCATTACCGACAATCCCGACAAGGTGGCCGAATATCAGGGCGGTAAGGACAAGCTGATGGGCTGGTTCGTCGGCCAGGTGATGAAGGCCAGCCAAGGCAAGGCCAACCCGCAAATGGCCAATGAAGTGCTGAGCAGGAAGCTGAGCGGTTAGATTCTATCCACTGGGCCGGGGAGAGCAGCAAATGCCGGAACGAATCACACCGCCTTTCACCGAGGCGAGCGCCCGCCAGATGGTGCAGAACGCCGAGGATGTCTGGAACCGGCGCGTCGCCGAGGAGGTGCCGGGCGGCTACAGCGAAGATACCAAATGGCGCTACAAGGACGCCTTTCTGGAGGGGCGGGAGAATATCCTGCCGTTTCTGCTCGAGCGCTGGCCGCTGCAACAGGACTACCGCCTCAGGAAGGAAATGTGGGCGTTTGGCGACAGGCGCATCTCGGTGCGCTTCATCAGCGAATGGCGCCACCGCGATACCGGCCAATGGTACCGCAGCTTCGGCAACGAACATTGGGAATTCGCCGATGACGGCCTGATGTCCATACAGGATATATCGTCTAACGACATCGAGATCACGGAAGCCGAGCGCACGCTACAGGAATAGGCCCTTCCTCCCCGGCGATTGGCGGAACCCACAAAAATTATGTCAAACGGCACACCCCCCGGAATGCGACCAGCATTCCGGCAAGCGTGACTACGCGCCCGAGTTAATACGAGGTAGCCAAGGGAGCGGATGCGACCGCCCGGCGATTGAGGGACCAAATAAAAGAGCGCTGCGCGTGGTTTCCCCCTTCTTCCCAACCCTTCTTCCCCTCGGGGAAGAAGGGCTTATTCAGGGCGGTTGTCACGCGCTGTGGAATGCTTCGCGCAGCGCCGCGCAAGCTTCCGCGCGGGCTTCATGCGAGGCGTCGATGCGGTCGGTGAAGTTCCAAAAGCCGTGAATCTGTCCGGCGTATTCCGAATATGTCACGCGCACCCCGGCGGCGCGCATCTTGTCGCTATAGGCGATGCCTTCATCGAGCAACGGATCGTGGGAGGCGGCGATGACCAGCGCCGGTGCCAGGCCGGTGAAGTCGGCGTCGCGGATCGGTGCCGCGCTGGGGTCCGTTTTTTCACCGTCGCTGTTGAGATAGCTGCGCACGAACCAGCGCATCATATCGGCGGTGAGGCTGTAGCCATCGGCGAAGCGGCGGTAGGAATCGGTATCGTCGCTCATGTCGGTGACCGGGTAGACATGTCGGTGACCGGGTAGATGAGTAGTTGAAAGGCTATTTTCGGCGCCCCTTCGCGCGCCGCGCGCTGCGCCACCACGGCGGCGAGACAGCCGCCGGCCGAATCGCCGCCGACCGCGATGCGGCTTTTGTCGGCGCCCAGCTCGGCGCAATTTTCCACCGTCCACTGGGTCGCCGCCCAGGCATCGTCGGTGGGTTTGGGGAATTTGCTCTCCGGCGACTTGCGGTAATCGACCGCGACGACGATGCAGCCGGCGCCCTGGCTGAGCTCGCGGCAGGCATTGGCGTGACTGTCGAGACCGAGCACGACGAAGCCCGAGCCGTGAAAATGCATGAATATCGGAAGCGGCCCTTCAGGCGTATCGTCCGGCCAATAGATGCGCACCGGGATGGCGCCGTGCGGGCCCGCAATATCGTGGTCCTCGACCCGCTTCAATCGCGGCCCCGGGGTTTGCAGGCCGACCACCATTTCGTTGAAATTGAAGCGCAATTCGTCGAGCGGCTGGTCCCAGATGGGCGGTGCTTCGACCTCGTTCATCTGGTCCAACAATTGCTGCGTCTGCGGATCTAGAGCATTTTCAAAGAACACAGAGTCGTAATTCGGGGATTCCCATTTAGTTTGGGATGTGATTCGCTTTCCTTCGATTTGATCTTTTGATTCGAAGGAGGGTTTGATGTCGCGCAGCTACAGTGAGGATCTTCGGG
>PVBE011187213.1_pt1 | contig 25195 bp, 20 predicted proteins | sample 1631181 | NCBI WGS metagenome assembly PVBE01 (sample SAMN08397723, study PRJNA350692) | Marine metagenome, whole genome shotgun sequencing project. | isolation source: water | place: Pacific Ocean | collected 2012-04 | reverse complement strand
TTTCTGCGATGGCAGATGAAGGCTATGTCTTCACTGAAGACCATTGCCGCCAGGCAGGCATGCACGGTATCTGCTTCACCGAACTGCTCTCGGGCAACCAGACTCAAACCACCGTGCCGGTCTATCCAACAATCCCTCACTACATCCGGAAAGCGTATGGAGACGAGGCGTCGAAATACTGGTATATCAACCCCGTATCGTATTTCCGTCAGTGGCGTTATGACGTCAAGTACTTCAGTGCCCACAAGGATTTCGGTGTTGACACGCGCCCGGTGTCGATGACAACCCAGAACATTTTCATGCCCGGCAACACGAAGGATCCCCGGCAGATCGTCGAGGAGGAGTTCCCGGACATGGGTGTCAACCCACGCGAAAAGAAACAACTCGCGGAGTTCATCGAAGGCATCCTGGCATCGAGAGACTACAACCCGTCGCTCAAGAGCCCGTTCATCCCCCGTTCCCCTTTCATCGAAGAAGGCCAGACACTGCACTTGATTCCCAAGGTCCTTCAGGAGTTCAAACCTCGCGTCATGATCTTCCAGCAGGTGGGTCACGATACGGGTCATGGGGCCGGTGGTTATCTCCGGTATGAAACCGGACACGCGGAATATACCAACACCGCACGAGCGACCGACGAGTCGGTCGGCAACATCCTGAACTTCGTCAAGAACGACCCTTATTTCAGCAAGAACACGGCGATTGTCGTCCGTCCCGAATTCGGGCGCGACGACGAAGTCAACGTCTTCGGTGAAATTCACCACTCCTCGGGCTACTACTACGCACAGAGCGTGGCCAGTATCTACTACGGCCCGGACTTCAACAATGGCGTCGACAACAAGACCGTCATCAACCGAACCGACACGTGCCCGACGCTGACAAAGCTGTTCAACGTCGATGCAACGCACGCAACCGGCCAGGTCGTGCCGGGCCTGTTCAAACCCGAAACCGGACTGAATATTCCCGACTACAAGCGCAACCGGGAATACGTTTAAGCAGGATTGATTCGAGACCGGGTTCGGCACTGGGCCGGACCCGGTTTTTTTGTGCCCTGACTCACCGTAGATTCCTTCAGCCTCTCCACACTTGACGTGTCGATCGATCTAAACCACGAAGAGCGAGAGTGGTTCAGTCGTCAAGATAGATCTCGAGCTCCGTTCCATACAGCATCGTGCGGTCATTGTCGCGTGCGGCCCACTTGAGGAGGGTAGCCAGATCCAGGCTTACAGGGCCGGAGAAGGCGGTCCGCCCGTTCACGGTGACCTCGACGGGCTCGTTGAAATCGACAACGTCTGGGGAAAGAAGAAGCGTGAACCGGGCCACGCCTCGAGAAACGGCACGGAACGTGTTGCCGCGGCGTCTGACGTCGACGCGCCCCGAGGCGAAGCCCTTCGAGAACAGCCGTCCATCGGCATCTGCATAGCGTCTCATCACGGGTACCCCACCCGCGTCGTTGAGGTTCGGCATGTCGCTCGCATCACCAGGCTGAACTCCAAGCCGGTCGATGACGAGCCAGTGGGCGCGGTTCTGATCCAGTTCGTAACTGGCTTCCCACGTTATGTGTGGGGTGTGCGGATCTCTGGGGTGGTCGACGACGAATTTCTCGAACGGACCCTTCATCTCGGGCCACCACCGCGTGTTGTGGCCCGCTTCGGGCTGCGGATAATAGTCCACGCTGACGCCACCGGTCTTCAAGTGGTCGACGAGCGGGTCGATGATGACGGTGGGATACAGGCGGTCCTGGCCACCGTTGACGATGAACCACGGCTTGTTCGCCAGGTTGTGCGGGTGCAGCGTGCCGTTGTCGATGCGATCATTGCCGAGCACCATGAGAAATCCGTTCAACGGCAGGAAGCTGGCGTAGGGCGTCGTGTCCCGCATCGCGATGTAGTACGCGCCGGTCCCGCCGTCGGAAACACCCGAGAGCACCACACCATTTTCGTCGATGTTGTAGGTTCGCTTGAGGGAGTCGACGATCGCCGAAAGGTTCCGCACCTGATCATCGCTCCACCAGGGAGAGTCGTTCCAGGAGTAGGGAATCACGTAGAACTGCTCAGCGCCTACCAGGGAACGCATTGCACCGTTGCCTCGTGGTCGGTTGGTCGCCCGACGGCCGACACCACCGTGCAGTTGAAAGCGTACCGGGTACCGCTGCTCCGGATCGTAGGATGGCGGGACGGTGACCGCATAGTAGTAATCGACGTCGTTCATCCGGTGGGTCCGCATGACCACTTCGGATTCCTGGGCCGAGTAAGCCCGCCCCACCCTCAACCGCTCGTAGGCCTCATCAAACGTGATGTCCGAGGTGAGGAGGGCACCCACGCGATCGGCCGCCTGCTTCGGAGAGTCGGCGTCCAGGAAGCGGGCGAAGGCGGCGGCCGCCGTCACAGGAGACGACTGGCCTGCGTATGTCGGCCTCGAAGCGTCCAACCAGAGGACCGAGAGGATCGCAAGGCCGATGATCCAGGAGTAGGCTCTGCGCAGTGTCATAACGCGAAAGTATAATCGGACGCATCTCGTTAATCGAGGATTGCGTAAAGACTCCCCCGTGGTGGCATTGCGGAGCCTCGATTGTTCGAAAGCTTTGCTGTGGCTGTTACGTCGTCCTATTATTGAAACGCAATCGGCCGACGTCCGGAATAAAGTAGAGCAAACAGGGCGGGCATGCCCGTCCCTGTTTGGAAACCTCCCCTGACCTCTCAAAGGAGGAGTCTTTGATGAAGCCCGCTCGATTCGTATCGATAGCCTTTTTGGCGGCGGTCATCGCCTCACGGTGGGGATGCGTAGCTCCCGACAATGCCCCACCAGCGGACACGGACGAGGCGGAAGAGAGCGACCGCCGACGTGTGGAACGCCTTCTTTCCACGCTTGCCGGGGATTCGATGGAGGGACGCCGAACGGGCAGTCCCGGAGCGTTGCGGGCGGCCAGCTTTCTCGCGGACGAGCTCGCCGCCTACGGTGTCGAAGCGGCCGGTGATGACGGATATTTTCAGCGTGTCCCGCTCGTGCCTACCGAGCGACGTGGCCGCCAGAGGCTCTCGTTGGGCTCGATGGACGACCTCGACGATCCGACAACGAGTGGGCTGGTGGTCGGGCGCAACGTGTTGGGCGTGATCCGCGGTAGCGATCCGGCCCTGTCGGACCAGGCCGTCGTGGTCGGCGCCCACTTCGACCACCTGGGAACCAACGGCGACCTTGATGGAGACTCGATCTACAACGGAGCGGACGACGACGCTTCCGGTGTGGTCGCCGTCCTGGAAGCGGCGCGCTCGCTCGCCTCGGGACCAGCACCGCGCCGCACGGTGGTGTTCGCACTTTTCACCGGTGAGGAAATAGGTCTGCTGGGAACGCGATGGTACCTGGATCATCCGGCAGTGCCGCTGGATCGCACGGTAGCCGAGCTACAGGTCGAGATGATCGGCAGGCCGGATTCGGAGGCGGGGGGCCCGGGCAAGCTGTGGCTCACGGGTTTTGAACGCTCGACGATCGGCGAGTTCCTGGTGGAAGCCGGCATCCCGGCTGTGCCGGACCCACGACCCGAATACAACTTCTTCAGGCGGAGCGACAACTTCCCATTCGCCATGCTCGGCATCCCCGCTCACACGCTCTCTTCCTACAACCTCCACGAGGACTATCACCAACCTTCGGATGAAGTTGGTCAGGTGGACTTCGATCACATGCTCGCGGCTGTCGAGGTCATCGTGAACGCTGTGCGCGTCCTGGCCGATGCGGACGAGGCGCCAAGTTGGCATGAGGACGGACAACCGTAAGGAGGAGGTAATGAGGAGGGACAGGCACGTGTGTCCCTATTTTGGGGTGTCCTTGTCAAAAGGGTTCCTTGGCTGTACGCTCTCTGCTGGGCCCATTCTGGCCGCTTTGTTAGTCAAATCCCTGGTGTGTTTAAGGAGACGTGATGCACGGTTTTCGGAACGCTCTTGCCTTTGTCGGAATTCTCCTAGCGGTAACGCTCATGACGTCGGTCGAAGCGGCCGCCCAGAGAGGTCGTGGTGGTGTACAGATCCAGCCGGGCGAGTCCTGCCCGGAGGGCATGACCGAAGTGCGCCCGCAGAGCTGCAGGGCACCGGAGTTGCCTCCGCCGAGCATTGTGGACTACCGGCCCGAATCCAAGCTCGTCACCGATGAACACCTGGTCCCGAGCGCCAAATTTCCGGTGGTGGACGTTCATGGTCACGCTCGGTCGCTTGCCAACCCCGGTGTCCTCGACGACATGGTCGCCGAACTCGACGCGCTGAACATCCAGGTCTACATCGCTGCCGACAACCTTTCCGGTGACCGCCTTCGCAACAGCGTCAAGGCGATCGAGGCGAGCCCGCACCGCGACCGCTTCCGGGTCCTTGCGGGAATCGACTTCAGCGACATGAGTCCGGGTTGGGGCGAGCGGGCGGCAGAACGGCTCGAAGCAGACATCCGGGCCGGTGCGATCGGCGTCGGCGAAGTAGGAAAGAGCTTCGGCCTGACGATCACAAAGGAAGACGGCTCTCGCCTGAGAGTGGACGATCCAGATCTCGACCCTGTGTGGGAGACGGTGGCACGGTTGAATGTTCCGGCATTCATCCACACTGCGGAGCCGGCGGAGTTCTTCCAGCCGCTGGACTACGAGAACGAGCGGTGGCTGGAGCTGGCGCTCTTCCCCAATCGCAGGAACTACGGGCCGGATCACGTGACATTCGACGAACTGATGATCGAACGCGACAACCTGTTCCGCAGGCATCCGGACACGCAGTTCATCGCAGCCCACTTCGGCTGGCACGCGAACGATCTCGAGCGCGCTGCACGCCTGCTCGAAGAGTTTCCGAACGTGACCCTCGAAGTCGGAGCCATCCTCTATGACCTGGGACGACAGCCTCGAGCGGTCCACGACTTCTTCGTCAAGTACCAGGACCGCGTCCTCTTCGGAAAGGACAGCTTCCAACCCGTCGAATATCCCTACTACTGGCGCGTCTTCGAGACCACCGACGAGTACTTCGACTACTACCGCGGCTATCACGCGTTCTGGAAGCTCTATGGCGCAGGCCTGCCCGACGATGTGCTGAAAGCGATGTACTACGAGAACGCACTCCGCGTCCTGCCTGGCTTGCCTCGGACGGGCTGGCCGGAGTAGAAGAAATAGGGACAGGCACTTATGTCCCTATTTTATCAGCCATCGATTCAACGACTTAAGAACAGCGCAAGAAGACAGGGACATGCGTGTCTGTCCCCATCCTTCACATCTTTCTTTGGTATGTTCGCCCTCAGGACCGGTCCCGAACGACGATGGAGCCCGAGGCTGTTCGAAGCCGAATCTCCGGGCTGCCTGATCCACGTACTATCTTCTGCTCGATGAAAGACTGTTCGTTCCGGAGGAATGTTCTCTGAGAGGTGACCGTGAAGGGGCTGGTAATACGTCCCCGATCCTCGCGCTTGACCAGGATCAGCGTGAAGTCGTCGCCGAAGGTTGTGTCGATGCGTACATCTCCGGAAGCCGAGGATGCCTCCAGGTCGTACGACCCGAGGTCGTCCAGCGTCACAATCACGTTCCCCGATGCCGACGAGAATCGGCTCGGGCCATCTAAAGCCGTTTCGGATACACGGACATCTCCGCTCGCCGTGTTTCCTTCGAGCACCCCGCCGCTATTCTCGATGGTGACTTCACCCGAAGCTGTCGAGAAGTCGAACCCCTCGCCGGCCCGCACGCCGTCGAGGTCGACGTCGCCGCTTGCGGTTTCCATCTGGACGTCGTCCCCAATGACCAGATCGTTCAATGCGTAGTCGCCGCTCGCCGTGTCGAACGTGGAGCCCGAAGCCACGGTCATGTCCGCGAGGCGGACGTCGCCGCTCGCCGTTCGAAAGCGAAAGCTCGCCTCGACGCCCGAAGCTTCCAGACTACCGGAGGCGGATTTCATGACGATCATGGGTTCGAGAGAGGCGGGAACCGAAAGAACCCACTCGACGTTTCCACGACTCGACGAACCGGACCATCGCTCATTGACGCGTACGGTGCTCCCCTGCTGATCCACTTCGCCCACGAAGGCCCCATCGGGCCTGACGTTAGAACGGAGGGCGAGTTCCAGTTCGGATCCACTCGCGCGTTCCACTGTGAGGTCACCAGAAAGTCCTTCGATCTCGATCCGGTCGACCCCGGAAAACGTCCACTCGGAACCCTGCTCGATCTGCGCGCCTGCGGTGCCCATCACAATCGTAATTATCGCCAGGATTCCGATAGCGACGTGTTGCCTCTTTCTCATTCTTTGCTCCTCGTTCGTGTTAGTTCGGGAGCAGAGCCCTCAATACCCGAATTCATTGACACACCGCACCGGTGTCTCGGAACACTTTCAGCTCTACTTTCCTGGTCCTACTCTTCCCGCAACTTTCCCATGAAATTGACGGACTCAGCTACATCCACTCCTGATAGACTCGCAGGCAGTGAAAATGGTCCCACCTAGTTGAATAAAAGCGTTAGATTCGATCTTATCAACTGTGCCGCATGAACCCGGTAGAATGGGATGCCATTGGAATGTCCCGACCTTGAAGGAGATCTATATGAAGCGCGTTTGCCTGCCGGCACTTTTCCTGTTGTTTCTGATTCCGAACGTCCACGCTCAGGAACGGCCGATCTACCTGACCGGCGGACATCTGGTCGATGTGGTCCGCGGGGAGATCTACGAGGACATCGCTATCGTCTGCCAGGACGGCAAGATCACGGGGCTCTTCTTCGATTTCGCATACAACGAAAACCTCATCCCGGAAAATGCGATCCGTGTCGATGTCAGCGGCAAGTACCTGGTTCCGGGCTTGATCGACCTTCACGCTCACGCCCTGACACGTTTCAAAGATATCGAAGTCGACATGGAGCAGTTCTTCCGCTTGTTTCTGAAAGGCGGCGTGACGACGATTCGTGCCATGTCCGACGACATGGGTGCGTTGATCCGGAACAAGACCGCGGTCGACGCCGGGGACATGGACGGGCCGAACATTATCGTCGGTTCGAATTCGTTCGAACAGGCGCCGGGTTTCCCAAAGCTTCCGAGGACCGACATCGTCAACAACCCGACCGAGGCACGGGAGCTCGTCAGCAACTACGCCTACGAGGGTGCCGACTGGATCAAGTTCTACAACTACGGGGATGCGGAGATCGTCCGCGCTGTCGTCGACGAGGCCCACAGTCACGGCAAGAAAGTGTTCGGACACTTCGCAACGCTCGGTGCCGCCGATGCCGCAAGGGCCGGAGTTGACAGCCTCGAACACACCGTGGCGCTGCTGCAACAGGCGCTGGATTACGAAGACAGCATCTCGATGACCGACATCGGCTACTACCGGCTGTTTGTCCTCTGGCCTTCGGTGAACGAGGAAAAGCTGGACGAAATATTCAAAGTCCTGATCGAAAACGGCACCGCTGTCGTCCCGACCTTGACGATCCAGAATGTCGTGGCCGACCCGGAAGGCATCGCCCGGCGCAGTGCCGACTGGTTCCCCTTCTACCAGCCCGAGATCTATCAATCGTTCCAGGCGGACCCGAAGCGCGTTCCCGATGCTTACGATTTCAGCAACGTCCAGGAGCAGTGGCCCGAAAGCATTCGTGTCCAGGCACGGCTGATGGCGAAGTTTCTTCACATGGGGGGCCTGGTCGGTGCGGGGTCGGATTTGAACCCCGCACCTCCGGTCGTCCCGGGCCTGTCGATCCATCAGGAGATGGAGTACTTTGTCGACGGAGGTATGACGCCACTGGAGGCCTTGCAAACCGCGACGATCATGGCGGCCGAGATCCTGGGCTGGCAGAACCGGTTCGGCTCGATCGAAGTCGGCAAGCAGGCTGACATTATCGCGATCGATGGCAACCCGCTGGTGGACATTACGAACATCTCGAACATCGACACGGTCATCCGGTCTGGCCAGGTTTATCGGATTTCGGAACTGGAAGATAGACTACGGAATCGGAATTAGGGGGCAGAGCCCTAACTGAGTCAATTCGGGTAATTAGGGCTCTGCTCCCCAATTCGTTAGGCTTTGTCTTGCCAGCCCGACGAATCCATGACATTCTTACCAGTAAGATCCGCGGACGCAGGAGTCTTCATGCCCAAGCTAGCTACAACAAAGATGTCGTCGAAAGGACAGGTAGTCATTCCTGAAGTTGTTCGGGAGCGGCTGGGCCTTGAAGCAGGCGAGCAGTTTGTCGTGGTAGGCGATAAGGATGTCGTGATCCTCAAGCGGATTGTCCCTCCGTCGATGCGTGAATTCGATGAGCTTGTCGCTCGGGCTAGAAAGGAAGCGCGGAAAGCCGGAATGAAACGTGCGGATGTCCAAGCAGCCGTGCGAAAGGTCCGAAAGCGATCTTGAAAGTTGTCCTGGACACAAACGTGTTTGTTTCAGGTGTTTTCTTCGGTGACGTGGAGGTGTTGAGCCCACGCTCCTTCGTTGACCGCCACCTCAAGTAGTTGCGCTCTGCCCCTTGATCGATTCACCTCGGTGACTAATGGCTCATTCGCCGCCTGCAGGGCCGTAGAAGATAACCCACACTGCAAAGTCTCCTGAGAAATTCCGAAAGCGGTGCGTTTGACCTGCAGGCACGAACAGAAAAGTGCCGGGCTCCACTCGGTGACCGTCCTTGTCATCGACAAACGTGCCAGTCCCCCGGGCGACCACATACACTTCATCTCGATCATGTGGAAGCTGCCGATCGCTGTCACGTGGTGTGTAAAGTTCAACCTCGAGTGACCCGTGCCGAAAGATCGGGACCGCCAGGTTTCCGTTCGGCGGCGGACCCAGAGTCAATGCCTGTTCAAGAGTCACCTGTGCGGTTCCTGACATCCTATTCTCCTTTCAATTGACATTCGGTTTCTTCCCGACCGCGATCAGCGGGAATCAGGGCTCTGCTCCCTAATTCGATGGGGGAAAGATGGGCCTCACCATTTCGTCGTACCCGCGGGTGACCAGGGACGGCCACCCCGACACGCTATCCTGGTCCTTTCTTAATCTCCCAGAGAATTAGCGGGGCGATGCAAGATTAGCGGGTTACTGATCCGGCCAGGGTCAGCGGGGGGCCTCCAGCAGCGGCGCCTCCGCGGGATAGATCAGGAGGGTCCCCGGCTCCACCACATGTCCTTTGCGCGGATTGAGGATTTCCTCTCCCGCGGGCGTCTGGATACCGATGATCAGCCCGCCCTTTTCCGATAGCCGCATTCGAGCCAGCAGATCGCCAAACCGGACGGCGTTCCCGGGTGCGTCGGGGATGTGTCCGATATATACGTTGTGGGCACCCGAGACCAGAACCCGGCTCATCGTGGTCGCCGTCCCGTGGTACCCGACGGCACGGGCGATCATCGAGAATCCGATTTTCTGGGATTCGATTACCTCGTCGGCACCGGCCGTCTTCGCGTGGTCGACGTTTTCGGAATCGAGGATCTCCGCCACGACATAGAGCGGAAAACGACGGTGACGCATCGATGCCTCCTGCCTGCCCAGGAAGGAGCGGATCGTGAAGACCGTGAGGATCGTGCGCGCATCCGCGATCTGCGGACTCGTGTCCCGTGCTCCCGAGACGATCACCGCGGCCGCATGGGTCAAGCGGACCTTGTCCAACTCGCTCTCCTTGGTTGGATCGCCCTGGACCCAAAGGAAATCCGGGGGCAAATTCCGCGGTCGCTCCACGTCATCGAAGATCACGACACGGGTTTCTGTCAGATCGAGCTCGTTGGTGAGGGCCTCCAAGAGCATATGAGTGCTCTGATCGTGGCCGCACAGGACGACGTGATTGACGTAGTCGCTCATACGAAATTGCTCCTCCCGGATGCTAAGCATGCCGGAAACCAGGCTGGACCCGACGATGCCGGCGAACAGGGCCAGTGTGAACATCCCCGCGATCATCATCACGGCACCGACGATGCGTCCGAGCAGCGTCACCGGTGTGATGTCTCCGAAACCGACGGTGGTGATCGTGACCAGGGACCACCACATGCCGTCCAGCAGGCTGTTGATCTCCGGATTGATCCGACCCTCGACGAGATAGGCGCTGACCCCACCGAGCATCGTGGTCACGCCGAAAACGCTGAACGCGAAAGCGAAGAGCAGCCCGTTCTCCTCGAACGTCTGCAACACGATCGCGAAGGGATTGCGATATTGAAAGACTCGCGACGTGCGAAGCAGTCGCAGCAGCCGCAACGCGCGAAGGCCGCGCAGTTCCGGGAAGAGGGCCAGAACAGCCAGCATGTCCACCAGGACCATCGGACGCAATGCGAAACCCAGGCGCGCGAGCAAGTGGGTGCGGAGTCGTCCGATGGGTGGGCGGCGGAACACACCGAGCGCAGGGGGCGTGTAGCTGCTCACCCGCAAGACGATCTCCACGGCAAAGATTGTCAGTACCGCAATGTCCACGTATCGCAGAAGCGGCATCAAACGACTGTCTGCGGGCAGAAGACCTTCGACCACGAGAAACACGATGGAGAGGAGGATCAGGGTCCATACGGTTCCCTGAACCACTCGGTAGACGCGCGTGCGCGGCTCGTGGAAGGCGGCGTGCAGGCCTGCGGATAACACGCTCATCGATTCAGTTCGACCTCGAAAATAGCCTGAAGCGTTGGGAAAGATACGGATCTGAACATGAAAGGTCGCCCTCTTTCTATTTCGGGGACGGAGGCATGATTATTTTGCTATGATCCGAAATCATTCCGTAGCCACAACTTTAGCGGTCAAGGGTCTGAATTACGCCTCCGTCCCTTTGGTATCTTAGAATATAGGGCCAACAAATGAGTGAAGATCGCATCACCAATGTCGAAAAGAGGGTCGATCGGCTCGAAAAAGCCTTTCGGCTAACGCCGTTCGCGCTGCTTGCAGCCCTGGCGGTTGCGGCAATCGTGATCGTTGTCTTTCGCTAGGGCTTCGTGGGGGCATGGTTTCTTGCCTGGCGGGTGGCCAGGGACGGCCCCCCCGACACGCAGTTCTGGACATTCGCTCATTAATCTCGAGGAATTCTTGAATCTACCACTCACACATATCTGGCAGCCTGCGCGTACGCCTCGAAAGCAGCTCGTAGTTGTGCTGCATGGACGCGGCGACTCGGCAGAAGGCTTTCTCTGGCTACAGCAGACACTTGCTATCGATTCGCTGGACTTCCTGCTTCTCAACGCACCAAACCCCTACGTCATCGGATTCAGCTGGTACGATCTGCCACCGAATCAGCTTCCGGGTATCGTCGGGGCCCGGCGGCTGCTCGGCGACGTGTTTCAGCAAACCGAGCAGGACGGGTATCCGCCGGAACAAACATTCCTTTTCGGGTTCTCACAGGGCTGTCTGATGACTCTCGAATTTGGAGCGCGGCACGCACATCGATTGGCAGGCTATATCGGGGTGAGTGGTTACGTGTACGACCCGGCAACGCTACTCGGAGACCTCAACCCTGACGTGAATCAGGGAGACTGGCCGATCACGCACGGGACCGAAGACGAGATGCTACCTGTGGCAAAGACCCGTCAGCAGATCCAGCAACTCAACGCCGGGGGTTTCGGAATAGATTACCGGGAATACACGAAGTCCCATACGATCGACATTGCGAGAGAACTGCCGGAGATCCGTGAGTGGATGCGGTCCAGGTGCGAAGAATAGCAGCCTGGACCACGACATATTGCCGTCACGCTCAAGAACGCGTGTCGGGGCGGCCGGCCCTGGCCGCCCGCGGGCATAGTGAACAGTAGCCAGGAACCCGCCTCGCTCGTGGTCAAGTGCGGGGCTTCCCTCGGGTCAGGAACCCGCCTCGCTTCGTGGTCAGTTGCGGGCTTCCCGCGGGTGGCCAGGGACGGCCACCCCGACACGCTGCCCCTTACATTTCGCTCCCAGCAACCTGGAAAGGACGTTGTGATTGTGCAGATTGTGGCGCGACCAGGGTTTCATTTCGGCTAAGCTGACATCGTGATCACCACTACGAACCACGACACAGTCAATACAGAAGTGAGCCCTCGCGGGACTCTTGAAGTGCTGTCCCAGAGCGAGGTCGAGCGACTGCGCCTTGCGTCCGGACCCGAGGACGGTTCCGGGCTCTTCGAACTGCTTCGGCGCTGCGCCCTCGCCGTGATGAACACGGGCAGCCAGGAAGACGATGCCGCCGCGATATTCGATCGTTATCGTGATTTCTCCATCGAAATAGTCCAACGCACCCGCGGGGTCAAGCTCAGGATCGAGAATGCTCCGGCACGGGCGTTTGTCGACGGCAAGATCATCGAGGGGATTCGCCAGCACCTGTTCGCCGTGTTGCGAGATCTGATCTACGTCGGCACCGAGATCGAACGGAACGAGCGGTTCGATCTCGACCGGAAAGACAGCATCACGGATGCCGTCTTTCACATCCTGAAACACGCCGGGGTCCTCGATCCGGGTCTCCGGCCCAACCTCGTCGTGTGCTGGGGCGGGCACGCCATCTCACGCACCGAGTACGATTACTCCAAAGGGGTCGGCTATCACCTGGGTTTGCGCGGCCTGGATATCTGCACAGGCTGTGGACAGGGTGCTATGAAGGGCCCGATGAAGGGAGCTGCCATCGGCCATGCGAAGCAGCGCCTGGATGGAGCCCGTCATGTGGGTTTGACCGAACCGGGGATCATCGCGGCCGAACCGCCGAATCCGATAGTCAACCACCTCGTCGTTCTGCCGGATATCGAAAAGCGCCTGGAAGCGTTCCTGCGCGTCGGTCATGGAGTCATTGTTTTTCCAGGCGGCGCGGGGACGGCCGAGGAAATTCTCTACCTGCTGGGTGTGCTGATGGACCCGGCCAACGCCGATCACTATCTGCCTGTCGTCTTCACCGGCCCTCGGGAGAGCCGTGAATACTTCGAGCAGATCGACCGTTTCATCACCGTCACGTTGGGAGAGGCGGCGCGCGACCGCTATCGCATTATCATCGACGACGAGCAGGAGGTGGCGCGGCACATGAATCGAAGGATCCGCCGGGTTCGCGCCCAGAGGCGCAAGAGCGGCGATGCCTTCTACTTCAACTGGCTGTTGAAGGTTCCCGACGACTATCAGCACCCGTTCGAGGTCAGCCACGACACGGTCCGAGACCTGGTGCTACATCGCGACCTGCCGACTCACGAGCTGGCATCGAATCTCCGGCGCGCCTTTTCGGCCATCGTGACAGGAAACGTCAAGGAGAACGGGATTCGACTGATACAAAAGAATGGACCGTTCGAGATACGCGGGGACCGGGCCGTGATGGATCTGCTGGACACGTTGCTTGGGAGCTTCGTCGCTCAGGGCCGCATGAAACTTGCCTCCGAGTCCTACGAACCCTGCTATCGAGTCGTCTCGTCGTAAGCCAGGTCAGTGAAGGCAGCGCGATTGACTTTCCCGTCCCCCTCCTTTGGCAGTCGCCTTTCCGGCAGATGGCCAGGGACGGCCACCCGTACACACTTGCCTGCTACATTCTTCAAAGCCATCGGTGGGTGTTCGAAGACGTGCCAACCGAATCGCCCCAGGCGAATCAGTAATACGTAACTTGTTCGTAAACCGGGAGTATTCAATCTGAGATGCCGGGAAGGGGTGAGTGACGCCCGGCCGGAGGTGATGAGTGTTCGCAAAGGAAATCCGTTACGCCGTCCGTGTGCTCCGGGCAAAGCCGACGTTCACTGTTCTGGCGATTGCCATGCTGGCACTGGGGATCGGAGCCTCGACCGCGATCTTTACCGTCGTGAACAGTGTCCTGCTCGAGTCGCTGCCTTACGGGGAGCCGGACAGGATTGTTCAGCTCTGGGAGGTATCCGAAGAGGGCAACCGGATGTCTCTCCCGGAGGCAAACTTCGTCGACTGGAAGGCGGAAGCGGATAGTTTCGAATCGATGTCGATGTTTGGCTACAGGGATTCCACCGTCGTCGGTGGACTGGAGCCTTTTCGGGCCTCCATCGTGACTGCTTCAGAGGGATTCTTCGATGTCATCGGTGTCGAACCGGTCATGGGGTCCGGATTCCTGCCTGAACATCAGCGCACCGGCGCCAGCCCGGTAGCCATCGTCAGCCACCGTTTCTGGCGGGACATTCTCGGATCACCCGATAGTCTCGACGGCGTCCGCCTGACCTTTTCAAACCGTATCCACCCGGTCGTTGGGGTTGTGCCGGAAGGACTTGAGTTCCCCGTCGGCACGGATGTCTGGACTAACCAGGAAGGGATGGGTGTTGTGCTGAATCCAAGCCGGAGTGCGCACAACTGGAGGGCAATCGGTCGTTTAAAGCCGGGCACGACCGCAGCCCAGGCGTCCAGGCAACTGGAAACGATAGCGGGCCGCATTCGCAGCGAATACACCGACGTTACCGCAGTCGGCGGGGTGGCCGTGCCGCTCAATGAACAGTTGACCGGTGGGGTTCGGACGCCGCTGATCGTCCTGATGGCGGCGGTGGTCATTCTGCTGCTGATCGCGTGCATGAACGTGACGAGCTTGTTGCTGGCGCACATGGAGGCACGCCAACGGGAATTTGCCGTACGCACGGCGATCGGGGCGACGCCACACCAGTTGTCGCGCGGATCCCTGGCTGAAACGCTGATTCTCGCCTCGATCGGCGGGGTGGCCGGTGTGATCCTGGCGCGTTGGGGGGTGGCGACAATGCTGGCAACCGTCGGAGGTAACCTGCCCCGGGCGGCAGAGATCGGACCCGACTGGACGGTCTACACGTTCGCTGCACTTCTGGTACTGACGATTTCGGTTCTGGTTGGCATGCTGCCGGCGGTGCGCTTCTGGAAGGGCAACCTGGTGGACTCTCTGAAGGCAGGAGGCCGTGGTCAGGCCGGCTCGAACAGTCGGGCAAGGAGCGTTCTGGTTACGGTTCAGGTCGCCATGACAATCGTGCTGCTGGTCGGGGGAAGCCTTCTGGCCCGGAGCCTGGGCCAGATGCTCGATGTTGATCTCGGGTTCGAAACCACGAATCGTCTGGCGATCGAACTGGTCCAGCCGTTCCCCCAGGGCGAAGACGAGACGAATCGGTTGGGGGCGTTCCAGCAAGCCTTCGTGGAAAGAGTCACGGCACTGCCGGGCGTCGTGGGCGGAGGCGGCATCAATGCGTCACCGCTGACGCGGTCGGGCAGCAACGGACGGTTCAAGATCGAGGACGCCGGTGACAGTGGAGACTACTGGCCGAACTATCGCGTTGCCAGTCCGGGTTACTTCAGGGCGCTGGGAATTCCGCTACTCCGGGGACGGCTCTTCGATGGGAACGATGGCCGAGTGGCACCGGGCGTTGCTGTGATCAGTGAATCCGTGGCGAACAAGGTCTGGCCCGGCGAAGACCCGATCGGCCGACGCATAGACCGGAGTAACATGGACGGCGTAGACCAGTTGATGACGATCGTCGGTGTCGTCGGAGATGCACGGTATTACGGGCCCGACAGCGATTTGCAGGGAGAGATCTACTTCAATTACACCCAGCGTGCGGCGATGACCGCCAGGTTTACCTGGATCATCGAAACCACAGGTGATCCGGCCGCGATCGGGCCTGCCGTCATGACCCAGGTGAAGGAAATGAATCCGAAGGTGCCTATCCGAGTACGGACAATGGATTCAATGTTGTACGTGATGCTCTCCGGCCAGCTGTTCAACCTGTCCCTGCTCGGCGTATTTGCGGCCGTGGCCCTGACACTGGCCGTGATGGGGATCTACGGGCTGATTGCCTACACGGTAGCCCACCGTACGGCGGAGATCGGCGTGCGAACAGCCCTCGGGGCGCGGCCCGGCCAGGTTGTGTGGCTGTTCATGCGGCAGAGCGCCGTCCTGATCAGCATGGGCGTCGTCATCGGAGTGGTTGGAGCTCTTGCAACATCCCGCGTACTGGAGAGCTTGCTGTTTGAGATCGAAGCGACTGACCCAGCTGCCTACGGACTCGGCGTAGTGGCGCTCGTCGTTCCCGCACTGCTGGCCGGTTACGTGTCGGCGCGGCGCGCCGCAAAGGTCGACCCGGTACGCGCGATTCAGGCCGAGTGATTAATCAAGAAAGGGTGTGATCAGGGGGGGCTGTTCAGAATAGTCTATGCTGAACGATGTCCCCAATCGAAAAACGAACGTTCGACGGATCCCCTGATTCACCCATTTGACAGTTCCCAGAGTCAGTTCAGGAGTGGAGGCATGTCAGAACGACGTGGACTTGCTGCTTTCTGACGTCGGTCGGGTTGGAACCGGCCGGAGGAGCGCCTCGGAGCGTGCGACAATTTCCGAAGGTCTCGGCGCCCGCAACTCCCGAACAATTCCGAACAGACTCAAAATCTTCAAGACGTAGTACGAGATGTCAATCTCCCACCATCGCAAACCCTGCCGGGCGCTGGACATGAACTGGTGGTGATTGTTGTGCCAGCCTTCTCCAGTGTGATGACGGCGAGGACGAAATTGTTCCGACTCTGGTCTCCCGTCGGGTAGCGCTGGGATCCCCAGACATGCGCGAGGGAGTTAATCGTAAACGTGCCGTGCCACAGCAAAACAGTCGAAACGACAAATCCCCAGACGAAGGCGGGAAAGCCTCCCGCCGCAAAGATCGCAGCGCCAAACACGATAGCGGGTACCCTGTGAAATTTGTCCAGCAGCCTGAGTTCGGGAAACTTTTCAAAATCCTGCATGAGGCGACTGTCATACCTTCTGGACTCGCCGTCCAAAAGCCATCCCATATGCGACCACCAGAGGCTCTTGATCACCGGCGAATGAATGTCTTTGTCGGTATCCGAGTAGCGATGGTGCGTCCGATGATGCGCCGACCACCACAAGACGCCCATCTGTGCGCTGGTCTGGGCGAGAAAGGCTAAGAGAAACTGAGAAAAGCGATCGAGCTTAAAGGAGCGATGGCTGAAGTAACGATGATAGCCGGCTGTGACCCCGAACATTCGAATGCCATAGGTGATGACGAGCAACCCGAGGTAGGACCACTTGAACGGTGTCCACAACAAGAGCAGGCACGCGGCATGCACCGGCACGAAGGCAACAATCGTGCTGAAATTCAATCGTCCGGATGGAGTCATATCAAAGGCTCAACTGGGAACAGCGTACCCGCCCGCTGTCAGGAGTGAACCATAAGATACTGCGCGTTTCCGTTGATCTCGCCGTCGCAACTCGCAAAGTTGGCCACGAACCACATCAGGTAGAACCGCCAGATACGGCGGAACTTGGCCGGATCAATTCCATAATCGAGACCCTTGACATCGGGATAGCTGTTGTCAAAGTTCTCCAGCCATTGGGCCAGCGTTCTGGAATAGTTCATGCCGTTGAGATACCAGCGGTCCACTGTTCTGAAGTCCCTGTCAAAGGCCGGAATCGAATCGAAACTCCAGTAGCGGCCGTGAGGGAAGATGTACTTGTGGGTGAAAGCGCTGGAGATGTTATTGGGCGTGCGCACGCTAATGATGTGAAGGAAAAATTTTCCGCCTGGTTTCAGGAAAGAAGCAAGTTTCCTGAAGGACTCGGTCACGTTCCCCACATGGCAAAAAACTCCGACGGAGAGGATCTTGTCGAACTGTTCGTCGAACTCGGTCTCGTTGAGATCTCCCTCAACAAGCTTGAATCGACCCGAGCTGAGATGGCTCTTGGGATCCTGCATCTTCTTGCGCATGTATTCGCATTGCTGATGGCTCAGGTTCAGTCCCGTGAACGTGCAATTGGGAAACCTGGACAGGATGTAGTTCGGCACGCAACCCCAGCCACAGCCAAAATCCAGGATGTTGTCACCATCCTGGATCTCGAGTTTTTCGATCATGTCGTCAATCATGTGCACCTGAGATTGGTCCAGATTGGCGGCTCCGTTCTCCCACAACCCCATGCTGTATTTGGGGTAGATCGGTTCCCCGTCGCCCAGCATCCGATTCAGCATGCCCTGCGGCAGGTCGTACTGGGTCTTCATCAAGTCCTTGGAGCCTTCCGCCATGTGGGGCGTTTCTTCCAGTACCCACTCGTAAGGGGTCAGGAGCGCGGGGAAATGCTTGAAGATGATCGGCATGCTGACATTGAAAATTCCTCGCATCACCGGGTCGGGAAGCTCCATTCCATGGACGTAAGCTTCCGCAAAAGCCATCTGCACAAGGTTCGTCAACCGGACGGCACCCCGAGTTGCCTGATACGCCAGGGGACTCTTGTTATGGATATCTCCAACAACGGGGATATGGTACTGAATGCCCTTTCTGGCAGGCGTGGAAGTCTTGACTACTTTTGGTCTCGAGACGGTGCGGGTGCCGGGAGTGGAACTCATTTCGGTCTCCTATGATTGCAAGGATGTACGTGACAGCTTATCTCAGACTGCATGCACCCTGTCAACTTTACGAAACCAGGCCAGCGTGAGCGTGAGCCGCCTGACTAAGGGACGGAACCGCCTAATTAGCTCCAGACTCAAACGGTCTTCTGACCCGGCGGACTTCGATGACTGCTGGACACTCTGTCCGTGGGTTTGCCCAGGTTCTCCGCACTCGTGCTGATCTGACGAAAGCTGGCGGTCGGCCTGCCCTGGGACGGCCGCAAATCATTGAAACAGCGGCACCTTTTTTGGTGGGTCGATTGCTGTATTTAAGTTGTTAGTCCCGCTGTGTAATGGCGGAACGGGAGGTAAATCATGTTCGGTACCCACGTTTCCCACGTCAATCATCATCCGTACATGTGGGCAGTTGGAATCGTCGGCGTCGGCGGTGTTGTCGCAGCAGCCTCCACCGGCGTCCTCGGGAAGGCGATGACGCACTTGAAGCATCACGCGGAGAACTGTCCCTGCATGAAAAGGTTCGGACGTGCGAAGAAGAAAACCTCTGCGCTGAAGTTCTGGGCAAACTAGAATGTAGACTTGCCGGCTGCGCCGGTTGGGGATCGCCTAGAGCATGACCGTGTCGAAAGGGACGACAACCCCTGGGGTGAGACTACGCCTGGGCGACCGGCAAACAACCACGGAGTGGCCGGCCCTGGCCACCCGCGGGAAAGCGATACCAATATCAGGAAGAGGTCACTGAAAAAGATGGGAAAGGCTCGGCCTCGCGAAGCCTATTTTTCGGCGATGCCTTTCAGTAGCTTCTCGGGTGTGATCGGCAGGTCCTTACAGCAGTATCCCGTGGCATCCATCACGCTGTGGGCGATGGCGGGGGCGGTGGGGCAGGCCAGGCCTTCGCCGGCTTCCTTGGCGCCGAAGGGACCGTTGCCCTCGAAGCTTTCGACCGTCCGGGAGACCGACGGTGGCATGTCCTCGGCGGCCGGGATCTTATAGTCGAGAAACGTCGAATTGAGTGTCTTCCCTTCGATGGTCAGCAGGTCCTCCGAGAGCGCATAGCCCAGGCTCATCTGGATCGAACCCTCCAGTTGGCCCTCGACCGCCATCGGATTCAGCTCTGTGCCACAGTCGTGCACGGTGTACATGCCGCGTACTTCCACCAATCCAGTGTCCATGTCGACCTTGGTGTCGGCCACCTGCGCTCCGAAAGAGAACGCCGGAGAGACCAGGCCGCAGTCGCGGGGCGTGTAATAACCCGTGGCCTTCAGCGGCTCGCCGCGGTTGGCGCGCTGGGCCATGGAGACCACCTCGCCTAACGGGATGCCCCGCGCGGGCTTACTCTTGGCGTAGACATGACCGTTGCCACACTCGAGTTCGTGGATCACGTTCAGGTCGAACTTCAGCGAGACGATGTCGAAGAGCTTCTTCTTGAGCTCCTGTGCCGCCGAACGCACGGCATTGCCGGCCATCAGCGTCACGCGACTGCCCCAGGTACCAAGATCGGATTGCGGGCAAGCGGCCGTGTCGCCGGTCACCATTCTTACGTCCTCGATGCCCAGACCCAGTTCCTCGGCCAGGATCTGCATCAGGATCACGTCCGAGCCCTGCCCGATGTCGGCCGCCAGTGTGGACAGCTGCACGGTCCCGTCGTCGAAAAGCTTCACCTCGGCGCTGGAGAAGGGATACTTGGTGTTGAACCAGTTGAACACGCCGCCGGAAATAAAACTGTAGCAGGCGATGCCCAACCCCTCGCCCGGTTTGGCATTGGTCCGACGCTGATCCCAGTCGCTGAGTTCGCGCACCTCCTCAAGGCATTCACGGAAGCCGCAGCTTCCGATCGTCGCGACGCCCGGAATTTCATCGCCTGGCTGCATCGCGTTCTTCAACCTGAGTTCGATCGGGTCGATTCCCAGATCGCGCGCCGCCAGGTTCATCTGCAACTCGCCCGCGAACAGGGCTTGCGGCGCGCCGAAGCCGCGCATCGCTCCACCCGGAGGATTGTTCGTGTAGACGTAGATGCCGTTGTAGCGGTAGGCCGGGAACCGATAGAGCATCGCGCCGAAGTTGCCGATCAGGAACGTCGCGGTCGGACCCATGCCGTTGTAGGCCCCGCCGTCCAGGCGCGCGGTGACCTCCTTGGCCAGAATCGTGCCGTCCTTCTTGAAAGCGATCTTGGATGTGATCTTGACCGGGTGCCGTCGGCGGCCGGTGGTCAGTTCTTCCGAACGCGTCAGCGTGATCTTGACCGGCCGCCCGGTCTCGCGTGCCATCCAGGCTGCAGCGAAGTCCCACGGACGCAGTTCCATCTTTCCACCAAAGCCACCGCCCACGAAGGGCTTGATGACGCGCACGTCGTTCTCGCGAAGACCCATCGTGCGAGCCAGAAGGCACTGGACGTAATAAGGCGTCTGGGTCGACGTCCAAATCGTGATGCGGCCGTCAGAATCGGCACGCGCGAGCGCCGAGCAGGGCTCCATGTAGGCATGGCTGACCGGGTGCGTCGTGAACGTGTCTTCGCGTACGTACTCCGCTTCGGCAAAGACGCGGTCCGGGTCACCGTAATCGATGTTGCGATTGAGGCTGACGTTGTCGGGGTGCTCGTCATGTACAACAGGTGCGCCTTCTGCCTGAGCGTCGTCGACGTTGAAGACGGCAAGCAGTTCCTCGTACTCGACGTCGATCAGCCCCAGCGCGCGCTCGGCCGTGTCCCTGTCTACGGCAGCCACCGCCGCCACTTCGTCGCCGATGAAGCGCACCTTATCGGTCGCCAGAGCCGTCTCGTCCTGGAGTTCGGGCACCAGTCGCCAGTTGCCGTAGCGAACCGGGGGCACGTCCTCGCCGGTGATCACGCACTTGACACCGGTGAGCGCCCTGGCGCGTGAAGCGTCGATGCTCTTGATGCGGGCGTGTGCCACCGGGCTGCGCAGCATGGCGCCATACAGCATCCCGGGCAGGTGCAGGTCGTCGGTGTATTCGGCCGCGCCGGTTACCTTGGCGCGCGCGTCGGGGCGCGGCAGGCTGGCACCGATCAGGGTCTTCCTCTCGTGCTTCATTTCGTCACCGCCACGTGTTTCAAGGCGCGCTCAACGAGCACTCCAACCATGTGCCGCTTATATCCCGCAGTGGCGCGGAAGTCGGTGATCGGCCGGCATTCGCCGCGCGCCGCAGCCACCGCTTCGGCGATGACCTCGGACGTCAGCTTGCTTCCCAGCAGGACTTTCTCGGTCTCTACGGCGCGCATCGGCGTGGGAGCCACCGTTCCGAGGAACAGGTTGACGGTCTTCAGAACCTCACCCTCGAATTCGACCCCCAGCGACAGGTTGACGGCCGCGATGTCTACTTTTGAGCGCGGCGAGAACTTGAGGAAACTGGTTCGCAGGTTGGCCAACGGTGGCGGTAGGGAGATCGACTTGAGCAGCTCACCCTTGTTGAGGGAGGTCCGATTCGGCCCCGTGATGAAGGCCTCCAGACTCTCGTCACGACCACCATCCGGTCCGACGATATTTGCGGTAGCGCCAAAGACCATCAAGGGCGTTGCGGTGTCGGCACACGGGGAAGCGTTGCAGATGTTGCCGGCAACGGTCGCCTTGTTCCGCACCTGGGGCGTGGCCAGGACATCGATGGAGTCGGCAAGGATCCCGTAGTTCGCGCGCGTGGCTGGAAAATCGGCCACGTCGGAAAGAGGCACATGAGCTCCGATCTTGAGGCCCTTGGCATTGACAAAGGAGATCATGGCGAGTTCAGCGATCCCGCCCAGCGCCACTACATGGTCGCAGGAGCGCTTGCCGCTCTTCAACGACGGGAGAAGATCCGTGCCGCCGGCCATCAGTTTCGCATTCGGACCGAGGGTGACCATCAGTTCGACCGCTTCGGCAATCGTCGTTGGCTGGTGGTATTCGAAAGCAGGCAGCCTCACGCCTCGCCTCCTTCGCCCGGGTCGGCCACCGCCTTGATCGCGTCGACGATCTTGGTATACCCCGTGCATCGGCACAAGTTGCCTGCAAGGCCATGGCGAATCTGGTCCTCGGTGGGCTGCCCGTTCCGCTCCAGCATGTGAACGGAGGACACCACCATACCCGGTGTGCAGAAACCGCATTGCGAAGCGCCGTGCTCGACGAAGGCTTCCTGAACCGGATGCAATTGGGTTCCCGAAAGAGCAATACCCTCGACTGTCGTAATCTCGGCGCCGTCGGCCTCAAGGGCCAGCGTCAAGCAGGAGTTGACCGTCCTGCCATTCATGTTGACGGTGCACGCACCGCAATCGCCGGTTCCGCAACCGAGTTTCGTGCCCGTCAGGTGCAGCACGTCGCGCAGGAGTTCTACCAGCGTCAGGTGGGCCTGAACTGCGGTGCTATAGCGGTCTCCGTTGACCGTCAGATCAATTATGGCTTGTTTCATGGCTCTGGCAGCTCTCGGTGGTCGCGGCGGGACCTGGATTTGGCAGGCACTGCAACGGTCTCGGCCATCTTACAACGTACACGGCACCTCCATCACTACGCCTGGTCACATCGCGATGGTCGAGCGTCACAACCACAAGTTCTCTCCCTATGTACATCAGTCCATATTCCCCGATTTCTCGTTAAATAGAACTACTATTCGCCTCAAAATCGAAAAAATCTGTCCTCGATTCTCCACTTTCTCGCTACGATCCCTTCTGCCGCCCGAGGACACTAGCCTCGTTTCCGTTCGAATTCCTGCATGAAATCCACCAGTGCGTCCACGCCTTCTTCCGGAAACGCGTTGTAGATCGACGCACGCATCCCCCCGACGGAGCGATGCCCCTTGAGGCCCTCTAAACCGGCAGCTGCGGCCTCTCGAACGAAGGTCTTTTCGGCCGCCTCATCCCCCAGCCGAAACGTCACGTTCATCCGCGACCGGCTGTCTTTTACGGCCGTGCCCCGATAGAAACCGGTGCGATCGATTTCGGTGTAGAGCTTGGCCGCCTTCCTTTCGTTGACTTCAGCGATGCCGGAGAGGCCTCCCTGGGAGAGAAGCCACTTCATCGTCAGGCCCAGGATGTATACGCCAAAAGTGTTCGGCGTGTTGAAGTGGGAGTCGTTGTCCACGTGGGTGCGGTAGCTGAGCATGGTCGGCAGATCGTCCGAGGATCGCTCGATGAGATCCTCGCGGATGATCACCAGAGTGACGCCGGAAGGACCGAGGTTCTTCTGCGCCCCGGCATAGATCACACCGTACCTGGAAACGTCGATTGGACCGCTCAGTATGTGGGACGACGCATCGGTGACTATCGGACGGTCACCCACCTCCGGGAGAGCCGGCCACTCCGTCCCCGCAATAGTGTTGTTACCGGTAATGTGTACGTACCCCGCATCGGGTGTGAGATGAATCTCGTCGGCACCGGGAATCCGGTTGTAGTTGTCGTCCGCGGTAGAGGCGGCAACGTTGACGTTCCCGACGCGTCGGGCTTCCTTGATGGCCTTCTTCGACCAGGACCCCGTGTCTATATAGTCCGCAGTTGTTCCGGCCAGCAGCAGGTTCATCGGAACCATCGTGAACTGAAGACTGGCGCCACCCTGCAGCGCAAGAATCTTGTAATGGTCCGGCACACCCGCAACTTGCCGGACGGCGCCGATCGCATCGGCAAAGATGCTCTCGAAAGTATCGGACCGATGGCTTATCTCCAGTATGGACATACCAGCGCCGGGCAGCGCAATCAGATCGCGTTGCGCCTCCTCGAGAACGGGCAACGGCAGAACAGCGGGGCCGGCTGAGAAATTGAAGACGCGGGGGTTGTTGGTCATTTAATTCCTTGGACGATTGCAAATTTTCCTGCGATCCGACAGTGCTGCGCAGGGCGTAGGCTCCTGGAAACACCTCTCAATAGTAAACTTTTTCAAGGTTGGGGAACAGCCCCCTTCATTAGCTCCGGAGCAGGAAATCGATAAGCCGGCCCGGTTTCTGTCCCTCTTCGGTTGCTGTGTTCTCTCGGTACCGTGCTGTTTCAGGCCACCGGATCACGGACTGAGGCTTGTCAGGCGGTACGTTCCCCGTGAAACCGCTATCGCGTATCCCTCCTTGACCAGAACCTGGTTCCCCGCTCCAGCTTCTACACGCGACAAACCTGTGACACGCGCCAGCTCACCGGGCACCGTAAGTCCCGCGCCTTCGAGATAGCATCGCGCGACTTCCCGTACAGCCGCCAGCTTGCTCGTTCTCAGCGCGAGTTCTTCGGGAAAACGCTCCGTGGCCAACTCCCACAGGTAGGTGAACTTGGGTTGATAGATCGCTTCACTGGGGACGACGAGCATGGCTTTCTGAAGTTCATCCATTGCCTGTGTGAACGCTTTCCGGTCCGTCACGCCGGATGCAGAACGTAGATCCGCAGTGGCCATTTCCCACTCCCGGCGCAACACCGCCAGGATGGCCAGGGCCGCCCTGCCGAGACGCATTTTCTCCTGTCGCCTGGGAACGCCCCAGAGGGCCTTGAAATGCCGGATCATCCGCGGAGCCAGAAACATGGATCTGCCGCGGGAAAGCTTGGCGTAATAGACACGCCCGCGCCTCATGAGCTCGTCCTTCAACAGCCACGTGTGAGAGCTCTCCTCGTCTTTCTGGACATTCGGCGGCATGATGGCATCCCGCCTGCCGCAGACGGCGATGTAGAGAGACGGACCAGGCCGGCGCGAGTCCGTCAAACACCCGGCGAACCCGACCTGTTCGATAAAGCGCTCCGCTTGTTCGGCCGTGTTCACCGGCGCCGTCTCCAAACGCATCCAACGTCGGTCGCGGTAGTCTTCAATCTCATCGGGGAGCGGTTGTCGACGGGGCATGTCCGGAGTCTAAACCTAAAGACGGAAACGGTCGGGTCGAAAATCGGAGACGAGTTTCCCAACAGCGTGTAATAGCGGTGAAAATAGGGACAGGCACCTGGAGTGAACTGGAGTGAACCCCTAAAGTGAGACAGTCGAATGGGTACACTTTGCGAGAAAGGAAATGCAAAGTGACTAGAAAGAAGAAAAGAGTAGGGAAATATCCAAAGACATTCCGAGAAA
>PVBE010683698.1_pt1 | contig 25204 bp, 27 predicted proteins | sample 1631181 | NCBI WGS metagenome assembly PVBE01 (sample SAMN08397723, study PRJNA350692) | Marine metagenome, whole genome shotgun sequencing project. | isolation source: water | place: Pacific Ocean | collected 2012-04 | reverse complement strand
CCGTCCGAACACGTCTTCGGCGAGCCCAAAAGGCGCCGCAAGATGGAGAAGTTCCGCGCCTCGCCACCGGAGGACGGCACCAACACCGGCCAGTGAGCGCAGGCCCCGTTAGCGGACGCGCCCCGGTCGCTGGCGGCGGAACAAGTGCCGGGCGTCTCGCCAGTTGCGTGATCGCCCGGTTATTGGCAAGGTAACCGCCATCCCACAGCAGCGGAGCCAACCATGACCGAGATATCCACCCTCACCAAGCGGCACCTGCAGGCGCAGGTCATCGGGCCGATTTACGAAGAAATGGAGCACATGTTGGGCGCCGAGAAGGCCCAGCAGATCCTGGCCGACGCCATCCGCAAGGCGGCCCTGGCCGAGGGCCGGGATTTTGCCGAGCAGGCCCCCGGCAAGCGGCCCAACATGGCGAGCTTCATCGCCCTCTTCGACCTGTGGATCCATGACGGCGGGATCGAGGTGGAGAATATCGAGGAGGGTGAGGACCGCTATGACTTCGACGTGACCCGCTGCCGCTTCGTCGAAATGTACAGCGACATGGGACTGGGCCATATCGGCCATCTGCTGTCCTGCCACCGCGACGGCACTTTCTGCGAGGGTTACAACCCGGCGATCTCCCTGGAGCGCGAGAAGACCATCATGCAAGGGGACGACCGTTGCACCTTCCGCTACCGCTACAAGGCACCCAAAGAGGTCTCATGAGCCGAGCGTGGCGCGGATGACCCCGACCCGTTTGCCCGACCAGTTGACGAGCGGCCGTTCGAGATAGTCCGTCAATCCCGCCCGGGCGTGGTCGTCGAAGGCACCCAGATGGCGCAACAGGGCGGTCATGGCGACCTCGGCGGCGCGCGTCGTGCCGTCCTCGATCTTCAGGGCGCAGCCCAGTCCTTGCCGCGGCTGGATGGCGGCATGAACACCCTCGGCGCCGGTCTTGACGACGAAGGCGCCGCGCCCGGCCTCCATGGCCACGGTGTCGTAGCGCCCCCGGCCCGCCACCAGTCCGGGGTGGGCTGTGATGGCGGCGACAACGCGGCGCCAGGCTGTCGGGCGCCGCCAGACGTGCCATGGCGCGGGCGACGGCGGCGAGCGGCATGGCGATGGTGGGGATTCCACATCCGTCGGTAGCCATGGGCGCGGTGGCAAGATCGTGCCCGGTCATGTCGGCCAGGGTCTCGGCGACACGGCGCTGCACGGCGTGGCCGGGCATTATGTAACCCGCCGTCTCCTCGCCCAGGTTCTGAGCCGTGGTGAGAAACCCGGCATGCTTGCCCGAACAGTTGTTGGTCAGCGCCGAGGGCGCGTCCCCAGCGCGGACCCGCGCCTGCGCCGCTTCCCTGTCCATCGGAGCATGTGCGCCGCATTCCAGATCATCCGGCGTGAGACCGACGCGCTCCAGCCATGCGGCGACTCCCGCCACGTGCTCCGGCGCGCCGTTATGGGAGGCGCAGGCCAGGGCGATTTCGCTGGCGCCGAGGGCAAAGCCCTCGGCGGCGCCCGTTTCGATCAACGGAAGGGCCTGCAAGGGCTTGACTGCTGAGCGCGCATAGACAGCGCGCCCGCCGTCCCCCCACGCGGCAACGATGACGCCCCCGGCGACGGTGACGATGCCGCGGTGGTGGCTTTCCACCGCTTTGCCGCGGGTGACTTCGACGAGAACCGGGCTGGCCTTGTCCATGGCCTTTATGTGCCACCCGGCGGGTGCGGTTGGCAAGGTCGGCGACGCCCGCTATGAATGGCCCATGAGACGTGTCCTCATCTCCCTCTCGCTGTGCCCGATGGTGGTTTCCGCTTCGGTAGCGGCCCAGGACTCCCGGCTCATCGGTATTTTCGGAAACTGGAGCGCCTTCGTCCGTACCGAGGCCGGCAAGAAAGTCTGCTACATGGGCAGTGTGCCCGACAAGGAGACGGGCGAGTACGAGCGGCGCGGTGGCACCTTCGTGCTGGTCACCCACCGCCCGTCGGAAAGGCGCTTCGACGTGGTCAGCGTCGAGGCCGGCTATACGTACAAGGAGGGCACCGAGGTGACAGTCCTCATCGGCGGCCAGGGCTATCCGATGTTCATCAGCGGCGCCGTCGCCTGGGCGCGCGACGCCAAGGCCGACCGGGCCATGGTGGGGGCCATGAAGCGCGGCCTCGAGATGGTCGTCAGGGGCACCTCGAGCCGCTCCACCTTGACCGAGGACACCTATTTGCTTAGCGGCTTCACCGCCGCCCACGCCACCATCGCCAAGGCCTGCGGAGTGAAGTGAAGGCGATGGGCGAGGAGCGCGTCAACCTGATCGGGCTGAGCCGCGAGGAGCTGGCGGCGGAGATCGCGCGAATGGGCGAGAAGCCATTTCGTACACGCCAACTGTGGCGCTGGATCTACGAGCGCGGCGCCGCCGACTTCGTCGCCATGACGACGCTCGCCAAGGGGCTGAGGCAGCGGCTCGCCGAGCGCTTCACCCTGGCGCGGCCCACCGTCGGCAGCCACCAGACCTCGAACGACGGCGCGTCGAAGTGGCTGCTCGAATTCGCCGACGGCAACGAGGCCGAAACCGTCTACATCCCCGAGGAGGAGCGCGGCGCACTCTGCGTATCCAGCCAGGTGGGCTGCACCTTGACGTGTTCGTTCTGCCACACCGGCACCCAGCAACTGGTACGCAACCTTTCGCCGCAAGAGATCGTCGGCCAGATGATGCTGGCCCGCGACGCTTACGGGGAATGGCCGAGCTCCAAGGAAGGGCGCATGATCTCCAATGTCGTGCTCATGGGCATGGGGGAGCCCCTCTACAATTACGACGCGGTGGCCCAGGCGGTGAGGATATTCATGGACGGCGAGGGCCTGGCCTTGTCGCGCCGGCGGATCACGCTGTCGACGGCGGGCGTCGTGCCCATGTTCCCCCGGGTCGGCGAGGAACTCGGCGTCAACCTGGCGGTCAGCCTGCACGCACCCGACGACGCAACGCGCGACGTGCTGGTGCCCCTCAACAGGAAGTATCCCATCGCCCAACTCATGGAGGCGTGCCGCGCCTACCCGGGGGCCAAGAATGCCCGGCGCATCACCTTCGAATATGCGATGCTGAAGGGCATCAACGATAAGCTGGCCCAGGCGCGGGCCCTGGCGCGCCTAGTCGAAGGCATTCCCGCTAAGTTCAACCTCATCCCCTTCAATCCGTGGCCTGGCACCGCCTATACATGCTCGCCGGCGGCGGTGATTAGGCGCTTCGCCGGGACTCTCAACGATGCCGGCTTCTCGGCGCCCATCCGGGTGCCCCGTGGCCGTGACATCATGGCGGCCTGTGGCCAGCTCAAATCGGCAAGCCTGCGGCGGCGCAAGAGTGCCCAGGGAGCAACCTCCCCATAAAAGTAAGTCGAGGGAGGCGCCCCCCCCTATGATATAAGATGCCCGATGTTGTCTTCGTCCCCGGACAATGCCAGAATGAAAGCCAGATTAGGTTAATAATGGCGCGCAATTGAGGGCGGCGACCCGCTCGGCCCCTTCCGTTGCCACCGGTGGAGCGCGCACCATGTTCATCCAGACCGAGAATACATCTAACCCGGACACCATGAAGTTCCTGCCCGGTCAGCCCGTCCTGAAATCGGAAACCGCGGATTTCCCGGACGTGGCGGCGGCCGCGGCCTCTCCGCTGGCGGCTCGAGTATTCGAGGTCGCCGGCGTCGCCGGCGTCTTCCTCGATCCCGAATCGATCACCGTCACCAAGGCTGGCGATAAGGACTGGAAGGTAATGAAACCCGCCGTCCTCGGCGCCATCATGGAGCACTTCACCTCAGGTGCCCCCACCGTCGAGGACAACGCGACGGCACAATCCCCCCTCGATGACGCTGACATGGATAGCGAGGTCGCCCTCCAGATCAAAGAGCTCATCGACACCCGCATCAAGCCGGCGGCGGCCCAGGATGGCGGAGACGTCATCTTCAAAAACTTCAAAGAAGGCACCGTCTACCTGGAGATGGTCGGCTCTGGCATGGGCCTTAAGGACGGCATCGAGAACATGCTCAAGCACTACGTGCAAGAGGTCCAGCGGGTGGCCGACTTCCGCGACGCCATTCCGAAGCCGGGGCTCGACACGCCGGAGGGCAAGACCATCCAGAAGCTTCTCGACAAGAACATCAACCCGTCGGTGGCCGGACACGGCGGGCTTATCTCGTTGGTCGACGTGCAGGCCGACACCGTCTATATCCGCCTAGAGGGCGGCTGCCAGGGATGCGGCATGGCGGACGTCACCCTCAAGCAGGGCATCGAGGTCGAGATCAAGAACGCGGTCCCGTCCATCACCGCCGTTCTCGACGTCACCGACCACGCTGACGGCTCGAACCCGTACTTTCAGCCCGGAAAGGGCGGGATGGCTCCGTATTAGGGCGCGCCGTCCGCGCCTGATTTGTCGCCGTCGCCGGGCCGGGAGGGACAGACGGTGAAGGTCGTCCTTCTTTCAACTTACGACCTGGGCCACCAGCCCTTCGGGTTGGCCTCGCCGGCGGCGTGGCTCGCCGAGGCCGGCGCCCAGGTCACCTGCAATGACCTCGCCGTCGAGGACCTTGACGAAGGGGCCGTCGGCGGGGCGGGCCTGATTTGCATCTATTTGCCCATGCACACAGCGACCCGGCTGGCCGGCGCCGTAGTGCCCAGGCTCAGGGCGCTCAATCCGAAGGCGCATCTCTGCTTCTACGGCCTCTACGCACCGCTCAACGAGGATTGCCTGCGCGGCCTGGGCGCCACCACCATCCTCGGCGGTGAGTTCGAGGCGCCGATGGCGCGTCTCTACGTGCGGCTCGCGGCAAACGGGGCGGCGGCGCCCACGGCACCGGCAAACGGGGCCTGGGCCGAGCCGACGGTCTCCCATGCCAAGCAACGCTTCCGCGTGCCGGCGCGCCATGGCTTGCCGGCGCTATCCAGCTACGCCCATCTGGTGGCTGAAGACGGCGAGCGGCGGACGGCGGGCTACACGGAGGCGAGCCGGGGCTGCAAGTACCGTTGCCGCCACTGCCCGGTGGTGCCGGTCTACGACGGGCGCTTCCGCATCGTCCAGGCCGACGTGGTGATGGAGGACATCCGCCGCCAGGTGGCCGCCGGGGCGCGCCACATCACCTTCGGCGATCCTGACTTCTTCAACGGCGTCGGCCACGCCATTGCCGTCGTCGAGGCGCTGGCCGCCGAAATGCCCGGCACCACCTACGACGCGACCATCAAGGTGGAGCACCTGCTGGGGCACGTCACGCACCTCGGCACCCTGGCGCGCACCGGCTGCCTGTTCGTCACCACGGCGGTGGAATCGGTAGACGACGGCGTGCTGCACATCCTCGATAAAGGCCACTCGCGTAACGACTTCGCGCACGTCACCGGGTTGGCGCGCGCCGCCGGCCTGACGCTCTCGCCCACCTTCATTCCGTTCACCCCGTGGATGTCGCTCGAAGGCTACGTGGATCTCTTGGCGCTGATTGCCGAACTCGGCCTAGTCGACAACGTGGCGCCCGTCCAGCTCGCCATGCGGCTCCTGGTGCCCCAGGGGTCGCGGCTCCTCGAGCTTGACGAAACACGGCACCACCTCGGCGCCTTCGACGGCCGTGCCCTCGCCTACCCCTGGACCCACCCCGACGCTCGCCTCGACGCGCTGCACGAAACAATCAACCGCATCGTCGAGGTGGGCGAGGCCGGTGGCGACGGGCGCCGCGCCGTCTTCGCGCGCCTGTGGGAGGCCGCCCACGAGGCCGGCGGGCGCCCCGCCCCGCCCTTGCCGGACGCTGGGACGCCGGTGGCGGAGACCCGTGTGCCGCGCCTCAGCGAACCCTGGTATTGTTGCGCCGAGCCCACCGCCGAGCAGTTGGCCGGCGTATAGGAGACAATCGATTTTATGACCAGCACGGATAGCACCGGCCGCGTGCTGCTGCTGGTCCCGACCACGACTTACCGCATCGGCGACTTCCTGGAGGCGGCGCAAAAGCTCGACATCGACGTCGCCGTTGGCTCCAGCGACCAGGACGTGCTGGAGGCGCTGTCGCGCGGCCAAGCCCTCGGCCTCGATCTCGCCGACGTCGAGGCCGGTGTCGAGTGCATCGTCGAGTACGCGCGCCGCCATCCCCTCGCCGCCGTCCTTGCCGTGGACCAGGAGACCACGGTGCTGGCGGCACGCGCCGCTCAGGCCCTCGGCCTGCCCCACAACCCGCCGGACGCCGTGGCGGCGGCCGGCGACAAGTACCGCTTCCGCGCGGCGCTCGCCAATTCCGGCCTCAACGTGCCGCGCTTCACTCGCCTTTCTGCGGACGAGGAAGTCCGGCGGGCGGCGCGCCGGGCGGCCTATCCCTGCGTCCTCAAACCGCTCGCCCTGTCGGCCGGGCGCGGCGTCATCCGCGCCGACGACGAGGCCTCGTTCGTCGCCGCCTTCCATCGCATAAAGGCCATCGTGGCCCGCTCCGACGCGGCGCAGCCGGGAGACGCCGGCGACTACATCCTGGTCGAGGACTACATCCCGGGCGTCGAGGTCTCGCTGGAGGGCCTGCTCGAGGACGGGCGCCTGCGCACGCTGGCGCTCTTCGATAAGCCCGATCCCCTGGAAGGGCCCTACTTCGAGGAAACTATTTGTGTCACGCCGTCGCGCCTGTCCGCCGAGACGCAACGCGCCGTCGCCGCGGCAACTGAAACCGCGCTCGGCTCCCTGGGCCTTCGCGACGGCCCCATCCACGCCGAACTTCGCATCAACGATAAGGGTGCGTGGATGGTCGAGGTCGCGGCGCGCTCCATCGGCGGGCTGTGCGCGCGTTCGCTCAGCTTCGGCACCGGCGTCGCCCTCGAGGAACTCATCCTTGGGCATGCTCTCGGCCTTTCCGCCGCCAGGGCTGAGCGCGAGGAAAGTGCCGCCGGCGTCATGATGATCCCCATACCGGGCGCTGGCGTGCTCGACGGCGTGGACGGCATCGAGGATGCTCGCGCCACCCCCGGTATCGAGGACGTGACCATCACCATCCCCCTGGGCCAGGACGTGGTGCCGTTGCCCGAGGGCTTCAGGTATTTAGGCTTCATCTTCGCCAAGGGCGCAACGCCGGAGGCGGTGGAGACGGCGCTGCGCCAGGCCCATGCCAGGCTCTCCTTCGCCATCACGCCGGCGACGGATTGAGCCATTAGCCTTCTTGCCCCGGCTCGGGCTTTCCCTATACTGCGCCCCCTTCGCCATCCCTTGGGGAAAATGAGCGGTCGAACCATGAAAGGCGACGTCAAAAAAGTGGTGTTGGCCTATTCCGGTGGGCTCGATACCTCGGTCATCCTGCGCTGGCTGCAGGACGCTTACGGCTGCCAGGTGGTCACCTTCACTGCCGATATCGGCCAGGGCGAGGACCTGCACGCCGTGCGCGCCGGGGCCGAGGCCTTGGGCATCGAGGAGATCTTCGTCGAGGATCTGCAGGGCGAGTTCGCGCGCGATTACGTGTTTCCCATGTTCCGGGCCAATGCTCTTTACGAAGGCACCTACCTGCTCGGCACCTCGGTGGCCCGCCCGCTCATCGCCAAGCGCCAGATCGAGATCGCGCGCGCCACCGGCGCTGACGCCGTCGCCCATGGGGCCACCGGCAAGGGCAACGACCAGGTGCGCTTCGAACTCACCTACTACGCGCTGGAGCCCGACATCCGGATCATCGCGCCGTGGCGCGAATGGGACCTGGACTCGCGCACCAAACTCGTCGAGTACGCCGACCGGCACGGCATCCTTGTGGCCGAAGATAAGGCCGGCGAGCCGCCCTATTCAATGGACGCTAACCTCCTTCACATCTCCTACGAGGGCAAGGCGCTGGAAGACCCGTGGACGGCGCCCGACGAGGCCATGTTCCTGCGCACCGTGGCGCCGGAGGCGGCGCCCGACCGGCCCACGGTCCTGGAGATCGAGTTCGCCGGTGGCGACCCGGTGGCGGTCGACGGTGAGAAGCTCGGTCCAGCGGCGCTCTTGGCGCGCCTCAACGAGGTGGCCGGCGCCAACGGCGTGGGGCGTGCCGATATCGTCGAGAACCGTTTCGTCGGTATGAAGTCGCGCGGCGTCTACGAGACGCCGGGGGGCACGGTGCTGCTGCACGCCCGGCGCGCCGTCGAGAGCCTGACCCTCGATGGCGGCGCCCTGCACCTCAAGGACGAACTCATGCCGCGCTACGCCGAGCTTGTCTACAACGGCTTCTGGTTTGCCCCGGAGCGCCACATGCTGCAGGCCGCCATCGACGACAGCCAGCGGGCCGTCAACGGCACGGCACGCCTCAAGCTCTACAAGGGCGGTGTCACCGTGCTCGGGCGCAAGTCGCCGAACAGCCTCTACGACGAGGCGGTGGCAACCTTCGAGGCCGACGACGTCTACGACCAGCACGACGCCGAAGGCTTCATCAAGCTCAATGCCCTCAGGCTGCGCCTCGCTGAGAGGCGCCGTAAATAGGGGCGGCACGGAGAAACTCGTGACCAAGTGTGACTTTCTGGTCATCGGTGCCGGCATGGCTGGTGCCTCGGCGGCCTTCGAGTTGGCCGGGGCGTGCCGCGTCATCGTGCTGGAGCGAGAGGAAGCGCCGGGCTACCACTCGACCGGGCGTTCGGCGGCGATGTTCCTGGAGACCTACGGCAACGCGATCATCCGCGATCTGACCGTGGCCAGCCGCTTGTTTTTCGCGGACCCGCCGGTGGGGTTCTCCGAATCGCCCTTGTGGGCGCCGCGCGGCACCCTCACCATCGCCCGTGCCGATCAGCGTCACACCCTGCGCGAGGCCGTAACGCAAGCACGCTGCCACGTTCCCGCCATCGAGGAAGTGGACGGGGCGGAGGCGCGGCGCTTGAACCCCGTACTGCGCACCGATTACGTGGCCGCTGCCACCTTCGACGCCGAGGCCCGGGAACTCGACGTCCACGCCATCCACGGCGGATATCTGAGAGGCCTGACAGGGCGCGGCGGCGAGGTGGTGACCGATGCCGAGGTCACGGCCCTTACACGCAACGCCGGCGCGTGGACGGCGGAGACGCCGGTCGGCGTCTTCACCGCCCCTGTCGTGGTCAACGCCGCCGGTGCCTGGTGCGACGAGGTAGCGCGCCTCGCTAATGTGGCCCCCGTCGGCCTGGTGGCGAAACGGCGCACCGCCATCACCTTCGACGGGCCAGACGGCGTTGACGTCACCAAATGGCCCATGGTCATCGACGTCGACGAGGAATTCTACTTCAGGCCCGAGGGCGGGCGCCTGCTCGCCTCGCCGGCCGACGCGACGCCGGTGCCGCCGTCGGACGTACAGCCCGAGGAGTTCGACGTGGCCGTCGCCGTCGAGCGCGTCGAAGCCGCGACGGAACTCAGCGTCCGGCGCATCGCCCACAAGTGGGCCGGGCTCAGGAGCTTCGTCGCCGACGACACGCCGGTGGTCGGCATGGACGAAGAAGCCGACGGCTTCTTCTGGCTGGCCGGCCAGGGTGGTTACGGCATCATGACGTCGCCGTCCATGGCGCGCGCCGCGGCCGGGTTGATCACCGAGGACACGCTGCCCGCCGACCTCGCGGAGCGCGGGCTGGAAGCCGCCGATCTGGCGCCGGGGCGTTTGCGCTAACCCCACACCGACAAACGAACCAGGCGTTCAACCGGGCCATGGCTCGCTTAGCCGCTTCGACCCTGCGTCGTCACGAGTATCCACACCCAGAATACGATAGAGAAAACGACGGCTGCAACTATGCTCAGAGATAGCATTGGCCTATTCTGCCAGCGGAAAATTATGAAGATTGATGGGACGAGACAGGCGGTCATGAGCTGGTACGGTAATTTCATCCGACCCATTCTCTTCCAGCTTGACCCGGAGTGGATTCACAACGCGACCATTCGTAGCGGCGAATTAATAGGGAACTACTCTTTCCTGCTGAAACAACTCGACCGCCGCTTCCGAGTGGATGATCCGAAACTGGAAATGAAAGTCGCCGGGCTGACGTTTTCAAACCCTGTTGGCCTGGCAGCCGGCTTCGACAAGAATGGTAAAGCTGTGCGCGGGTTGTCGGCATTTGGGTTCGGCTCGGTTGAAGTTGGCTCGGTCTCGGCTCAAGCATCAGAAGGCAACCCTAGACCAAGGCTCTTTCGCTTGCTGAAGGATGAAGCCATCGTGGTTTCCTACGGGGTGCCCAACGAGGGAGCAGCGGTCGTCTCTGAACGATTGTCCTCCGCCGCTCTGGACATTCCGCTGGGTGTGAATTTGGTGGAGACCAACACAGGAAGGGAAGCCTCCGCTGACCTCGTGATCGAAGAGTTTGTCACCGCAGCAAAGAAGTTCGTGGGCGTTGCCGACTACCTCACGCTCAGCTTGAATTGTCCCAACACGACCGCAGGGGGAAGTGTATTCGATGACCCCAAAGTTCTCGGAATTCTGATGCAAGAATACCGAAACCTGGCAAACCTTCCGCCCGTCTTCCTGAAGTTCACCGCGACCTCCGACAATCAGCGCATCAACGGCATTCTGGAGGCAGTTGCCAACCATCCATTCATCAAGGGCTTCATCTTCAATCTTCCGTCGGGCAAGAATTATTCGTTAAATACGCCGCAAGAAGAACTGGACAGGATGCCCGGCGCGCTCTGTGGTCGCCCTTCACGCGAGATGATGGATGATGCGGTCAAGACCTGGTTCCCTTTGATTGATCCGTCTCGTCACGTGATCATGGGTTCGGGTGGGATATTCACTGCCGATGATGCCTATCGAAAGATCAAATTGGGCGCCTCCCTGCTGCAACTTTACACGGCCCTCGTCTTCCACGGGCCTGGGCTAATCAGGAAGATCAATGAAGGACTTTGTGAACGTCTCGAAAGGGACGGTTACTCACATCTTTCCGAGGCCGTCGGGACTGGATTGTGAAAGAGCCGAGGATCGGGTCTGGTCCATCCCGAGCTCGACAAATTGTTCGAGACGTAGGAGCGCGGACCTTTCCAGGGGGGTAACATCAATGAGCAACATGGACGATCTCTGCCGAGAGACCTGGGCGGCCACCGAATTTGTCGCCATCGTCACCCAGGGGGATGACGGCCCGCACGTTGTCGGCAATTGGGGAGATTATGCCCGCAAGCTGGGGCTCCGGGGCGACACCGTGGTCCTGCCCGCCGGCCACTACCACCAGACGGAAGCGAACCTGAAAAGAGACAATCGAGTGACCCTGCTCATCGCGTCCCGCCAGGTTCAGGGCTCCCATGGCCCCGGCCAGGGCTTCCAGCTGACGGGTACGGCGGAGATCGTCACAGCGGGTCCTCTCGTCGACGAAGTCAAGGAGAGTTTCCCCTGGGCACGGGGGGCGCTGGTGATCGAGATCGAGAAGGTCACGGCGCAGCTATAGGGTGGGATCAGTCCCTATTGCTTTTTTCGGTTTACCTGATTTCAGCACCCCATCCCATCAAGAATGGCCACCATTGGTGCCGCGCCTCGGTTGAGGAGCGAAAATCAGTGGGCTCATGACCCGGTCGCAGGGCAGGGTCGACCTCACTCCAGCATCCGTCCCACCCGGAGCCGCAACTCCGGCAAAAGCTCCGCCTCGAACCACGGATGCCGCTTCTGCCAGCCGGTGGTGCGCCAGCTTGGGTGCGGGGTGGGCAGGTGCCGGGGCAGGTAGGCGCGCCAGTTCTCGACCGTTGCGGTCAGGGTTCGCCGGCGCGTCCTCTCCAGGTAATAAGCCTGGGCGTACATGCCGACCAGGAGGGTAAGCTCGACGGCGGGCAGCGCCGCCAACAGGCGCCGGTGCCAGGCTGGCGCGCATTCGGGGCGCGGCGGGTTGTCGCCGCCCCTCGGCTGTCGTCCGGGATAGCAAAACCCCATGGGCACGATGGCGATGCGTGGATCGCCATAGAAGGTGTCACGGCCGATGCCCAGCCAATGGCGCAGGCGGTCTCCCGAGGCATCGTTCCACGGGATGCCGGTCTCGTGGACCTTGGTGCCCGGCGCCTGGCCGATAATGAGCAGGCGGGCGGCGTGGGTGGCGACGAGCACGGGGCGCGGCCCGAGCGGCAGGTGGGCGGCGCACAGCGTGCAGGCCCGCGCCTCGGCGAGCAGGGCCTCAAGATCGGTCACCGCCTCAGCATCAGGCGCCCTATCGCCCACTCAACAGCCTGTCGACGTATTCCGGCACCACCTCGGTGGCCGGTCCGTAGACGGTCTCGGCGAACTGGCTGGCCCCTTCCGAGGGCTCCAGGTTGAGCTCCACGGAATGGATGCCGCCCTTGAAGAGCACGTGCTGCACGAAGCCAGCGGCCGGATAGACGTTGCCCGACGTGCCGATGGACATGAACAGCTTGCAGGCGTCGAGTACCTCGTAAATGCGATCCATGTCGAAGGGCATCTCGCCGAACCACACCACGTGCGGGCGCATGACGCCGTCGGCGCCGCATTCGCCGCAGACTTCGTCGACGGCGACGTCGCCGCGCCGTTCGGAGACCGCCTGACAGGCGTCGCAGCGCACCTTGAAGAGCTCGCCATGCATGTGGATCAGGTTCCTGGTGCCCGCCCTGCCGTGCAGGTCGTCGATGTTCTGGGTGATCACCATTACCTCGCCGGGCCAATCGGCCTCGAGCTTGGCCAGCGCCTCGTGGGCGGCGTTGGGGCGGATGTTGCCGCCGGCCATGCCCCGGCGGCGCTCGTTGTAGAAGGCTTGCAGCTTGACGGGATCGCGCGCGAAGCCCTCCGGCGTCGCGTAGTCCTCGAGCGAAATCTTCGACCACAGCCCGTCGGCGTCGCGGAAAGTGTCGAGCCCGGACTCCTTGGAGATGCCGGCACCCGTAAGAACGGCAATGTTGCCTGTAATTCCTGTAATTTCTGTGTTTCCTGCGCCCATTTCCTCACGCCCCCCTTGTCCGCCGCGGCGCCGATCATGATAATCCATCGCCGGGAAGGGATGCCATGCCAGAGTCAGCCAACGCCCGCGTCAACGTCGTCTTCGTGTGTCTCGGCAACATCTGCCGTTCGCCCACCGCCGAGGGGGTGTTCCGCGCCGTCGTCGAGCGCCACGGCCTGGATCGGCGCATCGGCATCGATTCGGCCGGCACCGGCGCCTACCACGTCGGTGAGCCCGCCGACCAGCGGGCCCAGGCGGCGGCGCGGCGGCGCGGCTTCGACCTCTCCGCCATCCGCGCCCGCAAGGCCACGAAGGGAGATTTCAAGCGTTTTGACTACGTTCTCGCCATGGACCGGCAGAACCACGCGGCGCTTTCACGTATCTGCCCGCCGGGCGAGGAGCACCGGCTATCGCTGTTCCTCGATTACGCGCCACAGCTCGGCCAGCGCGACGTTCCCGACCCCTATTACGGCGCAGGTGACGGCTTCGAGCTGGTCCTCGACCTTATCGAGGCGGCGTCAGAAGGCTTGCTCGCCAATATTAGCGAGAATCATTTTTAGCGGGCCCATGCGTGCCGAGGTCAGCGACACGGTCGCCAAAGTCACCGGCAAGCGCCCCGAGCGCTTTCAGCCGCTCGGCGGCGGCTGCATCGGCGACGTCTACCGGGTCGAGCTGGAGGGAGGCGGCATCGTCGTCGCCAAGCTCGGCGACGACGGCTCGGGCCTCGGGCTCGAGGGCTTCATGCTGCGCTACCTGGCCGATCACAGCGCCCTGCCGGTGCCCCAGGTCTTGCATGCCGAGGACCGGCTGCTGATCATGAGCTGGATCGAGGGCGGCGACAGCGTCGACGCCGGCGCCCAGGCCCACGCCGCCGAATTGCTGGCGGCGCTGCACGGCGTCACCGCCAAGCGTTTCGGCTTCGAGTGCCACACCCTGATCGGCGGGCTCGACCAGCCCAATCCGTGGAACGAACGGTGGATCCCCTTCTTCCGCGACCAGCGGCTCCTTTACATGGGCGGCCAGGCGCTGGCCGCGGGCAGGCTCCCCAAACGGCTCATGGGACGCCTCGAGGCGCTGGCCGGGCGGCTCGAGCGCTGGCTCGAGGAACCCGAACACCCGTCCCTCGTCCACGGCGACGTGTGGACTGGCAACGTGCTGTGCCGACGGGGTCGCGTCGCCGGCTTCGTCGATCCGGCCATCTACTACGCGCACCCGGAGATCGAACTCGCCTTCTTGACGATGTTCGGCACCTTCTCCGAGACCTTGTTCGCACGTTATGGCGAGATACGGCCGCTCCGGCCCGGCTTCTTCGAAGAGCGCTTGGGTCTCTACAACCTCTATCCCCTGCTCGTCCACGTGCGTCTTTTCGGCGGCTCCTATGCGGCCTCGGTGGAGCGCACGCTGAAGTGCTTCGGGTGCTAACTGGCGAGGGGATACTCGGCCAACGCCTCGTAGTGCACGCGCTCGTTGCCGCGCCGGCTCTCAAAGAGCGTGAAGCGCTCGACGCGGAAGGGCGGCACCGCAAAGCCGTTATGGGCGGCGGCGTAATCCCCGATGCGCGCCGCCGGTGCGTTCTTGAGGTGGGCCAGGGTGACGTGGGGGTGGAACTTGCGATGCTCCGGGTCGTGGCCGGCGCGCACTAGGGCCGATTCCACTTTATGCCTGAGGTGGACCAGTTTGTCCGCGCCCTCGACCCCGGCCCACACGGAGCGCACCCTGCGCTCCGAGCCGAAATGGCCGATGCCGGCAAGCCCAAGATCAAACGCTTGGTGGCGCACCTGGGCGAGAGCGGCGTCGGCATCCTCGGCGGCGTCCTCGTCCACCTCGCCGATGAAGCGCAGCGTAATGTGCATGTTGTGGGGCTCCACCCAGCGCGTCCGGGGCAGCCCGGCGCACAGGCCGGCGAGACGCTCGCGTACATCGAGGGGCAAGGGGGCGGCGACAAATAGTAGCATGGGCGTTGGCCTCTTTAAGTACTCTTGGCGGCCCCGCCGCTCAGGGTGCCGGGTTGGGGTTGGCGCCGTGGATGGCCTCGATGGCGTCTTCCACCTCCGCTACCAGCACGAGCTCGGCCGCCGCCATTTCATTCTCCAGTTGCTCGACGGTGGTGGCGTCGTCGGGCGGGACACCGAGCCCTGCGACGCACTCCTTGGCGGCGCAGCCCCAGCTATCCGCGGTCGAGTGGGCGGACTTGAAAGGCTGCATGGATCGGGTATCCGATCTCCTGATCCAGCCAAACAGCACGGCGCGGCGGGTTGCCTTCATTAATTATATGGGAACCGGCATTACTATGGGAGCTGGCACCCAAATGTTAGATTCTATCCACTAGTGCCCTGGATCAGAAGTTCGTGGCCAAACGCGGCGCCGCGCATCAACGGCGGCGCGCGATCAACGCCTTCACGTGGGGAAGGATGCGCTCGACGATGACGGCGACACCTAGGGCGTTGGGGTGGATGCCGTCCTCCTGGTTGAGTTCAGGCCGGGCGGCGACGCCGTCGAGGAAGAACGGATAAAAAGCGACACCGTGCTTCCTGGCAAGCCTTGGGAAGATGGCGTCGAACTTAGTGCTATACTCGGAACCTAAGTTGGGCGGCGCCTTCATGCCGGCCAGCAACACCGCAACCCGGGCCGCCGCGAGGCGCGTCAGCATGGCGTCCAGATTGGCCGACGTCGACGCTGGCTCCAATCCCCGCAAGCCGTCGTTGGCGCCGAGTTCGAGGATAACCACGTCCGGCAACTCGGCGAGCGCCCACTCGAGGCGTGCCAACCCGCCCGCCGTGGTGTCCCCGGAAACGCCAGCGTTGATGACCTCCACGGCACGCCCGCCGGCGCCCAGCGCATGGGCAAGGCGCGCCGGGAACGACGCCGGGCGCGCCAGCCCGTACCCGGCGGTCAGGCTATCGCCCAGCGCCAGGATTCGCACCGGCTCTGCCGCCGCCGCCACGGACCACAACAAGATCACCGCCACCAGCAAGTTCATGGCGGTGGCCGCGTTGACAAACCCCGGCCGGAGGCCATATCGGTTAGGCTGAAGAATAAGTCCGATCGGTTTCATCCAGGGCCCCGATGACAGAAGACAACCGGGTGGTGGACCCGGCCATAAACCTCGACGGCGTGCACCTCAGGCTGACAAGCGACGCCGGCGAGGTCAATATCCTCAACGACATCGATCTCGCCATCGGTCCCGGCGAGACCCTCGGCGTCGTCGGCCCCTCGGGCTCGGGCAAGACCAGCCTGTTGCTGGTCATGGCGGGGCTGGAACGGCCGACGTCGGGTTCCGTCACCGCCGCCGGCATCGAGATTACGGCCCTCGACGAAGACTCCCTGGCCCTGTTCCGCCGTGACAACGTCGGCATCGTCTTTCAGAATTTTCATCTGGTGCCGACCATGACGGCGCTGGAAAACGTCGCCATGCCCCTCGAGTTCACCGGCCATGCGGACGCCTTCGAGCGCGCCCGCGCCGAGCTCGAGGCGGTCGGTCTCGGCCCCCGGCTCGTCCACTACCCGGGACAGCTCTCGGGGGGCGAGCAGCAACGGGTGGCCCTGGCCCGCGCCTTCGTCACCGAGCCCGCCATCCTGCTCGCCGACGAGCCTACGGGCAATTTGGACAGCGCCACCGGCGAGGCCGTCATGGACGTTCTCTTCGACCTGCACGCGCGCCGCGATACCACGCTCGTCCTCGTCACCCACCAGCCGGACCTGGTGGGGCGCTGCGGGCGCGTCGTGCAACTGGTTGACGGCCGCGTCGCCGCCGATAGCGGGCGCCCGTCGGCGGGCGGGGAAAGCACTCCGTGAACGGGACCGTCCTCGCTTTTCGGCTGGCGCGGCGCGAGTTGCGCGGCGGGACACGGGGATTCCGCGTCTTCATAGCCTGCCTGGCGCTCGGCGTCGGGGCCATCGCCGGGGTCGGCACCCTCAGCCACTCCGTGGTCGCTGGCCTGCAGGGCGATGGACGCGTAATCCTTGGTGGCGACGTCGACCTGCGCCTCCACAACCGTTCGCCCACGACCGCCCACGAGGCCTACCTGCGGGACAACTCGGCGGCCCTCTCTAAAATCGTCGCCATGCGCGCCATGGCCCGCCCGCAGCCCGCCAACGGGCGCCGTTCCCTGGTCGAGCTGAAGGCGGTGGACGCCCTCTATCCCATGGTCGGTGGCCTGGTGCTCGACCCGCCACTGGCCCTCGACACGGCGTTTCGGCGAGAAGACGGCACCTGGGGCGCGGTGGCCGACGCCCATCTGCTGCGCCGTCTCGGTATCGGCCTCGGCGGGCGTGTGCGCGTCGGCGAGGCGACCTTCCAGGTGCGCGCCGCCATCGTCAAGGAACCCGACCGGGTGTCCAGCGTCTTCAGCCTGGGGCCGCGTTTGATGATCGGCGCCGCGGCGCTCCCCGGGACGCAGCTGCTGCGCCCGGGGAGCAATTTCCATCATCACACGCGACTGATGCTGTCCCCCGGTACCGAGGCCAAGAGCTGGATCGAGGACCTGAAGCGGGCCTTCCCCAAGGCTGGGTGGCGCATCCACGGGGTTGACGAGGCGGCCCCCGGGGTGCGCCGTTTCATCGAACGCATGACTCTTTTTCTCTCCTTCGTCGGTCTCACCGCGCTGCTCGTCGGCGGTATCGGCGTGAGCACCGCGGTCAGGGCCTACCTCGACGGCAAGACCGACACCATTGCCACCATGAAATGCCTGGGCGCCCCCGCCGCCCTCGTCTTCCACACCTATCTCCTGCAGGTCATGGCTCTGGCCTTGGCCGGCATTGTCATCGGGCTCGTCCTCGGGGTGGCGGTGCCGGGGGCGGGCCTGGCGGCGGCCGAAGCATGGTTGCCGGTGACGCCGCGTATCGGTGTCTATCCCGAGCCCTTGGCTGTGGGCGCCCTCTTTGGGGCGCTCACGGCGCTGGTCTTCGCGTTGTGGCCCCTGGCGCGAGCCCGCGGCATCCCCGCCGCCAGCCTGTTCCGCGACCGGGTGGCACCGGCGCGCAGCCCTCCGCGTGGGATTTACCTGCTGGGGGTGGTGGTGGGCGTCCTGGCGCTCGCCACGCTGACTGTCGTCACCACCTCAGACCGTGGCTTTGCCTACTGGTTCGTGGGCGGCACCCTGGCTACCCTGGCGGCGCTACGCGCCGGAGCCGGCGGCCTGATGGTGGCGACGCGCCGCGCCCCCGGCCTGCCCGGCGCCGAGTGGCGCCTGGCGGTATCCAACATCCACCGTCCCGGCACGACGACGCCGAGCGTGGTACTGTCGCTTGGACTCGGCATCTCCGTGCTGGTCACCGTCGCCCTCGTCGAAGGCAACCTCAACCGCCAGATCGGCGAGCGCATCCCCGAACAGGCGCCGGCCTTCTTCTTCATCGACATCCAGCCCTACCAAGTGGATGCCTTCGACGCCGCCGTCACCGCCGTCGAGGGGACCCATGGCTTGCGGCGGGTGCCGAGCTTGCGCGGACGCATCGTCGGGATCGCCGGCGTGCCGGTGGAGAAGGCCAAGATCGTCGCCGGCTCGGAGTGGGCGGTGCGCGGCGACAGGGCGCTGACCTACGCCGCCGAGAAGCCCCGCGACACCCGCGTCACGGCCGGCGAGTGGTGGCCCGCCGATTACCGGGGACCGCCCCTCATCTCGCTCGACGCCAGCCTCGCCAAAGGCTTCGGGATCGACGTCGGCGATACGCTCACCCTCAACATCCTGGGCCGCGAGGTGACAGCCACCATCGCCAGCACCCGCGAGATCGACTGGCGCAGCCTGCGCTTCGACTTCGCTATCATCTTCGCGCCGGGGACGCTCGAGGGCGCGCCGCACAGCTACCTTGCCGCCGTACGGGCGCCCCCCGCCACCGAGGACGCGGTGGAGGCCGCCGTCAGCGACCGCTTTTCCAACATTTCGGCGGTCCGCGTGCGCGAGGCCCTGGTCGCGGCTTCGCGCATCCTCGCCGGCATCGGTATCGCCGTGCGCGCCGTTGCCGCCATCGCCATCACCGCCGGCGCCCTGGTGCTGGCTGGCGCTGTGGCGGCGGGGCGTCAGCAACGCATCTACGACGCCGTGGTCTTCAAGGTTTTGGGGGCGACGCGGGCGATGGTGCTCAAGACCTACGCCATGGAGTACGGCATCCTCGGCCTAGCCACCGGAACCATCGCCGCCGCCATCGGCACGCTCACCGCATGGGCGGTGGTGGTGTTCCTGCTCGACACCGAGTGGGTCTTTCTGGCGCCGACGGTAGCGGCCACCGTGCTCGGCTGCGTCGTCCTCACCGTGATCACTGGTTTTACCGGCACCTGGCGTGCCCTGGGTCAGAAATCGGCGCCCTATCTGCGCGACAAATAGGCGGGACGCGAGGCGCGCCGCCATTGGCGGGCGCCAACCTTACCGAAGTCTAATGAGGGGACTCTTGATTCCTGGCCCTTACGTGCCATATTAGGGGCAGGAAACTGCACCTTTCACGGCAACATTCATTGGCAAGGGGTTTACCCATGGCACTCGGTCCTGACAACAGGTTCACGCTCGGCACGCAGGGCATGTCCAATACCGCCGCGCGTGCCGCTGAAATAGACGTCGGCCTGCGCCAATACATGTTGCAGGTTTACAATTACATGGCGTCGGGCTTGGCGCTCACGGGGATCGTCGCCTACGCCCTCTCCACGTCGGAGGCGGCCATGCAGGCCATCTTCGGAACGGGGCTGTTCTGGGTCGCCGTCCTGGCGCCGCTCGGCTTGGTGTTCTTCCTGAGCGCCCGAATCAACCACATCCAGGCATCGACGGCGCAGGTGTTGTTCTGGGTTTATTCTGCGCTGATGGGGGTGTCGCTGGCCTCTATCTTTATCATGTACACGGGCACCAGCATCGCGCGTGTGTTTTTCATTACGGCGGGCACCTTCGCCTCCATGAGCCTTTACGGCTACACCACCAAGCGCGACCTCACCAAGTGGGGGTCGTTTCTGCTCATGGGGCTGATCGGCGTCATCATCGCCAGCGTCGTCAACATGTTCTTGGCCTCGTCGGCCCTACACTTCGTGATCTCAGTGGTCGGCGTTCTAGTTTTCATCGGTCTCACCGCCTATGACACCCAGGCCATCAAGAGCATCTACAGCGCCGCCGACGACACCGAGACCTACGGCAAGAAGGCGATCATGGGGGCGCTCAAGCTCTATCTCGACTTCATCAACCTGTTCATCATGCTGCTGCACTTGTTCGGCGATCGGCGGTAATAGCTCGCCAACTGCGCAAACGAACAACCGCCCGGGAGCGCGCTCTCCGGGCGGTTTTCGTTGGCGCCCGAGAAGTCGTCAGACGCCTTCGATGAGGACGGCTGTCATGTTCGCGGTACCCTCGCGCAGGGTCTTGACCGCGGCGTATTCGGGCGACGCCCAGAATTCGCGGGCCCGTTCGGCGGAGGGGAATTCGAGGATGACGATGCGCGGCCCGTCGTAGGCACCCTCTAAGGCCTCCATGTCGCCGCCGCGCACGATGAAGCGCCCGCCGAATTGCTCGATGACGGCGGGGACGGCCTGTTTGTAGGTGTCATACTTCTCCGCATTGCTGACCTCGGTCTGCACGAAGATATAGCCAGCCATCAAAAATCCTCCCTGTTCAATTGCTCCACGCCCAGAAATCAATGCCCTCGTTCATGAAGTAGCGGGCCAGCACCATCTTGTGCACCTCCGACGCCCCGTCGACGAGCCTCGCCTGGCGGGCGTAGCGGTACATCCACTCCAAGAGCGTGTCCTTGGAATAGCCGAGCGCCCCGGTGAGCTGGATGGCGGTGTCCACCGCCTTGTGCAGGGTGTCGGCGACGTGGATCTTGGCCATCGACACCTCCTTGCGCGCGAAGTCCCCCTGGTCGAGCTTCCACGCCGCGTGCATGGTGAGCAGCCGCCCGGCCTGGATGTCGGCGGCGGCCCCGCCCAACATCCACTGCACGCCTTCGTGCTCGGCGAGCTTCATGCCGAAGCTTTCGCGCTCGGCCACGTATTGGCTGGCGATCTCGAGGGCGCGCTTCGACAGGCCGAGCCAGCGCATGCAGTGGGTGAGCCGCGCCACGCCGAGCCTGATCTGCGTCACCTTGAGGCCGTCGCCGACCTCAAGGATGCGGTCCTCATCGGGGATTTCCAGCCCCTCGAAGAGCATCTCGCAGTGGCCACCGTGCTCCTGCGGCCCCATGATCGGGATGCGGCGCTCGATGCGCCAGCCCGGCTGGTCGGCATGGAAAAGAAACGCCGTCAGCCCCTTCCTGGCATGGTCCGAGGTCTTGGCGATGAGGATGAAGTGCTGGGCGCCCTCGGCGCCGGTGATGAACCACTTCTGCCCATTGACCACCCACTTCCCCCCCTTCTTTTCGGCAGTGGTCAACATCGACGAAGGATCGGAACCCGAGCCCGGCATGGGCTCCGTCATGGCGAAGGCCGAGCGCACCCGGCCCTCGACGATGGGCTTGAGCCAGCGCTCCTTGCCGGCCTCGTCGAGGGTTTTATCGAGGGCCATCATGTTGCCGTCGTCGGGGGCGGCGCAGTTGAAGGCGAGCGGCCCGAACGGCGAACGCGCCATCTCCTCGTAGCACGCCGCCATGCCGGCGCGGCCCACCTCCTGTCCGCCCAGCGACTTGGGCATTTGGAAGGCCCACAACCCCGCCTGGCGTGCCTTGGCGCGCACGCCGTCGAGCACCTCGACGTGGATCATCTCGTGCTCGTCGAAGTTGGCGGGATCGCCCTCCAGGGGCATCACGTTGTCGGCGACGAAGGCGCGGATGCGCGTACGGTAACCGTCGATCTCAGGGGACAGGCTGAAGTCCATGGCCGTGGAAACTCCTTGGGGTTTGTATCAGAGGGGAATTAGAGGGCGTTGACCGTGTGGCCGCCATCCACCGTGATCACCGAACCGGTCATGAAGGCGGAGGCTTCGGAGGCGAGCAGCAGCAGCGGCCCATCAAGGTCACCGAGGCGCCCGACGCGGCGCTGGGGGATGCGCTTGATCGTGCGCTGGCCGGCATCGGTGGCGAAATACTCGCGGTTGATGTCGGTCTCGATGTAGCCGGGCGCCAGGGCGTTGACGCGGATGGAATGGCGTGCCAGCTCGACGGCCAGGACCCGCGTCAGTTGGATGAGCCCGGCCTTGGAGGCGGCATAGGCCGACAGCCCGCCGGCCACCCGCTCGGCGACGATCGAGCCGAGGTTGATGATGGTGCCGCCGCCGTTGTCCACCATGCGGCGCGCCGCCTCGCGGGCGACCATCCAGGCGCCCTTGAGGTTGGTGTCGAGGACGTGGTCCCAGTCCGCCTCCTCGGTCTCCAGCGCCGGCTTGGTCAGGGCGACGCCGGCGTTGTTGATAAGTACGTCGATGGGGCCGAGGGCCTTTTCCGCGTCGTCGAAGGCAGTCGTGATGCCGTCGCCGTCGGTGACATCGAGGGCGACGGCGACGGCCGCGCCGCCGGCCGCGACGATCTCGGCGGCCACCTCTTCAAGCGACTTGGCGCGCCGCGCCGCCACCGCCACCGACGCCCCGGCCGCCGCTAGAACGAGAGCGAAGTGGCGCCCCAACCCGCCCGATGCCCCGGTGACCAGGGTGGTACGGCCGTCAAGGCGAAAGAGGTCGCCGGGGTTTTCGGGCATGGGCGTGTCCTTATGTCTCTTTCGCCTGCTCACGCAGGGCGAACTTCTGAATTTTGCCGGTCGAGGTCTTGGGTAGGGGACCGAAGACGACGTGGCGCGGGCATTTGAAATGGGCCATGCGGTCGCGACAAAAGGCGATGATGTCGTCGGCCGCCACGTCGTTGGCGCCGGGCTTCAGGGTGACGAAGGCGCACGGCGTCTCACCCCATTTTTTGTCGGGCTTGGCGACCACCGCCGCCTCCATCACCGCCGGGTGCTCGTAGAGGACCGATTCCACCTCGATCGACGAGATGTTCTCGCCCCCCGATATGACGATGTCCTTGGAGCGGTCCTTCATCTCCATGTAGCCGTCGGCGTGCACCACCGCCAGATCGCCGGTGTGCAGCCAGCCGCCGACCATGGCCTTCTCGGTGGTCGGTGCGTTCTTCAGGTATCCGCGCATAGCGGTGTTGCTCTGCAAGAGAATCTCGCCGATGGTCTCGCCGTCGGTGGGCACCGGCTCCAGGGTTTCGGAATTGGCCACCATGAGGTCGCCGAGGGTCGGATAGGGCATGCCCTGGTGCGCCATCTTTGCGGCCTGGCCCTCTTGTTCCATGGCGTCCCAATCCTCCTGCCAGGCGCAGTAAGTGGCCGGGCCGTAAGTTTCTGTGAGGCCGTAGAGGTGGGTGACGTGGAAGCCCATGCGGTCCATGGCTACAATCACCGGGGCTGCCGGCGAGGCGCCGCCGGTGGCGATTTCAACGGTGTGGCCGAAGTCCACCTTGACCTCGTCGGGAGCGTGGATGAGGGCACCCAACACCACCGGTGCGCCGCACATATGGGTGACGCGGTGCTCCTTGATCATCGGGAAGATGAGTGCCGGGTCGACCTTGCGCAGGCAAACGTGGGTGCCGCCGAGCGCCGTCACCGCCCACGTGTAGGTCCAGCCGTCGCAGTGGAACATGGGCAGCGTCCACAGATAGACCGTATCGCGGTCGAGCTTCATCACCAGCGCGTTGCCCAGCGCGTTCAAATAGGCCCCCCGGTGGTGATAGACAACACCCTTGGGATCGCCGGTCGTGCCGGAGGTGTAGAGGAGGCTGATGGCGCGCCACTCGTCGTCGGGCGGCGACCACTCGAAGTCGGCGTCGCCGTCGGCAAGGAACGCCTCGTAATCGGTCTCGCCGATGAGCTCGCCACCCTCGGCTAGGACATCGTCGATGTCGATGACCAGGGGTCGCGTATCCACGGCCTTGAGCGCCTCTTTGATGACCGGCGAGAACTCGCGATCAGTGATCAGCACCTTGGCCTCGCCGTGGTCGAGGATGAACGAGACGGCCGGTGCGTCCTGGCGGATATTGAGGGAATTGAGCACGGCGCCGATCATGGGAACTCCGTAATGGGCCTCCAGCGCCTCGGGGATGTTGGGCGTCATCACCGAGACCGTGTCGCCGACGTCGATGCCGCGCTTGGTCAGGGCCGAAGCGAGCCGCCGGCAGCGACCGTAGAACTCCGCGTAGGTGTAACGCCTGTCCCCGTGGATCACCGCCACCTTGTCGGGATAGACGCGCGCCGCCCAACGCAGAAAGTCGACCGGGGTGAGCGGCCGATAATTGGCCGGCGTCTTGTCGAGCCCCGTCTCGTAGATGCCCTTGATTTTGCCCACGTATCCTTCTCCCAACTTTGGTGCCCCCCGGAACCATATCCGGAAACGTGGCGCGCGCCAGCCTAGTCTTGTTTGCGGGGCCGCAAAGATGGCCACCCGGCTCAAGTCTGCAAACGCTTGACGGGCGCCGGCGGCATGGATACGTGTAGTATCTGCCATGGCCTACCGCAAGCTCTGTACTGCACTTCTCGCCTCCCTTCTCGCTTTGCCGGCCGCTACTACAGGTGCCGAGGCGCCGAAGCCCGGCGATATCATCCGCGATTGTCCTAAATGTCCGGAGATGGTGGTGATCCCGGCCGGCACCTTCATCATGGGCCGCGACAACCGCCACAAGTATGAGCGGCCGGCCCACAAGGTAACCATCGCCCGCCCCTTCGCCATGGGCAAATACGAAGTCACGTTCGACGAGTGGGAGACCTGCCTCGCGGACGGCGGCTGCACGCGAGATCCCGACGACCACAAGTGGGGGCGCGGGCGCATGCCGGTGATGAACATCACCTGGGCCGACGCCCGCGACTACGCGAGCTGGCTACGCGAGAAGACGGGCCAGCCCTACCGCCTGCTCACCGAGGCCGAATGGGAGTGGGCCGCCGGTGCTGGCACCACCACAAAATTCTGGTGGGGCGACGATAAGGGGAAGAACCACGCCAACTGCCGGGACTGCGGCAGCAAGTGGAGCAAGAAGGGCTTGGCGCCGGTAGGCTCCTTCGCACCCAATCCCTTCGGCCTTTACGATACCGCTGGCAACTCCTGGGAGTGGGTCGAGGACTGCTGGAACCCCAGCCACGTCGGGGCGCCGGCGGACGGTTCGGCACGCCTCGACGGCGACTGTCGCTCGCGCGTCATGCGCAGCGGGTCGTGGTACTACATCGCCAAGAACGTGAGCACCACTTGGCGGTTCAAGAACATCGCCCTCGGCCACAGCTACGGCATCGGATTCCGCGTCGCCCGCGACTTGCCCTGAGCCCGCCCGGCGCGCCGGGCGGGCTCAGGGCAAGTCGACTTAGATCGAAACGATTGTACTCTAGGGTCAGGACTCATTGATTGAGATAGAAGATGATGGAAGCGGCGATGCAGATTGCGGAGAAGTAGGTGTGGGCGCACCTGTCGTATCGGGTTGCGACGCGCCGCCAATCCTTGAGCTTTCCGAACATGCACTCGATCT
>PVBE010711054.1_pt1 | contig 25211 bp, 28 predicted proteins | sample 1631181 | NCBI WGS metagenome assembly PVBE01 (sample SAMN08397723, study PRJNA350692) | Marine metagenome, whole genome shotgun sequencing project. | isolation source: water | place: Pacific Ocean | collected 2012-04 | reverse complement strand
GCGGGCGATGGCCATTCATCTGGGACGTCCGTTACCGGACGCCTCGCGCGACCTACCCGGGCGGCCGGCGCGAAGACCCGCCTGCCTTGCGGCGCGCCGCCCCTATGCGGTCTTGCTCCCGGTGGGGTTTGCCCTGCCATCACCGTTGCCGGCAACGCGGTGCGCTCTTACCGCACCCTTTCACCCTTGCCCGCAACGCCGAAGCGGCTACGGGCGGTTTGCTTTCTGTGGCACTTTCCCTGGGGTCGCCCCCGCCGGGTGTTACCCGGCACCGTGTCTCCGCGGAGCCCGGACTTTCCTCCCCCCGGCAGCACCGGAAGGCGGCCATCCGGCCATCTGACGCAGGTTCTTAGTAGGCCGGCAGGAAGCGTCGCGTCAAGCTACCCCTACCGTCCGTCGACGTTGCAGCGCTCGACGATCATGTTCTCGACCAGTCCGTCAATCTCTTTGCCCACCTGGGCCATGCTGGGGCCGCCGGCGTGGGCCTTGAAGGCGTCCTTGTCGGCGTAGCATTCGAAGATCAGGATCTTGTCTTCCTCGTGCAGCGGCACCAGGAGATCGAACTGCTCGGTGCCCGGCTCGTCCGCGAGGCTGCGATCGCGATGGCCGCGCATGGCCTGCAAAACCTCGTCTCGCTTGCCCGGCTTGGCCTGAACGGTGGCGACAACGGCGTAACTACCCATAACGTTCTCCTGTTTTGCAGTGGTTTTCAGTTGACCTTGAAGCTTTCGAGCCCGGCCCGATCGATCTCGATGCCAAGTCCCGGGCCTTCGGGCACCTGCACCCGACCGCCAACGTGCTCGATGGGCTCGCGGACCACCGCCTGGCGGGCCGGGTGTTCGGAGCGATCGAATTCGAGGACGGGCTCGAGCGGGCGATTGCCGGGCGGATTGTGGGGCAGCACGGCCAGCAGTTGCAAGGCCGTGGCCAGGCCGATGGCGGTGCCCCAGACGTGCGGTACGTAGCGCACGCCATGGGCCCAGGCCATGTCGGCGATCTTCTTGCACTCGCTGAGGCCGCCGGCAGCACAGGTGTCGGGCTGCAGGATGTCGATGGCGCGGCTGGCCAGCACCTGGCGGAAGCCGAAACGGGTGTATTCGCACTCGCCGCCGGCCAGCGGAATCGCGATGGCGCGCTTGATTTCGCTGTAGCCCGCCAAATCTTCGGGCACCACCGGCTCCTCGAACCAGGTGATATCGCAGTCCTCGACCTGGCGACCGAGCCGAATGGCTTCGATGACATCATAGCCGTGGTTGGCGTCCAGCATCAGCTTGACGTCGGGCCCTATGGCTTGGCGCACGGCGCGGATCAGCGCCGCGTCCTCGCTCACCTCGAAGCCGATCTTGAGTTTGACCCCCCCGAAGCCCTCGGTGACGTAGCCTTTGACCTCGTCGATGATGTAATCGAACGGATCGCCCTGGTCTTTGCGATAGGTGCCGGTGGCGTAGGCTTCGACCTCGGTGCGCAACGGCCCGCCCATGAGCTGGTGCACTGGTGCCCCGAAGTGCTTGCCCTTGAGATCCCAGAGCGCGATGTCGACGCCCGAAAGCGCGGCAATCGGCACCCCCTTCTGGCCTTGATCGCGGAAACGGTCGTAAAGCGTTTGCCAGATCAGCTCGCTGGCCAGAGCGTCATTGCCCAGCAGCAAGGGCGCATAAGCCTCGACCATGGCGGCGCAAGGACGGGCCGGGCCCAAGCACTCACCGAACCCCGAAAGCCCCGATTCGGTAACGACCTCGACCACCGCCGAAGCCCTTACGTCGGCCCGGTTGATGGACCAGTGAAAGGGCTCGGATAGAGCCGCTTCGAGCACGTGGACGATGACCTCGGTGATTTTCATGATGCCTCTTGGTTTTGCAGCGAACGCCCGGAGAGCGCCAGCAAGACATCCAGCAGACTCCAGATTTCGGCATCGACCCGACCATCGATGCGGTGCGGACGAAAATGGCGCTGAAAGGCCGTTACGACAATCTCCGTCCGCAGGCTGTAGACGCCGGTGGGGTCGATGCGCCAGCCGTAGCGCCCCAATGCGGTCTGCAGCGTCACCACATCGATGCCGATATCGCCCGGCCCCAGCGCCGGCAGCCCGACCTCCCCTGCTGCCAGCGTCCCGCTTCGTGGCCAAAGCCCGATGCCGGCCGCCGCCAGGCGCTGCCAGTCGAAACGCTCGCCAGGGTCCTTGCGGCGCTCGGGTGCTAAGTCGGAATGGCCCAGCACGCGCTCGGGCGGGATGGCGTGGCGGGCCACGATGGCGCCGGCCAGATCCTCCAGCACCGCCATCTGGGGTTCTGGGAAATTGCGATAGCCGAACTCGTGGCCTGGATTGACCAGCTCGATGCCGATGGAGCATGCGTTGATGTCGCTCTCGCCCCGCCACCAGGCTCGGCCGGCGTGCCAGGCACGCCGCTCTTCGGCCACCAGAGCGGTCGTGGTGCCGTCTTCGTCGATCATGTAATGCGCGCTGACCTGGACCGCCGGATCGCACATGCGCGCCAGCGCCGCCACCGCCGTCTTCATGCCGGTGTAATGCAGCACCAGCATGTCGATCTCGCGCTCGGCCGGCCGCTCGTCGAAGTTGGGTGACGGGATCTCACGCATGGCCGGGAACTTAGACCATGAGTCGTTCGTCTGTACACGATCACGCTTTGTCCAGCCGCCGCGCGGTGATGATGATGACGCCGGCCAGCACCAGCAGCCCGCCCAGGATCATGCGCCCGGTGATCTGATCGTCGAGCATCAGCCAGCCTGCGAAAACGCCGAAGACGCTGGTCAACACGCCATAGGGCATGATGGTGCTGACCGGGTAGCGCAGCAATAGCCAATACATAATGCCATGCCCCACCAGCGACGAGCCGATAGCGGTATAGGCCACCGAGCCCCAGTGCAGTGGCTGGGCTGTGGCCAGCGCCGCCATCTGGCCCCGCTCCAGCAACATCGAAAGCGCCAGCAGCGAGGGCGCGCTGATCAGCGCCAGCCAGGCCTGCAGGTTGGGCACGCTGACACCGTGCATGCGGCGGACCAGGATGGTCGAGACGGCCAGCGCCAAGGCCCCCAGCACGACCAGCACCACGGCGTCGAGGTAGTCGAGGACGACGGGATCGAAGCCGATCACCAAGACGCCACCGAAAGAAAGCGCGATGCCGCTCAACTGGCGCCGGTCCGGCCGCTCGCCCAGCACGGCGATGGCGATGACCGTGGCGAATGGCACGGCGAGTTGCACCAGGACGGCCGGCGGCCCGATGTCATCGGCCCATGCGAATCCGGTGAACATCAGGGTGAAGTGAATAACGCCCATGCTCAGACAAATTCCGAAGACCCAGCGCATCTGGCCCCGGACCCAGCGCAGGAAGGGAAAGAGCAGCGCAAACAGGAGCGCAAAGCGCAGTGCCGAATAGAAGATCGGCGGGAAATGGCTAACGCCGATCTTGGCGTAGACGAAGTTGACTCCCCAGATCAGATTGGCGGCAATCAGCAGCGCCAAGTGCGATCTCGTCATGGTGATGGCAGCGGGTTCACACGCTATCCTGTCCTGGTCATGGCCTCTTTGGCGCTGTCAGGCGCGCCCGCACCGGGCATCCCCAAACACGACACAGGCCGTGACCGGAAAACGAAAACCGGCCCGTGGCCGTCAGTTTAGGCCCCGTTCCTTGGCGATGCGGTCGTAGGCGTCGTTGATGACGGCCAGCTTTTCGTTGGCGATGTCGATGAACTCCTGCGGCACGCCCTGGGCGATCAGAGTGTCGGGGTGGTGCTCACGGATGAGCTGGCGATAGCGCGACTTGAGGTCGGCATCCGCGATCTCGTGCCCCACCCCCAGGATGGCATAGGGGTCGGCGTGGTCAGGGCCGACGTGGCCGGCCCGGATGCGCTGGAATTCGGCCTCGCTGAAGCCGAATATCTCCGCCACCTGGCCGAGGAACTGGTCTTCCGCCGGATGGTAGACGTTGTCGGCTTTGGCAATATGGAAAAGCCCGTCGAGCAGATCCTCGAGCACCGCCGGATTGTCGTGAAAGAGTGCCCCCAACTGGCGGGCATAGGCCTCGTAGCCGCGGGAGTCCTTCTTGGCCTGGTCGAACACCCGGGCGACATTCTTGCCCTCGGCCGGCGGCACATGAAAGACCTCGCGGAAAGCCGCCACCTCGTCACGCGTCACCACGCCGTCGGCCTTGGCCATCTTGGCACCCAGCGCAATGACGCCAATGGTGAAGGCGACTTGACGCTGGGCCCCGGCGTCGGCCTCGCCGCCGCGCATGCGGCCATAAGCGTGCCCGGCCAGGCCGCCGACCAGAGCGCCGATGGGCCCGCCAAGCGCGAAGCCGGCGGCACTGCCGATGATAGTTGTCCAGATGCTCATGTTTTTCCGCCGGCCCCAGCATGGCCGCGATTACGCGGCCATTCAACCGTTGCGGTGGGAAACGACGATTGCGGGCCCAGGTCGAAGGCCGAGACGGCACCATCTGTGGGCCGGCGAGCTCAAGCGAAACCAAGGTCCAGGCTGGCGAGATAATTGTCATCTCGACGCCTTCGGGCGGCGGCCGGGGGCCGAAGGAAGGAGTGGATTCGGGATAGCGGCGCGAATTAGCCGATATTCAACTAAAATTGGGGAGAATTCACCCAAAATCACCCTATTGCGACGTATTGTCCCGTTGCCTGCGAGGCACAGGTAGGCTATACGGACGCCATCTTTGGAATTGGAGTTTGTGCCGCTCATGGCCCAAGGAAACATGGATATTTCGCAGCACCAGGGAACCTGGCAGGGCTTTCGCCGCTTTACGGTCTTCGGCACCGCTGCCGTTGCCCTGGTTCTGATTCTGATGGCGCTGACGCTGCTTTAGGCGGGGCGCCTCCAACACCACCAGCCCAGCCCTCCGGGCGGGCCTATGAAAAGACAAATTCCCGATTGTGGTCCGGTACCGCCCAGGCGGCTCCGAGCCCGACACACTCAATCCGGTGAGAACATGAAAATCGCCATACCCAAGGAACGGCGGCCGCACGAAAGACGCGTTGCGGCCACGCCGGACACGGTCAAGAAACTAATCGGCCTGGGTGCCCAGATGTCCGTCGAGGCAGGCGCCGGCGAGGGCGCGCAGATCCCCGACCAGGTTTTCGCCGATGCCGGCGCCACCATCGCCGCCGACGCCGCTGCCGCGGTGACCGACGCCGACATCGTCTTCAAGGTGCAGCGCCCGCTGACGGCTGCCGAAGGCGGCCCCGACGAGCTGGCCCAGCTGAAAAAGGGCGCGCTGTTGATCGCCACGCTGGCGCCACACGCCAACCGCGACCAGGTGCAGGCCTACGCCGATGCCGGTGTTACCGCCTTCGCCATGGAGTTCATGCCCCGCATCACGCGGGCCCAGAACATGGACGTGCTGTCTTCACAGTCGAACCTGGCGGGCTATAAGGCGGTGCTCGACGCTACTGCCGAGTATCCCCGAGCGCTGCCCATGATGATGACCGCCGCCGGCACCATCGCGCCGGCCCGCGCATTCGTCATGGGGGCCGGCGTGGCCGGACTGCAGGCCATCGCCACAGCACGGCGGCTGGGCGCCATCGTGACGGCCACCGACGTCCGCCCAGCGGTCAAGGAACAAGTCGAATCCCTGGGCGCCAAATTCATCGCGGTCGAGGACGAGGAATTCGCCGAGGCTGAGACGGCGGCCGGCTACGCCAAGGAAATGTCCGACGCCTATAAGCAAAAACAATCGGCGCTGGTGCGCGAGCACCTGAAAAAGCAGGACATCGTCATTTGCACTGCGCTGATTCCGGGCCGCCAGGCGCCGATCCTCATCAGCGCCGACATGGTGGCCGAAATGAAGCCCGGCGCCGTGGTCGTCGACCTGGCCGTCGAGCAGGGCGGCAACTGCGAGGGCTCCCGGCTGGGCGAGGTCGTCGAGGTCGGCGGCGTGCGCATCGTTGGGCATGACAACTGGCCCAGCCGCATCGCCGGCGACGCCTCGCAGCTGTACGCCAAGAACCTGCTGAACTTCGTCACCACCCTGATCGACGACGAGAGCAAAGAGCTCGCCATCGACTGGGAGGACGAGATCGTCCAAGGCACGGCGCTGACCCGCGACGGCGCCATCATCAACCCGGCGCTGACCGGGGAGGGAAACTGAGCCATGGCTGCCATCGATCCCTTCGTTTTCCAGCTCTCCATCTTCGTACTGGCCATTTTCGTCGGCTACTACGTGGTGTGGAGCGTGACGCCGGCACTGCATACGCCGCTGATGTCGGTGACCAACGCCATCTCCAGCGTCATCATCGTCGGCGCCCTGATCGCCGCCGGGCCGGCTGAAATGAGCGCCGCCCGCATCCTCGGCATCGTCGCCATCGGATTGGCCGCCGTGAACATCTTCGGCGGCTTCATCGTGACCCAGCGCATGCTGGCCATGTTCAAGCGCAAGTAAGGGGGACGCAAGATGTCGGCAAACATCACGGCGGTCGCCTACCTGATCGCATCCGTTCTCTTCATTTTGGCGCTGCGCGGGCTGTCTTCGCCCGTTACGGCGCGGCGCGGCAACATCTTCGGCATCACCGGCATGATCATCGCAGTGCTGATCACGGTGATCGATCCCAGTGTCGTTTCGTATGCCTGGATACTTGTCGCCGTGGTCATCGGCGGCGCCATCGGCACTGTGGTGGCGCTGAAGATTGAGATGTCGGCCATGCCGCAACTGGTGGCTGCCTTTCACAGCCTGGTCGGCCTGGCCGCAGTGCTGGTAGCGGGGGCGGCAATGCACAACCCCGGCGCCTACGGCATCGCCGATGCGGCCGGCAACATCTTTACCGCCAGCCGGATCGAGATGACGCTGGGCAGCGCCATCGGCGCCATTACCTTCTCGGGCTCGATCGTCGCCTTCGCCAAGCTGCAGGGTCTGGTTTCCGGCAACCCGGTGGTCTTTCCCGGGCAGCACATCCTCAACCTCATCATCGGCCTCGCCATCATCGGCCTGATCGCCTACTTCGTCGGCAACCAATCGCCCGAGGTGTTCTGGCTGTTGACGGGCGTCGCCTTCCTGATCGGCTTTTTGATCATCATCCCGATCGGCGGTGCCGACATGCCGGTGGTGATCTCGATGCTGAACTCCTATTCCGGTTGGGCCGCCGCCGGTATCGGCTTCACCTTGCAGAACTCGGCCCTGATCATCACCGGCGCCCTGGTCGGATCGTCAGGTGCTATTTTGAGCTACATCATGTGCAAGGCCATGAACCGCTCGTTCTTCAGCGTCATCCTGGGCGGCTTTGGCGGCGACGCGGTGGCCGGCCAGAAGAGCAGCGGCGACAAGCCGGTCAAACCGGGCAGTGCCGACGACGCCGCCTTCATCATGCGCAACGCCGGTTCCGTGATCATCGTGCCCGGCTACGGTATGGCGGTGGCCCAGGCCCAGCATGCGGTGCGCGAGATGGCCGATCTGCTGCAGAGCGAGGGCGTGCGCGTGCGCTATGCCGTACATCCGGTGGCGGGGCGCATGCCGGGGCACATGAACGTGCTGCTGGCCGAGGCCAACGTGCCTTATGACGATGTGCAAGAATTGGAGGAGATCAACTCCGACTTCGCCTCGACCGACGTGGCTTTCGTGATCGGCGCCAATGACGTCACCAACCCGGCGGCCCATGATCCCTCGAGCCCGATCGCCGGCATGCCCATCCTCGACGTCGACCGAGCCCAGACCTGCCTCTTCGTCAAGCGCTCGCTGGCGCCCGGCTACGCCGGCATCGACAACGAGCTCTTCTACGCCGACAACACCATGATGCTGTTCTCCGACGCCAAGAAGATGGTCGAGAACATCGTCAAAGCCCTGGCCTGACGGAGAGCCCAAGCATTCCTACGGAAAAGGGCCCCATGGGCCCTTTTCTTTTGTCTGCAGACGACAAAAAACCACGACCCGGCCGAGGCCGGGCGCGAACAATGGAGCTAAAGGTCGAAGCGCGGCGCGGGGCCGCCCGGAGATGGTCTAGCCAGCCTCGCGCTGGGCCTTCTTGCGCGCCAGCTTGCGGGCGCGGCGGATGGCCTCGGCCTTTTCGCGGGCCCGCTTCTCGGAAGGCTTTTCGTAATAGTTACGAAGCTTCATCTCGCGGAAGATGCCTTCGCGCTGCATCTTCTTTTTGAGCGCGCGCAAGGCCTGGTCGACGTTGTTATCGCGAACGACTACAGAAACCAGGGTTCATCTCCTCTAATTGCATACGAACGGGAACGCTGCCGCGTCTGCAGCGATGCTGTCTAACATAGGCGATAGCCTGAGAAAAGCCAAATCGTTTGCTGATTGGGGACACGTACCTTAACGCCTTTTTTTTGGGCGTTAAGGTACGTGTCCCCAATCAGCTCGCTTTACCGCAGCACCCGGCAGCGCCATATTCCCCCCATGGCCATTCTCAAGATCGCCCGCATGGGCCACCCGGTTCTCAGCCAACGCGCCGAGCCTGTCGCCGACCCCGCCATCGAGCCCAACGCCACCGCGCTGAGCCACCTCGTCGCCGACATGATGGAGACCCTGGCCGACGCCGGCGGCATCGGCCTGGCGGCGCCCCAGGTGCACGTACCGGCGCGCCTGGTCATTTTCCAGGCGCCGCCGGTCGACGCCGAAATCGAGGACAGCGAAGAGGCCACAGAGGAGGAGAACGCCAGCGACGAACCCCTGACGATCCTCATCAACCCCGAGATCGAACCCCTATCTGACGATCTGGAATTGGGCTGGGAGGGTTGCCTCTCGCTGCCCGGGCTGCGAGGCCTGGTACCGCGCCACAGCACCATCCGCTATCGCGGCCTTGCGCCCGACGGCAGCATCATAGATCGCCATGCTACGGGCCACCACGCCCGCGTCGTGCAGCACGAATGCGACCACCTCGACGGCGTGCTTTACCCCATGCGCATGCCCGATCTCTCGCAACTGGTGTTCGAAAGCGAATGGCATCACGTGATGGCGACAGCCCGAGCAGCAGACGAAGACGCCACTGCCCAATCAGCAGACGAACGGATAGACGAAGATTGAACTGCGGGTTTGGGCGAGGCCCGCTTGGCGGTAATCGCGTTGCTGCAGCCATTCTCGCGAGCGGCAGTTCGATATCCTGCATCGCCAGGAGGGTTCCCGATCGCTGCGACGATATTTTTTCGCCGCGGGGCCTCGAGCCCCGGTAGTCACGGCGGACGTTAGTTCTTCTATTCTTGTGGAACCTCCGGCACCGCCGCCGCCTGCTCGGCACGAAAAGTATCCAGTGCCACAGCCACGTCCGGATCGGCCAGCGCCAAGATGGCGGCGGCGAAAAGTGCCGCGTTAACGGCACCGGCGCGGCCGATGGCCAGGGTGCCGACGGGTATTCCGGCCGGCATCTGCACCATCGAGAGCAGGCTGTCGAGGCCGTCGACCTTGCTTTCCATGGGCACGCCGAGCACCGGAAGCGCCGTCTTTGCGGCGATCACGCCGGGTAGCGCCGCCGCCATGCCGGCCCCGGCGATGATCACCTTGAGGCCGCGGCCCGCGGCGCCATCGCAATAATCGTCGAGGCGCCCCGGCGTGCGGTGGGCCGAGATTATTCGGCTCTCGTGAGCGATACCGAGGCGCTCGAGGGTCTCGGCCGTATGGCGCATGGTGGCCCAGTCGGACTGACTGCCCATGACGATACCAACGATGGCACCGAGACTGGGACCGGCGGGGGCTGTAGGGTCGCTCATAGTGCTCTCCGCAAGGCCCACAAGGGGCGAAAGAGGGCGATTATAGGTAGCCGACAGTGTGTGACAAGGCGCACTGCAATGAGCGGCCCTCTTTCCTGGCTTGTGCTATAATCGAGACTTCTTTTCCACCTGACGGTCAGCCAGTTCCGCACCATGAAAGTCGGCCCCACGGGACCCCGCATATCGCCGCCTTCGGTACGGCGGGTCGAGGAATCACGCACCGCCAAGGTCGAGGCGGCGCCTGCCCAGGCCTCGCCGCCGCGCGAAATCAGCGATTCAATGACCATCATGGGCATTCCCGAGGTCGAGCTCACGCCGCGCGTGCGCCAGGCCCTGATGACGCTGATGGAGGAGGTGCAGAACCTCAGGCGCGACTTGCAGCGAACCAGTGACCGTCTGACCGAGGTCGAGCGCCTGGCCGACCAGGATTCCCTGACACCGACGGCCAACCGCCGCGCCTTCGTGCGCGAGCTGAGCCGCGCCATGTCGCAGGCCGAACGCTACGGCACACCGGCCAGCGTGGTCTATTTCGATATTGACAGCTTCAAGGGGATCAACGACACCCACGGGCACGCTGCCGGCGATGCCGCCCTGATGCACGTGGTCGACATCGTCATGCGTCATATCCGCGACACCGACATCGTCGGGCGCCTGGGCGGCGACGAGTTCGGCGTCATCCTGAGCCACGCCGACGAAGCGACGACGATGGAAAAGGCCGAGGCCCTGGTCAGCGATATCCGCACCACGCCGCTAAATTGGTAAGGCCAGGAAATCTACATCGAAGTGTCGTACGGCGCCTCGCAATTCGAGCCCGGCGACAACCCCGACCGCGCCCTGGCCGCCGCCGACAAGGCCATGTACGCCCAGAAGCGCAACAACCGCCAGAACAACGGCGAAGCGCGCAATGAGGGCGCCGGCGCCCCGTCTCCCAAAGCCGACAGGGCCGAATAGTCGCTAGCTCGAATTGGTCCCGGCCACCCTATGCAATAATATCTGGCAGAAGTGCGCTTTCGGCCTGAAGGATCTGGTCCTTGAGCGAAAGCTTGCGCTTTTTCATACGCTGGATCTGAACCTGGTTATAGCCGCCGGTGGAGATGAGCGCCGATATTGCGTCATCAAGATCCCGGTGCTCGGTCCGCAATTCGGCCAATCGCCGTTTGACTTCTTCCTGATCCGCCTTGCTCATGCTCTTCCAGAGTGCTGCGCTGCCCCAGCCGTCCACGCTATCATAGCAGAAATCGACGCTGATCGCTCTTGACCGCTGACGACCGGCACCACATGTGATCTAATATGGTTGTCGGCAAAAGGCACGGAGGACTTCTGCCATGGAAGTCGAGCCGCACTTGACGGTGCTACGGGAAAAACATCGGAGCCTCGAAGCGGAAATCCACGAGGAATCCCAGCGACCCAATCCCGACTCGATGACGATCGCCACTCTCAAGCGGCAGAAACTCAAAATAAAAGACGAAATCGCCAAGCTCGGTGGGGCGTAAGCGTCACAGAATAGATCCAGGCCGCTGTGAGGCGGCGCGGCAACCGGGCTCCAGCGCTTCCAGGCGCTCTCGGGGCAGGGCAACGTTGACCGTGGTGCCCACGCCCAACTCGCTCTCGATGGTGGAGCGGCCGCCGTGCGATTCGGCCGGCGAGGCGCGCACGGAGACGATACCCCAGACCCGATGAACCTGACGGTTTTGGCCACTAGGTCAACGAGGCAACATATTGAAATTGAATATTTTTTTGTCAGAGCAGGTTTCCGGTTCCAAAAATCGAGGCTATTCCCGAAAGCTGGAAAGATTGGACCGCTTCGGCTTGCCGTTGGCACCAGCATGGCTTAAGGGAGTGCCGGGAGAATATTGGGAGAGAACCTGGGGCCGATCCTTGCGCTGCCCCCGTGCCGGAGTAACGCCATGGATCCCGAACTGAAAGTCGTCGTCGTTCCCGTAACGCCGTTTCAACAGAACTGCTCGCTGCTCTGGTGCCAGCAAACCGGCAAGGGCGCCGCCATCGATCCCGGCGGTGACATCGATCAGATCGTCGCGGCGGCTGAGGAACACGGCATCGAGATCGAACGTCTGCTCATCACCCACGGCCACATCGACCACGCCGGCGGTGCCGCAGCGCTGGCCGAGCGGCTGGGCGTACCCATCGAAGGCCCGCACGACGGCGACCGTTTTCTGATCGACAACATTTCCAAGCAGGGTGCCCAGTTTGGCCTGACAGACGCCGAGGCGTTCGAACCTGAGCGCTGGCTAGAGGCCGGCGATACGGTGACGGTGGGTGAGATCAGCCTGCAGGTGCTGCACTGCCCCGGCCACACGCCGGGTCACGTCGTCTTTTTCGCCGCCGACGCCGAGCTGGCGTTCGTCGGCGATGTACTTTTCAACGGCTCGGTCGGGCGCACCGATCTGCCGGGCGGCGACCACGCCACCCTGATCAGCTCGATCCGCGAAAAGCTCTGGCCGCTGGGCAACGAAGTTACCTTCATCTCCGGCCACGGCCCGGCCTCGACTTTCGGCGCCGAGCGCCAGAGCAACGCTTTCGTTTCGGACTTCGTGCAGTATTAGATCGGATCTCGTATCCGAGATCCGCTCTAACTTTTTTCGCTCACGGCAGCGGACCTTCGGCCCGCAGCCTGCGCGGGCGCGCCGCAGGTGCGGCGGGTCGCGGTCGCTCCCGTTGCACCAAGACCAAGCAGCAAAAAACACACTTGGTTTCGGAGCTAAGCCGCCCTCCGGGACGGGGGGCGGAGGCCAAGGGCGCGGATGCGCCCGCCCGGTGAGGGACCATAAAAAGCCGCGGAGCGCCCGCCCGGTGAGGGTCTACGAAAGCGCGTCGATTTTGGCTGCCATGATGAAATCGTTTTCGTGCAGACCCTTGATCTTGTGGGTGTAGAGCACGATCGAGGCATAGCCCCAGCCGAAACTGACGTCGGGATGATGGCCTTCCCGTTCGGCCAAGCCGCCCACCCGGTTGACGAAATCGAGCGCCGTCGCAAAATCGGCGAATTTGAAGCGCCGCTCAATGCGATCGCCGGTGCCGGTCAGCTCCCAGTCCGGGACTTCTTCGAGATAGGGAACGGCCTGGGCATAGCTCAGCGGTGGAATGCCGCCCCGACAGGGCAGGCAGGTTTTGGCGGTCAGGGCCATGGCGAACTCCCCGGGCTGGCAGCGCTTTCAGCAACCATATAGGGCGGGTCACAAGACGGGACCAACCGGCCCATCAGCTCTCCGGCTCGTCCTCCAGCAGACCCTGCCGCCTGTGCCATTCTTCGATCGACAGTTCGGGGTACTCGGGATAGTTGGTTTCGCCCTCACCATCCGGCGCCTCAACCCAGCCTACGGCATGATCGAGCATCAGATTGACATGGGCCGGCGGCTCGGGCAGCGGCGTATCGACGGCCGAGGCGAAGGGATGCACGAGTTCGGGCCAACGTGGGTCCGAGGCCCACAGCGCGCTGCCGCAGTGACGGCAGAAATGGCGTCGCGACGGACTGCGCGCCTGGTCGGAATATCCCGGCCCGCGCCGTACCCGGTAAATCGTGATCTCGGCCCCGCCCTCGATTTCCAGCGTCTCGGCCCGATCCATCAGGTTGATGGCATAGCCGCCGCCGCCCGCCGTCTTGCGGCAGATCGAGCAATAGCAGCGCATGTAGGGATAAGGCGTCTCTGTCAGCAGCGAAAAACGTACGGCGCCGCAATGGCAGGAACCTTCGAGCTGCATGGCAACCCCCCGTGGCGAAGTCCAAACCTCACCATAGCGTGCCCGGCGCCCCTGGCGCAGCAGACAATTTGCCGCCGGTCCGGCATCCGGACTATCCTTGAACCATGCCCAGAGTCCTGATTACGGGTGCCAATCGCGGCCTCGGCCTTGAATTCTGCAAACAGTACGCCGCCGAAGGCTGGCAGGTTTTTGCCACCTGCCGCGACGCCGTCGCAGCCCGGGCCGGCGCGCTTGGGCGGCTGGCAGTCGGGGCAGACGAAGGCTTCGAAATCCAGGACCTCGACGTCACTGACGGCGACAGCGTGTCGGCTGCGGCAGCGGCCCACGGTGATCAGCCGGTCGATCTTTTGCTCAACAACGCCGGCGTCATCGGCGACCGGGCTTCGCGCCTCGGCGCCATGGACTACCAGGCCTGGCAGCGCTGTCTGGAGATCAACGTGCTGGGTCCCATGCGGGTGGCCGAGGCCTTCGTAGACGCTGTCGCGAGCGGCCGGCAAAAGCTCATCGTGACGATCTCCAGCGGCATGGGATCGCTGAGCGACACCAGCGGCGGCCAGGTCATCTACCGCTCCTCAAAGGCGGCCGTGAACACGGTGGTCAGGGACTTGGCCTTCGAGCTCGAGGGCCGCGGCATCACCTGCGTTGCCATGCACCCAGGCTGGGTCAGCACCGACATGGGTGGCAGCGCAGCGACGCTGACTCCGGAACAAAGCGTCACGGCGTTGCGCCGCACCATCGCCGGCTTCGGGCCGGACCATACCGGGCGCTTCTTCAACTACGACGGCCAGGAGCGGGCCTGGTAGGCGGCACCATAACCGCCACGAGGCTGGTGGCCGCACTGGGCATCGTCGCGGCCCTGGTGCTGGCGCTGGCGCCGCCGGCCGGCCTGGCGCCGGCAGCCGCCTTGGCCGGCGCCGTCACCCTCGTGGCGCTGACCTTCTGGGCCACCGGCGTGATTCCCGACAAGCTGACCAGCGCCGGGTATTTGCTGGCCGCCATGACACTCTCCCTGGCCCCTCCGGGGGTGGTGCTGTCAGGCTTCGCGTCGTCGGCCTTCTGGCTGATCTTCGGCGGCCTGGTGCTGGGCGCGGCGGTACACCGGTCGGGCCTGGCCGCCCGCCTGGCCCAGGCCATCGCCCACCGCTTGGGCGGCAGCTACCTCGGCCTCTCCTCCGGCATCGTCTGCGCCGGCCTGGTGCTGGCCTTCCTGATCCCCTCCAGCACCGGGCGTGTCGTCCTGCTGATTCCCATCGTGCTGGCGCTGGCCGACGGCTTCGGATTGGCGCCAGGGAGCCGCGGCCGCTCGGGTCTGGTGCTGGCCATGGTCTTTGCCACGACGCTGCCCGGCTTCGCCATTTTGCCGGCCAGCGTGCCCACCGCCATCCTGATCGGCGGCAGCGAGCCGCAATACGGCATCGTGCCCAGCTACGGCCAATACCTGTTGCTGCATTTCCCTGTGCTGGGACTGCTCAAGTGCACCGTCATCGTGGTGCTGACCCAGCTGATGTTTGCCGAGGCCCCGAGACGCGACAGCGGCGACACCGAGCCAAGCCCGCTGAGCGCCGCCGAGTGGCGGACCGGCATCATCGTGCTGGCGGCGCTGGCGCTGTGGCTCAGCGATCGCTGGCACGGCCTGTCGCCGGCCTGGATCTCGATGGCCGCCGCCGCCGCCTGCCTGGCGCCCCCCGGCAGCCTGATCGGGCCGCCGCAACTCCACCACGACATCAACTATGGCGTACTCCTGCTCTTGGCCGGCCTGCTCGGCGCCGCCAATGTGGTGGCCTATAGCGGCCTTGGCGACTATCTCGGCCGGCTGCTGCTGGAAGCGCTGGCGCTGCAGCCCGGCGACGACGCCCGCAGCTTTTTCTCGCTGGTAGGCGTCTCGGGGCTGGTGGCGCTGATCGGCACACTGCCCAGCGTGCCGGCGGTGATGACGGCGCTGGCCGGCGATATCGCCGGGGCCACCGGACTGCCGGTCGAAACCGTCCTGATGATGCAGGTGCCGGCCTATTCTACGCCGCTGCTGCCCTACCAGGTGGTGCCGGTGCTTATTGCCGCGCGTCTGGGCAGCGTCTCGATCGGCACTGCGACGCGATTCTGCCTGCTGCTCGGCGCCATCACCGTGGCGCTCCTGATTCCGCTCGACTATCTCTGGTGGCGCTTCCTCGGCGTGCTCTGAGGATTTCGAAGAACGTGGCCGAACCATTTGCGCAGCAATACTCCACAGTTTTACGGTTTGGCAACCCAGATCGTGTAAACAGAATGGCATGGCTTTCCATCAGCTCGATCGCCTGACATTCCTCATCGTCGACGACGATCCCGATGAGTTGCGCCTATTGGAAAAGCTCGTCACCATGCTTGGCGTGCGCCGCGTCAAGCGGGCCATTGACGGTAGCGAAGCCCTCGAAATCCTGCGGCTCGTACCGGTGCACATGATCATCTGCGACCTGCGCATGACGCCCATGGACGGGCTCACATTCGTGCGCGAGCTGCGCCGGCTCAAGCTAGGCGAGCGCTCGCTGGTGCCGGTCATCATGACGACCGGACACACAGAGACGAAAAGCGTCACTGCTGCCCGCGACGCCGGCGCCACCGAGGTGTTGGCCAAGCCCTTCACGCCAATGGAACTTTACCGCCGCATCGTGGCGACGCTGGCAACGCCACGGCCCTTCATCAGCGAGGCCGGCTTCAAGGGACCGGACCGCCGACGCCAGCGCCAACCGAAGGCCAAGCTCGAACGCCGCCGCGCCTGGCAATCCGTGACCGAAGAATCACCGGGCTAGCAGTCTGTCGGACATAGCGTGCGACAGATTGTTAGCGCCCCCTACCGGCCTGACAGCGCTAGCCGCAAGGATCGCATCGCCTGGACGCGACGCAGGCCGTGACCAGGTTGATAAATACGGGCAAGCCGCCGCCGTCCGGGGTAGCGCTGCGGTCGCTTGCTGGTGTATCTATTGGCGTCATGAAAGACGGGGTTCGACGCTCGGGGACATGGCGCTAAATCTGCTCAAAATGTGTGTTGGTATCGACGACGTCGAACAGCTCGAACGGGCGCACGCCGCCCGCTTGGACGAAGCCCGGCGCCAGGGCCGCGAGCCTCGCCTGGTGCACCGCACCCGCCATACCCCGCGCCGCGCCGCCGAGATTCTCGACGGCGGCTCGCTCTACTGGATCATCAAGCGTTTCGTCCGGGTACGCCAACCCATAGTCGCCATCGAACGCGTTGTTGATGGAGACGGCGTGCGGCGCTGTGACCTCGTCCTCGGCCACGAATGGGTGCGCACCGAACCCCAGCCTCGGCGCCCGCACCAAGGCTGGCGCTACCTCGAGGCCGCCGACACACCAAGCGACTTGGCCGGCGACGACCCGGCCCACGGCCTGCCTCTGGACCTGGCCGACAATCTCAGGGAATTGGGCTTGCTCTGAATCCGATTCGAACGCTTGAGTGGCGGCACGGGGACGCTTAACCCAGATTTCCCACCAGGTCATGGCCTGCGCGGTGCTGTCGCGTCGACAGGGAAGGAGAGCTGCGCAGCGCGATGTGGGACATCGGGCAAGCAGCTCGACGCCCCCTGTCGATGCGACAGCGCCGCCCGAAGGGTCGCACCACAGAATCCTTGTGCGCGCGCCCGCGTCGTAAATGACCGAAGCGCGTAGTCCCACTACGCGCATCGGTCATTTCCTATCGGATCGCATCACCTGGGCGCGACGCAGGCCGTGACCTGGTGGGAAATCCGGGTTAAATCTAAGACATGATCTTTGCCGACGAGGGGCCTGACTACGGCGGATCGCGAGCAGCCGTGACGGCGGCCTACCGGGCCGACGAAAACGCCACCCTCGATGCTCTGATTGCAGCCGCCCGGCCGACGCCTGATGAGCACCTTAGGACCGATACCCTGGCCCGGCACCTGGTGCGCACCGTCCGCGAGGAGCGGCGGGCCAGCGGCGGCCTCGATGCCTTCCTGCACGAATACGGGCTTTCCAGCCACGAGGGCGTGGTGCTGATGTGCCTGGCCGAGGCGCTCTTGCGCATTCCCGACGCCGGCACCGCCAACCGCCTGATCCGCGACAAGCTCGGCGGCGCCGACTGGCTCAGCCACCTGGGACATAGCGATTCGCTCTTCGTCAACGCCGGTACCTGGGGCCTGATGCTGACCGGCCGGGTGATCGAGTTCGAAGGCGATCGAAAGCGCGAAGCGTTGGGCGAAACACGGGCCGATCTTGGGGCCTATTTCCGCCATCTGGTATCGCGTAGCGGCGAGCCGCTAATCCGCCAGGCCCTGATCCAAGCCATGCGCATCATGGCCCGCCAGTTCGTCATGGGTCGCACCATCGAGGAAGCGGTGAGCCGGGCCAGCGACGACGCCGCCCCTTATGAGCGTTATTCCTTCGACATGCTGGGGGAAGCTTCCCTGACGTCCGCCGATGCGGCTCGCCACACCGAACGTTGCGCCCAGGCCATCGCGGTAGTCGGCGCCATGGCGAGCAAGGGCAATGACGTGCTGGCCCGGCCCGGCATTTCCATCAAACTCTCGGCACTGCATCCCCGCTTCGCCTTCGCCCAGCGCCGCCGGGTGCTCAATGAGCTGGTGCCGCGGCTGGTCGAACTGGCCGGCCAGGCCCGCGCCGCCAACGTCGGTATCACCATCGACGCCGAGGAAGCCGAGCTCCTGGACCTCACGCTCGATGTTTTCGCAGCGGCCTTGGCCGCGCCGGCCCTGGCCGGTTGGGACGGCTTCGGCATCGCCGTGCAATGCTACCTCAAACGCGCGCTGCCGCTGTTTGCCTGGCTGGCCGACCTGGCCGCCGCGCACGGCACGGCGCTGCCCGTGCGCCTGGTCAAGGGCGCCTACTGGGACGCCGAGATCAAGCGCGCCCAGGAGCGCGGCCTCGAGGGCTATCCGGTGTTCAGCCGCAAGCTGGGCACCGACGTCTCGTTCCTGGCCTGCGCCCGCTACGTGCTGGAGCGGCCGCAAGCCTTCCGGGCCATGTTCGCCAGCCACAACGCCCACACCATCGCCGCTGTAGCGGCCTTGGCGGGGGATCGCCGCGACTACGAATTCCAGCGTCTTCACGGCATGGGGGAAGCCCTTTACCGGGCCGCCCTGGAAGAGGGTAATCGCGGTGTTTGCTGCCGCGTCTATGCGCCGGTGGGCAGCCACGAAGAGCTTCTGCCCTACCTGGTGCGCCGGCTGCTGGAGAACGGTGCCAATTCCTCCTTCGTCAACCGCATCGTCGACGAAGAGGCGCCGATCGAGGATCTCATCGGCGACCCCGTGGCAGTCCTCGAGGCGCTCAGCGAACGGGCGCATCCGCGCATTCCGCTGCCCACCCGGCTCTTTGGCGAGGAGCGGCACAACTCACGCGGCCTCGACCTCAGCGACCCCCTGGTGCTGGGAATGCTCGACGCCGATATGCAGGCGGCCCAGGCCGGGCCCTGGCAGGCGAGACCGCTGATCGGCGGCCAAGCCGCAACGGGTGAAGCGTTGCCGATCAGCAATCCGGCCGACCGTCGGCGCCAGGTCGGCACAGTGGTCGAAGCCGGTGATGCCGAGGTGGAAGCAGCCCTGGAGAGTGCCCGGGCGGCGGCGCCCGCCTGGGCCGCCAAGCCGGCCGGGGAGCGCGCCGCCATCCTCGAAGACATCGCCGATGCCTATGAAGCTCATCTACCCGAGTTTTTGGCGCTGGCCGTACGCGAGGCCGGCAAGACTCTGGGCGACGCTTTGGCAGAGGTGCGCGAGGCCGTCGACTTCTGCCGCTACTATGCCGCTCAGGCGCGCCGGGACTTCGAGCCCCAAACCCTGCCTGGACCAACCGGCGAGAACAACCGGCTGGAACTTCAGGGCCGCGGAGTTTTCCTTTGCGTCAGTCCGTGGAACTTCCCGCTGGCCATCTTCACCGGCCAGATCACGGCCGCCCTGGCCGCCGGCAACGCCGTTGTCGCCAAGCCGGCTGAACAGACGCCACTGATCGCCGACCTGGCGGTACGCCTGATGTTCCGCGCCGGATTGCCGGCCGGAGTGCTGCAGCTGCTGCCGGGGTCGGGCGAAACCGTCGGCGCCCGTCTGGTGGCCGATGAGCGCATAACGGGCGTGGCCTTCACAGGTTCCAACGAAACCGCCCGCGCCATCAACCAGAGCCTCAGCCGGCGGCCCGGCCCCATCGTGCCACTGATCGCCGAGACCGGCGGCCAGAACGCCATGATCGTTGACAGCTCTGCTCTGCCAGAACAGGTGGTGGCGGACGTGGTGCAGTCGGCCTTCCACAGCGCCGGCCAGCGCTGTTCGGCGCTACGCGTGCTCTATCTGCAATACGAGATCGCCGAGCGCACGCTGGAAATGCTGGTGGGTGCCATGGCCGAATTGGTCATCGGCGATCCCAGCCTGCTGGAGACCGACGTCGGTCCGGTCATCGATGCCGATGCGCTGGAGAGCTTGGAATCTCACGCTAACCGCATGACGGCCGAACATACCCTGCTGCAGCGCTGCACCTTGCCGCCGGCCTGCCGTCACGGCACTTTCGTGCCGCCACAAGCTTACGAGATCTCCGGCATCGAAGTGCTTGAGCGTGAGATCTTCGGGCCCATCCTGCACGTCGTGCGCTACCGGGCCGACGACATCGAAACAGTCTGCCGGGCCATTAACGCCACCGGTTACGGCCTGACGCTGGGCATCCACAGCCGTATCGAGACCAGCGCGCGCCGCATCTTTGACCTGGTGCGGGCCGGCAACACCTACGTCAACCGCAATATGGTGGGGGCCGTGGTCGGCGTCCAACCCTTCGGCGGCCAGGGCCTTTCGGGCACCGGCTTCAAGGCTGGTGGGCCGCACTACCTGCTGCGCTTTGCCACCGAACGCACGCTTTCCGTCAACACCACGGCCAGCGGCGGCAACCCGGACCTCTTGTCGCTCTCGGACGACGCCTGACGGATCTCAGGTGATGAGATCCGCTTGTGTTTTGTCGCTCACGGCGGCGGACCTGCGGTCCGCTACCTGCGCGGGCGCGCCGCAGGGGCAGCGGGTCGCGGTCGCTCACGTTGCACTAACAAAACAAGCAGCAAAAACCAAACTTCGGGTTCGCCACTAAGCCGGCCCCTGGAACGGGGGCCGGAGGCCAAGGGCGCGGATGCGCCCGCCCGATGAGGGTCTAACAAGAATCAACTCGCCTCGGCGAGTTGAGCCGGCAGACCGCGCTCGCCGGCCAAGCGCTCCTCGACGATGCGATCGGCCATCAGGTCCGGCGCCAGCCCGGCCCGTTCGGCGCGGCGCCAAAGATCTCTCAGCGTGTCGAAGATGCCGCCAATGTGGCGAAAGGCGGCTTCGCGATCATAGACCGGACGTTCGTAGATGATGTTGATGATGCCGCCGGCGTTGACCACATAGTCGGGCGCATAAAGCACGCCATGGCGGCTGAGCATCTCGCCGTGCCGCGGCTCGGCAAGCTGATTGTTGGCGGCCCCGGCGACGATGCCGGCGCGTATGGTGGGAATCGTAGCATCGTCAAATACCTCCCCCAGGGCGCAGGGCGCCAGCACGTCGGCTTCGGCCGCCAGGATCCGCTCGAGTGGCACGATCTCGGCACCAAACTCGGCCACGGCCTGTTCCAAAGCCTCGTCGCGCAGGTCGGCAACCAAAAGCCTGGCCCCGGCCTGATGCAGGTAACGGCAAAGCCAGCGGCCGACGTGGCCGAAGCCTTGCACCGCCACGGTAATGGCGTTGAGATCGTCTCTGCCCAAGCGATGCTGCACGGCGGCGCGGATGCCGCTGAAGACGCCCCAGGCGGTGGCTGGCGAGGGATCGCCACTGAGGCCACCCAGGCCGGCCACGTGATCGGTCACCTGGCGCACCACGTCCATGTCCTCGACAGAGGTACCGACGTCCTCGGCGGTGATGTAGCGGCCATCCAGGGTATCGACGAAGCGGCCGAAGCGGCGCAGCAGGGCCTCGGTCTTGTGGCGCCGGGGATCGCCGATGATGACGGCCTTGCCGCCACCCAGCTCGAGGCCGGCCATGGCTGCCTTGTAGGTCATGCCACGCGACAGCCTGAGGACATCGGTGAGGGCCTCGTCCTCGCTGGTATAGGGCCACATACGGCAGCCGCCTAGCGCCGGGCCCAGAGTCGTATCATGGATGGCGACGATGGCACGCAAACCGCTATCGCCGTCGTGAAAGAAGACCACCTCCTGGTGGTCGGCAAAGTCGCGATTGCTCATGACGGTCATGGCCAGGCCCTTTCTTTCAGGCTCCGTCCCGGACGTTGTCACCGCCCCGCCTACATTTTTATCTAGGCAAAAAATGTTTTATTTTCAATTAATTATGGGGAATTCGCAGGATTCGCACGATTCTTTCGCGAGGCCCCCCGAAGGCCTAACGATCGGCCCCCTGGCAGCTTCCCGCAGCAATGAATCGCCGCCTTTTAGAACATGTATCCCAGCGTGGTGCCGAAGAAGAGAAGCTCGCTAGACTTGGTCACCGGGCTCTCGGCGGCCGTGCTGACGAGCAGCTGCAGTCGTCCTTCGGCGGACAGGTAGAGCTGTGGGCTGAAGAGGTAAATCACGGTGGCGAAGCCGCTGATGTCGCGCACCCCGGCGCTGGCACTGAAGGGCACCAGGGTGGTGTTGGAGGCGTTGGCGGAAACACCATAGTAGGCGTTCATGTAGTCGCTGCCGCCCCAGCGCAGGTCGGCGCCGAGAAAGAGGTTGGTGCGCTCGCTTATGCGCCCGCCGACGGCGGTGCCGAAGGATCCCGTGACGCCGTTGTGGCCAGTATCGGTCAGGCCCATGCGAATATCGCCGGTAAAGCGCCAAGGGCCGCTGAAATGCTTGAAGAAGAGGCCCAGCTCGGGGCTACTTTTGATGTCCGGGAGACCGGCCAGGGCGGCGCTGTCAGCGGATTTGCGGCCCAGGTCATAAGTCAGACGCGGGCCGGCCATGGTGTCGCGCTTGCGCACCATGTTGTAGCCCAGGCCGCGCTGGGTGCTGAGGAAGACGGCACCACGCCATTCGATGTCGATCAGCGGCAGAGACACCGCCTCATATTCGTCGGATCCCGAATAGTTGGGCGCGTAGCCGCCGCCGCCACCCAGCAGCACCCGCCATTCGCCCTCGCTGGGCAGGCGGATCGCCGTCGCCCCGTTTAACCACTGCTCGTAGTCGTTGGCCAGCGCTGGCCGCGCCACGAGCAGCACCAGCGCCACCATCAAAAGGCAGATTCTCATGGTCCAGATATCCCGGATAGCATCGCCGGCAACCTATCCCATCGGCCGGTTGGCGCGCAAGCGATCAGGCCCGTAGGAGATCCGCGACATACTCGGCGATTGCCAGCGAGGCGGTCAGGCCGGGAGACTCTATACCGTAGAGATTGACCAGGCCGGCCAGACCGTGCTCGGCCGGACCCTGGATGACGAAATCAGCGGCCGCTTCACCGGGCGCCTGGACCTTGGGCCGGATGCCGGCGTAGGCCGGGCTCAGGGCGCCCTCGGCCAGGGCCGGATAATAGCTGCGGATGGCGGCGTAAAAGCCCTCGGCCCGGGCCGGGTCGACGCTGTAGTCGATGCTTTGGATCCATTCCTGGTCGGGGCCGAAACGGGCCTGCCCAGCCAGATCGATGGTCAAATGGACGCCGAGGCTGACGCTGCCCGGCACAGGATAGATCAAATGGCGAAAGGGCGACGCGCCGCGCAGCGCGAAATAGCAGCCCCGGTTGAGATAGCGCCGCGGAATGCTGGCGGCCGGTAGTCCGGCCAGGCCGGCGGCAACCTGCTGGGCCTCGAGGCCGGCTGAGTTGACCAAGAGCCGGCAGTCCAATGCATAATCGCTACCGTCGGCCAGACCGACACTCAGATGGAAACCGTCGTCGCTCGCCTCGCCACCCCGCAGCGGGCTCTTGAGGGCGACCACGACGCCACCTGCTTCGGCCTCACCTTGGAGCGCCAGCATCAGGGCATGGGCATCGATGATGCCGGTGGAAGGCGAAAGCAGGGCGCCGGCGCAGCGTAGCTCGGGCTCCCGTGCCTCGGCTTGGTCTTTGCTCAAAAAGACCAGGTCGTCGACGCCGTTGTCTTGGGCAGCGCGGCGCAAGCGCTCGAGCTGCGGTAACTCCTCCTGGCGGCCGGCCACGATAAGTTTGCCGAGCCTTTGATGCGGCACGCCGTGGTCACGGCAAAATTGGTAGAGCGCCTGCTTGCCGGCGACGCAGAACCGCGCCTTGAGGCTGTCCTTGGGGTAGTAGATGCCGGCGTGGATGACCTCGCTGTTGCGCGAGCTGGTGGCGCTGCCGATGCCGGCAGCAGCCTCCAGCACCAACACTTCTCGGCCCCGCCGGGCCAGCGCCCGGGCCAGTGCCAAGCCGATCACTCCGGCCCCGACCACCACGCATTCGACCGTTTCCGCCATGTCCCGTGCCAGTCCGCTAGCCGGCTCTCAGGCGCCGACCAGCAGGGCCTCGCAACGGGCCCGCAGTTCGGCCGGAAAAGGCGTCGGCCGGCGCGCATCCATGTCCAGATGAACACCAAACTGACTCATCACGGCGGCCAGCGTGCCCTGGCGTTCGTTGAACATGTGGTGGACCAGGCGGAACGAGGTGGCACCCAGGTGGACGAGGCCACTCCTAATGCTCAGCAGGTCGCCGGCACCAACTTCGCGCAGGAACTTGAGCTCGATCTCGAAGGTCGACATACCGCGCCGGGCCTCGCGCAAATAGCCACCGGTCATGCCCATGGCGGCCATGATCTGGCCTGCAGCCAAAGAAAAACGTTGGACGTGAAAGTGAAAACTGAGGTGCCCGAGAATGTCAATCTCCCACGATTTGGCGGTGTCGCGGGCGGCCGGGATGAAACCGCCGTCATCGGCGGGATAGGGCCGCACCTCGGGCAGCGGCAGATCCCAGTCGATGCGCGCGGCCTCGAGGGCCTGCCGGCGATCCTCGCCCAGCACCACGGATTTGCGGGCATCCAGGTCGAAATGCACCGATTTCTGCCGATAACTGCTGACCAAGTCGCCGCTCACCGAATCGATCAGCTTGTGGCCGATGCCAACGATCTTGTCCTGGACGCCAATGATGCCACTCTCGATGTGCATGACATCACCGACCCTGAGCTCCCGGTGGAATTGCACGTTGGATTCTACCGAGGCCAAGGCACAGCGCTGCCTTTCCATATAGTCCATTCCCATGCCCACGGTTTCGAAAACAGCCAGATTGGCGTCACCGAAACGTTCGACGTAAGCCGAGATGGTCATATGCTCGACGATGTCGCAGTCTCCGGGCCACACACCCCCCCGGTAGGTCTCGATCCAACCGCTCATGCCTCGTTCCGTTCCAGAGGAAATTGTCGCAGTGAGCTCTGCGGAATGGACTCTACAGGGCGGCTCCTCAAAACGTCAATATTACTGTCATTTCTGTAATTTGGACAAAATTATGGAATTCACAAGTTGCCACGAAGTTATACACAAGTTATCCACAAGAAATGTTATTTGGCGATTACTTTTGACTTGCCCTTCCCAGCAAAAGAACTGAGTATGAAGTTGCACCGTGATGGATCTTCGGATCTGGAACAGTGTGGGTCGTGAAACCCTCGGGTGGATCGGCCGGGTCGAAAAACCTTCGGGTGGTTCGGCCAGGTCACGAGGCCTTCGGGCAGCGTGGCTAGGTTGGAAAACCTTCGGGTGGACCAGCCAGGTCGGGAAGCCTTCGGGTGGATCGGCCAGGTCACAAAGCCTTCGGGCGGCGTGGCCAGGTTGGAAAGCCTTCGGGTGGACCAGCCAGGTCGGGAAGCCTTCGGGTGGATCGGCCAGGTCACAAAGCCTTCGGGCGGCGTGGCCAGG
>PVBE012528770.1_pt1 | contig 25215 bp, 28 predicted proteins | sample 1631181 | NCBI WGS metagenome assembly PVBE01 (sample SAMN08397723, study PRJNA350692) | Marine metagenome, whole genome shotgun sequencing project. | isolation source: water | place: Pacific Ocean | collected 2012-04 | reverse complement strand
TCGGACCCAAACAAGAACGAACTAAGATCTGAATGTGGATCAGATCTGCGACGACATAGCAGCCGAAACAGAGGCATTATCTGCCGTTGTTCAAGATTTAACTGAAGATCAATGGCGTGCACCAACGGTTGCTGAAGGATGGGATACCCATGAGACGATCCTTCATCTAGCCGCAGCGGATTGGGCATGTCACCTAACGCTGACCAACTCAGAAGCATTCGCGACCACTCGCGCTCAGCTGTCAGAGGGCGCAATTTCATTGAATAAGTTGGTTGGTGCCGAAGTGTTAGCAATGCCAGGCCACGAATTGTGGCAGTGGTTTCTCGATTTCCGGGCTGAGATGATCAACGCATTTCGAAAAACCGACCCAAAGGCCCGTATCACTTGGCTCGGTCCAGATATCGGTGCACGCTCCTTAGCCACGAGCCGATTACTCGAAACGTGGACTCATTCTCTCGATTTGGCAGACAGCTTTGGCCTCCAATATCCGCGAACGAACCGCCTCCGCCATATCGCTCATATCGGAGTCGTCACCCGAGAATTCAGCTATGTCAACCGTGGTTTAACTCCACCGAGTCACCCGGTACGCGTTGAACTCACCAGCCCCAGCGGCGAACAGTGGGACTGGGGACCTGAGGACGCCGCAAACAAGGTCAGTGCAAGTGCCTACGAATTCTGCAAGGTCATAACAAGGCGAACACCACTCACAGATTCCACAGTTCAGACTCAAGGCGCGTCCGCCGCCGAGTGGATGGAGATCGCCCAACCATGGATCGAACCGCCTCGAATAAGCGACCAAGCCTAGATCTGAGCAAGGTTGCCCAAAATAAGGCAACCATCCTTTAGTCGGAACGGCTAACCCTATGCCGGTGTAGGTTGGATTTTGATAGCTGAGGGGAACGAATGGCTGCACAAATCACTGACGCTCAAGTGGTCGGCTACGAAAGTGAAGGGTGGTGTGCCCCCATCGAAGTACTCAACCCTGACGAGGTGGCTCATTGTCGAGCCGGCCTTGAACGTTACGAAGATTCGGTAGGCCACCCGATCGAATTTCCTGAAAAATCCAAGTCATATTTGCTGTTCGAATGGGCCGACTACCTCGTTCACCACCCCAAAGTTCTTGATGCAGTCGAAGCGGTGATTGGGCCAGACATCCTTGTTTATCATTCGACGACTTGGATCAAAGAAGCCCACACACCAGCTTTTGTGCATTGGCATCAAGACGGAACATATTTCTTTCTCGAACCCCACCTCCACGTCACCGCGTGGGTGGCACTTTCAGAAAGTCCCCCTGAAGCGGGATGCGTACGAGTTATCCCAGGGAGCCACAAACTCGGACAATTCGACCATCAAGACGACCCGGGTCAATGGAACATGATCAAGAGAGGTCAAGGGATCTTTGATCAGTTTGACGACAAGAGCGGCACCTTGGTGCCTCTCCGTGCCGGAGAAATGTCGCTCCACCACACTGACGTCGTCCACTCATCGGCAGGTAACGACACCGACGATCGTCGGATCGGCATAGGAATTAGCTATATCCCAACAAACGTCCGCCCGACCGGCGAACCAATACCGAGCGCGCTACTTGTACGGGGCGAGGACCGCTACGGACACTTCATTCATGAGGAACGTCTCAAAATTGAGCAGTCCCCTGAAGCAATAGCTGCCCACGACGAAGCAAATACCCGATTTAGGGCCCGTCAGGACCTGGGATCTGACATTAATTCTTGATCCGTAGCTGCTGCGTTTAGCCCACCCGGCAACATTTCAGTTTCATAGTGCGCAACGCGAGTTCTTATTTGGGTCCGGTTGGTGCCAACTCGGAGTACTGTCAGAGTCAAATGTGAATTCGATCGGCTCGAATTTAAAGGGGGAAAGCATGGAGGTGCTCACTGGAGCGGAACGCCTTCAGTACGAACGGGAACGGATTGAGCCGTACGTCGGTGCTATCGGCTGGAGAAGTATCTTTAATTTTCTCTGGTTTTTCGGTGGCTGGTGTGCAACAGCCGCACTTGTAATGACCGATGTGCTTTCAATATGGATTGGTATCCCGCTGGCCGTGTTCTTTCTTCAAGCTGGATACATGCCCATGCATGAAGCGGTTCACAACACTCTCTCTGCTGGACGTCCCAAGCTCAAATGGATCGACAGGGCCGTAGGTTCAGTAACCGGGTGGTTGCTGTGTGAATCTTTCGTCACCCACCGGATTACGCATTTAAAGCATCACACTCACGCTAATGAAGACACAGACCCTGATCTCTTAAACTCCAAAGGCACCCCCATCGATTTAGTTGTGCGGGCCTTGTTGGGTTTCTGTTTGTATCCCCTCGGACCTATCTTTGGATTGGTTCCCCCTCTTCAGCGGTTATTGCCCTCCACAGTCAGAGCGCGTTTGGCTGAGATGGGCAGACTGCGAGGACCCGAGGCGATGGCGGCCAGCCGACCAGTCGTAGTGAGTCACCTAGTCGTGCTGATAGCCGGGTCTGTGTTGGGGTATGCCCAACTGGTATGGCTTCTTTGGTACGTTCCGGCGTGGATTGGGCGCTTTTGGTTGTCTCTGGTTTTCGGCTGGTTGCCCCACCATCCGCACGGTGAAACGGGCCGATATCGAGATACACGTATCTTTACTTTTGTGGGCTCAACTTTTTTGATTCGTGGCCATGATCATCACTTACTTCATCACCTTTTCCCGGTAGTGCCCCATTATCACCTGCGGTCGTTGTGGAGAGATATGAGTTCTCACCTAGTCGCTCAGGGTGCACGCATTGAAGGTCTAGCAGCCAAGGTTTCAGCAGCTCCATCGGATGACAGTCCTTGATGGATGACGAAGAAATGGAAGAGCGCCGTCGAATAGCAGCTGCTTTAGCTAACCAGGCACGGCATTTGGAAATCGACCCCGAAGGGTTGCTGGCTGCAGACGATGATGACAGCTGCGACAAAGATTTCGATCCAGATTTTTTCTACTAGTCGCCGTTTCCGGCGCCACGGCATGCGCCTAAAGCGGTTTCTTCAGAGTTTCTTGGAGGCGTTGCCGTGGTTTTGATGGGAAATGAACTCATAACCGTCGTGCCGTTCTTCGATCATTTTCGACTCGCCGATCCGCTTACACCTTGCCCATTGCCGAGAAGTAGTTGGGTGGATTAGCTCACAGATCAGACATCTTCCCTTGTTGTCAGTCTGGCTTTCGTTGGGAAGTTCTCGATCCCAGATCCAATGTGTGCGAATCTCACGATCCATAGCGATCAGTTGATTAACGGAATGTGGATCCGACATGACTTCATTATTTCTCGAATACAAAGAAAACGTGCGTCCCACCAGTGCAGAAATAGCTGAAGATCAAATTCGAAGAGCAAGATGTGAGCCAAACAACCAAGTGGTTACACACAACTAGAGTCTTTTAATCTTCGCACGGGGGTGCTTACCAATGGAATCAAGGTTTTCGGCACGACTACCGCACCCTTTTTATGCAGACCACGTGTTGTACCACGCTTACGATTGGGGTTCGCCGTTAGCAGGAGTTCGAGCTTGGGAATTTGAGGGCTGGCAAGCGGAAAGTCTTTCCTGGGTTAACGGGTGTTATATCCATGCGGGGCTGTCGAGAACTGGACCTGTATCGATCTCGGGACCAGGAGCTGCTGCGTGGCTAGAAAGCCGAGTGATCAATAGTTTCGAAAATTTCAACGTGGGTTCAATGAAGCACGCGGTGATGTGCAACGACGATGGCCTCATTGTTGCCCATGGAATCGTGCAACGAAAAGGCGAAGACGAGTTTGAATCATTTGCCGGTGGGCCGCCAGGACGGGCGGAACTTGGAGCGATCCCCGACAGTGTGAGCATCAACGAACTTGACCATTATTTGTTCCAGATTGCAGGCCCCACTTCACTTGAAGTCTTAGAGAACGCGACCGGTGAAACGCTAAGAGATATCGGCTTTCTCAAATTCCGAAACACCACAGTAAATGGAATTCCCACCGAAATAGGGCGAGTGGGGATGACAGGCAACCTCGCCTACGAGCTACACGGCCCAATCAAAGATGGCCCAGCTGTCTATGAAGCAGTCGTACGAGCAGGCGAAGAGTTAAATATCCAGCGTCTGGGATGGGGGACCTACCTGGTGAACCACGTTGAGGGCGGCTTCCCTCAGATGACCTGGACGTTTGCTACCGCCCTTGACCCCTCTCAACATCCAGAAGTAGCCGCTATGTGGACCAATGTTTCCGGATCAGTTGATCCAACCGACCGAAGAGCCAGGACCCGCACGCCCGGAGAAGTTGGATGGGGCAACATGGCACATTTTGGTCACGATTTCCCTGGCCGGGATCGCCTTCAAGCTGAGATGACCAAACCGGAACGAACCACCGTGACTCTGCGTTGGAATCCTGAAGATGTGATCGATACCTATGCGGCACTGTTTGGCAATCGAGAGACCTACACCCCTATTGATTTTCCCTACTCGCCTCAACGCTGGCCAATGGCGCATGCCGACATGGTTGTCGTAGACAGCGAAACAGTTGGATGGTCCTCGGGTACCGCCTACAGCAGCAGATTCGGTGAAGTCATCTCAATGGGGTGCCTATCGATCGATGTGTCAGCAATTGGCACCGAAGTGGCAGTGCTTTGGGGGAACCATGGGGGAGCGATCAAGACGATTCGAGCAACCGTTGGACAGTTCCCATATCTCACCGAAGCGCGAAACAGCGACATCGATACCTCAGATAGCGGCAGCCAATTACGATCAACCCAGCTATTGGAGGACTGATGAAGGATTTCGCTGAAAGAGGCTTGGATCCCACAGCGCCGATTGAAGCCACTCAAGAGATAAAGGCCGCTGCTTCAGATGTTTGGGTAGCAATCAGCGCCCCAGGCAACTTGACCAATATCCACCCGTTCTGTTCGAGTAATCCCGTCGAAAAATGGCCCGGCACCGGAGGTCTGGACCACGTCCACTACTACAGCGGTGTTCACTATCAACGTGACGTGTTGACCTGGGCCGAAGGGAGTGGCTATGAGCTACTAGTAGGACCTCCTTCAGGAAAAATCGCGACAGCGCGCTGGTGGATTGAACCAACCTCAATGAACAGCTGCGACTTCGGCATTGAAGTGATCTCATATGTTCGTTCAGACGTAGACCCTGAACGGCGAGCGACCTACGAAAGAAAAATGATTCGTGAAGCAACTCCCCCATACCTCCGAGCTGTCGTGAGAGGCGTCGCCCACTTCACCGAAACAGGCGACCCCGTCAAGCAAAACCAGTTCGGCGCACACCACATCTACTCGCCCAAAGTCACAAACCCCTGATGAGTATTCAACAACACCCCAACGGCGTACGAACCCGACCAGCAACGACCTCAGACCAGACGCGAGTATTCGAGCTAGTGGAAGAATTAACTGGCGAAAAAGAAAACTCCCAATGGGCAGATATTTACTCGTCACACCTCCGCGGTGAACGGGGAGCTGTCATCGTTGCGGAAAACGATGACGGAATTTTAGGTATAGCTACCGTCTCTTATAACTTGACCATTCGTTACGGAGGCGAATACTGCGAACTTGAAGAGCTAATCGTTGATGACTCTGCGAGGGGTCTAAATCTGGGGCGGATTCTGGTCCAACGAACCATCGATGACGCAAAAAAACGTGGTTGCCTAGAAATTGGCCTGTATCTCGTGCCATCAACAGAAGGCAACCGCGGATTCTACGAAAAACTTGGTTTCGAGGTCATCGGTACTGAAATGCGCCAAACACTCTGACGCAGCGACGTCCTAAGATCAGTAGCCGTTGCACAAATCAAACCGGTGGCTCCGTCGCCACGACACCGAGACTTTCGAGATCTTCCAATTCGGTTGCTGACAAGCCACCAATATTTCGCAGAACCGCACGATTGTTCTCTCCCAACACCGGTGCAGGTCGCGTAGGTGGCCGCTCCGTTGCTGCCGAAAAATGGATGGGAAGACAAGGAAACAGAATTGCGCCCACGCGCGGTTGTTCTACCATCCCGAAAACCGAGCGAGCCTCCAAATGTTTGTCGGCCAACACCCCAGGAACATTCAGAACCGGTGCTGCCGCGATGCCCTGATCTTGAAGAGATTCGGCCAGATCGATTTGATCAAAATTGCTAGTCCAACTTCCCAAGGCAGCGTCGATACTGTCATGAAGAATCTGACGTTCAGACTTGCCTAGCTGAGCCCATTCTTCTGGTAACTGTGCTACTTGGCAGAGGGTCTCCCAGGCACCCTGATCTGTGATTGAAATTGACGCCCACTGGTCTGAGCCTTTGCAGGGATAGACACCTTGCGGGACGTAATCATGATCACGATTGCCCATTAACAATGGTTCATGATCGTTCATTTGGGCTTCAAGTATTACATCACCAATAACCGATATTGTCGCCTCGAATTGCGCCGCTTCAATGGTGACGCCGCCTTGAGTTGAGCGATCCCACAGAGCAGTGAGAACCGCGGCCGCCGCGTGTAGACCAGCTATCGGATCTGGCCATGCCACACCACACTTCCAGGGGTGTTCATCCTTGTAACCGACCAGCTGTGAGAGTCCGGCATGAGAATCCACTGTTGTGCCGTACGCAACCCAGTTTTCAGCGGGACCTGACCTTCCGTAACCAGGCATCGTCATGTAGATCAAGTCCTCGTTCAAGTGATGAAGGTGGTGTTCATCCAATCCCAGTTGAGGCATCACACGAGGACTGAAATTTTCTATGAGGACGTCAACGTTGGGTACCAACCGTTCAAATGTGGCCAAACCTTCTTCTCTGCTGAGATCCAAGACCACGGACTCCTTGTTCAGTCCGTACTTAATTAGATGACCATTTCGGTTCCATTGATCGGGACCCTGAATATTGTCAGGATGGAATCGTTGGGCGACTACCAATGACTCCGGGAGTTCCCGAGGGCCTCTTCCCCAAGGCGCTTCGACCTGAATCACTTGAGCTCCAAGTTCTGCCAAGATTCGAGCCGCAAGAGGTCCGGCCCAAACTTTCGCTAGGTCGAGTACTCGAATCCCCGATAGAGGGCCTTCACCGCCCTCAGAGGCCGGCAGTTCGGTAGGCGTTCCACTTGCAAACGAAGTCTGAAAAGGTGGACCCGGGATCAGCCATGATCCAGCTTGTCGCCAAAAGTTTCGGTCTTCGAGATGGTCATCCTCCAAAAGTCCAAAGATGGTATTCGCCGGAGCGGAAGGAATTTGAGCGGCTTGGAATAACTCGACAACATCACGGCTTTCGCGCTCCAGTAACCAAGGAACGAGATGCTCATCCAAAAGCTGAGGGTGTTCCTGAAAGTCCATAGGTGACTGAATTCGCGGATCATCCAGCAAATCGGTGAGGCCAGTAATGGAGAGAAGGGTTTCGAGCTGAACGTCAGTCGGAGCAGACAGAGCCAGCCAACCGTCGGCACAGCGGTACATGCCATTGGGTTGACCTTGACCGGTCCATCGGTTCCCCATTCGGCAGAGCACATCGTTACCTAGCTGATAACGCACGAAACTCATCTGATGCAGGGCCACCAGAACTTCAAGATGGGTTACCTCCACCGAATGAATTTGGCCGTTGCGCTCCCGGTCAAACAGGGCGCCCATCGCACCGATAAAGGCGAACAGCCCCGCAGCGTATGGTGGGTGAGTTGGCGGACCCATGAGGGGTTCCCTCTCAGGGTCACCCGTCAAGTAAGTGTGACCAGAGTGCGCGTACACAGTTGCAGAGGTACCGAGCCAATCAGAGTAAGGCCCGGAGGATCCGTAAGGAGAAATTTCGACAAGGATCGTCTCGGGACCAGGAAGGAAGAATGGCTGCTGCAATGAGCTATAGGGAGCGCTTCGAATAACCACATCAGCATTCCGTATGCGATCGGTTTCTTCAGCTACCCCAGTCAATTTCCCTCTATCGAGGTAGAGGGATTGGCTTTGCTTCAACTGTGACTCTCCAAGGGTCACTACTTGAGCCCCGTTATCGGCAAAAAGTTTTGCGCAATAAGCCCCGGCGATAGAGCCAGCCAACTCAACGACCTTCAATTCGGAGAAGGGTTTCACTGCGCTGACCATCGGTCATAGTCTAGGTTCGGCTGTTGTTCCGCAGGAATAGTGGGGTGTCGACCTGCGGATTGAGGTGCATCAAGTTGGTATATGAACAAGCACGAAGTTGGTTTCTCGCCAACTGGGATCCGTCAATGTCGGTTGAGAAGTGGTGGCGACTATTAGCCGAATCAGGTTGGGGTTATCCACACTGGCCGGTCGGACAATTTGGAAAAGACTTGAGCCACCAAGAACACATGGAAGTTGAACGCGCTCGGATATCGGTCGGTGCTTTCGGAGTTCCCAATGACGTGAGTGTGACGCTCGTAGCACCAACGTTGATGGAACATGGCAACGAAATACTTCTCAGCAGGTACCTCGAACCCATTGCGACCGGTCAAGAAATGTGGTGTCAGCTCTTCAGTGAACCCGACGCCGGATCTGACTTAGCTGGGCTTAAGACTTCAGCTGAACGAGACGGTGATCGTTGGATCATCAATGGTGCCAAGGTGTGGACCACAGGCGGGCACGCGTCTAGAAGAGCCGTTCTCATGGCACGCACCGACACGGGAGCTGACCGTCATTCAGGAATCTCTTTTTTCATTCTCGACATGAAACAACCAGGGGTCACGGTGTCGGCTCTTAGGGACATGACAGGAGACGAGGAATTCAACCAAGTGTCATTAACTGACGTAGAAGTCGACCACCGAGACATCATCGGTGAGTTGGGTGAAGGTTGGAGAGTTGCTATGACCATGCTCCAACATGAAAGAGACGCCGATGCGGTCGGGCACGACGGTGGCGGTGACGTCATCAACCAGGTTGACCTTGGCGCACCAGTAGGCGAAGTGCAAGATGAACAAAAACAGGGAGGAACGACGTCGGGGTTCTTCTACGCCACGGGCTCTGTAAAAGACGATGTGACCTTCAACCTTCTCGATCAGCTTGCGTCTAATCAAGACTCTGTCCTGCGAGACGCTGCGACGGTAGTGAAGATCCACCGCAACCTTTTAGATCTCAACGCAAGCCGCGGTTTACACCCTTCGATAGGCAAGTTGCTCAATTCTGCGTTATGTCGCGAGCTTCGAGATCTTGGATTCGCTGCCGGACCGGCGTCACAACTCGCCCAAGGAGACGCCATTGACGAAGGGCATTTTCTTAAATCGGGACTGTTCGCGTCAGGAATGTCTATAGCTGGTGGCACAGATGAAATACAACGAAACATCATCGGGGAACGAGTACTTGGCTTACCTCGAGAGCCTGCCGTGGAAGCAAATACCAACCGCCGTGAACCGTAGGCCGGTCGCCCTCTATCAAATAAAGCAAACTAGGTACTTATGACATATTCACATAGCGAACTATCAGATCGGCAAGAAATCGTTGATTTGCTATCCGCGTACTGCCGAGCAATCGACGACAACCGACCAGACGATGTTGTAGGTCTCTTTTCTGAGGACTGTTATTTGGATTACGGCGGACAACTCCCCATTGTTGAAGGTCATACTGCTGCAAGAAAATTTTTTGCAATTGGAACTGGCCGCCTTTACGCAAAGTCAGCTCATTTCGTCTCAAACGTTGAGGTGTCTTTTCCAGACAAAGACCAAGCGATTGCCTACTCATACGTCAATGCATGGCACGAATTTCAAGGTCATCAACCCGATGCATGGATCTTCGGACGGTATAGCGACGAACTTTCGCGAAGCGATACAGGTTGGCTCATTCACAAAAGAACTTTTAGGTCCATGGGAGATCACAACTGGGTAGGGGAAATGTCGTACATCGATCGCACGGGACCCGATCAATAGTTGACCTTCGTCATACCGGATCGGCCAACAATTCGGAACGTTACGAACTTTCGAAATTACGGCGAGGGACTTGATCAACCTTGATGTTGAGTCCCCGCGCACCAAATTGCTCAACTTTTCGTGACGAGAAGCGCCATGCATCGTCCTCAAACGCAAAAAGGTCGATGTAACGACCCCAGAACTCAAAGTCGGTCCCATCATGTTTTCTATGCCAGGCGTAGACGTACGAAGTGGCTGACGCTTCGTCAGTAGAAGTGCGGTTAATTCGAATGTTGCTGATGTGGTGAGAAGTAGCAGTGAACAGTCTTAAAAGTTTCGGTAAGAGTGCTTCGATCTGTGCTCGACCTTGGACAGCGCTTCCTTCATCGAACGTGGCGTCTTTACAGAACAGTTGAGCCCATTTTTCGCTCTCCCCGCTGTCGACATATTCTGCGTAGCTCAAGATTGTGTCAGTGATAGCGGTGTACGCATCAGCGTCGCTCATGGTTGCTGGGTTAGACATGTCAAGAGGATATTCGCGTGGGAGCGTTCGGTTCCTTTCGTGAGTTGTTTATTTCTAGGCGTTTGGCCGAGGAGGGCCCTTGTTGAGTCCTTGACGGGTCCCTTCAAGAAAAGCCGTTCTTGCTGCTGACCCTGTGCCTTCCATGTTGAGTTGAAAGATAAAGCCCTGTTCGAAACGCATGGCGTTCTCGATGTCTACCGCTTCGAGAGTGTCCATCGAAGACTTCAGATGACGCACTAGGTCGGGTTGTTTGCTGGCGATTACTTCGGCGATGTGTTGTGTGCGGCTTGCGAGTTCTGATGCTGGGACCACCTCTGTGAGTGCTCCTCTAGACCACAGATCGCGAGCATTAACTGGTTCGGCTGTAAACATCAGGTAGCGAAGTACTTGAGATGGAAGCATTCGAAAGCCCTGCGCTGCGCCTCCGATGGTGCCGTTGTCTATCTCTGTCCACTGAAACAATGCCTCTTCATTAGCGATTGCTATGTCAGCACTGCCGACGATCTCTATGCCGACCCCGAGGCAGTAATCATGTACCGCGACGATGACAGGAATTGGGCATTGAGAGATAGCAGTACAAGCCCGAGCTGACTCCAAACATTGTTGAAGGATTCCTTCATGGCCTGGTAGTTCAGCCATCTCTTTGAGATCGCCACCAGCGCTGAATCCCTTTCCTCGAGCGGAGATAACAACGACTCTGTCATTCCCTGAAAGAGACGTCAGAACATCAGCGATGGAACGAAGGTCATCTATGGAAGTCGCGTTGACGGGTGAATTATCTAACGTCAGGTGCACTACCCCGGGAGCCTCGTCTGACCGTTGAACTTCTAAAGTCACAGCGCTCATCGTAGTTGTTGCTTAAACCTGAAGTTCTACTCCGAGTAGTCACTGTTCGAGGCCGATGAGGGATCTGCATACATAACCGGTCCTGCCATCACCGCACAAGGAGTTGGTTTAGTCGGTCGAAAAGCGGGACTAAATTGTCGTTCATGAAGCGCAAGAGTTTCAGCCAAATGGAATGCCCGATAGCTCAAACCCTTGAAGTAGTAGGAGAGTGGTGGACTCCGTTGATCTTGCGAGAAGTCGTGATGCATGAAAGAACAAGGTTTGATGAACTCCAGAAGGCGTTGGGTATAGCCCCGACAGTGCTGGCTAGTCGCCTCAACACATTGGTGAGCCACGGGTTGTTGGAGCGTCATCGATACAACCAGAATCCGGAACGATTCGAGTATGTGCCGACAGCTTCGGCGCATGACTTTCGCCCGGTTTTAGATGAACTTGCTCGTTGGGGAAGGAAATGGACATCCCCGGCTTAGTAGCTGACCTTTTAGAGAAGTATTAAAAGGTATTTGTTACTTCTGCAAACTGATGAGCGGTGTGGGGGAAACCTGCGACCGCTTTGATAATGCGGCCTGAATGCCCAGAGGTAGCGATACCTAGATGGGCAGTCGCGATGTGTGAGGGATCGGCCATCCCTGGAGGGACCGAACCATCGAAGATTCTGGTCATTGGAGTAGCTACCCCACCTGGGCAAACAGCGTTGATCATTATGTTTTTCCGACGCAGGGGAGTGGTGGCGGCACGAACGAGTCCAACGGCTGCCCACTTCGTCATGCTGTAGATAGGGTCAGGCGACCAGGGAATTAGCCCGGCGAGGCTGGCGGTGACGGTAATCGAGCCGCCTCCCGAACCATCAAAGATCGGCACAAGGGCGTGTAGGCCGAAGGCCACCCCGTCAACATTTACTCCTCTAGCTCGCTCGTATAGCTCTAAGTTCCACTCACCTGGATCATCTGGTGTTCTTTCGAAATCGGCAGGGTCTCTGAATTCAACTCCTGCGTTCAGAATTGCGATATCGAGTCGGTCTACATCTTTGACGGCTGCAGCCCATGACTCGGCGGAGGTCACGTCTAACGAGATGAAGTTTCCGCCGACTTCGTTGGCCACTTCTCGCCCATTGGTTTCATCAACGTCGCAGACCAAAACGTTGGCGCCATCAGATGCAGCCAATCGGGCGGTAGCCGCGCCGATGCCCGAAGCGCCGCCTGTGATGAGCACCACTTTGTTGTCTAGATCCCAAGTTTGGACCTCAGGTAGCTCAAGTAATGGTTGATTCGAAGATCCAGTCATAGGGAGATCTTAAGCACATTTAGCGGCACAAGATTTGGATTACAAGGCAGGTCTTAGTGAACGTACTTCGTCGCCACTTAACGATTTCCTTTTGTGCAACAGGTTGGTAATTAGGTCTAACCATTCTTGCCTGCCCGCAAGTAGCTGCTGAATTTCGTCTTCCCACAAGTCCCTCACACGATGCACAACGCGACTTAGATCTTCGATTTCCAAACCGAGATCGATGTCGTAAATAATTTCGCTTGTGAGGAGTTCGTCAAAGTGGGGTCCTGGTTGACCGAATACATTTCGCGTTATGACGCTGACCATGTTCAAATCCGTCGTCAGCCAGGGCAAATTGATGTCACCGGTCAGCTGAGCTTCGGCTACTGAACCTCCCAAATATGATTTGATTCGACGAATCACCCAGTCTTTGATTTCGACGAATTCTGGGTCGCTGGGTCCGAAACGTTGGAATTGCAGTTGTTCGAATACATGGCCAGGCATTTGAGGCCAGCGGCACACGCCCAGTTCTTGGCTTGTCCACCGAATGGTTAGACCTTGACACTCGAAGCCCATTAGTTCGCCGGTAACGGCATGGCCTGCAACGTGAGCTGCTGACGTCAAATCTTGGTCCATTTACCGAGCGTAGATGGGTATTCGGGAGGTGGGGAGCAGACTATGTCCACTTACCTACTAAACGTTTGATAAGTTAGCCACATGTTGGAGTTCTTCACTCCTGATCTTCCTAATCGACCGAGTCGACGCGCTGGTCTGCCAAAGAGCAGCAAAGAGGGTTGGCTCGCTCGCTTGGCGCGGCGTCTCTTAATTCGCATGGACGTTGGCTCGTCACAGCGCCCCGCAACTCTGTACTTATCCTCAGTGGATTTGATGCCTATGGGTACCTGGGTGGTGGTGTCCGAAGAAGACCAGCTTGACCTGGAAACCGACTCCCACCCGACCGGTGGGCCTAATTAGTCTCGAACGGGTTAGACCCCCGGGGGTCAGCGAACCGAATCCCGGAGGCCCATGTGTAGGTAAATGAATAGTTGGCTATTGGTTCTTTGCGTCGCGGCGCTGTTCGAATTTGGCTTTGCGGTCAGCCAGCTTGGCGCGAATGTCGTCAGCTTCGGCTTGAGTAATTTCGCCAGACTCAACCCGTGCCGCTAACCGTTCCTGCATTTCAGCTTTACGAGCCTGCATGTCTTCTTTAGAAGGCCGTTCGCCTCCTTCGAATTTGGCTTTGCGGTCAGCCAGCTTGGCGCGAATGTCGTCAGCTTCGGCTTGAGTAATTTCGCCAGACTCAACCCGTGCCGCTAACCGTTCCTGCATTTCAGCTTTACGAGCCTGCATGTCTTCTTTAGAAGCTTTTCTTCGGAACGGAAGATCAACCGGACTTTCTTCGTCTGAGCTGTTCCAGGTTTCAGCGGCAATAGCGGCTGAACCGCCGGCAAGTAGTGCTCCTGTGAGAACCAGCGGCGCTATCCATTTTGCTTTCGGGCTTCGGATCATTGTTGAACTCCTAGATGTTGGTTGTGTTCAGACACAAAGTTGTCCAATGAACCTGAATGAAGGCTAAGAGCTTTATGAGAATTGGATAAGAAAGCTCAATCGAAATTGTAAACGCGAATCGATGAAACTTTGAAACCTACATCAAATGGTGCGTGACCCTATGGCCGCTGGAAACAGTGGTTAGCGGCTACTCGCCGTGTTGCTAAGGAGCGGAGATTTGAGCGCGTACTTGACCTGCATCGACGAAAGCTTCGTAATCGATGAGCATTCCTTCGCGCAGCCGGAACACGCTGAGCACCCGCTGCGGGAACACGGGGTTGCCATTTGCTGAGTTACCCATCGATTGGAGGGGGTCACCTTTCCAGTTCCAAATTCCGAATGCTGCGTCTTCGGTAGCGACGATGTCTTCGACTTCTATCTCCACGCCTGGAATATTTTCGCAAAATCCGCTTGCATGTGCGTGGAGGGCGGAAGGGCCCCGCATGCCTGTTGCGTGGTCAAGCATTTCTTCGTCAACGAACTCAGGTATCAGTTCGAACTTCCTCTTACCTAGGACTTCACCCAAATATGTAGCCATAACTTCAGTGGAGCGTTCGATACTCATAACTTCCTCCTTAACGAACGTGACATGCGTGCTTGGGACCTTAGCCCGGTTCAAGACAGCAAGATTCTTGGTTGCCTAGCGGACTGACCCGGTGACTTCAGCTATCACGGCGTCAACCATGCCTTCGGTGTCGAAGTTCGGTTGCCAACCCCACTCTTCGCGAGCGGCGCTGTCATCAATTTGAACTGACCCCGCAGCCGCTCCATCAGGCGGTGAGAATGTTATGTCCGCATCTGAGATTCTGGAACGGACCACGTCAGCTATTTCTCCAGCGGTCGGTGTGGGTTGGATACCGTCAACTAAATAGTTAATTGATTTGATCGATTCCAACGGCGCTTGAGCGAGCTCAATCGCAGCCCTAGCGGCGTCTTGATAATGAAGTATCGCGACCACCGCTTCGGGCGGAACCCATACTTCGAATGGTTCGCCTAGAGCAGGTTTTTCGATGATCCAACTGGTGTACTGAGCCACGCTCCAGGTGGTCACTCCGGGACCAACGATTGACGGGTAACGCAAACCCCTAAAATCCATTCCGTATTTTTGGCGGTAATAGGCGCCGAGGTTTTCGCCTAAGACCTTTGTCACTCCGTATACAGAATTTGGTCGTTGCAGAGTCAGATCATTAATGATTCCTCCTCCAGTATCACGCCCATAAGTCCCGATAGAACTCGCAAAGATCATTTGCTCGGTCCCCGCAAGCCTCGCGGCCTCAATGGTCTCAATGAAACCGGCGGCATTTGCTTGAAGAAGCGCTTGTGGGTCCTGTTCACCTGGGGCAGTCAGAATCGCTCCGAAATGAAACAAGGTCTTTGGTTTTACTTCTGAAAGAAGCGCCGAAGCACTTCCGGGCAAGGAAAGGTCAAATTGGTGAAGATGAACGCGATCAGAAATGCCTTCAAGTCGGCCCAAGTTTCCTGACCGGTGGGCGATATGAACCTCGTCATTACTGTCGATAAGCATTCGAGCTATTTCAGCTCCAATGAACCCGGTGCCCCCTGTAATCAAAGTACTCATAGCACCACAATGACACGATGAGTCAAAGAGTGCCTACCGAGAGTAGATTTCACATATGGCAAATCGCGACAGCGAAACTTTACTTTCGGCTCGTCGTGATCGTGTTATGGGTCGATGGGACCTAAAAGACGAAATTGTTTTGGTTCGTTCTGGTTCGGTTCTGCCAATGGCGGGAAGCGATATGGACCATTCCTTCCAACCTCATCCAGACTTCGCCTACTTGTCTGGTCGGGGTATCCCTGATGCAGTGCTGGCATTCGACGCGCTGCAAGGTCAATGGCAACTGTTCGGTCCTCGATCGACACCAGATGATCAAGTCTGGCATCAACCAGCGGATCCTGTTGGGTTGCCTCTAGAAGAGCTTGAGGGATGGATAGCGCTGAGAACCCAACAAACTGTCCTAGAGGCATGGGACGATCCGAAAGTCCAAGCCGGGATCGCGGCGGAACGTGTTCACAAAGACGAGTTAGAACTCTCCGCTTTGAGATCAGCTGCAGCGACGAGTAAGTCTGGTTTCGATTGGGTGTACCAAAACGTTGCTGCAGGCATGACGGAGCGCGAGATCCAAGTAGGTATGGAGGCCGAATTCTTTCGTGCCGGAGCGGTGCGAACTGCCTATCCGAGCATTGTTGCAACTGGACCAAACGGGGCTTATCTGCATTATTTCTACGGTCAAGACGACAGTTTGAATCCCTCGACACGGACGCTGCAGAAAGGAGAGCTCCTCCTAATTGATGCTGGTGGTGAATTTGGTGGGTACGCAAGTGACGTCACACGAACGATGGTTGTAGGAGCAGAACCCACTGATGTCCAATCCTTCCTATGGCATGTCGTATTGAGCGCTCAGGAACTAGCTATTGATCGATGTCGACCCGGTCAGGAATGGCGCGAGATTCACCTAGATTCCGCTCGAGTAATTGGTTCAGGACTAGTAGAACTTGGATTGTTACGGGGTGAAGTTGACCAGCTAGTTTCCTCAGGCGCAGTCGCATTGTTTTACCCGCATGGACTGGGCCATTTGATAGGCCTCACAGTCCACGACACCGGTGGTTACCCAGCGGGGCGAGAGCCGAGCTCTCACCCACAATCGCGTTACTTGCGAACTGACCGGCCACTCGAAGCAGGCATGATTACTAGCGTTGAGCCAGGTATTTACTTTATTGAAGCGCTTCTCGCCGATCCTGCAGTTCGGGAGCGGTTTGCTGAAGAAGTTGTTTGGGATGCTGTCGAGCCGCTCCGAGGTTTCGGAGGCATCAGGATCGAAGACGACATACACGTCACCGATGCCGAACCGGAGGTTCTGAGCGAGGACATTGGTAAACCAATTCGCATCGCCTAGAGGGCGTTCGATCTTCCGAATAATTGATGAGAGACTGAGTTGATGTCGCCCAAGACTTATGACGCAGTAGTAGTTGGTTCCGGGGTAATCGGCTCGTCAATTACATATGAACTTGGTCGACGGGGGTTCCGCACCCTTACGGTTGATCGCCATGGAGGCGCGGGGTTCGGTTCAACCAGCTTTTCTTCAGCGATTGTCCGGTTCACATATTCGACGTACCCGGGGGTCGCGATGTCCTACGAGGGACTTCGCTACTGGGAAAACTGGGGAGAACATTTGAAGGCTGATCGCGGTGCCGAACTCGCGAAGTTCAGTCAATGCGGCATGGTCACTCTGAAAACAACGGGCGGCCACCACTTGAAGGTGCTCCCACATTTCGACTCCATCGGGATCCCATACGAAGACTGGGATGAAGAAAACTTTCAGTCTCATCTCCCCGAACTTGATCTCCGTCGCTTCGGACCGCCCAAAAGACCTGAAGACGATGGCTTTTGGGATGAACCAACAGAACGTTTGGAGGGCGGACTGTTTACACCGGAAGCTGGATATGTCAGCGATCCGCAGCTCGCGGCACACAATTTGCATGTAGCCGCTGCAGCATTGAATTGCGACTTTCGTTTCAATACTGAAGTTACGGCGATAACTCAACAGGGTGGACAAATCACCGGAGTCGAACTCGGAGATGGGACGTCAATCTCGGCCCCTGTCGTTGTCAATGCTGCAGGACCACACAGCCGAATCATTAATGAGATGGCAGGGGCCTTAGGTGACATGTCAATTGCGACGACACCGTTGCGACAGGAGGTACATCATGTTCCATCACCAGAAGACCTCGATTTCGAAAACCGCGGCTTCAATATTGCTGACGATGACAACGGCATTTATGTGCGACCGGATATAGGGAACAACATCCTGGTTGGGAGCACCGAACCAGAATGTGACCCTCTTCATTGGGTAGACGCTGATCATGAAGGTCAGATACAGGCCGACCAATGGGAGGCTCAGGTTTTGCGACTGAATCGTCGACTTCCAGATGTTGGAGTGCCCCACCAAAAAAGGGGAGTAGTCGGCGTCTATGACGTGGCGGATGACTGGATTCCGATATACGACCGGACCTGTATCGACGGGTTCTACGTAGCGATCGGTACGAGCGGGAACCAATTCAAGAACGCGGCGATAGCGGGCTATTGCATGTCTGAACTAATTACAGCGGTCGAAAACGGTCACGACCATGACGCTGACCCAGTCGAAGTGACAGGCCCTCATATGGGATTGGCTATCGATATGAGTAACTTCCGCCGGACGCGCACCGTCAATCCGAACTCTTCAATGTCCGTTCATGGATAACGGTGTTAGACGAAACTTAACGCCACGCAAAAACTGGTTGCTCCAACTCATCAACTCGAACGTCATCACCGTCATACGCGACCGCCCGAAACTGGTACATCACAGCGCCGGTGGGAGCGTGTATTAGGTCTCCTCCAATTGGCAGCTGAACCACAGGACGCTCACTCTCGGGAATCTTGACGAAACGGGGTGAGTCAGGTCTCGTAAGTTCTCGAATGGAGATCCGGTGAACGGATGCCACTTCAGTCGGATTGGCAACTAACTCAAGATCGCTACTAAGCCAAAACACAAAAGGGCTGATTACGTAGCCGGAGCGCGTCGGATAATCATCCAGTTGTCCCAACAAATCATCGGTAGTGAGGCGTAAACCAACTTCTTCATGAGCTTCCCTCATCGCTGCCTCCAACGGCGATTCTCCTGCATCCACTCGGCCACCCGGTAAAGCCCATTGACCCGGGTGATCTTTAAGCTTTGAGGTTCGACGAGTCAAAAGTACAGATGCACCGCCAGCGGTTCCTTCCACAGTCCCTGTTAGTTCGGCGTCATCGGGTATTCCTGGAATATCTGCCAACAACTGTTTGCGATCAACTGCCGTCTCGCCCTCTAGCAATGGATCTTCACCATGAACTAATGCGTCACTATCGAGAACAATGACACACACTGACGCTTGAGTAAGGCCTTTGTTTAGGTGATCCCGTCTTTGGTGACGGTCCAAATTCTCCTTTAAGCGTTGCCGCAACGAGGAGTCAAACTTAACGTCGATGCTCATACTCGAAGTCTCGCGCGCAACACGAGTCGCTGTGTGCTCGCTACGATAAGAACAGGGTTACCGAGAAGGATTGTGGTGACATGAAAGTTGAACATCTCGAAGGAGTCACGTTCGGTTCAGTGGTCACCGACATTGACATCGAAACTATCGATGACCCCGAATGGAATGACCTATACGACCTGTGGATTGATCGGGCGCTACTGGTCTTCCCAGGAGCCTTTCTTACCGACGAAGGACAAGACCAATTTGCTCGACGATTCGGGGATCTGGAATTTCCTCGCGCCGCCCTTTCCAACATTGGCAAAGACGGCAAAGTCCATTTCGAAGACGGAGATGAAGTCGTTAAGTCTTTGAAGGGGAATGAAGGCTGGCACCACGACAGCACCTACATGCCGGTGCAAGCCAAGGGCGCCGTTTTCAGTGCCGAAATTGTGCCTTCGTCGGGCGCAGCCACGGGTTGGGCTGACATGCGAGCAGCGTATGAAGAACTTGACTCTGAGACCAAAGAGCGCATCTCAAACCTCAATGCCTACCACTCGCTTTATTACAGTCAGGGCCGCTCTGGATACCTGCCTGACAAACAAAACGAAGACGGCACCTACAATTTGTACGGGTACCACGACATGGACGTCTCTTTACGCCCCCTTGTCAAAGTTCATCCAGTCACAGGTCAACCAAACCTTCTCCTTGGGCGACATGCCCACGACATCGTGGGAATGGATCGAGAAGAATCAGTCAAGCTTCTCGACGATTTGAACGACTGGGCTTGTCAACCTCCACGCACCTACCACCACCAATGGACTGTTGGTGATGCAGTGGTTTGGGATAATCGACGCCTACAGCATCGAGGGACGCCGTTCGACATGAAAGAACCGCGACGCATGTGGCACACAAGAATCGCCGGAGAGTCTTCCTCCGAGCTGGCCATCAACCATCAAACTGACGCAATCCCCTCAGATGACGTCGAACGACACCCAACCGGCACATGGGCTTGTTAGACCAAATTCGCGCTGACCTTACAGCCGCGATGAAATCAAAAGACAAACTCACCGTAGCGACCTTGCGGTCAGTCGTCGCGGCGGTACAAGAAGCTGAAGTTGCAGGGACCTCAGCAACCACCCTGGATGATGAACAGGTACAAAAAGTCATAGCTGCTCAAGCGAAACGTCGGGTGGAAGCAGCAGAAGCCTTTGAAGAAGGTGGGCGAACAGAAAAAGCTGCTGACGAACGGGCCGAGTTGACGATTCTTGAGCAGTACCTTCCTGAACAATTAGATGCTGAGGCCTTGGCCGTGATCGTTGAACGCGTACTCGCAGATGGCGGTTACTCCACGATGGCCGACATGGGTCAAGCTATGAAGGCGGTTAATGCCGAAGTTGCAGGCAAAGCAGAGGGACGAACAGTCGCAGAACTAGTTAAATCACACCTGTCGTGAATCCCCCGACACGCCAAATTGCATTAATCGGTTTTCTCCAGGCCCAAAACTGTACGACGATTCCAGCAGCGTGGCGTCACCCAGAAGCTCGACACGATGTCACCAATGTCGACTTCTACCAGCACATAGCGAAAGTCCTGGAACGGGGCCGATTCGACCTTGGCTTTTTCGATGACCGGCTTGCTATGCCTGACATGTACGGCGGCGATCACCAACACACTGTTGAACATGGCATTAGGTGCGTGAAGCTCGACGCTGTAACCGTTCTCACGACTATGGGGATGGCCACTAAGAATCTGGGGCTGGGAGCCACGTACTCGACCACCTACTTCCCCCCATTTCATGTAGCGCGACTCTTCTCAACACTCGACCACATGACCGGGGGTCGGGCGGCTTGGAACGTGGTCACATCGGTGAACGACAATGAAGCCAGAAACATGGGGTTAGATGAGGCTCCCGCTCACGACTTTCGTTACGACCGAGCAGACGAATTTATGGAAGTCGTCCACGGACACTGGGACACATGGGAAGCCGATGCGATCGTAGCGGACCGATCCTCGGGCTTATATGCGCATGGAGACAAGGTCCACCGATTAGACCACCAAGGCGCTCACTACCGATCCCGAGGCCCATTCACGGTGCCTCGAACACCCCAAGGTCACCCAGTGATCATTCAGGCAGGCCAAAGCGGCCGTGGAGTCGAATTTGCGTCTCGCTGGGGTGAACTGCTGTTCATGTCAAACCCAAGCCTTTCGAGAGCCAAAGACAGCTATGCCACAGTCAAGTCGACGGTTGAAGCGACCGGTAGAGACCCAAGTCAAGTAAAAATCGCAAACCTCACGTTCCCCGTCGTGGGACGGACCATGTCCGAAGCTGAAGACAGGCGAGCCGCATATGACCAGCTCCCCAACCTGATCGATGACCTCTCTTTACTCTCAGAGGGATTGAATTTCGACTTCTCGGACAAAGAACTAGACGAACCGCTTTCAGCAGAAGACGTCGCAGCAATGACCGGCATTCAAGGTATTCGTAACCAAGTGATTGAGGTAACCGGCAACCAAACCCCCAGCGTTAAAGACTTTGTCGAGGTCTCGGGGCGGGGCCGATTAGCTCACCCAGTAGTAGGCGGACCAACCGAACTAGCCGACTATTTCGAGGAATGGTTCACAGCCCCAGCATGTGACGGCTTTGTCATAGCGGGGACTCACATGCCCGGAGCTTTTGAGGACTTCGTGGATCTGGTAGTGCCAGAGTTGCAACGCCGTGGCCTATTTCGAACCGAGTACTCAGGTAACACCTTGAGAGACAACTTAGGACTAACGCAACCAGTGCCAGGAGCATGGCGCAGTTAGCCGATCAGGATTCACCAAAGGCGCTCACGATGTCGTTGCCTTGCGCCGCCCAAACGCCCTCAAGTTGCATGACTTGACTTAATGCACGATCAAGAGAACGAATGCGAAATGGTTGCCCTGTTAGCCAAGGTCGTAACGTCAACATCATATGACGGGCCGAAGTTTGGCCATCCATATGCAGTCGGGTCGCCGCGCCAACAATCATGCCTTCCCAGCTAGCGAGACTGGCTCGGCGGTGCCAAAGCGCAAACTCGTCGTCGACTTCCAAAAAAAGAGGAAGCGACACGAGGTCACCGACGGGCGTTGTCATCTTGTATGGCTGCTCATCGTTGGGCCAATCGCACACATAGTTGACTCCAGCCGCGGCTAACAATTCCGGGGTGCGAGATGATTCGACTCCTTCAGGTGAGAACCAGCCAGAAGGTCGACTACCCGACAACTTTTCCAAGGTGTCTAAACAATCAGTGATGATCTCAGCCTCAGCTTCTTCGCTGAGTTTGGACGTAATTAGTTGGCTAGCCGCCACCCCATGCCCAACTAGTTCACAACCACGTTGCATCAGATGATCAATGAGCCACGGGTAATGAACCGCGGTCAGTTTGTCGACGGCGACCGTGACCGGAATCCCATGACGTTCCAGCGTGTCCAACAAGCGGAAAACGCCGACTCGGTGGCCGTATTCTCTATGAGTTAATTGCACATAATCGGGTGCCGGTAATTTGATCAAGCCGCCACTCGAGTTCCGCAAACTGTAGGCGTCTGCCGGCGGATCCCATTCGTAGTGCTCAAGTAGAACTAGAGCCCCTATAGCCAGAGGTTTTCTAGATGGCCAAATAAGTGGAGACCTCGCTGGTAACGGCGAGTACGGGTAATGAGAATGATCCATTCCCGGGGAGCGTTCAGCTGGCATCGCGTACCGCGCTTATCACTTCTGCATGATCAACGAATTCTTCGTAATGGTGCTCGATGAAATGCTCCGCTATTTCTGACGCTGTGGTCTGCCAAACTCCGTCATGGCCCAGCAAATAATCCAGGATTTCTTCTAAGCCCTGAATGCGGTGAGGCATTCCCATCAGATAAGGATGAAGAGCTAGAGCCATAACACGCCCAGACGTTCCGCCTTCTTCGTACAGAGTGTCGAATTGGGCTTTGACCATTTCAACGAATTCTTGTGTGTCGTGATGATGAAGAAAGACCGGAACATCATTCAGTTCAATACTGTAAGGAACTGAAACGAGCGGGCCGCCATCAACCTTTATCGGTATTGGCTGATCATCGTGAAGCCAATCGGCATGATAAATGAGCCCCGCCTCCGCCATCAGATCCGGCGTAAGAACTGTGTTAGATACCGCCGGTCCGAGCATCCCCTTGAGGTCTTGCCCTGTGTGTCTACGCAGCGTGTCGACGCAATCAACATAGAACTCGCGCTCTTCTTCCTCAGTCAGCGAAGATAGGTATCGAGTGTTGTAGATGCCGTGACTCATGATTTCCCAACCACGGTCAGTCATCGCCTTCCCGATATCTGGGTAGTGCTCGAATACAGCCAAATTAGTGGAGGCAGTGCAACGAACCTCGTACTCGTCGAGCACCTCCAACATCCGCCAGAAACCAACCCGATTCCCGTAGTCGCGTTGGGAATACCCTTGGACCTCAGGGTGGGGAGATCGAGGCCAAGGATTTCTCCGAGGATCACGCGGGGGAAGGTATTCGTAATGCTCAATATTGGGTGCAATCCACAAGGCAACCTTGGCCTCATCGGGCCACGAGATTTTTGGACGATCCGCCATCGGTAAATAGTCAACGCGATGTGGGGGCAAGGCCATACCAGCACCGTAGTCAGAACCACCGCTATAAGGGGACTATCGTCACAAGTAACGAGTGGGAGTTCTTGGGGGGATTTGTGCTAAGCGATTACAGAGTTCTGGATCTAACCGATGAGCGTGGACACCTAGCAGCATTCATCCTTGCGCAAATGGGTGCAGAGGTCATCTCTATCGAGCCGCCGACGGGATCTAGTGCACGCCGACTCGCGCCGTTTGCCGAAGGAATCGATGACGGGGAACACTCCCTTCATCATTGGGCCTATAACCGCGGCAAAAAAAGTGTTGTCTTGGACTTAGAAACGGCCGAAGGCATCAGCCAACTTCGGCGTCTCATAATGGGCGCGGACGTCATGTTCGACTCGTTTGATCCTGGAGTGATGGATTCACTGGGGCTTACTCCCTCTGAAATCGCTGAACTTAACCCTCAAATGATCGATGTTTCTATTACAGCATTTGGCGGCGACGGCCCCAAAGCGAACTGGGAACATAGCGACCTTACGCTTCAAGCAGCTGCTGGAAATATGGTGTTGACGGGTGACGAAGACCGGTCTCCGCTCCGAGCCGGAGGTACCCTGCCTCAAGCCTTTGGTAATGCCGCGTCTGAGGCAGCAGGAGCGGCGCTGATAGCCCTATTTGAGCGACAGTCGACATCTGGGCTGGGGCAGCACATCGATGTATCGGCACAACACTCGATGAACCAGTGCACCCAGTCGAACTCTTTAGCAACCCCGTTGGGAGCAACGCCGCCCACCAGGCTTGCTGGTGGAGTGGAACTTGGGGGGATTCGCATCCAAGTTATGTGGCCTTGTTTAGATGGTTTTGCCTCAGTCAGCTTCCTGTTCGGACCGGCCTTCGCCCCCTTCACACGGAACCTGATGACTTGGGTATGTGAGGAAGGTTTCTGCGACGAAGCCACCAGAGACAAAGATTGGGTCGAATATGCGCTGATGCTCCTCGACGGCCGAGAATCAAAGGAGGAGTACGAACGAGTCAAAGACATCCTCACCAAATTTTTTGCTACTAAGACCAAAGCTGAGCTTTTGGAGGCGGCAATGGAACGTCGCGTCCTAATCACCCCGGTGACTACGACCGAAGAGGTTGTGAACAGCGAACAACTCGACTTTCGTGGCTATTGGGAGACGATCGAACATGATGATGGCTCCACTGTTGATTACCCCGGAGCGTTCGCTAAATTCGCTGAAACCCCCTTGCAGATCCTGGCCGAAGCTCCACGTCTCGGTGAACACACCGTGCAGGTGTTAAATGAGCCTGATCGCAACGCTGATATTGCCATAACCGAACCCGTCGCCTCGACGGCCCTTCCTCTTGAAGGGGTAAAAGTCTTGGACTTGATGTGGGCCATGGCAGGGCCCGCTGCTTCACGAGTGTTAGCTGACTACGGTGCTGAGATCGTTCGCGTGGAATCAGCCAACAAACTTGATGCCGTTCGAAGCATCTCACCATTTCCGGCCGATATTGCAGACCCTGACAAGTCAGGGATTTATCACAACATGAACGCCGGAAAGCGAGGACTGACCCTCGATATGGCCAAGCCGGGGGCTATCGATGTCATATGGGACCTCAT
>PVBE011991571.1_pt1 | contig 25228 bp, 16 predicted proteins | sample 1631181 | NCBI WGS metagenome assembly PVBE01 (sample SAMN08397723, study PRJNA350692) | Marine metagenome, whole genome shotgun sequencing project. | isolation source: water | place: Pacific Ocean | collected 2012-04 | reverse complement strand
ATGAAGGCGACCACACCTTCTTGGACGAACTGGCTGTAGAGCTGCTCCGCCCGGCTCACGTCGTACCCGTAGTCCTGGTAGATCAGATCGATGGGCCGGCCCGCTATTCCGCCTCGCCCGTTGAGCCATTCGACGTAGGCCTGGATCCCCTCCGCGTAATCCGTTCCGACATCCGCCGTGGGCCCACTGAGGTCGAAGATGGCTCCGATCTTGATCGCGTTGGGGTCGCTGTCGCCTCCACAGGCGAGAGCCAACGGAAGCAGAATCAGGCAGTAGGCGAATCTTCTCATCAGTCGCTCCTTTGCCAGGGCGTTTCGTTCGACCTGGACGTCCGTCCACACGGCGGGGCTACCATGGCCCTTGCGTTGCCTACCTCACGATCGGTACGCGAACGGCCATACATGGAAGTAATCCTTCACGTTTCGCCACAATTTCGCGAGCCCCTCGGGCTCGAAGACCACGAACACGATGATAACTGCCCCGAACACGGCCTGCTGCACGTGCGGCAAAACACCGGCCACGACCGGGGCCGAGTCCTGGAGCGCGCGCCCCAGAGTGCCGATGCCCGCAGGCAAAAGCGTGATCAGCACGGCGCCGAAGAACGAGCCCGATATGCTGCCCAGTCCGCCCACGATGATCATGGCCAGATAGACAATACTCGTCTCGAGGGTGAACCGCTCCCACGTGACGATCGTCCGATAATAGGCGATGAGCGCTCCGGACAGCCCGACGAAGAACGAAGAGGTCGCAAAGGCCAGCAGTTTGTAGTGGAAGACGTTGACACCCATGGCGCTCGCCGCGATGTCCTGGTCCCTGATCGCCACGAAGGCCCGGCCGACGCGGGACCGGAACAGGTTGGCGGCAAAGAGGGCCGTACCCGCGGCCGCGGCCGCACCCAGCCAGTAGAAGCGGAAGTCGGTGTTCAGGCGAAGGCCGAACAGCATGGGAGACGGAAGCACCAAAGCCTCCGTACCTCCGGTCAGGAACGTCGAGTGGGTCACGACCCACTCGACGATCTCCTGGGCGGCCAAGGTGGCCACGGCCAAGTAGAGTCTCTTCAGGCGAAGTGAGGGAAGCCCGAAGAAGACGCCCACAGCGGCCGTGAGCAAAGCCGCCAGAATCATGCTCGCCCCCCAGGGCAGCCCCAGCCTCAGCGTCAGGAGGCCCGCGCCGTACGCTCCCACCGCCATGAACGCACCCTGCCCCAGCGAGATCTGCCCCGTGTACCCGACCAGGATGTTCAGGCCGATGGCACCGACCGTGGCGATAGCGATCTGGTTGGCCAACGTCAGACCGTACGGCGACGCCACGAACGGAAACACTAGAACGGCCACCACGAAGAGACCCAGGCGCACGCGCTCCACGGGTTTCCGCCGGAGCCCCATGTCGGTCCGATAGTCGGTGTGGTAGACGCCGCATTCCATGGCTAGTGTTCCGCGCCCGGCGACATCAGACGCGCTCGATGATAGGCCGACCGAACAGGCCGTACGGGCGAACCATGAGCACCACGATGAGCACCACGAAGGGCACGACCAGATTCAGTCCGTGCCCCACGTAACCGCCGGTATACGCCTCCAGAAGCCCGATGACCGCACCGGCGATGACGGCCCCGGCGATGGAGTCGAGGCCCCCCAGGATCACCACCGGAAAGACCCGGAGGCCCACGGCACTGATGTTCTGGCTCACACCCACGATGTTGCCCAGCATGATGCCGCCAAGGGCCGACGACACACACGCGAGCGCCCAGGCGATACCGATCACCCTCTTGATGCTGATCCCCATGCTCAAGGCCGCCTGCTGATCGTCGGCGATGGCCCGCATGGCAATGCCGTCTCGTGTATAGCGGAAGAAGAGCCCGAGCAGGATCAGAACCACGGCTGCGGTTGGAATCACGATGAGCCGGTCCATGCCCAGCACGGCCGATCCTATCGTAATCTCGCCACGAGGCAGAAAGGTCGGAAACGTGCGAGGTCTGGCACCCCAGATGGCGTTCACCAACGCCCGGAGCACGCTCGACAGCCCGATCGTCACCATGATCATGGATATGACGGGCTCGCCGATGAGAGGACGGAGCGCGATCCGCTCGATGAGCAGCCCCAGTCCGACCGCCAGCACCAACGTAAGGGCGACCCCGGCACTCCATGGGAGGCCGATCTGGGCGATGGTCGAGAACGACAGGTAAGCCCCGAACAGGAGCAGCTCACCCTGGGCGAAGTTGATCACGTCGCTGGCCTTGTAGATCACCACGAAGCCCACGGCCGCCAGCGCGTAGACCATGCCGTTCGAGAGGCCGGAGACGGTGAGCTGGAGGAAGACATCCATCGCTAGGGCGCCTCCGACCTGTCGGGCCGCGCCGCCGTCGACCCCACCGTCTCGATCCGCAACTCGTGCCGCACGGTTGCCGTTCGCCCGTCCTGGTAGGCGATCTCGGTCTCCACGGTCAGCCGGTCTCCGTCCCCGTACAGCGCCTCGACCATCTCCGCGAAGCGCTCGGCGATAAAGCGCCGCCGCACCTTCCGGGTTCGGGTCAGCTCGGCGTCGTCCGCGTCCAACTGTTTATGCAGAAGCAAGAAGCGGCAGACGCGCGCGGCCTCGGGAAGGGTCGCGTTCACCGCGGCCACGTGATCGGCTACGAGGGCATAGACCTCCGCCTTCTGAGCCAGGTCGGTGAACGTCGTGTACGCGACTTGATGACGCTCCGCCCACTTGCCTGCGTTCTCGTAATCGATGGCCACGAGCGCGGTCACGAACGGCCAATCGCCTCCAAAGACCACTGCCTCCCGCACATAGGGACTGAACTTCAGTTGGTTCTCGATGAACTGGGGACTGAACGTGGTGCCGTCGGCCAGCATCATGACGTCCTTGGCCCGATCGATGACCACGAGGTGACCATGGTCGTCCATATACCCCGCGTCACCCGAACGCAGCCATCCGTCTTGCAGCGCCTCCGCCGTGGCCTGCTCGTCCCCGTGGTAGCCCATGAAGACCGCCGGGCTGCGAGTCAGGATCTCCCCGTTTTCGGCAATCTTCACCTCCGTGCCGGGCAGGGGCCTCCCCACGGTCTGAAAGCGAATATCACCATCGCGGTGGACCACACTGAGCCCGCTGACCTCGGTCTGGCCGTAGAGCTGCTTCAGGTTCACGCCCATGGCGTGAAAGAAGCGGAAGACGTCGGGGCCCAGGGCCGCACCGCCCGTATACGCCCGGCGGACCAGTCGCAGACCCAACTGATCCTTCAACGGAAGTAACGTCAGCGCCGTGGCCAGCCTGTGCTTCCAGACGAGACCCCGGCTCGCCTCCCGGCCCTCGAAGCGAGTGTCGGCCATGGCCTTGCCGACCGACATCGACCAGTCGTACACGCGGCGCTTCAGTCGAGTGGAGTCCTCCATCTTGACCTGCACCTCGGACACCATGCTCTCCCAAATGCGGGGGGGCGAGACGATGGCCTTGGGCCCGATCTCACGGAGATCCCTTCGCACCGTGCCGGAGTCCTCGGGAAAGTCGATGGTGAACCCGACCGTCAACGCCCACGACAACGTCACCATCTGCTCGCCGATCCAGGCCAGGGGCAGGAACGACACCACATCGTCCTCGGCGATCATGGGGTCGACCTGTTGAAGCTGCTCGGCCATGCTGATCAGGTTGGCATGGCTGAGCATGGCGAGCTTCGGCGTGCTGGTGGTCCCCGACGTCGTGCAGAGCAGAGCAACGCCGCTCGGATCCAGAGACCGGAGCGTGGCGTCGAACAACCCCGGTTGCTCGAGGTGCAGCGCCTCGCCGAGCTCCTCGACGATCGGGAAGAACATAAGATGCCCGGGTTCGTAGGCGCCGAGCCCCTTCGCGTCGTGGTAGATGACCCGTTCGAGGCCTGGAAGATGAGCCTGCACATCCAGAATCTTGTCCACCTGCTCCTGATCCTCGGCGACCACGACACGTGCCCCGGACGCTTCGAGGACGTATCGAAGCTCCTCGAGCACGGAGCCCTGGTAGATCCCCACCGGCACGGCCCCCAAGGCCTGGGCGGCCAGTTCGGTGATCACCCACTCCGGCCGGTTGTCCCCGATGATCGCAACGGTGTCTCCGGGGACCACTCCCAGCGCCCGCAGTCCCAGAGAGAATCGGCGAACACGGTCCAGGTATCCGGCCCAGGTGATCTCCTGCCAGACGCCGAACTCCTTCTCCCGGAGGGCGACCCCGTCGGGAGCCGCGCGAGCGCGATCGGCGAGGAGCCCCGGCAGAGTCGCGGTCGGAGATGGGACCTTCCGGGCAGCCCCGTCACCGTCGGCCGAGGCCCCAACGTGCGCGCCGTCGCTCACAACGCACCGCCCGGGACGAACTCATCTCCGAGGTAGGCTTCGGCCACTCCCCGATCCGCCCGGATGCGCTCAGGCGTACCCTCCGCGATCTTGCGCCCGAAGTCGAGTACGGCGATCTGGTCCGCGATGTCCATGACTACGTCCATGTCATGATCGATCACCACGGGCGTGACACCCCACTCTTCGTTCACGTCCAAGACGTAACGCGCAAGGACCTCCTTTTCTTCCGAATTCATGCCCGCCATCGGCTCGTCAAGGAGCAGGAACTGAGGCTGCAGGGCGAGAGCTCGGCCCAACTCCACGAGCTTCTGCTGGCCATAGGCGAGGTTGCCCACTCGGGTACGCCGGATGGGCTGTAGCTCCAGGAAGTCGATGATGCGCTCCACCTCTTCCCGGTGCTCGATCTCGCGGGACTGCTGGCGTCCCCAATAGAGGCCGCAGCTCAGAACGCCTCCCTCCATGTGGGCATGGCGCCCGAGCATCAGGTTGTCGAGCACGGTCATGTGCTTGAACAGTTCGATGTTCTGGAAGGTGCGGGCGATGCCCAATCGGGCGATCCGGTGCGGCGCGAGACGGTCGATGCGATGCACCGTCCCGGTCTCGTCCGTGAGCGTGATCGTCCCCTCCTGAGCCCGATACAGCCCGCACAGGCAGTTCAGCAGGCTGGTCTTGCCGGCGCCGTTGGGACCGATCAGGGCCTGTAGCGGGCCACGGCGGAACGCGACGCTTACGTCGTCGAGCGCGGTCACTCCCCCGAAGCGGAGCGTGAGCCCGTCCACCCGAATCTCGGACTGTCCGGCTGCCCCATCGCCAGCGACGGCGAGTCCTTCCGATTCGGCGGGCAGAGGAAGTTCGGATGCGGTCATCGTAGCTGCTTAGACCCAACCCCTCCTTCGGAACATCCGAAGAGTGTCGGCGAAGCGTTCCAGCCCCTCGGGCAGGGCCGAGAGCGACAACCGGTTGTAGGAAAGCATCGGCGGGAACGGCCGTCCCACCAGAATCCCGTTCTCCTTCATGCGGCTGATATAGAGATCCTGGTCACCGCGGATCTCATGGAACAGAAACGCCGTGTGGCTCTTAAAGTAGTCGAGCTCGAGTTCGTCCAGACACTCCGTTACCACCTCTTTGCACCGATCCCACGTCGCGAGGCTCTTCTCGTACCACCCTTCGTCTTCGAGCGCACCGATCGCCGCCTCGACGGCCAGCGTGTTGGGGTTCGAGTGGGTGGCGTAAAGATTGAGTCGTTCAGCGGTCTCGGCACCGCAGATGCCGTAGCCGATGCGGAGCCCGGCGATCCCGTAGAGCTTCGAGAACGTTCTTGTGATCAGCACGTTCGACCGCTCGTTCGCCCACTTCTCGGCCGACCAATACCTGGAGTCGTTCACGAAGGGGTAATACGCCTCGTCCACGATGAAGAAGACGTTGTCGGACGCCGACGCGAACCAATAGTCCAGTTCCGCACTCGGCGTGATCGTACCCGTCGGATTGTTCGGATTGCAGATGTAAACGACCGTGGGCTCTGTCCATCCTTCGGCCATATTTCGCATGCGCCCGACGTCATGGGAGAAATCACTCGTGAGCGGTACCTGCTCGAGCTGGTACGGGTAGGGCTGAGCGTACTCCATAGCGTTCTCGTATGTCGGGTAGGCCTGGAGTAGGCGACTCTCGGGGGACGCGTGAGCCTCGATGGCCATGCGGATGACCTCGGTGGAGCCGGATCCGAGCACCACCTGTTCGTCGCTCACCCCGTGGATCTCGGCGATCCGCGCCACAAGCGTCTCATCCCGGGGACCGGGATAGTGCGGCACCTCATCCATCGCGGCCATAATCGCGGCGTGCGCCTTCGGAGGAATGCCGAGCGGGTTGGCGTTGTGGTTCAGCCGTAGGATGCCGTCCTGAGGCGGAGCGGCAACCGGAAACGCCCCCTCCTCCCCGTCGCTCGCAAAGGCGGCGCTCGGCAGGGCCACCAGCCCAACCGAGGCCTTCGCTCCACTGGAAATGAATACACGGCGGTCCATTGTCACCTCCTTACCAACCCTCGTGTGAACAGTACGGAGCGGCTTGATCGAGCCATGCCAGTCCGAAAGGAAGGCCACTCGGGACCCTGGACGTCCAGCTTTGCCCCGCCCGACTCAGATCCCAACCACCCGACCCCGAGCCACCCAGGAAGTCCATGGCGGGCATCCCGATGGGCGCTCCCGGAGGTGCATTCGGAGCCGACTGCAAGCCGTAGGGTTCACCCGGCCGATCAAGGAAGCGGCCAATGTCCATGGCGAGCAGACGGTCACTAGCGAGCTGGGCGTCGAACGGCGTGTCGATAGAAGCCAACGGTGCGCTTCGCTCGTCGAGGAAGTTGCGCGCCCGTTCCAGATACGCGGTCGTGAGGGCCCTGACCTGGGGCATGGTCGCTCCACCCGCCAGCGCCATCATCCGATCGATCGCGACGCTGCGCACGGCCCGTCGGATCTCTGCCTCGTAGGGGGAGTCGGTGTCGACGGGTCCGGTCGCCATGAGCAGAGCGAGGACCACCCCGTCGAGTCCCGGCAAAGACGGATCGAGCGCATGCTGTTCGACCATCCGGGCCGCCCGATCAGGCCGCAGCAACTCCGAGATCGTATGATCGGCCGCCACGACCGCCGGAGAGATGGCATCGAACATGGAGCCCGTGTATCGAGGGAACAGCTCCCTGGTTCGTCCGTACCCGCCCGGGCGGGGCGGTAATACAGCGAGCACACTCTGAGGAATGGCGAGAGCCGACGGCTCGATGGTCGCCAGGAGCGACTCGATGGCCGCACGCTGATCGTCACCGGAGACGGGCTCGACCGCAGTCCGTCCGTCCCCGCGGAACGCGTAGATGTAGTGCAAACCACCGACCGACGACGCGGTCGAAGTCACCTGGTAGCGGTGGTGCATGTACACCGGCACCAGAACCTCTTCCATGGTGGCCATGGGCCTGCCGGTCTTGATGACACGCTCGCCGAATCGATCCAGGGCGTGCCGGCGTATGTCCATCATCGCGTCGAGGTCGGCACTGGGGTTCATGCCGTTCACCCATTGATCGACCCGCGCGTTCGCCGTCTGATCCTGGTTGGAGAGGTAGCGGACGTCCTGGGCCCAGGCGTCGTCCAGAATCCCCTTGAGTGCCGGGCCGGCCTCAGACTCGTCGGCATAGACGGAGTATCCGTAGGCGATCGCCACCCGGTCCCACTCCCCGATTTCGGCTTCGTACACATCCGAGTAGTCGATGCGTCCGTTTTCGAGCGTCACCATTGCGGTGGGATAGTCCATCACCGAGATGCGACCAGCCTCACTGTTGTAGTAGTTGTGCCCCAGGCCGATGGTGTGGCCCACCTCGTGGGCGCTGAGCTGGCGAATACGGGCGAGCGCCCATTCCGCCAACTCCGGCGGAGTCTCGTCCCCGTTCTCGTAGGGAGCCAGCAACCCCTCAGCGATCATGTAATCCTGACGGATGCGTAGCGATCCGAGGGTCACCCTGCCCTTGAGGATTTCTCCCGTGCGGGGGTCCGTGACCGAACCTCCCGAACTCCATCCGCGAGTCGACCGATGCACCCAGTTGATCACGTTGTAGCGGATGTCGTGTGAACTGACCTCCGGCGGCCTCAACTCCATCCGAAAACCGTTCACGAATCCGGCCTGCTCGAAGGCCTGATTCCACCACCCACCCCCCTCCAGGAGGGCGGAGCGTATTGGCTCGGGCGTGCCTGGATCGAGGTAGTAGACGATCGGCTCGACGGCTTCACTCATGGCCTCAGAGGGGTTCCGCTTCTCCAGGCGGTGCCGCCGAACGAAGCGCTTGGTCATGGGCTCGCCCAGAGGCGTCGAGTAGTCATCGAAGGTCATGCTGCCGAACCCGGACCGCGGATCGTACAAGCGGGGGGTATACGTCCCCAACTCCGGCAGTTTGATGAAGGAGTGATGCACTCGGAGCGTGGGCGCCTCGGCGCTAGCCGCCACGTCACCCACGCCCTGGAAGCCATCGGCGTCGCCGCCGCCCCCGAAACCGCCGCCCCCACCCGGTCCACCGGGCTGCAGGGCGAACGTCAACGAGACCTCGATCTCCGTATTGTCCGGGAAGCCCATGGTCATGGGCATGTAAACGGCGCTGCGATCCGCATCGACCCGGTAGGTTCCGGGCCGCATCCTTCGCGCGTAGTTCCCCACGTCCCGCATCAGGAAGTCGGTCGCGTCGACGAGCACGCGTTCGCCGGTCTCGGCCGCCACCGTGAATCCCGCCAGCGTGGCGGGTGCAAAGGCGTCCTCGACGGCCTCGACCTCGTTGGGATTGGTCGATGACGCTCGGAACCGGTAGTTGGGCTGGACCATCATCACCTTCGGGCCCACCCGGTGGAAGCGGACGGCGCGAGAGCCGCCACCGGAACCACGGTCGAGGCCCAGGTCATTGGAGCCCAAGCCGGCGCCGAGTCCCGCCTGGTGCATCAGGTCCGTGTCCCACATGGAGATCTCCAGCCAGATCTTGCCGGTGGACTCGTCCCAGTAGAGCGGCACGAAACCGTCGATCCTCTGCATGCCCTCCGTCTTGTCCTCGATGGTCGGCGGTGGACCACTCTCCTCGTCACCACCGCCGCGGCCGCCCTGGGCGAAGGCGGACGAGGGAGTGGCGAGGAAGAAGACGAACGTGCAAACGGCGAGGAGCGAGGTGGCTGCCCTTATCATGGAGACCTCCTGAACGAGCTAGTTATCAATCGTGCAGTGCTCTTCAATGTCGGACGGAGATGGTAGTCGCTCGGCGCGGGTGGTGCCATGCTTGTGGCGCCCCTCCGGCCACACGCATGTTGGTGGCCACGTCGATCCCGCCATTGATGTATTTCGAGGACTGGTATCCAGGAGGTGGAGCCATGTCGCACAGGTATCTTGCACAGTCCGCGTCGGCCGTCGGGTTTGTCTCTCTCGTACTGGTGGGAGCGGGCCCCGCGGCCGCGCAGCTCGTGAACGAACCCACCAACCACCACCCGAATCCGTACACCACCATCAACGACTACTTCACGCTGCCGGATGGGAGGGAATGGGGTTCGACCAGCGCGGTCGACGTCGACCCGGACGGAACCTCGATCTGGGTCGCCGACCGCTGCGGAGCCAACAGCTGTGCGGGATCCGACGTCGATCCGATCCTCAAATACGACACCGACGGGAACTTCATCACGAGCTTTGGGGCGGGGATGATCCTGTGGCCTCATGGGATTCACGTGGACGACGACGGCAACGTGTGGATCACCGACGCTCGCGCAGCCAGGCCCGACGAACTCGAGCAGTATCCGGATGCGGCCGGCAAGGGACACACCGTCATGAAGTTCAGCCCCGCCGGTGAGTTACTGTTGACCCTGGGCGAGCCCGGTGTGGCCGGAGACGGCAAGGGTGCGCTCCTCGATCAACCGAACGACGTCATCACAGCGCCCAACGGAGACATCTACGTGGCAGACGGCCACGGAGGTCAGGGCGCCAACGCGAACGCGAACACCACGTCTCGCATCGCGAAGTTCGACTCTGAGGGCAACTTCCTGGAGTCGTGGGGCAGGATCGGCACAGCGCCGGGAGAGTTCCGGACCCCGCACGGTCTGGCCTTCGACTCACGGGGCCGCCTGTTCGTGGCCGATCGCGGCAACGTGCGCATCCAGATCTTCGATCAGCAGGGGCACTTCATCGATCAGTGGTTCCAGTTCGGGCGGCTCAGCGGCATCTACATCGACGACAACGACATCCTGTATGCTGCGGACTCCGAATCGAGCCCGACGAGCAATCCCGGTTGGAAGAAGGGCATTCGGGTCGGCAACGCCATCACGGGACACGTACTCTACTTCATTCCGGATCCTGCCGAGGCGCCGCGAGGCACCAGCGCTGCTGAAGGTGTGGCCGCCGACGCCAATGGCGTCATCTATGGAGCGGAAGTGGGACCCCGGCAGCTCGTCAGGTACGAGCGGAACGAGGAGCCCCGCCGTCGATAATCCAAAGGACGTAGTGGTCCCGATTGGCCTCGCGATACGGACCCTGAGGGTCCCCCGGTGTAGCATATTGGGTTTTCCGGGACACAGGCAGAATTAACGAGCAGTACTCAAGGGGGGAAAGATGACGATGATGAGGCTCGTATCCGGATTGATAGGACTGGCCTTATTGATTCCGGCGTCCGCGCTGGCCCAGTCGGCGACGGAGAGCGCTGCGGTGGAACGGGCAGCGCTGGACTATCTGGAAGGCTTCTACGAAGGCTCCACCGAGAAGATTCGCCGCGGGGTCCACCCCGACGTGGTCAAGTTCGGATTCGGCAAGCAGGACGGGTCTTACGTAGGAAGTCCCATGTCGTTCGACGAGATGTTGGCCTACGCCACGCAAGTGAAGGAATCGGGTCGCACCCGCAACGAGAACACGGTGAAGCGGGTTGAACTCCTCGATGTCCTCGACCAGACGGCGGCAGTAAAGGTCCACGCCTGGTGGGGCAGCGACTACCTGCTCATGGCCAAGTATGAGGGCAACTGGAAGATCATCAACGTACTCTGGCAGACGCCGCCGACCGACTAAGCGTTTCCTGGGTGGCCCAGGTCGATGAAGAAAACCGAGACAGCGGGAAGACAGGCGTCGACCACCGGCACCACAGCTGACGTAGTCGTCGTCGGCGCCGGGATCACCGGTGCCTCCTCGGCGTGGCACCTGGCCTCCCGGGGCCTGAGCGTGATCGTGCTCGAGAAGGATGTCGCACCGGCCATGGGCTCCACCGGCAAGAGCGCCGCCGGTGTTCGTGTGCAGTTCACCACCGAGGCCAACATCCGCTTATCCATGTACTCTCTGCCCATCTATCGGGAGTTCAAGGAGCGGCATGGCCACGATGTGGGATATCGGGACATCGGCTACCTCTTGCTCGTGCCCCACGACAGATGGGATCGACACCTCGAGTCGGTCGAGTTGCAGAGGAGCATGGGAGCTCCCGTCGAGGTCCTGGATCCCATCGAGGCGCAACGCTACGTGAGCTTCGAGACCGAGGGTCTGGCGGGAGCGACCTATGGGCCCTGGGATGGTGTGATCGATCCCCATATGGCCACACATGCGTGGGTCTCCATGGGCATGGATCTGGGTGTGGATTACCGGCTCAACTCTCCCGTGACGGGAATCGAACGGAGCGGTGCGGGGTGGGTTGTCCAGGGCGGTACGACCGCCGTCCACTGTGGGCATATCGTGAACGCAGCGGGGGCGTGGTCGGCACAGGTCGGTGACCTCGCGGGCCTCGAGGTGCCGGTCGGTCCCAAGCGCATCCGGATCTTCTTGAGCGCCCCTCTCGAGGACCCCCGCACATATCCGCTGACCATCGACCTGACCACCGGTGTGTACCTCCGCAGCGAAGGCAATCGACTGCTCTTCGGCCGAGACGACCTGGACCAGGATTTCGGATTCACGGAGGGGATCGACTGGGACTGGTTGGAGCACGTCCTGGTAACCGGAGCACCCCGCTATCCCTGGTGGGAAGAGATGGGCATCGACCGGAAGGGGAGCTGGTGGGGATACTACGCCGTGTACCCCGACAACAGCCCGATCATAGGCCCCAACCCCGGCGCCGAAGGCTGGATCGACGCGTGCGGATTCTCGGGGCATGGGATCATGCACGCACCCGTGGCAGGAATGGCTGTCTCGGAGCTCATCGCGGACGGGGGATCCCACACGCTGGATATGGAGCCGTTCTCGTACGGGCGCTTCGGCAAAGAAGGCGTGGCGGTTGAGACGAACATCTTCTAGGAATCAGACCTCGGCGAGAACCCCCCGCAGCACCTCGACCATGCGATCGATCTCGACCTCATCGTTGAAGATGTGGGTCGAGAAGCGAATGGCGTTGTAGTTCTCCTTGGGGAGACCCTCTTCCTCGCTGTAGGCATAGGTCCCCTGGGCGGCCTTCAGCACGATCTGGTGTTCCTGATTCATGCGGCCCACGACCTCGCCGTTGTTGCCCTTGTCCAGAGCGTACGTCAGGATGGCCCCCGACAGCTCGGGATCGGCGGGGGTCAGGGGACGTAGCTCCGGGAGATCCTCCAACCGGCTCCGGAGATAGGCGCTGAGATGGCGGCCGCGGGCCTCCACACGATCGCGTCCGATGGCGTCGTGGAAGTCCATGGTCACCCGCTGACCGAGCACGTGGGCGACGTTGCGAGTGCCCCCCGATGCCGTGTAGGCCTGGTACCCGCTGTGCAGCAAGGCGGGCTGAATCCGATCCTGTACTTCCCTTCGGATATAGAGGAGGCCACTACCCTTCGGTGCCAGGAGCCACTTGTGCCCGCTATGGGCGTAGGTGTCCACACCAAGCGCCTTCACGTCCACGTTGAGCATGCCCGGGGCCTGAGCCCCGTCACAGATTCCCCGGGGCCGAGTGATGGCAGCGATCTCGGCCAGGGGCATCTGAACCCCGCTGATGGTCTCGATGTGGCTGAAGCTGCACACCTTGGTGCGGGGCGTGATCTGCTCCCGCACGAGCTCCACGAGCTGCCGCTTGCTCTCGACGACTCGCGGATGCGCAGGTACACCATCTCGACCCCGCGATGCCTACGGAGGTGCTGCCAGCACACCATCCCACCGCCGTGCTCGTGGTTCGTTGTCAGCACCTGATCACCGGGCTCGATATCGAGGCCGGTGGCCACAGTGTACATGCCCTCCGTGGTATTACGGGTGAACACCACCTCCTCCGGGTCGGCGCCGATGAACTCCGCCGCCCGAGCCCTCACCTGGTCCATCTCGGCGCCACCCCAGCGGAAGATCTTGATTGCGGGGTTGCCCTCGATCTCGCGCATGTAGGCGGTGACCGCATCGATCACCACGCGGAGTAGCACCGAGAGTCCCGCAATTCAGGTGGATCAGACCCGGATTCAGGGCGAACTCGGCTCGCACTTCATGCCAGGGGTACTCCTGTACGGGGGTCGAATCCAAGCCCCCCGAAAGGCCATGTAGGCGCTCTAGCGAGCTCTGGATGTCCTCAGGCAGAAACGGGAGGGCTCCCAGGCTCGCGGACAGGCTCTTCAGGAAGTTGCGGCGTTCCATATCTACTCCTGTCGGAGCGCCCGGAGGATCATGCGCCCCTCCAGGTCGTCGAATAGATCGGGCAGGTCGGAGGCTAGCCGCCGCGCGACCGCCGTTGGCTCTCCTGCGGCCCAAGCCACGGGGCTCAGCTCTCCGCTCCGTCCCAGAGCACGAAGGGCGGGAATGGCCAGCAGATCCAATCTCGAGAGGTCCTGCCCGGCGCCCAGCGCCTCCAGGCCGCCCCAGCCCGCAACGTCGGCGCTGGCGTCGACGACTGCCTGGAATGCTTCTCCGGCTGAACCCTCGTTACCCAGGTGACTCTCCGTGCGGGCTAAGAGCAGCCGAACCAACCGCTCCTCCGGTTCGTACGGTCTTCCCTGCCCCAACAGCTCGGGCCACTCGAGAGCGGTCTGGAGGTGCACCTTCGCGCCCGAGTAGTCGCCTGCATCCATCGCGTCCAGCGCCACCAGCGTGTGGGCCTGCAGATACAGGGTGTGACTTCCCCGGGCGTTCTCAGAGGGGAGGACGTGGGTGGCGGCCAGAATCTCGGTGGCCTCCTGTGCCCGGTCCACGTTGATGAGGGCCTGAGCCATGAACAGATCCAAGTTGAACTCATCCGGAAAGCGCTCCCGGGCCACGTAAAGCGCGGTGAGGGCCTCGGTCCAGCGACCTTCTTGCTCGAGATGGCGGATCAACTGGATGTGGAGCGGCCAGCTCTCCGGGTCGGCCGCGACTCCCCTTCGGAAATCCTCCGTGGGGTCCGTGCCACGGACCTGGCTCAACAAGTGGCCGCGAGCCACATAGAAGGGCCCGAAGTCAGGCTCGTTCCCCAGCGACTGGAGGTGTGAGGCGGCCTCTTCTCCACGATCCACAGCCCAGAGGTTCAGGGCCAAGAGGTACTCCCAGACCCAGGCGTCGCTGTTCTGCGTAGCCCACCCCAACATCGAGAGCGTCTCGCGTCGGAAGGGGAACTGGAAAGCAGGATCTCCACCGATGCTCAGCGAGGCCGGATCGTTGCTCAGCAGGGCCCGCCAGGCCCGGTACAACGGGCCTCTGTCAGTGCTGTCCGGGCCCCGGTTCCTCAGGGCGTCGGTGCCCGCGGTGCCCAGCGTGAACGCTTCCGCGCCCCTATCCACGTCGACCTCCAAGAGCGTGCGAGCATCGGCTGGAAGGCCAACATGCAGATAGCCAATGGCCATCTCCAAGAGGGTCTGATCAGAGTATTCGCCCCTGAGGGAGCCAACCAGAGCGCGGGCCGTAGCTGCGCCGGGCGAGGCCAGGTACGCCTCCGCACGAGCGAAATGATGAAGCGGGTCGAGGGCCAGCAGCTCGTCCACCGCCTCCCGGGCGAGGGCCCCCTCCCCCGTCAGACGACCGACGATGGCTAGCGCGCGCCAGGCCGGTACACTGTGGAGATCGTAGTCCACCGCCAGCCGTGCGTAGCGGACCGCTTCGGCGTGCTCGCCCTGGCCGATCATGATCTCGGCAAGCTGGGCGTAGGCGGCCGAGCGATACGCCGTGGAGCGCGCCGCCCAGCCGAAGGCGTCGCGGGCATCGGCCGTGCGGTCCATGGCTCGGTACAGGGTGCCGGCCAGGAAGTTGGCCTCCGCGTCGTAGGCGTCCAGCTGCAGCACCCGGTTCACATGCCCCAGCCCCTCGCGTTCCAGCCCCGCCCTGTAATTGAGTTCGGCCAGCCCCAGATGTGCGTCACGGTTCCAGGGCTCGAGGTCGAGCGCCGAGTTGAACAAGGCACGAGCCGGTCCGTGCCGGCGACCCTTCAGGAGCTCCTTGGCCTCGAAGACCATACTATCCGCTTCAGGGGTCTCGGGAACGGCCCCGGCGTCCGTGCTGAACGGGCGGCTGAGCAGACGACCGGACGGATCCGAGTCGTAGTCCAGTCTGAGAGCCCGGAGTTGGACACGGTAGGTACTTCCTGCCTGGAGCTCGACCGTGGTCTGATAAGGGTCCAGCACAGCGAGATCCAGCGGGGTCGCGGTCACCAGTCGGTCGTCGGACCAGACCTTGAGCGTGTCCGCGACAGCTCCGAAGGCGTTCACGTTGACGGTCAGTCGATCGCCCTCGCGCGAGACGTACATCGCTCCGTCTCTGGACGCGTCGGTGAGCCCTCCGGTCTCCTCCAACGGGAACCAGGTCTCAGTCCACCGGCTGGCCGACATGGGATCGAAGGCAGCTTGCGTGATGGGGTTCTTCTCATCCCCCGGCTGATACTGCACGAACATCCGGCCCGCCTGGAACTCGATGTACTGACCGTCGGTGTCGGTGAGTAGCTCCTCCCATACACCACCCGCACGGGACAGGGCCCAGAGCCAGAGCTTCTGGCCGGGCATGTCCTCATACCGGGCCCAGTGCCCGAACCCGTAGTCCTCGTCGCGGAAGTAACCGCCAAAGAAGTCGTTCAGCTCACCGACCACATGGAAGGACTTGTTACCCCCGAACCGGTTGTTGTCGTAGAGGGGCAGGTAGCGACCCTGGTCATCCAACGGCCACGACCTCTCCGCTCCGGGATGCGTCAGGTAGGAGTCTCCGGGGATGGCCATCTCCAGGTCGTCCTGGGCGAAGGCGGCCGCGGTCATCCAGTTGTAGTAGGGCTGCTCCAGCGGAGTGGGGTTGTACCAGAGAACGTTGGTCTCGAAGTAGGCCTTGTCCGCAGGGAGCCGGACCTCGACCCGCCAGTGGGTCCGTGACGGCAGATCCATGCCACCGACCCAACAGCTCACACTGCCGTCGGGGTTCTCCCGGATCACGTAGTCGACCGGAGTGGCGGTGGCCGGTGTGTGGCCTATGACCCCGAAGTTGAATTCGATGCCTCCCGAGGTCCATGGGCCCCTCAGGGAGATGTTCCTGAACTTCATGACCTCGTTGCGATAGATGAACTCGTGGCCGGTCTCCTTGACCACGGCACCCCAGACCTTGCCGCCGGCCTCGGGCAGCACGAACACCTCGATGAAATCGTTCTCCAACCTCACCACCTTCCACTCCCGGGGTTCGGAAGTGGTGGAGTAACCGTCGAACGAGTGGTAGGGGTAGAGGCGCGGATCCCGGCTCAGAATCGGGACCGGGTTCGGCTCCGAGAAGGGATAGGTCTGAAGGGTCGTGACCTCCTCCGAGATGTGCGCCGTCTGGGCCGCCACGGGTGTCGCCCCGGTGGCGAGAAGGAGGAGCAGAGCGGCGAGGGTAGAACAGGACCGATACATCGCAGGTTGCTCCTTACGTTCGGGCGGTCGCCCCCTGGACCTTACCTTCGCGGACGCACGACGTGCGCCTCACTCGCCTGGGCGTGCTGTCGCTTCCACGTGTCGGGATGGAAGAGCAGCAGCACCGTGTAGATCTCCAGACGACCCACCAGCATCAGGAACGTGATCACGACTAGTCCGGGATCGGCGATCCACCCGTAGTTGTCCGTTGCACCCACACCACCGAGCCCGGGGCCGATGTTGCCGACCGAGGCGGCGCTGGCCCCTACCGCCGTCAGGATGTCCATCCCGAAGAAGGTCAGGAGCATGCCACCGAAGAGCACCAGCAGGATATAGAGGCTCACGAACCCGAGGATGTTCAGGAGGACGTCTTCCCTTACGATGTGCTTCCCGATGCGCACCATGAGGATCGCCCTAGGGTGCAGGTGCTTTCGGATCTCGCTTGCCGTGTGCCTGAGCAGGACCAGCACGCGCACCGCCTTGATGCCACCACCCGTCGATCCGGCCATGCCCCCGACGAACATCAACACGACCAATAGCCCCTGCGCGGCAGGCGTCCATACCTCGAAGTCGGCGGAAACGAATCCGGTCGTGGTCGTAATCGTCGCCGCCTGGAACATGCCGTCCCTGAACGCGTGCTCCATGCCGGCCACCGTGAACCCGTAGCCGCCGGCCAACAGGTTGCTGACCATCAAGAAGAGACCGGCCCCCACAACCACGATGGTGAAGAATCGCCATTCCTGATCCTTGAAATACTCCAGGCGTCCCGTGGCCGCCCTGAAATGCAACGCGAAGTTCACGCCGGCGATGTACATGAAGATGATCGTCACGTAGTGGATGTACGCCGAGTCGAAACCGGCGAGCGAGGCGTTCTTGGTCGAGAATCCCCCGGTGGCGAGCGTTGCGAACGCGTGATTCACCGCGTCGAACAGGGACATCCCACCGAGCAGGTACAGTACGATCTGCACTCCCGTGAATCCCACGTACACACCCCACAGCAGCTTGGCGGTCTGCGTAATGCGCGGCCGGAGGCGCTCGGGGGTAGGTCCGGGCACTTCTGCCCGGAACAGCTGCATGCCGCCTACGCCCACATAAGGCAGGATCGCGATAGCCAGCACGATGATCCCCATGCCGCCGATCCAGTGCGTCACGGAGCGCCACAACAGGATCCCTTCCGGGAGCGACTCGACGTCGGAGAACACCGTGGCCCCGGTCGTCGTGAACCCGGACATCGCCTCGAAGATCGCGGGCACCACTCCGTCCAGGGTGCCGGAAATCAAGAAGGGAAGCGAACCGAACACCGCCAGGGCCGTCCAGGCGAACGTGACGATGGCGTAACCCTCACGGGCCGTGAGCTCCCCCTCGAACCGGGTGCCGGCGTAGGTGACGAATCCTGCCAGGAGCGTAATACCCGCCGAGGCGAAGAGCGCGACGGCAGCTCCATCCTCGTAGAACGAAGCCCCAAGGCCCGTGGCCGCCATGGCAACAGAAATGAAGACGAGAAGCAGCCCGATAATGTTCAGGAGGTGCCGAATGGACATCAGGCGAACAGCTTCTCGATGTCTCGGATGCAGGTCGGAAGCGCGAACACGATCGCAATGTCTCCGGCTTCGAACTCGGTGTCGCCTTGGGGCACGAAAACCTCCCCACGCCGCACCAGCATGCCGAGGATGCCACCATGCGGGAAGTGCACGTCACCCAAGCGCCGACCCACAATCTTGGACCCTTCCCCCACCTCGAACTCGATGGCCTCGGCGTCGATCCCCTTCAGCGTCGCTACGCTGGTGATGCGCTCCCCGCGTACGTCACGGAGGATGGCGTTGACGGTGGAGAGTCGCGGCGACACCGAGGCGTCGATGTCGAGGCGTGGGATCAACTGCAGGTACGAGAAGTCGTCGATGAGCGAGACGACTTTGCGGGCGCCGACGGTCTTGGCCAGCAAGCTGGACAGCAGGTTCGTCTGGTCGTTCCCGGTGCTCGCGACAAAGGCATCCATACCGGCCACGCCCTCCATCTCGAGCAACTCCAGGTCGGTGGCGTCCCCGTTTAGCACGAGTGCCTTGGGCAGAGCTTCAGCGAGCTCAAGACAGCGTTTCCGGTCGCGATCGATGATCGTCGCTTCAACTCCATGTTGCTCGAGCAGCTCCGCGATATGGAGGCCCTCTTGCGTACCACCGGCAATCATCACGCGCTGGAGCTTGAACGGCTCGTAGCCGGCGAGCTCGGGAATGTCGGCAAGTTCGCCCTCAGGCGAGAGCAGGTAGATATGGTCTCCGGCCTCGATCGTGTCGTCAGGGCTGGGGAGAAGGGTCTCCTTACCCCGCTGAATCGCAGCGGTCACGTAGTGATGGTCACCGAGCTCGTTGCCGAGCTGCTTGAGGGACTTACCCGCCACGCGAGCGCCCTCCTTGACCTTCAGACCCAGCAGGCGCACACGACCGCCCGCGAAGGAGGCCACCTCGGTGGCCACCTCGCTGCGGATCAGCTCGAAGGTCTCACGCGCGCACTCACGCTCCGGATTGATCATCAGGTCGATGCCGAGCGCGTCACCCGAGAGCACACTGGTGCGCTGATAGTACTCCGGGCTCGATATGCGTGCGGCCACGTACTCGACGCCGAAACGACGGGCCGCGAGACTCGCGATGAGGTTGACCTCATCCACGCTCGTCACGGCCAGCACCATCTTGGCGTCCTTGATGCCCGCCTTCTCCAGTACGGACAGAGACGCGCCGTTGCCGACGACGGTCATGATGTCGAGCCGATTCCCGACATCCTCGGCGCGTTCCGCGCTCGAGTCGATCAGCACGACGTCCTGTATCTCTTCAGAAAGGCGCTCGGCAAGGTGGAAACCGACCTCGCCGCCGCCTACTACGATCACCAAGCGCATGGGTTCTCCGTGTTCGGAAGCCCGCTCGGGGCGATGGGAAGCTACAAACGGCGTAGGTGGGGGGGCCAGGGGTAAGAGAACGAGGACTCCCAGGGTATACGACGGTGGCCAATCACAAAGATGTGCCTCCTGGCCCCTTCCCATATGGAGCAGCAGGCCAGTGGCGTTTTCGTCTCATGCCATAAAGAGTTATAAAATAGTCTAAACCATTGATACCGACAATTTAATAAACCATTACAACTTGACGCCGTACTGCGGAGAGTCGATAATCATTGTGTGCCTGAGAGAAGGAGGTACACGATGGCCAAGCGTAAGATTGTCGCGCCGATGCCGGTGCGCAGAACATTGAACAAGCTGGGCTCGGACATTCGGGACGCTCGTAGACGACGGCGAATTCCAGCCAGAGTGCTTGCTGCACGCATAAACGTCAGCCGGACCACCCTGCGGCGCGTGGAAAACGGCGATCTGGGCGTCCTGATGGGCACCTATGCTACGGCTCTGTTCGTGCTCGGCCTCCTCGACCGACTGGGGGATGTCGCAGATCCATCCGGCGACACCGTCGGGCTCGAACTCGAGGCGGAGCGTCTTCCCGAGCGGGTGCGCGTGAAGTGAACACGGAAGTCTGGGTCAGTGTCGATCTGGACGGAGTCGTCCAGCGGGTAGGCCGTCTTTGGGCAAGGACCCGCGGTGGTCGACAGACGGCCTCTTTTCAGTACGACCAGGCATGGGTCGAAAACTCGGCCCACTTTTCTCTTGAGCCGGCACTCACGCTCGATCCCGCACCATTTCATACGGTCGGCGACCAATCGTTGTTCGCGTCGATCGGTGACTCTGCACCTGACCGCTGGGGGCGTACGCTCATCCGGAGGCGTGAGCGTCACACCGCCCGTGCCACGGGACGGGCGCCTCGAGCCATGGGAGAGGTCGACTTCCTGCTAGGGGTCTCGGACATCACTCGGATGGGGGCACTCCGCTTCTCGATGGAACCGGAGGGTCCCTATCTCGAGGTTGGAGATATCTCGTCCGTACCCCCGCTCGTCAAGCTCCCGCGTCTCCTCGCCGCCACTGAACGATTGCTCGAGGACCACGAGACGGCTGAAGACCTTCGCATTTTGCTTGCGCCGGGGTCATCACTCGGTGGCGCGCGTCCGAAGGCCTCGGTCTTCGGGACCGACGGGAAGCTCATGATCGCGAAGTTCCCGAAGAAGGACGATGAATGGGATGTCGTTCGTTGGGAGGCCGTCACACTCGATCTCGCGCGAGCGGCTGGGATCGAAACCGCTGCGTACGACCTCCAGGAAATCGCCGGCCGACCCGTCCTAATTCTCCAACGCTTCGATCGCGGCATGCAAAGGAATCGCATCCCTTTCCTTTCGGCCATGGCGATGCTCAATGCGCAGGACATGGAGCGCCGCACATACCTGGACATCGCCGACGCCCTCACGATCCATGGCGCCGATCCCGATCTTGACCTGAGGGCGTTGTGGCGGCGCATGGTGTTCGGCGTCCTGGTGTCGAACGTGGATGATCACCTCAGGAATCACGGATTCCTCTGTGCTGGGGGACGAGGCTGGAGGTTGTCTCCGGCCTACGACCTGAACCCGGAGCCCCGGGACATCAACCCAGGTTTCCTGTCAACGGGAATTGATGACGCAGAAGACCGGCAGGCGTCACTCGAGCGGGTTCTGGCTGTCGCCGAATACTTCCGTATTGGAGCGGACCAAGCCGTCGGGATTGTCGCTGAAGTCAATCGTGCGTGCGTGCGCTGGAGGCAGATCGCGCACGGGCGGGGGATACCGGCGGCGGGTGTTGAGCGCATGGAAACTGCGTTCGAGCATGAGGAGTCCGTGCTCGCCCGGAGACTTTAGCGTTCGATGTTGACTCAGGACTTGCGCCTCCTGCAGGGCCCCTCAGCCTAGCGGCTAGCCGCCTCCGCAGCCTCCCGCCCCGCCCAAGGGCAACTCTTCCGTCGACGACCCCCAGAGCGCGTTGAAGAGCAGCTTGAAGGTGTTCCTCGGCTGCCCGCGGAAGTGGGGGGTGAAGGCGAAGAGGATCACGCGCCCGGAACCGATCGCGACCTGGGCCGTAGCCGTCTGGCCCGCAAGGTACTCGTCTCCCCCGAGCGTCCATCCGCTCACCAGGTAGTCGGACCCCGGAAAGCAGACCGGCGTCGAGACTCCGGACCGTGGGGCCGTCGGCTCCAGAACCTGGCTGCGCGCGAACAGCGTGACGGCATCGGAAGCCATCCCGTACCCCAACGGGTGACTCGGATCGACCTCGAGCCGGATGATCGAGCCGGGCAAGAAGAAGTCAGACGACTCGACGCCTCGCGTCCGGTTACGGAACGGGAGGTCGAACGTGCTGATCGCGTAGTCGACCGAAGCGTCGAAGGCGACTACCCATCCGCCGTTTTGGACAAACGACCGCAACGCTGCGGCTCCGTCGGCACCGAGACCACCCGTGTACTGCTCCGGCAGGGACCCCGGAGCATGCCCGTCGCGGATCCCCGACTCGCTTTGCGCCGGCAGGATGACGACATCGAAGTCGGACAGCCGTCCGTCCCGAACGTCGGCGTCCCACACGTTCTCCCAGGCGATGCCGTACTGATCGAGCACCCAACGGGTCCAACCCTCCGGCATGGTCGACTGCCACGAACGATAGATCGCAACCCTCGGCGCGCTGACGGACGCCAGCCCGCCGTCTGTCGGAGCCGAGGGCAGTCCCGTGAGCGTGAGGCCGAAATCGTCCGCCAGTCGCTCCGCGTCGGCCTCCGCGAGGCCGGGCAGCCAGAAGGCGCCCGCCGCCACGTCTCCGTCGTCCGTGGAAATCGAGCGCGTGCCCCGAAAGAGAGCGCCGCCCTCCTCCAGATAGTCCTCGAGCCCCCGGTACACCCAGTTCGAGGTCGCGTCCACCAGGTACCCGGCCGTGCCGTTCCCCGCCACATCCCCCACCAGCGGGCCCACGACCCCCCATTGGCCGGAAGGCATCTCGAACGGCTCATCGACGTTGACCACCTCGAGACCCATTTGGAAGCGAAGCTCGTACCCCGTCATGTCGTACGGGGGCATGGGCGGACCACCCGGGAACTGGCGACGATCGGGGAATTCCTTCGGCTCCATGAGATCGACCACGTAAGGCCGGAACGCCTGGGGCGGAATCACGTAGGAGCCGGCCGGAAAGTCCTGCCCGCCCGCCGAGAAACCCTCGTCCGCCAGAACGAAGTCGATGCCCGACTGGGACATGAGATCCATGAACTCGACCACGGAGGTCGGGTCGTGCGAGGCGTCGGGGTCGAGGACGTACGCGAACGGACCACTCTCCGCAGCCCGACCGCGCTCGATCTGACGTCGGCCCATCCAGTAGTGGTTGAACAGGTACTCTTCCTTGAGCGTTGCACCGGTGGCGGCCACCGCCTTGGCCGCGGTCATCATGTAGTCCATCGCGTCGCGGATGTGCCAGCACCCGCCCAACCACGGGTTGTTGTAGTTGGTGGACGGAGTGAGTGACGGAAGATTGCCGGCCCGCGCCCCGAAGCTCTCGGGAATCTCGTCGGCCTCGTAGCAACGCGGGGTCGCGTATCCGGCTCCGGCAGTCTCCGTGAGGAACCCGAGCATGTTGTGGTAGTCCGGACCACCTCGCATCGAACCGTTCCACCAGAGATCGAAGACGATTCCGCTGTTCACCCCCGGCTTGCCCTCCACGTCGAAGCGCTTGCGCATCGAGTGGCCCATCTGGTTCAGCGAGCTGACCAGGAGCGGATCCAGGTTCGGATTGACCGGGTTCGCGAAGGGCGGCATCCAGATGCGGCCCGGGAAGGGGCTGCTCTGGTGCTGGTTGTAGACGATCTGCGGGAACCAGTTGTGGTAGAGCTGACGGGTCACGGCCTGCGTCTCGACCTGCGTGAGCATGTACCAGTCGCGGTTGTTGTCGTGGCCGATGTAGTGGTGATAGAGCTCTGGCACCCGCGCCATCTCGAACTCGGTCCCCACGTTCGACATGTACCAGTCGGCCACGATGTTCAGGCCATCTGGATTCATGTTCGCCATCAAGAGCACGATGGTGTTCTCTCGGATCTCCTGCCCCTCGGGCGACTCGTCGGTCACGAAGTGGTGCGCCATCTCCGGCATCACCTGTCCATGTGCGACCTCCGTGGCGTGCAGCCCGCCGTCGATCCAGACGATGGCCTTCCCTTCCTGCGCGAGCGCGCGGGCCTGGTCCTCGGGAAGGATGGACCCGTCGGCCGCGTCCGGGTCCCGAGCGTAGGCGAGGGTGCGGGTGATCTCCTTGTAGCGGTCCATCCGGGCGAGGTTTTCCGGCGTAGAGATCGCAGCTACGTAGAGCGGCTCGCCGCGGGTGCTCTCGCCGATCTGCTCCAGGACCATCCGGTCCGTGGAGGCCGCGAGGGCTTCGAAGTACGCCGCGATCGGCCCGTAGTTGGCGAGCTTGAAGTCCTCTCCGGGAGCGAAGCCGATGACGTCGGCGGGGAGAGGCACGCTGGACTCTCCGGGGACGCAGGCGAGAGCAGACGCCGACAGGACGCACAGCAGGGCATGGGTGAACCAACCTGAGAACGCCTTGTGATACGCCATGGTGCTTTCCTAGTAAGTCGAGTTATTGCGCGCCTACTCCGGCAGCCTGAGCGCCACCAAACGACCGGGCCTACCGACCTGCACCATGATGTGCTGCCTCCCCCCGTGCTCGTACGTCATCATCCCGTACTGCCCCGGCGATGGCAGCTCGACCTCCGCGACGAACTCACCCGTGCTCTTGTCGTACGCGTTGAGCACCGGCGGCCCACTGGATCCCTCGGTCGCATACAGAAGGTCACCCGCGACCATCTGGATCGAGTTGCCTCCGCCGCCCGTCCTGGAAAGATCCACCCCCTGCAGCGCCGGGTGGTTCTTCACCGCCTCGGGAGTCTCTCCGATCGGAATCCACCAGATACGCTCTCCGGTGTTCATGTCGTATGCGGAGAGGCGGTTGTAGGGCGGTTTCCAGAGTGGCAGCCCCTGCACCGGGGGCATTCCACCCCCGGGTCCAGCGACCCACTCCGAGATCGTGGTACCGGTGGTCGCGGGGTTGTCCGGCTCGTCCGCCTGGTGCCCCGGAATCACCTGACCTCCACCACAACGGCGGGACGAAGGCACGTACATGATGCCGGTGGTCGGATCCATCGTCGCGGGATTGGTGATGTTGAGGCCTCCATAGCAGCGGATATTGTCTTCGAATCCGGTGTTGTGATCCACTTGGAGCCGCGGAAGGAACGGACCACCGACCCGGTATTCACTGACGATCTCCAACGCCTCCGCCCTGAGCTCCGGCGTGAAGTCGATCAGATCATTCTCCGGGAGCCCGAGCGGCTCGAACGGCTCGGGCCAGGTGGGTATGGGCTGCGTCGGCGAGGTCCAGTTTCCCGGCACCTCCGTCTGCAACACCGGCACCTCCTCGACGGGCCAAATGGGCTCGCCCGTCTCCCGATTGAAGGCGTAGATGATGCCGGTCTTCGTCGTTTGGATCACGGCCGGGACGGACTCGCCGTCCACCTCGAGATCCGCGATCATGGGGACGTTCGGCAGGTCGTAGTTCCACTGGTCGCTGTGGACCGTCTGGAAGTGCCACACCCGCTCGCCGGTCTGAACGTCCAGCGCGATCACGCTGGTTCCGAAGAGATTGTCTCCCGGGCTGAAGCCTCCGAAATAATCGATCGTCGGAGGGTTGGTCGGGATGTACACGATCCCGCGCTCATGGTCCGCGGACATCGGGGCCCAGGACGAGCCGTCCCCGGT
>PVBE012031510.1_pt1 | contig 25234 bp, 7 predicted proteins | sample 1631181 | NCBI WGS metagenome assembly PVBE01 (sample SAMN08397723, study PRJNA350692) | Marine metagenome, whole genome shotgun sequencing project. | isolation source: water | place: Pacific Ocean | collected 2012-04 | reverse complement strand
TGAACCCGGCAACGCCGGTGCCGGCCACTGTCGTAATAATCCCCGTTGTGGCGTCGACTCTCCGAATTCTGTTGTTTCCCTGGTCCGCTATGAAGAGGTTGCCGGCACCATCCAGCGCCAGCCCAAACGGACGGGCCAAGAGTGCCGCATCCGCAGGGCCCCCGTCTCCCCCGAAACCACCCTCTCCCGTTCCAACAAATGTGCTTAAGACCCCGGTCGACGAAATACGGAAAACCTTGTTTCGAGTTGTAGAGGACACGAAGGTGTTGTTGCCACTGGAATCGACCGCTATGCCCGTCACGGTGTATAGCGCCTGTGCGTTGGCGTTCTGCCCCTCCGTGGCAATCGCCAGGCCGGCTTCCACATTCACAATCAACCTCTCGTTATCCCTATCCTGCGGGAAACCATTGACTTCGAAGAACTGGGACGTGACGACATCTCCGCCCCCGGTCTGGAGAACGAGTTGGCGCATTCCTACCGGCGTCATACTCGCAATGTTAAGGGTAGCCGTCAGTCGATTCGCGGTCGCACCGAATCCGGTTGTCGCCAGGTTGCTGTCATCCGCACCCTGGAACTGGAACTTGATACCGGTGACCGCTCCCAGGCTCGTGCCATGAATGGTTATGGGGATTCCGTTTGTCCCCTGGTTCACCGCAAACCGATCGATCGACGTTACAGTCAGGCCTGCGGAGCCTTCGTTGCCTGAACTGGCGGGGTTGCCGTCGTGAATCTGGAAGTTCATTCCGGTATTGAAGGGTCCGTCGTCGGTGTGGAGGATCAAGCTGCGCCCACCCGGCGTGGTAGATGAGGAGATGGTGAGCGTTGCCGTGATCTGGGTGGAACTCGCGTGGAACTCGCAAACGAGGATGCCCGAGGGGCTCGGCTCGAATTCCACTCCCGTGACGTCTCCCAGACCCGAGCCGCCGATTACCACGGCGAACGAAGTACCCACTCCCCCGTAACCCGGGCTCAAGCTCGAGACGTTGAAGCCACCACCACCACCACGGCCGGTACTATCGACCCAGAAAACGGCGGGAGCGACGAATGCCTCACCGCCGGAGATCATGACGATCGTGTGGCCGCCAACCTGGGCATTGGATCCGATACTAACGGTTGCGGTAACTTGATTTGCTGTCGCGAGGAGGTTACTTACCGTAAGGGCCGAATCCAGCACTGCCGTCTGAGGGTCAGTGCCCATGTAGAACTGGACGTTGCTCACATGAGTTAGATTGTTCCCCATGATCGTTATGTTTTTCGATCCTCCAAGGGAGCCGTTGTCTGGCGTCACGTTCGTCACGATCGGACCGGTCTGTGCGGATCCGATGTTAGCGGTGAAGGTCACGCTCTGACCATAGGCCGTCGCCGTGAACGATTGGACTGCGGCCGAACCGAGCGACACAAAGGCCCCCACCTTCCCGGCCGCATCGGTCGTGGCAAAGGCCGGATGGACGGACCCGTCACCGGCACTGGCCGCAAAGGTGATTCCCATATTGCTAACCGGATTTCCATCTACCTCGGCCAGAACTTCCAGCGGAATCGGAAGCCCCGTATGCTCGGGACCGCTCTGGCCGTCACCGTTCGTCTTTGTCAACGTCAGAATGCCGGTGCTTCCGGCCTCACTGCCGACCGTAAACGTGTTGACCCCCTCTGTCGGCGGCCGCATTCCTGCCGGGGAACCGTTATCCTGGAACAACACCAGTTGGTGGAGTCCCGTCGCCGCCGAAGATGGTATCGACACAAACGCCGTGATCAGCGTCTCCGAGATCGTCACGCTGTGGTATTGAATGTCGAAGTTCGGCTGCGGGTTCGACCCCATCTTGATGAACTCGAAGAAGCTTGCCTGAATCAGATTTGTCCCGTTGATCTGGAAGAAGAAGGAAGCCCCATCCGCAGCATGCGATCTCGGACTGACGCTGGTGATCTCCGCATCGTGCTCACCGCCCGATCCCGTTCCGATCTCAAACGTGTTCGAGAAGGTCGGGTTCGGGAAGATCGGTGTACTGAGACCCGTATTGGAATTCCTGGCCACCACGACCCGCATTCCGTTGGCCGCATTCGCGGCAATCGTCACGTTCGCCGTCAACTGGTTCGTCCCGGCGTTAAAGGCCACGTTGGTCACCGTGATCGTGCTGTCTTCAGTCGGTAACCCATCCGGTCCTTCCATCGCAAATTTGATCGTGTCCATCGTCGAAAGATTCGACCCGTTGATCTGGAACGGGAACGCGCCGCCGCCTGCGGCATGGTGCGCCGGCCCTATGCTGCTGATCGAAGGCAGGTTCCCGCCTCCGTCCCCGCCCCTTGCCCCCACAAAGAACTCGTTGCTCGGGTTCGGGAAGTCTTCGGACTGCGTACCCGACGCCGTCCTGGCGATGACGAACCGCGGCCCTTCATGTGCCCAGGAGGCGATGGTCAGGCTCAACGTGATCTGCGTTTCGCTGTCCACCGTAGCCGAGTTGATCACAAAGTCCGGATCATACTGCGGACCGAACGGAGTCGGGACGTAGAAACCGCCGTCGTTCACACCCGTTAAGTTGGCTCCGGTCAGTACCACGTCCAACGTGTCGCCCGCACTGGCTGTAGCCGGTACCACCGACTCAATCCGCGGACCCGTTCCACTCGTGTCGATCGATCCGATATTGACGATCACCGGTGGCTGTCCCAGGTTGTTCCCCGAGAGGGTCTCGACAATGACGAGCCGTGGACCTTCCAGCGCAGCCGACGGGACTTCGACCGTTGCTGTAACGACTTCACTCGACGATTGGGACGGATCGACCGTTGAGGTAATCGTCGTATCCTGGGTCCCGTTCGGATTCTGGGCATCCGGCAGGGTGTAGAACTTGACTCTGGCTCCACCCAGATTGTCTCCGGTCAGATTCAACGTCAACCGCTGTCCCTTGACCAGGAATGTCGGCGAGGCTGTATAGATAAACGGTGCGTTCGCATCGGTTCCACCGACGACGAAGAACGTCGTTTCCGGTGTGGGCGCAAGCATTACCGCCGCATTCCCCACGAACAACAACACGCCTCTCGTTCCAGAGGGTGCCGGTCCATACACCGTCACCGTCGCCGTCACCGAAGTCGACGTCGCCGACGTCACGACCGGGAAGATGTCCGGATCCTCAAACGGCGTGATTCCCGGTATCAGGAATGCCATGCCGGTCACACTGCCCAGGTTCGTCCCCGTCACCGTGAACTCAAACGGCGTGTCGTCGGACGCATGTGTCGATGGACTGATCGCCGTCATCGACGGTGCCGACGCGTTCGTAATCGTTAAGAACTGCGGGACATCCTGACCGAAGTTGTCCCCGTTTGGCGTCGAGACAATCACCAACCGTGTTCCGGTTGCGTTGGCCGGTATCTCGACCGTCGCCACAATCTGGGTCGAGGTCGAGGAGGTCACCTGTCCAAACATGGAGTGATCCCGCTGCGGGGGCCCGTTCGGCGATGGGATGAAGAACTGTGGGGCTCCACCCTGGATGTTGGTGCCCGTTAAGGTCACCGTCACCGTCCCCGGTACGGCGGGTTCCGGATTCGTACTCACCCCCGTGATCGTCGGTGCGTTCGTCCGTGTCCCCAGGTTGAGCGTGTTGCCCGGGTGAAGCGCATCCGGGCTTCTGCCTGCCGTGGTCTCTACCACGACGAGCCGGAACGGGGGATCGGTCACCGTCGCCGGCACATTGACGATTGCCGTCACCTGATCGTTGGTCGCACTCGTGATCGTGCCCACAATCGCGGTGTCTATGACCGGCCCGCCCGGGACGGCTCTCAAGAACATGATCTCTGGATTGACACTACAGGTCGCGTCCGCACACAGGTTCTGTCCACGGATCGTCAACGTCACCGGCTGTCCCGGTGTCGCCGTGGTCGGCGAGATCGCATCCACGTTCGGTCCGTACGAGTTCCCGCCCACGTTGACGACGTTTCCGCCCGGGATATTGGGCGTGGTTCCGCCCGCGGTTGTGGCGACGACGATCCGTGGTCCCGGATTCGCTCGTCCGGTGATGGCGACGGTCGCATCCACCGTCGTCCCGTCTCCGGAAGCCACGATGTTACTCACCGTAAAGGCCGTATCCGCCTGTTGGGATCCAAACTCGAAGAACTCGATCTGACTGGTTCCCTGTAAGTTCATGCCAAACAGGATGAAGTTGTTGACAATCGATCCGGCCGGAACGAACGGCGGGTCCACAAAGTCGATAAACGGCGCAGTTCCCCCTCCGGTTGTTGGCGTGATCCCGCCAAATACATCCAGCGTGTTTTGGTACTCCGGTGGGATTCCCGCAGGCCCGTTCGGCGTCGACACGACGATAAAGCGCGGTCCTCCCACAGCCGTTTCCGGTAGGGTCACTTCCACGGTCACCTGGGTGTCGTTGACCTCGTTGAAGTTCGCCGTTGTGGTCGACGGATCCGGCACCGGTCCGTTTCGCGTCGGCAGGAACACATCCACACCGGTCGCTCCGGTAAACCCGCTTCCATCGATTGTCAGGGTGAAGGCCGGTTCTCCCGCATTCGCCCGATTGGGCGTGATCCCGTCAATGGTCGGGCCACCGCCTCCGCCACCAAAGCCAAAGTGTGTATTGAATCCAATGTCCAGCGTACTGTCGGGCGTGGGCGGGTTCCCCGCATCCCCGTTCGGTGTCCGCACGAACACGAAGCGTGGGCCACTCGTTGAGGAAGCATCCACTGTCACGTTCGCCGTCACCTGTGTTCCAGTACTGTCGACCACGATGTCGGTCGCCGTGATCAACGCATCGGCTACCGGCCCGGTCGGCGTCGGCTGGACGAACGTCAACCCGGTCGCGCCGGTCAGGTTCTCCCCGAAGATCTGGAGGCTGAACGTCTGGCCCTGAATCGCACTGAACGGCTCGACGAAGTGGATTGTCGGCAGGTTGTTGAAGTTTGTCGGACCGCCCGAAGAGGAGCCAATCTGCAGCTTGTTCGCATCAGAGAAGTCATTGAACGTCGGTCCGAACGGTGTCATCACCACGACCGCTCTCGGACCCGATGGTGCAAACGACCCCACGTTGATCGTCAACCCGATCGTCGCACTGCTGGCATCCCCGGTCACCGTAAAGCCGGTGATGTCGATGTTGATGTCCGGAACCGGTCCCCCTGGCGATGGCGAAAAGAAGATGACATCCACGGCACCTTCGATATTGGTCCCCACCACGTTCACCGTCACGTTCGTATCGCCCGGGTTCACCGTCGCCGGAGAACTGGTCACACTGGTCACCTGCGGGGAGTTCGTCAAGCCAAACCCTCCGCTGAAGCCGGCGGCTCCTAAGGTCACCATGAACGTGTTGTCCGGTGTCGGGAAGTCCGAACTCCGGTCCGTCGCCGTCTTCACCACCACAAAGTGCGGTCCGTTTCCGGCTCCCGTAGCCACCGTCACGTTTGCCACAACTTCCGACGTCGTGGCAGAAACCACCGTGGCCGTCACGTCAGACGAAGGTTCAGGGCCCCTCGGCGTCGGAATCATGATGCCCACGTCGGTCACGCCCGTCAGGTTCGATCCTCCGATCGTCACCTGGAAGGCACTGTCTAACGTCTTGCCGTTATCCGAGTTCGGGTTCAGTCGTCTCACTTCTGGGAAACTGCCGCCACCGCTCGTACCGCCATTGATCTGTATCGTGTTGAACGGCGTCGGTACCGACGCACTGCCGCCGCTTGGGCCAAACACCACCAACGCCCGCGGTCCGGACAGGACTCCCTGCGCCACATCCACTACCGCCGTTGCACTGTTCCCATCTCCCGCTACTGTGAAACTATCGATGGAGATACTGGAATCCGGAATCGGGCCATTTTGACCCAACCGCAGGAATGCGATCTCGCCTCCGGTCATCGGCAGGCTCGAACCCGCGATCGTGATCGTCACGTTCGTCTCGCCGGCCGTAATCTGGCCCGGTCTCACCGAGGTAATGTCGGGTGGTGCAAACGTCGGCCCACCTGTCCCGAACGAGAACGAATCCACCGCAAACATGTTGCCCGGTGTCGGATGGTCTGTCGACGGACCGTTTGGTCCCGACACCATCACGATGTGCGGGCCCGGGATCGCTCCGGCTGCCACGTTGACCGTTGTCGTGACCTGCGTCCCGTCCGTGTTCACCGTCAATGCTCCGGCCGTCACGGCCGTGTCCACCTGCGGGCCTCCCGGCAGGGGCACCAGGAACACCAGATCCGCCGTTCCGGTCAACTTCGCTCCGTTGATCGTGAACGGGCTGATCGTGTCTCCACGTTCGGCTCCACCCGGACTGATCGACGTGACCACCGGTACTGAGCCAGTCACCGCACTCGTGACGACACTGAAGATACTGTCCGGATCCGGGAAGATCTCACTCACTCCCGTCGGCGTCTGTACCACCACCAGGTGCGGCCCTTCGAACGCTCCCATCTCGATGGCGACCGTCGCCGTCACCGCCGTTCCGCTTGCCGTGATCCCCGTCACCACGATGTGCGGGTCCGGTCCCGGAGGCCCTCCAAACGGGCCCGGCGCAAAGAACAGGATCGTGTCAGCTCCCTCAAGGTTCGTCCCACCGATCCCGAATGACGTGATCGTCTGGCCCACACGGCCCTGGGAATCACTGATGGAGGTAATGTCCGGGAACGTCCCGCCTCCGCCTCCGAAGAAGAAGAACCCGCCGATCTCAATCGTGTTGTCGGGTGTGGGCACATCATTCGACCTCAGCGTCGGTGTATTCACCACCAGGATCCGCGGGCCCGGGCCCGCATCCGGGCCGATCGTCAGGGTTGCCGTGATCTGGGTATCCGATCCCACGGTAAAGTTCGTCACCTGCGTGTCCGGATCTGTTGCCGGTCCGAACGGGCCTAACTGGAACACTTCCAGTGCTGTCGCTCCGGTAAAGTTCTGGCCCGTTACGGTTAACTGTCGGGTCTCGCCGGGTACGAAGTCCCATTTACTCAGGTTCGTGATCCGGGGCCGCTGGGCCGGGCCGGTCGACGATTCCACGAACACCACCGCGCCAAACGCTCTGTGATCGTACAGATCCGTCGCCGTCGTCGTAGCATCCACCGTCACCACCGTCAGGTAGTCCCCGGTCGGGACGCCTGCCGCCACGGCCAAAGTCGCAGTGATGCGCGATCCAATCGGATCGACCGTTACGTTCGTCACTGTAAAGCCGGTCGACGCACTGACGCTGACCGTCCCCATCGTCACGCTACGGAACTCGATCGTGGGTGTTGCCTCCCCATTCAGGTTGATCCCCTGCACACCGAAACCGATGTTCGACTGCGATGCCCGCATCATCGGCGGCTGCACGAAGTCGATCTCCGGGCCCGTGACCGCGCCACCCGGTCTCACGAAGAACTCGTTGCCGAATGTCGGAAAGCTTGAGCTCGTCACCGAGCCGTCCACATTCAATACCTGCATGATCCGCGGGCCGACTTCAGCGTTCGCGCCGATTGTGACGTCCGCCGTGATCAGGTTTTCGCTGACCGTTTGGACGTTCTCGATCGTGAAGTTCGTATCCGCGCTCGGGCCTACCGGGGTCGGCCGCAGCATCTTCAGCTGCGTCATCCCGGTGAAGCTCACGCCGTTCAGCCTCAACTGGAACGTCTGGCCTGGTGAGGCATCTCCCGGGTCCGGGTAGTCGATGATCGGCTCACCCACGGATCCAAAGAGGTCCACGAAGAACAGGTTCGGGCCCGGGAAGTCCGACGACCGTTTCTGGCCGGCAATGACCTGCACGATGTGCGGGCCTCCAATCGCTAACTCATCAATCGTCACGTCCGCCGTGATCTGGGTCTTGGCTTCATTAACACTGAAGTTGGCAATCGAGATAAACCGGTCTGGTACCGGGCCGCCTGGGGAAGGAATCAGGAACCGGAGGCTGGTCGCCCCACCAAAGTCCGTCCCGTTCACCGTGAATCCGGTGATCGTCTGGCTCAGGAACCCGTTGTCGGGTGTAATCTCGAATATCTCGGGCAACTGCTCTCTTTTGAAACCGGCGCCCACGAAGAACACATTGGCTGGACTCGGCTGGCCTCCCGTACTTCCGTCTGCATTCCCAATGATCGCCACGCGTGGCCCTTCACTGGCATTGGCTCCCAGCGCCAGGTCCACCGTCATCTGGGTTCCGCCATTGTTGATAGCCGGGGTCGTGAACGTGATGTCCGTGTCGGCCACCGGACCTCCCGGTTGCAGCTTCAGGAACTGCAGCGTCCCGCCCGTCAGGTTCGTCCCCGTGATCACCACACTGACCGACTCGTCTCCGGCTTCCCCGAAGTTCGGTGCGATATCGGTGATCGTCGGCTGGGAAGCGCCGCCGATCTGCACCTCAAACACATTATTGTCAGTCGGTTGCATCGATGAGGTGATCCCACCGGCCTCGATCACAACCAGCCGTGGTCCCGGAGGGGCCGTCACTGCGATCACCATGTTCCCTGTCGCTGCCGTCGCCGTCGCCGCAATCCCGGTCACCGTGATGTCCGGATCGACGATCGGGCCGCCCGGTGACTGCCTCAACAACACGATCTGGGGGGAGGATCCACCCAGGTTCGTCCCCGTGATACCGAACGTCGCAATCGTCGTACCCGGCCGACCATTGGCCGTCGTCAGGGTTGAGATCGACGGTACGGCTGCCGTTCCGGCCACCGAGAACGTGTTCGCCGGGCCCGGTGTGACGTTCGACGCACCCGAGTCCGCATTCACCACCACGACTCGCGGTCCCGGGACCGTGTCGCTGGCGATATCGACGGTCGTCCGGATCTTCGTGCCTGCTGGAGACACCGCTAAGGTTCCCGTCGTGATCTTCGTATCCAGTACCGACCCTGTCGGATCTGCCGCCAGGAACTCGATATTCGTTGCTCCGGTCAGGTTCACACCGGTTATGACGAACTCCGTTCCCGCCGTATCCGCGTTCCCCGATGCCGGCGTCATTGACGTGATCACCGGGATATCCGCTGTCGCTCCGGTGATCTCGAAACGGTTTTCCGGTGTCGGCGTAAAGTCACTACTCCCGTCGGTGGTCGTCACCACGATCACGCGCGGTCCGACAAACGCATCCCGGTCGATCGTAAACACGACGCTCGCCCGGGTGGCCCCGGATGTCACCGTCACTGTCGTGCCCACGCCCACAGCCTGATCCTCCGCGCCCAGTGCCAGGTCGATCACCTTCACCGACGCACCCGTCAGGTTCGTTCCCGCTATCGTCGCCGTCAATCGCTGGCCCGGGACTCCCGTGTTCGGCGTGATTCGGGTTATCGTCGGTCGTGTGTCGTTTCCGGTCAGCTCCAGTATGTTCGCACTCGACGGTTGTGCGTCCGACGTCCCGCCGGTGGCCAGTACCGTGTTCCGTACCGGGTCGGTCAGGTTCGGTACCGTCACCGTCACCACCCGGGGTCCCGGCTTCGCATTCGACGCCACTGTCACGACAGCGGTTAAGGAAGTCCCGTCACTGTTGACACTGATCCCGGCCGAAGTCAGTGTCGTGTCCGCTACCGGTCCGGTCGCTCCCGGTGCCAGGAATGCGATGCTGGCTGCTCTCTGCAGTTTTTCTCCCGTGATCGTCAGCGCGAAGGTTCCCTCCGTGTTCGCTCGGCTCGTTGGTGAGACCGACTCCACTACCGGTGCCGTACTCACCGCTCTCGTCACCGTCACGCCCACTCCGGCCGAGGCAAACCCTCTCGCCGACAACGTCAACGTCGCTTCTCCCGCTCTCTTCGCTCTCACCAGGAACGTGGTCGAACTCTGGCCCGCAGGCACCGTTATCGCTGCCGGTGCCGTCGTAATCTGTGGGTTCGACGTTGCCACTCCAACCGTCGTGTCCACCGTTACGGCTGTTCCGATCGATACCGTCACCGGTGAGCTGGTCGCGCCTTCGGAAAGTTCCTGTGTTGTCGGCGTTGCCGTCAGGGCCGCCGTGTTCGCCTCGGCCGTGATCCCGAACACCAGTCGCGTTGTCCGGATCTGACCGCCTCGGGCGGTGAGCGTCATCGTTCTCGATCCGGTGGCCGCTCCGGACCCGATCGTCACACGCACCGAGACACCCGTGGCCGTTCCTCCTGAGCCAATCGTTCCGGTGACATCGCTGCCGCTGAAGATAATCTCACTGGCTCCGGTCAGGTTCGTTCCCGTGATCGTTGTCTCGACCGTCGCTCCCTGTTCTCCTGTTGCCGGGGAGATCGACGTGATCGCCGGTGCTTCCACCGGGTCGGTGACGACGAAGTCCACCGGATTCGATACCGCGCTGCTCCCATCCGAGAGCTGCACCTGGAAGGTTCCCGGTACCTGCAGCCGCGACGCCGGTATCGTCACTGTCACTCGGGTGGCACTGTCAAACACCGTCCCGATCTGGTTCCCGTCAAAGTTTGCAAACAGGTCCGTCGTGAAGTCGGTTCCCTCCACCGTGACCTGCACCTGTTCCGAGCTGCCCGCTGCCGCACTGGCCGGGTCGATCGAGATGATCTCTGGTGTCGTTGTTCCCTGAACCTGGACTGAAGTCACACTCAAAGCTGCGGATGCCGAAGAGGTAATATCGTTGCCCTGGACATCAGTCAGGGAGTTCGTCGTGATCGACAACACACTCGTTCCTGGTTTCACCGGTGAGAACGTGATCGTCGCCACCGTCAGGCTACTTCCGCTTGGCGATGCCGTCGACTGAAAGTGGTTCAACACGAGCGTGCCTGCCGTGTTGTCGGCATTCACCGTCGCCGGTGTTCCTGTAAACCCGTTCGCCGTTCCGCCGCTCACGGCCGCTACTGTCACAATCTTCGGGTCGAACCCAATCGTTACCTGATAGGCACCGACGGGCTGCGACGGCGAATTGATGATCAGGTCTGCCGTCAGGCCCGACCCTCCCGTCACCGTCAGGCTCTTCCGGTTACTCGTTCCTCCGCCCGGGGTCGGGTTCACCACCGTCACGCCGAACACCCCTCCTGTTAACGTCGTGTTCTCCGGGATTACGGCCGTCACTTCGGTCGCACTTACAAACGTCGTTGTCCAGGAGGTTCCCGCCACCTGTACGGTCGAGCTGGACGTGAAGTTGGTTCCGGTCACCGTCAAGGTCAGTGAGGTGGTTCCAGAGGTTGAAGCGGTTGGGGAGATGGACGTCACGCGCGGTAACGGATTGTTGATGTTGAAGATCGAAGCCGACGAGGTGCCACCACCCGGCGTCAAGTTCACGACCGTCACGTTCACGCTGCCTGATGATGTAACCAGCGTTGAGGCGATCGTTCCCCTGAGCACCCTTCCGCTGGTAAACGTTGTTGTCACGTCCGTACTACCGAACTTGATCGTTGCTCCCCGGGCGAACTTCTGGCCGTTCACCGTCAGCGTGAATCCGCTGGCTCCCTGCGCCACGTTCGCCGGTGATAATGACGAGATCGTCGCAATCTGGTTGCTGGACACCGTGATCGAGCTTGCCGACAGGCTAATTGTCGGGGTCGGGGTCCCAAACGTCAGGTCGTTGCCGGACGTGTCGGTCAACAAAGAGTTCGAACTGGTCAGGTCCACGCTCAGGGCACTGGTTCCCGCCGCTACCGATGAAAACCCGATTCGTGCCACCGTGAATGTTCCCTCCGGGCTTGCTCCCACCTGGAACGCGTTGATCGTCAACGATCCACTCACGTTATCCACGTTGATCGACATTGGCGTACTGGTGAACCCCTCCCCCGGGCTTGTCAACCCGGACGTCTGGCCGCCTTCTACATTCAGCGAATCTATAAACACCACGTTCGGGTCAAAGTTGATCTTCGCCTGGTAGGCGCCGATTGGCGTCTCTCCACTTGCCACGATCACGTCAATCGAACCCACCGTTGCCGCTGCCGTCGGGCCGTCTCCGGTGGCCGCCGTGTAGGTCACCGTGTTCGATGTCGTCGTCAGATCGGTCCGCTCCACCTTCAGGTTCCCGGTCGTCGCTCCGGTCGGCACCAGGACGATCAGCTCGGTCCGGCCCGCCACGGCCACCGTCCCGATGACATCCGCTCCCTGCGAGTCGACAAACACCACCCGGTTGTCTGTCGGACGGCCTTCATCAAAACCCGTCCCTTCGATCAGGATCGGCTCTCCCACCTGGTCCGAGTAATACACCTGATTGATCTGTAAGGGGGTCGTCGTTCCCGATACCAGGACCGACTTCGCGTTCGATGTCGTGCTCGCCAGAGTCACCGTCACCGATCCGCTGACCGCTCCGGTCGGAACCGTCACCGCCATGCTCGTCGAGGACACCGCGGTCGGGTTTGCCGTGACCGTTCCACCACTGGACAAGAACGTCACCGTGTAGTCGGTCAGGGTGGAGGATGTAAATCCGCTGCCGGTCAGCGTGATGGCGGTCGATCCTGCCACCAGCGACACGAAGGGATCCGCTTTCGAGAGGTAGAGGGGGACGGTCGAGTTGGCCACTGCGAGAACATGCGGCTGTCCCGGTAATCCCAGGTCCGCCCGTTTCACAAAGATCGGGCCGCTGGCTACGTCCGAGGGCAGCGTCACCGTAAGCGTCGTCCCATCCGCTGCCGCTGGGGTTACCCGGCTCACCTTCCCGGCCGTGTTGGTCACCACCACCGAGTAATCCGCTACCGTCGTCGACTTCATTCCCGTTCCGGTGATTGTGATCGTGTCTCCCGGAGACACCGGTGCCGTGGCACTTGTCCCCGTGATCGCCGGCGTTGCCAGGTTCGTGTTGATTCCTCCGGCATAGAGCGCCACGACCAGGGCGTCTCCAATGTTGATCGAGTTGCTCAGGTTCACGTCACCCAGACTAGCGGGCACCGGGGGCAACACCAATCCACCCACCGAACGCGCGATCACCAGCGCGTCTCCAATGTTGACCGTCGTTCCGGCATTCGCATCCGCTCGGGCGGCCACCTTTAGATCCACCGAGTTGGACGTATCGTTCCCATCAACGACCGTCACTGCCAGAGTCCCGATCGCCTTCACCAGAGAGGCCGGCACCACGGCCGTCATCTGAGTTGAACTCACCAACGTCGTCGTCAGGTCCGTCGATCCCAGACGCACCACTCCATTCGAGGTCAAGCCGCTACCATTCACCGTGAGCGTGAACTGTCCCGTTCCCGCCTGCGCCAGGCTTTGGGATAATCCCGGCGTCGTATCCGTCAACGCGTTGATCGTCTGGCCGAAGGCCACCGGCCCCAGCACACACACCATCATCGTCACGCCCAATACCCGTCTCGGTAGCGTCATATCTACTATCCTCATCGAGCACTGATTCCTGAGCGGATCAGTGCTCGATACGATACAAACAACAAATCAAATAAAATGAATACAATTGGCATTCAATCAAAGGAAACCAACCCTAAGTGGTTTCAATAACTACCGCCAACTTGATCTATAGACCTGGAATCAACCCGACAGCTAATTGCGATCCCCCAAGACTCGATCCTTCCAAGTCTGTTATTTCGTCTATATGGAGGTCAAAACGCGGGGCCATTCCGTTGGCTGCAGAGACATTTACACGTGCTACGACCAGCTGTCCGGCTGGAGTTCCGCCCACCTGGAACGAACCGATTGTCATTTCGCCTGCCACGTTGTCAATCCTGACAACCAGTGGCTGCGATTCAAATCCTTCAGCGGAACCACCGGTGACGTCCTTCGAGGAAAACGTCACCAGGTCCGGATCAAAGCGGAGCGTCACCTGGTAGGCGCCCAGTGCCACATCCGTTTGTATCTGTAAATCCATTGGCGTATCCGAGGCATCTCCGCTTGAGGACGCCACGTCACCGTTCAATTCTGTGGCTTCGCTCACGCCGGCAAGGATGTCGACGTTTGCCGCGATTTCCAGTCGGCCCGCCGTGCCGTCAAATAAGGACGAGACAGCCAGTTCGCGCTGTGCAAAGGGGTCGATCTCGAGCTCTCGCACTCCGACATAGCCGCCGGAAAGATCCCTTCCCGTAACCACAGCATTGGCCGCCACCGCGTTTGGATTGGAAATCCGGATCACATCACCGGCCGCGTCCCGAACCGAAAGGTCTATCCCGCTCGCTGCGGCCGTCTCGGCCTCGAACGATTCCACTGTGTTACCCACCCAACTGTAGGAAAGCTGCAATCCGTCGTCGCTGGAAACCGCTCCAACCCATCCGGTGAGGGTCTCCTCTGTCAACCCGAATGCCTCCCCAAGGGTCACCGCTCGCGTCGAGTTCGCCCCGATAGCCAGTTGCATCTGGCCCAACCATCGGCCGTCACTCGTGAACGCCCAAAGGTCCAGCGTCACCTCGTGATCGTTCGAGTTGGCTAGGAGGAACTGTGTGTCTTCGCCAGCGGAGTATCGGAACTGCGGCACAAACAGTCTTGTTTCTGCGGCAGACAGGACGGGGATGACGACGATCAACAGAATCGCCAGGACAAAGTGGAGGGTTCCCTTTCTCATCATTACTTCACACCTCGCGCCCCAACCGATTCCTTTCTGGAAGGGTTCTCAGAGATTGTCAAACACCCAGCAATATCCTAACTATTAGCCGACAAGATCAGATAAATGTAAAGCGCCAATTTCTGCAATATCCCAACTTCATTTGATCCTGCTCATAAGGCCTAACTCAAGCTGGGCCTTGACTTCAATCGATCAATTGACGGTCAACGACGTTGACGAGAGTGATAAGAAGTCGGCACTGACATCTTCTCCGTCGGTGTCAACAACGGCGACACCAGATGTCGTCAGCGTGACGGGGCCGCCCCGGATCGGGATAAATGTCACCTGGGCAACGGTGAAGTTGCCTGTGGGTGAATTGCCCATCTGGAACGTGTTGAGTGTCAATGTTCCCGCCGTGTCGTTAAAATTGATCGTGGTTGGATTGCCGGTAAATCCTGCTCCCGTTCCACCACTGACGTTTGTGTTCGCCTGAACCTGTACCACAGTCGGATCGTAATTGATCGTCACCTGATAGCCACCGATCACGGTCGATCCACTGGCAATCGTGACGTCCACCGTTGCCGGAGTGATTGTCAGTGTCTTCGCCGTTCCCGTAAAGGTCACCGGCGACCCACTCAACCCGGAAACGGTAGCAGTGAAGGTATTCGTACCGTTGCTACCACCCAGCGTGGCCACGATCGTCGCCTGACCGCTGGCATCGGTCACCGAAGTCGCAGCGGATACGGATCCGCCTCCCGTCGCCGCCGCCCAGTTGACGGTCACGTTCGGCACCGCCTGGTTGCCCGTGTTCGTCACCTTCACCTTTAACGGAACCAACAGCGAAATCCCGGCCGAAGCGGCCTGATTGTTTCCCGTCACCAACGCTATCGTCGATGCGGTCAGCTGGACGTTTGCCGTATACACAACCGACGTCAAACCGAACGAAGCTGCCGTGAACGTGTCCGCTCCCACAACTGTTCCGAGCGTGGCCGTTACTGAAACCTGCCCGGATGCTCCGGTGGTCTGGACCGTTGTCACGCTGACCGAACCGCCACCGCTGGACACATAGAACATTACACCCACGCCGGAAACCGGGTTGGTGAACTGATCGCTGACTTGCACGACCAGCGCACTTGCCAGGTCGGCCCCGGCCTGGCCGGTCTGGGCGTCGCCGGAGACCTTCGTCAACAGCGTCGCACTACCGGCGGTACCCGTCACGGAAACCGAAAGCGGCGTCACGCTGGACACCGTTGCCGTGTACGTGTTCGTACCCGCGGTGTTGCCCAGCGTCAGGGTGACGGCGGCCTGTCCCAGCGCGTTTGTCGTGCCCGTAGCCGTCGACACGGCCCCGTTACCCGCGGTCTTGGCGAAAGCGACCGTCACGAACGGTACCGGGTTGCCTTCTGAATCATTCACTTGGACAGTAAGAACCACGGTCGTGGCGACTGTACCCGATGAAGCAACCGATCCAACAGCCACGACTCCGGTCGGGGTCGCCGCGTTCACCGTCGCGCTGAAGCTCAACGGCGAATTTGTCAAGCCGCCGGAAGTCGCCGAGAACGTGTGGGTGCCCGGCAGGCTGCCCAGCGTGACCGCCGTACTGACATGGCCATTGCTATCGGACGCACCCGACGCTGTGCTGATCGTACTATTACCACTCGTCGACGCGAACGTCACGGTGGTGCCAGAGACCACATTGCCAAACTGATCCTGAACCTCGACGACCAGCGGATTCGTCAGCGCGGTCGAGGCTGTCCCTGTCTGGGCGTCGCCGGAAGACTTCGTGATCTGGCTCGCAGCGGCTGCGGTACCGGTGATGGTGACCGTCGTAGGCGTAGACACGCCGACTACGGACGCGGTAAACGTGTTCGTTCCGACGGTGTTACCCAGTGTCAGCGTGACGGTAGCCTGACCGGTCTGCCCGGTTGTTACCGCAGCCGACGATACGGACCCCCCACCCGCCGTGCTGGCAAACGCCACGTTCACGTTGGGAACGGGCACACTCCCTGCACCGGTGACAAGCACCGTGAGGCTGGTTGTCGTCGCAACGATCGCTGTTGAACCGATGGTTCCCACCTGGGTGATGGCTGTCGGCGAAGCTTCGAGGACCGTCGCCGAGAACGTCAATGGCGAACCCGTCAGCCCGATCGACGTTGCGGCGAACGTGTCCGTCACCGTGCCGACGCTGCCAGCCGTTGCCGTCGCGCTCACCTGGCCGTTTGAGCCGGTGGTCTGAGCAATAGCTGGACTGACCAAACCGTTGCCGCTTGTCACCGAGAAGGTGACGCTGACACCAGACACCGGGTTTCCAAACTGATCGGAGACCTGTGCAACCAGAGAACTCGCCAGCGCCGTGCTCTTGACAGCCGACTGGTTGTTCCCGCTAACGACTGTGATCTGGGAGGCTGCGGCCGCCACCACCGTGTTGCCCACGTTGGAGGAGGTCAGGCCTGTACTTGCGGCTGTAACAGTAAAGGTCGTCGCGGAAGTGGAAACGAATGTCGAGGTCACGATCCCGTTTGTCGGACCTCCGATCGCCCCGAACGTCACGCTCGTGTTCGGGCTGGCGGAGAAAGTCACCGTGTTACTTGCAGCCGTTACGGTGTTGCCAAACTGGTCCTGAATCGTAACAGTCAGATTGGCCGGCGTACCGCCCGCTGTGACCGTCCCCGTACTTGTTTCCAGAGCCAGCTTCGTCGGTGGTCCCGGACTGACAGTGACGTTGAAGGTGACCGCCGTCAGAGCGGTAAACGTTGCTGTAAAAGTCTGTGTTCCGAGTGTGCCACCTGCCGTGGCCGTAGCGGAGGCTTCGCCGTTGGAATCCGTTGTCGCGGTTGTGGGCGTGATTGAACCGCCACCCGAAACAACCGCGAAAGTAACCGTCACACCCGGATTAACGTTACCAAAAGTGTCTTTCACCTGGACCTCGAACGCGGTCCCGAGTGCGACCCCTGCCTGGCCTGTCTGACCCGTGCCACCCGTAGCGGTTACCGAGGAGGGACTGGCCGGCGAAACGGTCACGTTGACGATACCCGTCGTCAATCCGCTGGACACTCCGGTAATGGTCGTGGTACCTGAAACGGTCGATGTGAGCGTGACGCTCGTTATTCCACCAGTTGTGGCCTGACCGACGGACAAGGCTCCCGATCCGGCCGACACACTGAACGCCACACCGTTCGTCGCTCCGGTCACCAGATTGCTGAACTGATCCTGGATCTGTGCGGTAATCGTGGATCCGGAACTACCCGCCGTGAACGAAGTCGGGTTGGCGCTGAGGGCCGCTTTGGTCGGAACATCCGGTGTTCCCGTGATGGTAATCGGGTCCGATTCGATGCGTCCGGCCTTACCGGCAAAGACATTGCTCCCGGCGGTGGTTCCTATCATCAGCACGGTCGTCACGCGACCAAACGCGTCGGATACAAGCGTAGATGGACTGGCCGAACCGTTCCCCGACTTCACCAGAATCGTGACGTCGATCTCAGGTAGCGGATCCCCGGCCGTGTCACGCACTTCCAGGATGGCGGTCGAGGTCGTGTTTACGGTCCCGGTCGTCGTGGTTACGCTGATGACGACAACGAATCCAATGGGCGGCTCGGTGAAGAGGAACGTTGCGGGGTTGGACTCGCCACCTCCAGGAGAAGGATTCGACACCGAAACCAAACTGGCACCAACGGCAGTTGAGCTTAACGTGGCATTCATCTCCGTCTCGCTGACGAAGGTCCCCCCGACGGACTGGCTGTTAAACAGGACCGTAGAGGAAGTCGTGAAACCCGTTCCCACAATCTTCACTTCGATCGGATTGGGTATTTCAGCGGTGGCGGGAGTCAGGCTGCTGATCGTCGGTACGGAAAAGCCGACCGTGAACTCCACTGTGTTGGATTCACCACCGCCCGGAGTTGGATTGGTTACCTTGATCTCGTGAACTGCGGGGTCGAGCTGACTGCCGGAAACCGTGACCAAGAGTAGCGTGGAATCGACAAACGACACGGTGACACTGGTTCCGTCATACTGGACCGTGGAGTCGGACCTGAAGCCAGTGCCGGTCAGCTGAATGTCCACGGTTGTCGATCCGAAGGCGGCGCTTGTCGGCGTCAGGCTCGTCAACGACGGAACCGGATTGTCCGCCGGTACTGTAAACGTCACACCTACCGAAGTCTTGTCTCCAACTTCAACGATAACGTTTCCAGTGACCGCACCTGTCGGCACCTTGAGTGTGAGGCTGGTGGCAGTCGCCGCGGTGACTTGCGCCGTTACTACCGTGTTGTCAATCCCTGCAAAGGTCACCTTGTTCGCGGCCGGATCCGTGCTGAACCCGCTCCCTGCAATGACTGCCTCAGTGCCCGCCACTCCAGTGTCCGGCGTAACACCGGTAACTTCGACTAGCTTGTCTTTGCTCAGTCCGACCCCAAACGTTGTGAAGTGCGTTACATCGGCCGAAGCGGTCCGGCCGGATTCATCGACGATGCCCACAAACTCGGTGGCCTCAAACTGATTCGTCGTCGGATTGAAAATGAGGACGGCTACCTCGGTCCCCGGTGCCAGTTGAGCGGACAAGGGGAAAGTCAGCTTGACCGGAATCTCAAACTTGGTCCCGGAAGGTTCGGCGACTACGGCCGCCACAAGGCTCTGGGTCGCCGATGGAGGTGGCAGCGTCGCAATACTCACCGGTCCCAACGTGATCGCAGTATCGGTGCTCAAGGCACCGGGAGGAATCGCAATCGAGGCGGCGCCGTCGGCCGCAATGACATTCGCTCCGGAATCCACCGAAACGACACGGCCACTGGCCTGGGGCTGTAACTGAACGCCCTGGGCCGATACATTAGCGAGAAAATCGAGAGAAGTCCGGGAACCGAAGAGCTGGAAGGCAAAGATTGGTCTTGAAGAGGTAACTCTCAGGTAACCACCCAGTTGATCTCCGAAGCCCGGGAACAGCTCGGACATCAGTTGTGCAATGCGTTCTCCACTGGCCAGAGACAGGACTTTCGAGAATCGACGCTGGCCGGCGCTGTCGAATACGTCCATCGTGACCGAGGCCGTTTGCGTGGTCGGATTCAGCAGAGCGATACCGGTGTAGAAGCCCAGGCCCTCGGCGATGTGCGAAAAGAACAGATCCGAGAATCCCGTTCCCTGGCCGGGAACAGCAGACAGGAGTACGCCGTTGCTCGTCCCATAGTCCAGGTAGCCCATCAAGCCGTTCGTGTCTCCGGTTACCTCGTAAACGATGTAGCCGGTGATCAGGTCGTTGCCGGTCAGGTTGAACAATGACTCCGCACTCTCTTCCAGTCGGCCAAAACCGGCAATCGTTCGTGACACGGTTACTGAAGAGGGGCTCAGGCTCTGGCCGTTCGCCATCAATCCCTGAGCGGTGATATTGACGGTTTGCGACTCGAACGTGGAGTTCACTAGTCCCAGCCGGGTAACGTAACCGCCGCGGCTGGCCAGGTGCGCAAGGTAACCTTTGCGGACCCGGGACCCGTCGGCGAAGCCCTGCAGAATGGCAACATCGGAACGCTCTCGATACGTTTCAAGACCCACCAGTGTCTCGGAATCCGGAGTGAACGGAGTGCCTGAAGACTGCAAAACGGCGTAGCCGTCGAAGGTTCCAACTTCAGGGAAGAGCGTGCTTAAGGGGCCGGAAAAGCCGGACAGGGGCTCGAGCGCCAGCAGCTTCCGTCCCACGACGTTGCCGCTGTTATCGAACAGGGACAGCGAAGCCCGGTTCAAACTGCCCGTTCCAACATGGACGTAGCTGATCGTGGAAGTGGAATCGGGCGAAATCGTGAGCTTGGGGAAGGTCAACCGTGACACCGGTGTCTTCGTAAGATCCGTACCATCAATGAAGCTTAGTGCGGAATCGAATAACAAGTAGAAGCCCCGGACGGCGGCCGTCGACGCCTGGATCTCCACCCAGCCCGTCTGTCCCGCTATTGCGGTGCCAAAGATTTCGACAGTCCGCAAGGCTCGCTGGCCCTGAGCGGGCAGAGTAAGCGTAACCGGGTTGGTGATGCCATCTCCGCTGATCGTCGTTCCCGAGTAGGTTCGGGCCGTCAACGTAACCGTAACTTCGCTTAACGTCGGATTCGACAGTGCCAGCCCAAGATCCGCGGCGTCACTTGCCTGCAGTTGCGGCAAATAGAGGCTCGGGACCTGTCCATGAGCTGCGGTGACGAACCCAAGAACTGCCACGGCGGTAACGATCAATTTTGAAAAAGCGAAACTTCTCATTGCCCTGTCCTTTGATTGGCTTTGGACTGATGCGCGTGAAGTTAAATACCCTATCACAGTGACACCGGCGAACAGAAGAAAATTAAAGGAATTCAAGCAGTTACCGGGGGTAATACCGGAACAGGTCCGTCTAGCAGCCCGTGGTTGAAGTCTGCAGGGTCGCGCGGGGGGGGGATATTCGGGTCTCAGGCGCGAAATGAGGAGCGGAACGATGCTTTGTCATCGTGACCGACGAATGACAAAGCCTGTGGCCCGAAGACCCCTGCGCCCTCCGGGTTACGACGGCATGGGGCCAGCTGCGGCGTTGCCACTGCTGGATCGATGGTGAGCAGCTTCGTGTCGATGTGTCGTCGTGGCCCCTTGCATCTAGCCCCATGGCGCTCGTAACGCGACCCTACAGACTTCCACCACGGGCTCCTAGGCCAGATCCTCACGGATGCCGGAAAAACCAAGCTGTCCGGACGCGAACGCTCCGGCTTGCAATAGATGGCCCGTTCTGCAACTCTCATATACCCGTCGCAGCAAAGTACATAAGAGGAGAACGAAACTATGTATGTCGCAATGAATCGGTTCCGAATCACTCCGGGCCGAGAAGAAGACTTCGAGAACATCTGGCGCGGACGGCAGTCCTTTCTGGACGAAGTTGCCGGGTTCAAGGAATTTCATTTGTTGAAGGGACCGACGGATGATCGTTCGACCCTCTATTCGTCTTACTCCACATGGGAGTCCAGCGAGACATTTTTCGCATGGACGGAATCGGAATCCTTCCAGAAAGCGCATTCCAAGGGGCGGGCGCCGGAGGGAACGTATCTTGGGCCGCCGGAGTTTGAAGGTTTCGAGGTTGTGATCTGAATTGCGGTGTGTATCTCGTCGACGGCAACAATGTGATAGGGCAGCGGGTAGGATGGCATCGCGACAAACCCGCCGCCCAGCGACGACTGCTACGGGAACTGGCAGATATGAACCGGGAGGGAGACAACGAGGTGACGGTAGTCTTCGACGGGCGGCCTCTACCGGAAGTCGGGGACGGTGACACACTCGACGGTGTACCTGTCTTTTTCGCCAGGCGCGGCTCCGATGCAGATCATCGAATGCTGGAACTGGTTCGGGAATCCTCCGAACCGGAGCGGATAATCGCGGTGACCTCGGACAGACAACTCGGCGAAAGGCTGAGAAGTCTGGGTGTCCAGACGATTCGTTCGGGGCGGTTTCGCAAGATGCTGGAAGAAGAAGCGTAAATCCTGATCAAGCATGACCGGTCGGGTCCTCGGAAGCATGAACCGCGTCACCGGCGCTTCTAACCTATGGGGGTGTCAGCGGGCTGGACAGTCTACTCGCATGACCCTTGCGCGGCCGGCTACCGGTGGACCAGTCACAGCCCGCCGGCTTACGAACTCAGTATCGTAAAGAAATGCGTCGTTCCCGGGCAGATACGCGGCGGCTTCCTGTTGCTCCAGCAGTTCGATGTCGATTTCACGATAGTCCACACCCGACACCATCTCGGCCGCCGGCTTCAACTCCCCGCCAAGCAAATCGAAGTAGAACTCGTACGCATCTACATAGCTGAGGATCAGGAATCGAGAACCGTCATCCGCGATGTCCATCGCTGTCGGCAATCTTCCGGAGAATGAATCCGCCGTCAAGGCCGCAAAGTCCAGCGTGCCGACAAGTGTCGCCGTCTGCACGTCACCACCCGCGTTCTGCCACTGATCTCTCGAGAGTTTGAAGACACTGGACGGGTAGGCGGACCTGGAGGAAAAGTCCACTTCTTTCGTAATGATGACCAAGTCTCCACTTGGATGAATCGCGATGGACTCGGCGTCGGTGGGACCGCTCGGATATTGAAAACGGACGATATCGAGGGGCTTCACCCTCACACCAAAAGTTTCCTGCTCCTCGATGATCACTATCCGGACCTCTTCCCGAACGCCACTGTTGTCCCCGAAATCAGCAATAAACAGGCACGAGCGGTTCGGACCACACTCACCCAGAGTGATGTCTTCGGTGTCTCGTGGTTCGAAGCCCTCGATGGCAACGGTCTGAACGTGGCCTCCGTCGAGATCACTGAGGAAGAATCGAGCGGTATCTCCGGAATCATTGATGTGGTACACCCGTCCGGGAAACCTGGATGAAACCTCCAGGCCGCTGGCTTCGTTGATGAGGGACTGATCCAGGGTGCCGACTTCGGTGGTACGGCAGGGTTCCGGTGGTCGCTCGGGCCCCGTATCGCCTACCCCTTGCTCCTGGGTTGAAGGCACGCAAGCGCCGAGGATCATGACGAGAGTGAGCGCGGCAATTCTGTGAGACAGATTCATGTATGAAAACCAGAGAAACTGCCGATGATTGTGCCCGGAGTTGGCTCTCACGGCAATGTCTACCCACTACTTTTCACACAGGGGCGGCTGACGTGTCAACTTGGCAAGAAACGGTAATCCGGCAGGACCTGTACCGGAACTGACGGGCAGATCGACCGTGGAGGAGGCAGACAAACCTCGGCTGTTCAAGTGATCTTCTTCTTGAAAAAGGGCACCCCGTCAGTAAAGAATGAATACATGCCACGCATCCGCTGGGGTCTCGCGATCTTGCTTGTCTTGCTGCTTGCCGGAGCTTCGCTCAGCCAGTTCGGCAGGGGATTCAGCCGGCTTAGAGGCTTTGACCGTTATTTCCAGAACGATCCGCCGGACACGGAGTTCATCTTCGCGCGCTGGCAATATAGCGGCGGCCGGGGTGGTTGGGCACACGATTACCCCGCCGCGGAAGAAAACCTCAACCAGGTTATGGGCGAGGCCACGATCATCAACGTAGATCAAATGTCCTATCGAATCGTGGAAATAGGGAGCGAAGAGATCTTCGATTATCCGTTCGGTTACATTTCCGAGCCGGGTCAGATGTGGCTGCCCGCCCTGGAAGTGAAAAACTTCCGCGAGTACGTGGATCGCGGCGGCCTCGTCATGATCGACGATTTCAACGGCAGGCAGCATTTCGAGGTCATGAGGGCAAACCTGCGACGGGTGTTTCCCGAGCGCGAGTTGGTACTCCTGAACAACGGCCACCACTTGCTGCACACATTCTATGAGATCGACAGCCTTTACGTCGAGTCACCCTATGAGGTCGGCGAACCCGCGGTCTTTTACGGGGTAGAAAACGACGCGGGCGACCTGTCCGTCATCATTTGCCACAACAACGACATCGGGGATTTCTGGGAATGGATCAATCAGGGAGCGTACCCGTTGAAGCCATCCACGGAAGCGCTACGCCTGGGCATCAATATCGTTCTCTACGCTATGACCCACTGATCTGATCGCCCGACTCCATTCCCAGAAGATAGCGCTTCGTCGGCAGACCTCCTCCAAATCCCACCAGAGAACCGTTCGCACCTATGACACGATGACACGGGACAATGATGGGAATCGGATTCCGTGCATTCGCACTGCCCACGGCCCGCGCAGCTCGGGGATTCCCGACGCGTTTGGCGAGCTCGCCGTAGCTGATGGTGTGGCCGTAAGGAATGTTCCGGAGTTCGCTCCAGACTTTCTTCTGGAAAGAAGACCCCGTCAATTCGATCGGCAAGTCGAAGTCACTCCGTTTTCCGTCGAAATACTCGGTCAGTTGAACGGCGGCCTGCTCGAGAACATCCGAGGCATCCTGTCCGTCGTCGGGCCTGGCACGCCCGTCGTCAAATCGGATCTCTCGAAGAGCCTGGTCAGTGCCGAGAAGCGTCAAAGTGCCTATCGGTGTTTGAATCACGTAGCTGGAATGCATCTGCCTCCCTAAAGACTGTTCCAAAGCAGCATGGCCGCATAGGCGCGCCAGGGTCGCCATTCTTCGGACAGTTTTTCAAGGTGACCGGACGATATGGGTTTGTCACCCCTCGACATCGCCTTACGCAGACCGAGATCTCCCACCGGAAACGCATCGGGCTGGCAAAGAGCGCGCATCGCGATATAGTCCGCGGTCCACTGCCCGATACCAGGTATCGAGCAAAGCTCCCTTCGAACAGTCTCCGGATCCGCGGAAGGCCCCAATCGAAGCTTGCCGTCACACACGGCTCTGGCCAACAGTGTGATCGCGCGCCCGCGTGCCCCGGGAAATCCGCAGTTTTCAATCTCGGCTACCGCCAGAGATTCAGGTGTTGGAAACAATACTGTGAGACCCTCAGTATCTCCGGTCACCGGCTCTCCGTATCTAGCGGCAAGCCGACCCGCGACTGTCGTTGCTCCACGTACCGAAACCTGCTGGCCCAGAATCGCCCGGACGGCAAGTTCGAAACCGTCCCAGGCGCCCGGAACGCGAGGCACCGATCTCCCCTCGAGCAACGTCCGGAGGACCTGGCTCTGTTTCAAGTGAGATTCGATCTTGTGAGGATCTGCACGAAGATCGAAAAGGTCCCTGACCCTTTCCACTATTGGCAGGAGTTCACGCGAGAACCTGCCTTCGATCTCGAGAGTGAGGGTGTTTTCGCCTCACCCCGACCGAACTTCGGCGACGTGCCGGAGCCAGTGATGTGCCAGCAGCGGTCCCGGCATGCTTCGGTGTACGGTTGTCGTACCGGCCACCATTTGACTGGCTAGCGTTCCTCGACTTCCTGGGCGCCCGGGCGACGCCTGGCGTTGAGAGCGTCAAGAACGGTGTTTACCGGAGAACGATACGGTCCGGCCCTGACACCGGCACGATAGCAGTCTGGCAATCGGGGG
>PVBE010918023.1_pt1 | contig 25242 bp, 13 predicted proteins | sample 1631181 | NCBI WGS metagenome assembly PVBE01 (sample SAMN08397723, study PRJNA350692) | Marine metagenome, whole genome shotgun sequencing project. | isolation source: water | place: Pacific Ocean | collected 2012-04 | reverse complement strand
TCAATCGCCGAACGTTGACCCGCTGGCGTCAACCATCGATACTGAGGCTGGCTTTCCGCGACATCACCCAGAAAAGTCAGCGATCTAAGGAATCAAAATGCTATCCCCAACAACCAGGGCTAGAATCCCATCCTGCGGATTATCCCGCTGTTTACTACACAGAATTACTCCACTCATTCTCATCGCACTCGCGGTCACACTATCAATAGACAGCGCAAGTCTGGCGTTGTCAGCTGAAACCAGTCGTCTACCTAATATCGTATTAATCCTCGCCGACGATCTCGGTTGGAAGGATCTTGGTTGCTACGGCAGCGAGGTTTTCGACACGCCGAATCTGAATCGAATGGCTGAGCGCGGTATGAGGTTCACTTCCGCCTACGCCGCTAGCTGCGTATGTTCGCCAACGCGCGCAAGCATCATGACGGGCAAATATCCAGCACGACTCGATTTGACGATTTGGCTGGGCGGTCGAGGTGGCGCACCGACGGTGAATCATCTGTCGCTTGATGAAACGACCATCGCCGAGTCCTTGCGCAATGCTGGTTACGTGACTGCAATGGTCGGAAAGTGGCATCTGGGCGACAGGGCGTATTGGCCAAAACAGCAAGGATTCGACATAGCAGTCGGCGAGCCACATTCCGGCTCGCCAGCGGACGGTTATTACCTGCCGAACCGCATCAGTTTGCCCGGTGCCGAGAAAGGAGACTATTTAACGGATCGACTCACTGACGAGGCGGTGAAGATCATCGACGACAATCACGACCGGCCGTTCTTCCTGTACCAGGCGTACCACTCTGTCCACACGCCCATCCAAGGTCGACCCGATCTTGTCGAGAAACATCAAACGCGATCCCAGCGCGATGACAAGTTATTCAACGCCCAATACGCCGCAATGATCGAGAGCCTCGACGCTGGTGTCGGGCGGATTATGGACACATTGCGAAAGCATGAATTGCTGGAACGAACGGTCGTGTTCTTCACGTCCGACAACGGCGGCTACGCATTCACTCGTGGTAAGAAGAACAACATCACCGATAATACGCCGTTGCGTTACGGCAAAGGCTACTGCTATGAAGGCGGACATCGCGTACCGTGGATCGTGCATTATCCTCCGATGGTCCGAGGCGGCACGGTTTCGGAGGAACCGGTCGTGACTACGGACTTGTATCCGACGATTCTGCGGCTGGCGGGAATCAATTCGTTGCCGCGGCAACACCGCGATGGCGTGGATCTCTCACCTCTACTAATTGATGCAGGCGCAAAGGTGGCTCGTGATGCGATCTACTGGCACTACCCGCACAACAGTCCGCAAGGCGGCACTCCGTCAGGCGCGATTCGTGCGAGAGACTGGAAGTTGATCGAGTTCTTCGGCGACGGTCGTCGCGAACTGTATAACTTGGATGTTGACATCGGTGAACGCAAGAACCTCGCGCAACAGATGCCTGACAAAGCCAAGGAGTTGCAGGATCGGCTAGTTGCTTGGCGAAAGGAAGTCGAGGCGAAGTTGCCGTCAGACGCGACGAAGGTCCAGCCGCAAAGAACATCTTCGCCGGTTGAGAACGTGACGCCGACAAAGGAGTTCCTCGGCTTTGACAAGCTGACCGACGTCGAACTGAAAGAATCCGAATTGGGTTATCAGCTTGCCTCGACCGGCAACGGACTTGCGTTACGCAACCTGAAGCAACCGATCAAGGGCAAAGCCGTCTTCGACGTGAAAATCCAGCCGCCAGGTGTACTACCCAGTAATGGGTTTCTGGTGTTCGGTGCCGAACCCACCGACGCCGACACAATCAAGTGTGGCTTACTGGTGGGCGGCAAGAAGCTCACGGCGTTCAACGGCGTTTATCCGCCAGCGAAGCCTACAGAGACCAGGGCAGATCTTGTCGGTGGCTCGATTTACGATGTTCAAGTAACCGTTGACCTCAAGAATGCAAGAGTGACGGTCAATGCCGCTAGCCGGGAAATCACGCATCCGCTGCCCACAAACCTGAAGGTGATCAACTACGTCGGCTACGCTGTAATCCGCACTCGTGCGGAGTTCGGCCAGATCACTGGAGCAGACTAACGCCGTCATCGACCAACTCAAAGTTGCCAATGGTCGCAACTTTCGGATTGGCCACATGGGCGGTAGAGAAGTTTTGTGATAAGGTCTATGCTGTTCGTTTACGATTTGGCTCGAACCAATCCGAGCTACCGCTCGGTCTTGTTAACCCGCTCCCGTTGGTCACTATAACTTGACTCAAATACGACAAGTTTCCGACCATAAGGAGACTAATCCGGAGCAAGTGTCATGAACGCGCCGTATCCAAATCAACCATTCAATCTCAAGACGGGACACTTCAAATATTTGATCTGTTGCGGTCTCATCTTCGGCATGTGTGCCGCCTGCACCAAGCGGCAGACGGCGACTCCGGCGACGTCCGACAACACAACGGCACCAGCCTCCACTAGTAGCGAGCCAACAATCGTGCCAGAAGTAACCACAACGAAGCCCGATGACACACCGAAGTTTGGACCTGCCCCGGATGGTAAGGTACTACGCCATGCGGTCTTCTTTTCGTTTAAAGAAGAATCCAGCAAAGAGGATATTCAGAGCGTTGTCGATGCGTTTCGCGAACTGCCATCGAAGATCGAAGAGATCACCGACTTTCAATGGGGCGTCAACAACAGTCCAGAAGAAGTCAACGATGGGTTCACGCACTGTTTTCTGCTTACCTTTAAGGATGAAGCTGGGCGAGCGGCTTATCTTCCCCATGAGGCGCACAAGGCTTTCGGTGACGTTTTGCGACCACACAATGACAAGGTCTTCGTGCTCGACTACTGGGGAAACGCCAATGCCGAGCCATTGGAAAAGGAATTGAAGCACGCCGTCTTCTTCCGCTTTGAGAAAGGTGCGACCAAAGAAGAAATCCAGAAAGTGGAGGCGGCTTTTGCCGAGTTGCCCTCAAAGATCGACACCATCAAACGCTTTGAATGGGGCATCAACAATAGCCCAGAGAGACACGCTGCCGGGTTTACACACTGTTTCATGGTGAGCTTCGATTCGGAAGAAGGGCGAGCAGCCTACCTGCCACATCCCGAACATCTGGCATTTGTCGAGATTGTGAAACCAGTTATCGACGCTCCGCGCGTGCTGGATTTCTGGGCTCAGAAATAGCCGGTGGTTTGCGGCAGCGGCGCTGTGCTTGTTTATCACGCCAGGATGTCGGTAATGACTTTCCCGCGATCGATATCCAATCGTCTTCGGCCCGGGACTTCCAATCTAGAGTTGTCCAGGCCGAGCAAGTGCAGCACCGTTGCATGTAAATCGGTCACCTAGTGACCTTCGCCCAAGGCATGATACCCCAGTTCATCGGTAGCGCCGCGAACGTGCCCACGGCGCACGCCAGCCAACCAAACGGTGAAACCGTTGGGGTGATGATCGCGCCCCGTCGTTCCGCCTGCCCTTTCTTCGAGCCCCGGAGTTCGTCCGAATTCCGTACAGAAGACGACCGTCACATCGTCCATAAGACCGCGACGCTTCAAATCCTTGAGTAGGCCGGCGATCGGTTTGTCGACGGACTTACACATTTTGCCGCGATTGTCTTTCAGTTGTTTGTGGGAATCCCAGGAGCCGTATGGAGATGGAAACACCTGCACAAAACGTACGCCACGCTCGACGAGCCGCCGCGCCGCGAGGAGCCGCTGACCGGCGACCTTGGTGGCCGTCTCGTCGACGCCGTATAGCTGATTCACTTCCGAAGGCTCGTCAGCCAGGCTGACAGCGCCGGGCACGGCTCGCTGCATTCGATAAGCCAGTTCGGAAGACTTGATCCGTGCCAAAATCTGTTGATCGCGCGGATTCGCCTCGGCGGCGATACGGTTGAGTTCCTCGATCAGTTCGAATTCGTTGGATTGCTGTTGTGCCGTCTGTGTGTTTTGCCGAGTGCCGAAGGCAAGTGGGTTCTTTGGATCCAGTTTTAGTGGGACTCCGGCGTGTTCCGGTCCCGGGTAGTATGAGTCGATCGACGCGCAGCATCCGCGCCGGTGTGGCATCCGGGGCCGGATTCAACGTGTGCCGGTCATATTCGGCATGAAGAAAGAAGTCGACGGCGTTGCGCGGCCAGGCTGGATCGGAGATGGACGGTAAGGGCGGTCGTAATCCTGCCTCTTGCTTCAGAGCACCGTGACAGGCGTAGCAGCGGGCCTTGAGGATGGGCTTGATCTGCGTCGAATAGTCGACGTCTGCCGCCCGAATCCAAGCAGTTGAAGCGACCAAGCAGAGCAAGAACACTGCTGGAAACCGTATCGTGATACCGGTCGTAAGCATGTTCGATATTCTATCCGGTTGGCCAGGCCTCCGTCTAATCTCCCCTTTGCAGACTTTTTCGCTTTTGACTATGAGGAAACGCCGGCAGCACGTCCCTGCTCCCCTCAAGGAGAAGGATAGGGTGAGGGGGGCTAACTGCCAAATGAAATTTGCCACCCCTCATCCGGCCTTCGGCCACCTTCTCCCGAGGGAGAAGGACATGTTCAAGGCTCTCCTAATCCTCCAAAGCGAAAAAGTCTGAGAGGGGAGAAAGACATGTCAAAGGCTCTCCAGAACGAAAAACTCTGTTGGTGGCGAAGCTATTGCTGTTTCGCCAACACGTCCAGCTCGTCCAGTTTGAACCGGACGCTCAATATGTATGGTTCTTCGCCCTGAGCCCAGTGGCCGTAAGTGGTCGTCACAAAAGTGCCGTCCGGAGTTACTTCGACGCCAGGATAGGTGGTGTCGTAGCCTTTGGTGTTGTCTTTGAGACGCACTGAGTATTGCCCATCGCGGCCGTTAACAATGTCGTCCCACGTGCCGATCCAGCCGACCCAGTCGCCTTCAAATGGACGGCCACTAGCGGTGTGTTTTGGCGCGCGACAACGAAAACTGATAAACAACCGGCCATCCGGACCGTATTTCCCGGTGTGCCGATCGCCAGTCAAGGCCAGCGGCACTTCCCGTGGTTTGCTCCACGATTGTCCTTCATCATCCGAAAAGATCACATGAGAGTTTTTTCGTCGAGCGTTTTCGCGCAGCAACACAGCCAGGCGTTTTCCGTCCGGAGAACGGATGCAGCCAGGCTCGCAAAGATGCACTTCAGACGACTGGTACACGGCATCTGGAAACGACCATGTCAGCCCGCCGTCTGTTGAGAATGTCTTGTAGAGTGTGAAGATCGGGACTTTCTTTCCATTCTTGGCAAAGAAACGACCATCGTCATGGAACATAGCCATGTAATGACCGGGGCCGGTCTTTAATGCCTCGACAAAGCCCATCACCACGATGCCGCCCCAATCGCCCACCGGCTTGAGCTCGCTCCAGGTTGTTCCGTCATCTTCCGTGACGGCCAGGCGAGCCGGATAGAGACCGGACCACATGATGATCCGTTTCTTTCCGTTAGGACCAATCACGCGGTGAAGCGTCGGCACTTCTTGTGATGTCGCCCAACTTGCGGGCGTCGACAGCCGATCACTCCATGTCAGGCCTGCGTCGGTGCTGCGTTTGTACACGATTGCTCCGCGACCGTGGCCTTTCGGATAAACGCAGAGGATCGTCTTGCCGTCTTCGAGCAGACAGGTTGTCGGATGACCGAGATACTGCCCGGCTTCGCGGTCGACCAGAACTTGCCGATGCAACTGACCGTTCAGGTCGATCGTCATCGGGTAGGTGCTAGTCGGTTCCACCGCAGACACATTCGAACTCGCGGCTACGATCAGCAATATCATGAAGGGAATTCGCATCTGTTTGGAGTCCATCATTCTTCCTTCATGACTTCTTGTGTCTGCGTAGGACCGAGTTGAACTCGGTCCGTGCCCTCCGGGGACGGAGTACAACACTGGCCTGCGACATCTAGGCTTTGTCTGAGACCGATGCGAGCTATCACTCGGTTGCGGCCACCGGCTCCCCGACCAACCTGCGGTCGGTGCCCGTCGCTAAAAACTTGACTCTTTTGTAAAGAAGACCCTGACACACGCTCTCTAGCGGCGAGTAACGCCACTGTGGCCAATCGACGCGCGGTGCGCCGTCAATTGTCGCAGGTTTTCATCGCTCTAAAACCGGCGTGCGTCAACGAGTAGGCTCCCTTGAACGTCTCCTTGACCAGAAAGTCTTTTTCCGTCAATTGCCTGAGTGCTGACTTATGCTTCTCCAGGTTGGGACCAAAGAAACACAACATCTTTCCAGGTGTTACCAGATAATCACGAAATGCACGCAAGACTCTCTTTTCGGATGGTGACAACAAAGCTCTCTCCTGTGTAAAGTCTTGTTCAACCTGGCTTGATCCATTGTAGTGGACCGATTCAACCAATGAACAGCGGTTTCCTCATTATACTTGCAAACCAAGACGCAAGCGCACTTCACACTGCGGCCAAGACCAACGACCGCAGCCGAAACTCGACAGTCATTTCCGTTTAGCACTTGACGCCTTGGCGAATCTCCACCTCTTTGTCCCATTTGTTGATCCAGGCGAACCCCCTCGTCGTCGATGTGAACCGTGTCGAGGGCGATGTTTGGCCGGTCGTTGTTGGTTTCCTTGACCGATGCCGTGTTGACTGGCTTCTGTGTTGCTCGCGTCAGTGGTGCCCGTTTTCTTCTGGCCAGATTTGAGGGTGCCAGTACGGGGTCGTTGCTCGTTCGACGCGCCGGGCGCCTTCTCTACGGGCACGGCAAGCCCAGTCAGTTTTTCAATCATGCGAAGGAGCCGCCGCTCGTCGCTGTCGCAAAACGAAATCGCCTTTCCCGAGTTTCCGGCACGGGCCGTTCGACCAATACGGTGAACGTAAGTCTCTGGGACGTCGGGTAAATCATAATTGATAACATGCGAGACGTCCGTGAAATCGAGCCCGCGTGCGGCAAGGTCTGTGGCGACGAGAACGGGAGGCCGCGGGGAATTGAATTCATCCATCACAGCCGTACGCCTGGCCTGGCTCTTGTTTCCGTGAATTGCGATGGCACGAATGCCGTCGCGCTGCAGCAAACGGGCAATCTTGTCCGCGCCTCGTTTTGTGCGGGAAAAAACAAGTGTTTTTGAGCGACGCGTTTCCCGCAGAAATCGGCTAAGAGTGGCGGCCTTTTGGTTCCGTTGTACGAAGTACACAGCTTGCGAAACGAGATCGGGGGTCGATGCAATCGGTGCAACATTCACCTCGAACGGGCGTCGCAACCATTGACTCGCCAACTCGCGAATCGCCTTCGGCATCGTTGCCGAGAACATCAATGTCTGACGTTTTTCCGGTACTTTCGCGACGATCTTACGCAGGTCGTGGATGAAGCCCATATCCAGCATCTGGTCGGCTTCGTCGAGAATCAGAATCTCCACCGATCCAAGCTCGATGAACCCTTGCCCGATCAGGTCCAGCAACCGGCCGGGTGTTGCTACGAGAATATCAATGCCGGCTTGCAAAGCGCGGACTTGAGGTCCTTGTCGGACGCCGCCGTAAATCACCGAGTGCCGCAGGCCTGTATGTCTGCCATAGGTCGCCAGACTGTCGCCGATTTGGCCGGCCAGTTCGCGTGTCGGCGACAGGATTAGACTGCGAATGACTCGCCGCCCGGATCGTTGACGCCGGCGGGCCGCGCCGGTTGGTGCCTTCGAGGAGATCATCAACCGCTGCAAGGTGGGCAACGAAAAAGCGGCGGTCTTACCGGTTCCTGTTTGGGCGCAGCCAACCAGGTCGCGTCCTTTGAGGACCTGGGGGATGGCTTTCTCCTGAATAGGCGTGGCTTCATCGTAGCCCGCTTCCAGTAGACTTCGGAGCAAAGGGCTGCAGAGCGAGAGAGCTTCAAACTTCATAGAGATTGCAATACTTTCGTGAAACAGATGGTCGAGCAGCAACGAAATGCGGCCGCCCGGTGATGGGTGTGAGCTCGCGGTGATCAGAGCGGAGTACATCGCCTGGCGTCGGCACGATCCAAAAACGGGCATTCTGCCCGCTGATCGGCAGCAATGTAATTCAGGAGCAAGCGAATCAGTCACGGTCGGAAAGAAAAACCGGACGGCCCAAGTCAGTCTTCGCGCCGGACGGGGTGCCCAAATGGCCACAATCTCGAAATTGAATGAACACGACGCGTCATGCATCGGTCTCGCACCTGCGTATGCCCTCAGTGTAGCATGTGTACAGGTCCCGTCAACGCCCCGTGGCGAATCCCATCGTGTAACTGGGATTTCGTCAACTCTTCCGAAGCCCGTGTTTCAATACAACATCGCCAACAACGTCGCTTCAATGAACCGAGAACCACAGAACTATCGAGTTCTCTTAATCGAAGAACCCGCATCGCTGGCTTCGATGACGAGTTACTTGACTATCTACGAATGGAAACCGCCGAACAGAAAATAGACCGCGAGCCTGTCGCGGTTGGGGAAGTTCTGAAAGTCCTGATTTCCAAACAGGAGGCAGTGTACCCGGCAATCGAAATCAAAGTGACTGAAAACCAGGCGGGCAAGGAGGACATTGTTTTCGCTGACCGAAACGGCTTCCAGCTTCAAAAAAGTACCCCTCGAGAACTCACATGGTCTGGACGTTATTTCTCACCTCGTTCATCGGGATGACAAGCTTCGGGACGTTCGCTCTTGCTGACGATCACATGTTGACCGCGGCCAAGCTGTTCGATCCACACCACGTCGTCGACATCGAGATCTCAGTACCTGAAGCAGACTGGGATACCATCCGTGCTGAATCGCGTTCGATCGTCGATGCGTTAAAGAAGGAACCGGCCGAGTCGCCGTTTACGTATGTGAAGGCCGACATCAGCATTGATGGGGTCGACATTAAGGATATGGGAATTCGCAAGAAGGGGTTTCTTGGATCGCTCGACGAACAACGTCCTTCGTTGAAAGTGAAATTTGCGGAGTACAAAGATCAATCACCGATCGCCGGTCTAGATCGACTCACTCTGAACAATAACAAGCAGGATCCCTCCGGGCTCAGCCAGTATCTGGGATACCGGATCTTTAACGAATCTGGGACGGTTGCGTCGCGCTGCAATCTGGCTCACCTGACCGTTAATGGGAAAGACCTGGGAATCTACTCGAACGTCGAATCCATCAAGCCGCCGATGCTCGAGCACGGTTTCGGCGATAACTCAGGTGCACTGTGGGAAGGAACGATCACGGATTTCTATGAAGAGTTTATCAAGAGATTCGAAAAGAAAAACGAACAGGCCAAATACGAACCGTTGCGGCAAGTCGCGGACATTCTTGCCCAAGAGGCGGTTGATGTTGACCGCTTGGGCAAGTTGGTCGACATCGAAGCTTTTGTGAGGTTCTGGGCAACTGAAAGCCTGATCGGATTTTGGGACGGTTATACGAATAACCAAAACAACTTCTTCATATATCAAGATCCCGCCAATTCAAAGCTGTACTTCATCCCTTGGGGGGCTGATGCCCTATTTTCGGAGAACATGCCGCTTCCACCGTTTACGATTCGCCCGCGTTTTGTTCACAGTCGGTCGCTCATGGCGAATCGGCTTTATCGTGTTCCCACGATACAAAAGCTATACCATCAGACGTTGATGGAGCTACTCGAGAAGCACTGGAATGAAACGGAGTTGCTTGCCGAAGTGGATCGCGTCGAAGCGATGTTGAAAGATCTGGTTCGCGATGAGAATCCTCAGTTCTTGGGATCGGTGGCCAAGGTTCGCACTTTCATCAAAACACGACGAGAGAAGTTGATGAAAGAGATGGAAGACGGGCCTGCTGAGCTAAAGTCGCTGGCAAAACTGCCTGTCTACGCCAGGAAAGTTGGCACGATGACGGCGTCCTTTACGACGAGATGGTACGACAAGACACCGCAGAATCCTAAAGACATGGGCGAGGTCGAAATCGAATTAACAGTAGACGGCAAACGCATCGAGTTCAGTAAGATCGGTGTGTATGCGGGATACAGCAGATGGCTACCGTTAACCGCGGGAACGCCAAAGCCGCCGACGATTGTGTTCATCGGCCAGCGCAAATCCAATGGCAAGGACCTTATTCTGGGAATAGGCATGTCCAGTGAGAGTTTTCAGCCATCCAATGGCAAACCAGTCGACATCGGCGGTGTGCTTATGGAAGGTCCGCTGGGGTTTCTTTTCCCTACGATGAGAGTGATGGCAGGAAAGGTAATCTTGGAAAGTGCCGACACAAAGGACGGAGCCGTCATTCGAGGAATGTTGGAACTCACGGTCCTCCGGATGATCGACGGCAGCTAAGGCAGAAATCGCCTGCCGAGATACCCGCTACCACGATGCGAGAAGACAATAGGAAGTGGCGGCAATTGCTGCCGCCACTGGCAGCGTCACAAACCAGGCGAGCAGAATGGTCATGATTGTCCTTCGATGCGCTTGGCCGGTGACCGCGCCGATGCCGAACAACGAGCCACAACTGACGTGCGTTGTTGAAACGGGCAGGCTGAAGCCGCTGGCGCCAATCACAATCAGACCAGTGATCACATTGGCGGTGAACCCCTGCCCGTGATTCATCGTTGTGATCCGGTTGCTCATCGTGTCAGCCACGCGACGAGCACTGACGAGTCCGCCGACAGCAATGGCAATGCCTACCAGGATGAGGCTGACGGAGGCGCTGAAATACGGTGCGACGAGTAGCATCGCTGCGATCTTTGGCGTATCGTTCAGTCCGCGAGCGAAGCTGACCATTCCCGCGGACAGAAAGTGCAATCGATCCAGGCTGTCCGCCGCTGAAATCCCCCACACCTGCCCCCTATAGCGGCGTTGACAGGTGACCTCATTGCCAAGGGTTGCAGTCAAATGTTCGGCTCGTTGAATTGCCACGGCTTGATGGCCGGCCGGCAACACTTCAAGCGTTTTGTCGCCAACACAAAGGCAGATGTCGTGAGTGATTCCCAGGCGGCCGCGTGCCAGTCGCAGAAGCGGGTAGATGACTCCCGTGACGGCGACCGCCAAGATTGGACTGATCAGCAACGGCAGGAGAAACTTCCAGCCCAGATTCGCCGCGTTTAGCGTGGTGCCGGCAATCATCCCAGTCCCCACCAGCGCGCCAACGAGGCTGTGGGTCGTCGAGATCGGCATTCCAAACCGTGTTGCCAGCAGGACCGTCAGTCCGGCACCCAGGGCGACCGAGGCTGCAAATGCCGGTTGCGCCGCCATGGCATCGTCCACGAGCCCCTTGCCGCTGAAGCTCTTAATCAAATTTCCGGCCAGGATAAATGCCGCGAGTGAACCCAGGAATGTCGTCGCCGTCGCCCATAGCAGGGCCCGCCAAAAACTCGTCGTCCCGCTGCCAAACAGCGTGGCAACGCCTTTGAAGTTGTCATTGGCACCGTTCGCAAATGCGACACAGAGACCAGCGACGAGAGCGACAATGAAGATCATTTCCTGAAGAACTCTCCGTTATGGTAGTGGGTCAGTTCTATTTTTCCGCGTGCCGGCGAGGATACAGTCCGAGGATGCGGACCCTAACAGCCTGTTGATTTTCATGTATTGAGCAGTTGTAGGCCGCGAACAAGCGAAGCGAAGTTCCGGCAGTGTGTCCAAACAAATGGCTTCCATCGTTGGAACTGCGTCGCTGACGCTCCTTGTTACTAGCCTACGCGAAAACCAACAAGCTCCTAACGGGTCCACTTCAGCCATTTGACAAACATTGACTTTACCATCGGCGTAAGCCGAGTGCGATTGTATTGATCGCCCAATCGGCGAATTGCCTCCGCCTGCGTGGGGTATGGATGAATTGTGCTGCCGATTTTTGACAGTCCCAATCCATGCGTCATTGCCAAGGTGATCTCTGAAATCATGTCACCCGCATTACGTGCGACGATCGTCGCCCCCACAATCTTGTCAGTGCCTTTCTTGACATGAATTCTCGTGAATCCGTCTTCTTCACCCTCGAGAATGGCGCGATCCACTTCACTCAAGTGCTGTTCGTACGTGTCGACCTGGATGCCCTTGCCTTCAGCTTCCTGTTCGTACAGACCAACATGGGCGATCTCAGGCGACGTGTAAGTGCACCAAGGGATCGTGAGAGCACTCAATTTCTTGCGACCTTTGAACAGTGCGTTCTGAACCACAATGCGGGCCATGAAGTCGGCTGCGTGTGTGAATTGGTATGGTGAACAAATATCGCCCGCTGCGTAGATCCGTGGATTCGTCGTCCGCAGGCGATCGTTGACTTGGACTCCTTTCTGGTTGTAATCCACACCGACGGCTTCCAGATTCAGATTCTCGACATTCGGTGCTCGGCCGACAGCAACAAGCAGTTTGTCGACGGGCTCGTCGTATTCTCGGTCATGCGATTCAACGGTCAGATGGATTCCATCTTCATTCATGATCTTCAAGTTCCGTCCACAGCAGAGCAACCGCGCGCCGTCTTGGGTGATGGCCTTCTCCACGATGTCCGCAGCTTCTCGATCTTCGCGCGGCAAAATGCCGTGAGCCGATTCAACGAGAAACACTTCTGCTCCAAGCTGCGCAAACGATTGCGCCATCTCGCAGCCGACGGGACCGGCGCCAATGACGCCAAATCGTTTTGGCAACTCTGTCAATGAGAAGACCGATTCGTTCGTCAAATAGTCGATACCGTCCAAGCCTGCGATTGGCGGCGCCGCGGCACGGGCCCCTGTGGCGATGACCGCACGCGTGAAGTTGAGCATCGTGCCATCAACGTCGATCGAGTTCGAATCGATGAAGCGACCCTGGCCGAAGTACACGTCCACGCCGAGTTGCTGAAAACGTGACGCCGAATCGTTCGGGCTGATTCCAGCTCGCAGCCGTCGCATTCTTTCCATGGCAGCGGCGAAATCAACACTCACGCCATTCGGCACCTCGATGCCAAAGTCTGGCGCCCGCTTGACCGCTGACGCCATTCTGGCCGCGCTGATAACTCCCTTTGACGGCACGCAGCCGACATTCAGGCAATCACCGCCCATCAAGCTGCGTTCGATCAACGCGACCTTGGCACCAAGACCCGCCGCTCCGGCCGCCGCGACCAATCCGGCAGTTCCGGCCCCGATGACGACCAGGTTGTATCGGCCCGAGGGCTTCGGGTTGGCCCAGTCCGGCGGATGGACGTTGGCTTCAAGCTGTTGATTATGTTCGTCCCTCGGGATCAGTTGGGAGAATTCGGGTTGCGTCATTCTGCTCCTCGTTACCTGCGCGGCAGTTACCAAGCGTGCACCTCCTTTTTATCGCACCATGTGCGCGCGTTTGATAGTAGCAGGCACACTCCGTGTTCCGTAGCAGCGGACGGCACACGGAGTGTGCCTACTACTTTAGTTGCGGCCGTCGGGCTGCGATATCCTGTTGTTTCCTTTTGATTTTCGTGATTTGCGCCACACCAGGGCTGCTGTATTTGGAAACGACGGCCCACGAGGTGTTTCCTTACAGTTCTTCGCGAAAGATTCGCTTGAACCGAAAGAACTCAAGGTTCTCAACTAGCGAGACGGTGCCTCGGACCGCCGCGAGCTATCGCTCCGTTGCGGCGACCCGCTCCTCGACCAACCTGCAGTCGGTGCCCGTCGCTGAAGACTTGACTCATCGGTGTACAGAAGAACCTGATACAAGCTTTTTAGGGGCAATGGGCGCTAATGGTACGAGATGATTCGCGTGCGTTGATCTGGTCACATTCCATAATCTGGCGAGCAGCTTTTTCGTCTGAGCGACCCGTCATTGAGCGTAATGCCACTTGTCCGGTAGGATGTGTCACCAGCGACTTGCGGCGGAATTGCAAACCGCCGGAATGTTCAGTGGACAAGAAACACCCTGTTATGAAGATCCAAGAAACGATATGCCCCCCCAAACCTCAAAAATTATCTACACTGGGACGGATGAAGCCCCTGCCCTGGCGACGTATTCACTGCTCCCAATCATCCGAGCATTCACGGCCTCGTCAGGCGTCGCGATCGAAAAGAAGGACATCTCGCTGGCCGGGCGGATCATTGCTAACTTCCCAGAGAATCTCACGGATGACCAAAGGCAAGACGACGCCCTGTCCGAGTTAGGCGAGTCGGTCAAGCGCCCCGATGCAAACATCATCAAGCTGCCGAACATCAGCGCGTCAATTCCACAATTGAACGCAGCGATCCAGGAACTGCAGAACCATGGCTATGCGGTACCAGACTTTCCAGTAGAACCACAGAACGACACCCAAAAGGCAATCAGAGCCCGCTACGGCAAGATACTGGGCAGCGCTGTCAATCCAGTGTTGCGAGAAGGTAACTCGGATCGCCGTGTGGCGGCGCCGGTGAAGGAGTATGCGCAAAAGAATCCGCATTCAATGGGCGCGTGGAACGCCGATTCAAAATCGCACGTCGCTCAGATGGACAGAGGTGATTTCTTCGGCAGCGAGCAGTCACATGTCATGGCCGAGGCTGGAAATGTTCGCATCGAATTGACTGGGCAGGATGGCAACATCACCGTGCTGAAGGAGAAGATTGCGCTGCAGACTGGCGAAGTGATCGATGCTGCGGTGATGAGCAAAGCCGCGTTGCGTGAATTCCTGACGCGCGAAATCGAAGACGCGCGCGTGCAGGATGTATTGCTGTCCGTGCATTTGAAAGCAACGATGATGAAGGTCTCCGACCCGATCATCTTTGGGCATGTTGTCAGCGTGTTCTTCCAAGAACTCTTCGAGAAGCACGCCGCCACGTTCGAACAACTGGGCGTCAAACCCAACAATGGATTCAGAGCACTGGAAGATAAGATCGCAACACTTCCGGCGGATCAGCAAAGCGCCATTAAGGCCGATATTGACGCCGTCTACGCGCAGCGACCCGAACTTGCCATGGTCAATTCCGACAAGGGAATCACCAATCTGCACGTGCCCAGTGATGTCATTATTGATGCTTCCATGCCCGCCGCGATTCGCACCTCGGGCCAAATGTGGGGACCGGATGGCGAGTTGCACGACACCAAATCCATCATTCCTGATCGTTGCTACGCCGGGGTTTATCAGGAGACCATTACGTTCTGCAAAGAGCACGGTGCATTTGATGTCGCCACCATGGGCACTGTCTCGAATGTGGGGCTCATGGCGCAGAAGGCCGAAGAATATGGTTCACACGACAAGACGTTCGAGATTCCGCAGGCGGGCACCGTCCGAGTCATCGATGAATCGGGCCAAACGTTGCTCGAAAATTCCGTCGAAGCGGGCGATATCTGGCGAGCGTGCCAAACGAAGGATGCGCCGATCCGTGATTGGGTCAAGCTGGCCGTTCGTCGTGTTCGGGCCACGGCCGCACCAGCGATCTTCTGGTTGAATCAGAATCGCGCCCATGATGCGAATCTGATCGCGAAGGTAAACCTGTATTTGGGCAACCACGATACCGACGGGCTCGATATTCAGATCATGGCCCCCGAGGCAGCGACGCGCCTGACTTGTCAGCGATGCAAGGACGGGCAAGACACCATTTCCGTTACAGGCAATGTGCTACGAGACTATTTGACCGATCTTTTCCCCATCCTCGAATTGGGCACCAGTGCAAAGATGCTTTCAATCGTGCCACTGCTCGCAGGTGGTGGTCTTTTTGAGACCGGCGCGGGCGGTTCGGCCCCCAAGCACGTGCAGCAGTTTGAAGCAGAAGGACATTTGCGATGGGACTCATTGGGTGAATTCCTGGCGCTGTCGGTTTCGCTGGAAGATCTAGGCAGCAAAACAGGCAACGACAAAGTGTTGGTATTGGCCGAAGCGTTGGACCAGGCGACCAGCAAGTTGCTGGACACCAACAAATCACCGTCTCGCAAGGTGAATGAACTCGACAATCGAGGTAGTCATTTCTACCTGGCGCTCTACTGGGCGCAGGCATTGGCGGCGCAGTCGAAGAACCTGGAGTTGCGTGACCAGTTCGTTGACTTCGCCCAGGAGCTTGCGGACAGTGAAACCAAGATTGTTGACGAACTGAATTCCGCCCAAGGACGAGCGATGGACTTGGATGGTTACTATCAACCGAATGTGGAAAAGGCAACAGGCGCGATGCGCCCCAGCGCTACGTTCAATGCGGCGCTGGACGCGTTAGTCACCCGATCGTGATAACAACGATAGCTGTGAACTCTTCTCTTTGCGCCTTCGCGCCTTTGCGTGAGACCTTCTTTCGCGTTAATCTCTGTGGCCCATTGACCAACTGTGAGATACCATCTCTTGTCAGTACGGAAGAGAATCACGCAAAGAGGCAAAGAAGAGGCTGAAGAATCAGACACTCACTACCGGATCGTCGCTGCTTTCTGTTTCTTCTTCTTGTTCGCTTTCTTCCTCGCTTTCGCCTTGTTGCCAGCGGACCTGTTGGGAAGGCCATTGGGTGCCACGTTACACCGTTGCGCCCAGGCGGACCAGCGCCCGGATAGCTCGGCGACCCTGTCAGGATACTGAGTGGCCAGGTCGTGATGCTCGGTTCGGTCGTTTTTTAGATTGTACAATTCCCACGTTCCCTTTCCGCCGAGCCGGACCAGTTTCCAATCGTCCATGCGAACCGCGGCATTGCCTTCATGTTCCCAATACAGCGAGTCTTTCCGCACAAGCTTGTCATCACCAAACAGCGGTTTCAGGCTGACACCTTCCATGCCTTGGATGTCGTGGCCTTTGTGTTTTTTGGGGTACTCCGCCTCAGTCAGATCGGTAACCGTGGCCATGATGTCAATCATGTGCGCGGGCTGATGCCGCCAGGCACCTTTGTCCGCGATGCCTTCGGGCCAGTGGGCAATCAACGGCGTGGCGATGCCACCTTCGTGATTGTAGTGTTTGTATTTGCGGAACGGAGTGTCTTGCATCCACGCCCAAGACTCGCCACAAAACCAATTCGAATTCGCGACCGTCGGGTTACCGACACTCTTGCCACTTGGACCGCTTTCTGCACATCCACCATTGTCGCTCATAAACAGAATGAGGGTGTTTTCGAACTGATTGCGGTCCTTTAGGCCGTCGACAAGTTCGCCAATCGCTCGATCCATCCGATAGACGCAGGCGGCGTAGGCGGCCATGAGGTGATCGAAGCGATCGCGATCTTCATCATCTAGCGTGTTCCAGGCCGAGACGCGATTGGGACGATCGGCTTTGGCCCACTTGGCATCAATCAACCCCATTGAGATTTGTCTTTCCAACCGCTGGTCTGACAGTTTATCCCAGCCGTCAAGATACTTGCCGCGAAACCGCGCGATATCTTCGGCGTTGGCCTGAAGCGGGAAATGCGGTGCATTATGCGCAAGATAAAGTAGGAATGGTTTGTTCATCTGCTTGGCTTCGTCGATAAACCTCAGTCCGTATTCAGTCCAGGCGTCCGTGGAATACCAGCCCTCAGGCAGCGGATTGTCGACCGACGCGACGACCTCGTCGTTCAGCACGATGGACCGCCCCTTTTTGACCTGGAAATAGAAACCACCGCCTTCAGGGATCCCATAAAAGCGATCGAAGCCACGGGCCCGTGGCCACATACGGCGATCCTTGCTGCCAACATGCCACTTACCTGCCAGCATTGTCAGGTAACCGGCGCTGCGGGCGACATCGCCGATCGTCACGCAACGGTCGTTCAAATGTCCTTGGTAACCGGAGACCCCGTAATCGCCCGTCATGTGGCCAACACCGGCTTGGTGCGAATAGAGTCCAGTCAACAGAGTGGCACGCGTGGGACAGCATCTTCCCGTATTATAGAACTGCGTCAGCCGAATTCCGTTCTCCGCCAATTGGTCAAGGTTCGGCGTCGGAATCTCACCGCCGTAGCAGCCAATGTCAGAGAAACCCATGTCGTCAACCAGGATGACAACGATATTGGGTCGTTCCTCGGCAGACCAAGCCGCGGAACTGCAAGACAGTGCGAGTGCGACAATCGGTAACAGCGTTTTCATCAGTTAGCCTTCTAGTCAGGTTGGATCGTTAGTTGTCGTTCGTCCCGACAATCATCTCTCCATTCATCACTCGCCAATGGCCAGGAAATGTGCAGAGAAACGGATAGTGTCCTGGTTGATCGGGGGCGTTAAAGTAGATCGTGAATTGTTCCTTTGGAAGGACGACATCGGTGTAGGCCAGCACGTCCGTTGATTCGGGGATGTAGTGACCGATAGCGGCTTCTGGATCGGAGATAAGCCGATTGGCAAGGTCGCCAACGCGCTTCAGCGTACCGGGCTTGACCAAAGCCCAGTTATGCGGGACCACGTCCGGGTTCGACAATGTGAATTCGATCAACTCGCCCGGTTCAACGTGGACCGAACGTATCGCGAATGAAAGATTGCTACCGGTTTCGATCGTGATTTTGCGACCACCCACCTTGATCGGCGCGTGCGGGTTGGCAACGCTGCGCGTCGCCATCGCCAGGTCCGACAGGATCGGATGTAGGGTAATCACTTTATCCCGCAGCAGTCGCAGATCGGCAGCACCCGTAAAATCGTCCTTGGCAAGCTTGTGAACAGTCACAAACAGTTCGTGTGATTTCTCTGGCGCCGACTGGATGCGTAAATGCAACTGGTTGACGGGCTGCAGGCCAGGCATTTCCAGGAACAGCGATCGACCATCTCCGACGATGTGCGCCGATGTGATGGCGACATGATCGTGACCGCGCATCCCGGCGTGCCGCGTTGAAAACTCTGGCGACCCGTACGCGCTGCCCCAACCTTGCATACCGGTGACATACAACTGGCCATCGTCTGGGCAAAACCGGCCTCGATGGACACCCGATAGGAATTCTCCTCGGAGCGGAACGACTGCCCCTTGCAGTTGGCCATCGACCTCGTCACGCAGAATGAGAAAGTGCGAACCCGCGCCGAACGAGAAATGTAGCAGCTGATCGCGAAGCGGGCCCCAGCGGTCACTGTTGACGACTTGTTGACCGCCGGAAGAATTGTCTAGCCCACGCGGCAGATAGACAAGAGGTAACTCCGGCCGTTCGCCGTTCTTCGGTCCATGGTATCCGAAGAACGGCGGGGCATGGCGGACGTCGTCAGCAGGTTTTTCGAAGGCACAAATCATCGACGCCGGCGTCCAACTTCCTTCGGAACAAGGAACGGTGACCAGGCCATCAGCGGTCAAGCCGATCCCGTCTGGGTTGCGAAAGCCGGTGGCAATCACCTCCGCGCGTTTGCCATTGGGAGAAATTCGGACGACTCCCTGATTTCCGGACGACGTGTAAAAGTAACCGTCTGAGTCTCTTTCGAGACCGCAAACAAAATCGTGCCCAGCAGCGGACGTTTGATAGGCGTTGCTAAAGCACTGGTAGAAGTCTGCTTCGCCATTCTGATCTGTGTCGTGCAGTCGAGTGATCTGGTCGCGACCCAAAACGAAGATGCCGCAGCTGTCAACGACCATGCCTTGGCAGTGATGCAGTCTCGAAGCGAATCGCGTCCAAGTAGCTTTCTTTGAGGGATACGCGAAACCCGTGATCCGCCAGACATCCCCGTGCATGGTGCAAAGGAGTGCCGAACCGTCTTCGAGAAAACCGAGCCCACCACCGAACAACGGTACGTTCCACGGGTTGCCCGTTGGCATCTCGATCGTATCGATTGCATAGGGAGATTCGCTGCCATGCCGGATGGCGGTCTCGATGGTCTCCGGCCATTGACGCGAGCCCGAGACCTGCAAGGGGGGCGAGTTAAAAGGAATAGTACTTACGTTGCGTTTGAATTGTCCGTCTTCTATCCACGGCATATCGAGGTACCGTTTCTTACCAATGCGATATGCAAATCCAACCCGATCGGCGAAGCGGTGGAAACCCTCGTACTCAAAATCGTCACTGGCCTGCTTGTCGTGAAACCGCCTCCCTATTTCTGCAAATGGAACGGCTGTACCGTCCATCAAGAGTCCGTCCAGAAAACCGTGACGCACCGAGGAGAATTTCAGAAACCCACCTTTCCAAACCGCATCGTAGGTCAGCGTGTCCGGATTGAAGCAGCAAGCCAGCTCGCGATTGTCACCCAACTGAACGCAGACGCCTCGTGGAACCGTTACGCCGGCGCCACGAAAAATGCCGGCCTGCACGGAGCCCAGTTTGACGTTATTCCAGGCATCGCTGGCCCACGACTCTTCATTCTGGTTACCCCAGTGCCCGAATGTTCCGCCATCCAGCCCCGGAAACTCCTTCAACAGTGGCGGCACTGACGCGCCGGACGCAGCAACGCCGCGAAAATAGTCCGCTTCCTTGGCGTAGAAATCATATAGACGGTCGCGATTGATCGGTGCCTTCCAAAGCGGCCAGTCTCCAGCCTCAAGCGGATCTCGATCATGGGGAAAGTCAGCCGGGCCGTGTTGATGTGCCGTTGCGTGTTGCAGCACCGAGTTTATGTCGGCCAACGGAATCCCATCCGCGCGCCCCAGTCTCATGAGAAACTTGAGCAGATCCTTGACCTGTTGCGAGGACATGGCAGCCGTCAAATGTTCGGGCATCAGCGAACCGATTTCACGCCGAGCTTCCACGCCGTCGAGCGGAATGGTGACTTCGTGGGTTGGGCCTTTGGTGGGATCGCGGAGCACGATTTGCCGTGTGTCCTGTTTTAGAATGTAGCCGTTGTGCGAATTGCCGTCGGACGTAACAACGACATGCGCGACGTGTTCGGGTTTCACCTGCCGCTTCGGCCAGAACACAGACTCGATAATCTCATGCGGTTTGCCTTGTTTGCCAATTTCGGTTAGTGCCGGACCCACCGTGCCCCCGTGCGAGCCGATCTGATGGCAGCTGAGACAGGCCGACTTGGCCGTCGCGAAGGCCAGCATACCACGCGCGGCGTCACCGCCGGTCCTCGCCGCCTCGGCAAGTGTGGCGACAAGTTCTGGCGAATACTTCGGTGTCGGTCCCCATAGCGTCATCGTGGCCTTCTTGTCCTTGTCATCCGATGGTTGGCCCGGATCTGCCACCTCCGCCTGCCAGTTGAGCAGCGTTGATTCGTCGTTCGGTGGTGCCACCGTTTGCGCCCAGGTCGTCGACCGAGCCTGGTTGGAGAGTCGCACCCAATCGACGGGACCACTGCAACCAAGCTGTCCCTCGACAAGCTGCCCGATTCCGAGGCCACCCGGAACAATGGGTCTTCCTTTTCCTTTGACCGGTTGGTCGGCGACAACTTTTCCGTCAACATACAAGCGAAGTCGATCGGGTTCCAACACCATGGCAGCGTTATGCGGTTTCCCATCGCAGAGCATCAGTTTGGATCGCGTGTGATCGGGTGTCAGGCCCGGTGTGTAGGCGGTGAACAAGCCGCTGCCGGCCACCGTGAAGATCTCCCAATGTGCACCTGAGTTTTTGCCGTCGCTTGCAACCAGAATGTTGTAGCCATCGCGGCGCGGCAGCGTCACACGGCATTCGACTGTTAGCGGCGCGGTGCGAAAGGCGGTTTGTCCTTTCAGGACGGTACCGCGCACATTCGTACTTTCCTTGGTCGGTGACGGTTTCATAGGCGACCACGTTCGAGGCGTTGGCTTCGGTCCGGCAGGGCGACCGTCAAGTTGCGGGCGAATCCAGGCGAGACCATCGAGATTATCGCGTAGCCGCATTTCCACATCATCTTGCGTGTGTCCGATAATGCCGATTGGCCCCTGGTAGCCAGAATCACGAATCGTCTTCAGGAGCGCGACATCGAATTCTCCCTCGCCCAGCGGGAGGATCTTCTGCCCGCGTCGGTCGCCATCGCGTGTCATGCCGTTCAGATTCAAACAAAGCAAGTGCGGCTTCATCAGGCCGACAATCTTGGCGAAGTCGCCAATCCGATCGTGTGCGTGATGCTGGTTGTAGACGATGCCCACATGCCCACCATCATCGGACTGCTTGAGAAACTCACACACGGCGACCATATTCTCCGGCTCGCCGCCCCAGCCGCCGTGGTTGTAGAGGCCTAGTTTGCACCCCATTTTGCGAGTCCGTTTGACTAGCGGCAGTAGTTGCGTGGCGACAGATCGGACGCGATCTTTGTCAGTTTCACCCACGGGCGCAGCGAGCATCGTCCAGATTTGCGGGTGTAGATCGTGTTTCTCAAACAGGCGAAAAGCTTCTTCATGCACGCCCCAAAAAGCGAAATAGCTTAACCCGTGTTTCTGATATTCGAGGATTTCTTGCTCAAACGTCGGCACGTGTTCTGCTCGCCAATCGTAGGCGATCTGCTTCAAGCCGAGCTTTGCGCACATCGCAGCACGTTCCGCCGGCCCACGTTTCTTACCGTCGAAAGGAACAATGCACCAGGCAACGAGATTGTCTTTGGCATAGATGTCAACCGTCGATTCTGGAGTGTCCGCTGGCGTTGCGACTCGCGGAATCAACAACAAGGCACTTGTAAGAATCAACCATCGCTTTGACTTCATTTCGCTTCTCCAGAACATCACCCGCCACGCGTGTCGTTTCACGGCATGCGCTGGTGCGATACAATTGGAAATCGTTTTCTTGAAGATTCAATTGAAACACAACCATTGGCGGTGGACAAGCAAAATAGGAAAACCGGGGGTCGGCATAACGGTCATTTAGAACGAGCAATTAAGGCAGCGAATTGCCGCTAGCCAAGACAAGGAATCACCGAAGATGCTCAGCACGATTGACTTACCTGAGGCGGTTAGGGCACGTTGGTTTTGGCTTGTCGTACTGGTCATCGCAGTGCCCGTCACTTCGGGGCAAGTCGCGCGCCGCGTAGGCGGCGAAGAACCTGTCAGCGCACCTCGCGAGTTGCAGAAATGGCTGGGCTCGCAGAAATGGCAACGCGACACTGACGGGCCGCTTCTTAAACTCGGCGATCCGGGACAGTTTGACGACACGCATGTTTTTGCGCCGTGCGTTGCATCAATCAACGATCGGTATCACTTATGGTACAGCGGTTCGACGGGCACCGTTGCCAAACGTGTGTTCAGTCTCGGTCTGGCCACGAGCCCTAACGGTCGCATCTTTAAGAAACACGCTAACAATCCAGTGTTTCAATTCGGAGATGGCAAGCACTCGATCCTCACGGCGACGTTGCTGCGCAGTCCAGATGGCTCCGTTCTGCGTGAACATGGTCAGCTACGGATGTGGTTCAGTTCGACACATTTCGATGGAGGATCAGCAAAACACACGCTTCACGAATCCCGCAGCCGCGACGGTCTCGCGTGGGAGGCCCCTTCGCCGCCGTTACTCGATCACGTCTATGCTCCGACGATTCTTAAAGAGGGCCCCGAATACCGAATGTGGTACACGGACGTCTCTGGTCCAACGTGGGTGATACGGTTGGCGACCAGCAGCGACGGAACGCGGTGGCGCGTTCATCCCGATCCCGTACTCGAGCTGGGCCAGAAGTGGGAAACGTCGCGGTTGTTCTATCCGACAGTGCTGAAAGTCGAAGGCGTGTACCTCATGTGGTATGGCAGCTACTGGACCATGCGATCGAACACGACTGCAATTGGAATTGCAGCCAGCCTGGACGGGTACAAGTGGTATCGGAGCCCGCATAATCCGGTCTTGCGACCCGATCCAAAACGTCCATGGGAATCGCACTACACGACAAGCCAATCGGTTATTCGCCAACCAGACAGCAGCTTCCGTATCTGGTACGCCAGCCGCAAGAAACCACCTTTTGTAAACAAGTACTTTGCACTCAATACAGCCGTCTGGTCCGGACCAGATGCAGGAACAGCATCGGTTCCAATACAAGCTCAGTTTGGTAGCGCAAAGGATCTCGACGCATTTCGTAGTTGGCAACAGAGTGCCAGAAGGAAGCTGCTAGCGACGCTCGGCATCCCACGCGATCACGTTCCTTTGGCGGCCGAGTCGCGTGGTCAGATCGACCTATCTGACATTGTGATCGAAAAGTGGGTCTACACCAGTGAAGCCGGGTCGCGCGTGTCGGCGGTCTTGTATCGCCCCAGAACTTTCACGGGCCGTTTGCCTGGGGTCGTGCTCACGTTTGGTCACGGTGGTAGCAAGAGCCATCCGTGTTACCAGTACATCGGACAGCTCTACGCAAAGCTGGGTATTGCGTGTTTGGCCGCCGATCCAGTTGGCGAGGAGGAGCGGCACTATCAGTCGCGACGAGGCATAAGAGCTCACGATCCACATGCCGTGCATCTGAAAGCGTGGCAAGCGGGACGTCCGATCATGGGGAAACTGGTTTACGATACCATGCGCGGTGTAGATTTCTTGTTGAGTCGCGAGGACATTGATCCGAAGCGAATTGGTGTAGTCGGCAACTCACTCGGCGGCGCCAAAGCCGGTTGGACGGCAACGCTGGATCCACGAATTCGATTTGCAATCGTGAGCGGCTGGGCCTTCGATGACATCGCAATGCGCAGCAAGTTCTGTACTCGCGTGCCCGTCGAGCGAATGCGCGAGCAGATGACGTGGGGTGAGTACTTGATGTTGATAAGCCCACAATGTCATGTGTTGATCACAAACGGGGACGCGGATACGATCATTGATCGCAACGGTGACGGATCTGCGTGGACTGGGACGCAGGCAGCGGTCGATCGGGCCAGTGCGAAGGCAAAAGAACTCGGCCTTACCGCCACGATCCAGACGTGGCTGGAACCAGATGGTGGCCACCGCCCCTACCCCGCCCACCCACATGTGGTCGATTGGCTACTAAGAACTGTTCGACCGGAACTGGCGAGTCATCCATTGCGCGAGATCAACTTCGGCGATTGGTGCGACCAACATCAGTTAAAGCTCGAAAAGCTCTACGGAACAGTGTTGCATCTGCGTGGAGCGACTGTTGTCGAGCGTGATGTGAAATACCTGGCCCCTTCGGATCTTGCCGTCCTGCGTAACGACGAGGCGGGGCAACCGGATTTCACGCTGCATGGGTGGCTCAGTCGGCTTCCAACAGCTACCGCGGCCCAACGACTGCAACCAAAGTAGCAGGCACACTCCGTGTGCCGTCTACCGCTACGGCACACGGAGCGCGCCTGCGACCATCAAACACGCGAGCAGGGTGTGCAGTAGTGACCAAAAAGGCTCCAAGTATGTGAGCCCGTAGTCTGCGTGTTGGCACTCGGTTTGAACTGGATTTCGCGCGTGGTCGAGTAGTTCTCGACGGGCATTAAGCGTTCCGTCCGAGGACGCATTTGGGTTATACTACAGAGCCGATTCCCGAGTAATCAATCTGCGGCCCGCCTCCTTCGTGCAACTAAGAGTTGCGCACCCAGCATTCTCGCAACTGCGAGAATCACTGACTACCGGCAGAGCCGGTAGTATGAGGAAGGCCCCTGAAAGGGGCCGACGACGACGGTAACTCGCACCTCTCCCGCTTGCGGGAGAGGTCGGGCGCGGTAGCGGCCGGGAGAGGGTTTCTTGCGTCGCTGACCCACATTGTAAATGCGCATGACCCTCTCCCGCGGTTGAAACCGCGACCTCTCCCGCAAG